>Ga0194132_10011400_pt1 | contig 11462 bp, 13 predicted proteins | sample TA2KigOf80mmetaG_FD_148612 | JGI IMG/M metagenome (GOLD analysis project Ga0194132, IMG submission 148612) | Freshwater microbial communities from Lake Tanganyika, Tanzania - TA2015054 Kigoma Offshore 80m | ecosystem: Environmental > Aquatic > Freshwater > Lake | place: Tanzania: Lake... | reverse complement strand
CGCGATCGTCCGCTGCATGTCGGCGGCCTTGGCCATCCGCGCCACCGCGAGCTCGGCCTCGAAGGCGGCCTCATCGGCGGCTGTCTGCCGATCCATGCCGGCGACCTGGCCGGCCATGCGGGCCTCGGCGAGCCCGGCGGCGAACGCCGGGTCTTGCTGGGTCGGTCCGCGCGAGCGCGAACCGCCGCGACGGCCCCCGCCGACGGTGACGCGCGTCGCCGTTCGCGACTCGGCCGCGGCGCTTGCCGTGATCTCGGCCAGGTCGGCCGACCGCGAGATCTCGGCGGCCTGCTCGAGCAGCTTCGCCGCGCGCTCGTTGAACACCTCGAGGGTCTCCCCGTAGTTCTGGACGCCGGCCTCGGCTTCGAGGGCGGATGCCTTGAGCCGAAGCAGCTTGATCGATAGCTCGTCCGTGCTCTCGCCGTAGCCGTTCGCGGCCGCGATCGCGTCCTCGGTTGCCCAGATCTCCTGGCGCATCGCCTCGGTCGCGTTGCGGACGTTCGCTGCGTAGGTGTCGTCGTGAAACGCCTTGTTCCGCACCGCGGAGGCCGCGGCCTCGGCTGCGAACCGCTGTTCCTCGAGCTCGCGCGCGAACTTGGCGGTCTCCTGCTTGGCCTTCGAGGTGCCCTCGATGAACGTGATCAGCAGGTGCGTCGCGGCGCCGATCGCTGCCCCGTATGGGCCGAACCGGAACGCGACATCGGCGATCGTGCGGCCGAGGTCGAAGGTGCCCTCTTTGGTCGTCGCGGTGATCCCCTCGAACACCCGCATCGCGGCGCCGGCCTTGCTCGTGGCCTGGCCGAGACCCACGATCGACTGCCCGAACCGGGCGGCCGCTTGAGACTGGCGCTCGCGACCGCGCGAGGACCTCTCCTCGGCCTTGTCGGCCTTCTCGACCTCCTCGCGGTACTTCTTGGTCGAGCTTTGCAACCGCTGGAACTCAGCGACGGCCGCATCGGTGCGCGCCTCGACCTCGACTTGTAGTTTCGCGGTGTCCTTCGCGGACGTCGCCATCGGTCACCTCTTCTCGGCGCGCGTCTCGGCCCAGTGCGCGCGTGCCCGTAGTCGTTCGCGTTCGATATACTGCATCGCCTCGATGATCAGGCGGTCGTCCGTCCGGTCCGCGAGCATGTTGGACGCGAAGCCGGACTCGGTCAGGAGCCGCTCGTACCGCTCCAGCGAGTTGGCGAAGTCGCATCGGTACCAGGCGCCGGGGCACCCGTTGTCGTGGTCCTCGGGAGGGCACCGCGGGTCGAAGTCGACGTCCTGGCCGATGACCGGCAGGCGCCCCATGAAGATCCGCATCCCGCCGCTGCCCCATCGCGACGTGTCGAAGCCCGGCAGCGCGCAACGGAACTCGCGGCGCTGTTCGAGGCTCTCCTCGTCCGTGCCCAGTCCGCACCATCCGGCGCAGTTGTGGGTCTCCTGGTACTCCCAGCCCTCGCCATCGCGGACGAGCTGCCAGGCCCAGGCCCTCAGCCTAAAGGGCGGCGCTCGTCCTCCCGCAGCTCCATGGACGCCGCGTAGACGGCCGAGCCCAGGTCGAACATAAACGAGGTCCCGATCGCGTGGACGGCCTCCCGATCGCGCGGGGTCATGACGCCTCCGGTCAGCTCGAGCGCGGGCCCGGCCTCAACCTTGCGGACGCCGATCGTCGCGCACTTGTAGTAGGCCGCGATCGGGCGCTCACCGTTGCGGGCCGCTCGCTCCCACATAGGCGCGACCTCGTACCACTCGGCCGAGGTCAGCCGGCGGAGGTGCCACCGCGTCGGGGCCTTGCTCTCGTCGAGGTAGTCCCGCGGGGAGACCGTCTCGCCGAACAGCGTGGCGCGGGCGTCGAGGTCGTACCGCGTCCACCCTCCGTGGTAGCGGGCGACGGGGTGGTCGGCGACGTCGAGGCCCTCGGCTCGCATCTTCTCGGCCTCGGCGTAGATTCGGTCGTGATCCCACGCCGAGTCGTCCCGGTGAATCCAGACGATCGGCGCGTCGATGCGGTGTTGTGGGGGTGCGACGTACGCCATCAGCCGATTCCGATCTTGATCTTCGATCGCGCCAGCGCCGTCGAGCCGCTCGCGGGGAACGCCCGGAGCGACACGTCGGCGCGGCTGACCGCGTTCTGTGCACCGCGGGTCGGCGTCTCGACCACCTCGCAGTTGGGGCATGCGACGGCGTAGATCTGGCCAGCCGCGGCCCGCTTCGCCCACCGGAACCGGCGCATCGTGTCGTCGTCGAACGAGTCCCAGTAAGACGACGCCATCGGCACGATCCCGAGCTTGACCATCGTATCGCCCGGTGCAGTGGCGTAGGAGTGCACGCCTTCCATGTTGTCGGCCATCTCGGTCACGGTCTCGGTCGCGATGACCGGGACGCCGAAGTCGATCTCGCACGACCCCACATGAATCGTCGCCGCGGTCGTGCTGCCGACGGTGCCAAGGTGCACGTCGGTGTTTGGGCCGATCGATACCGGCGCGTTGCCGGTGATCGTCGAGCTCGACCAGTCCGGTGACGGGGCATCGTTCGGGCCGAGGAACGTTGCGGCGTGGATTGTCGCGTTCAGCCGCGGCAGGTCACCGCGGCCGAGCGAGAGGTTGTCGAGCTGCAGCTTGCAGCCGCGCAAGAGGAAGTTCTCCAGCGCCGCGGGGCTGCCCTTCTGGATGTGCCACGAGAACGTGAACGGACCGCCACTGCCGTTGCTGTTGATCAGCACGGCCTCGTCGATGAAGGCCGTTGCCATCGCGTGCACGACGTCGCCGTTCGCCGGCGTGAACGGGAGCGCTTCGTCGAGCGTGATCGCCAAGGCAGCGACGTTCGTCACCTCGCGGACGACCGGCAGGCCGGACGCGCTCGTGTCGCTCACCGCGATGAAGCATCCAACCGCGATATCGGTCGCGTCGTTCACGTTGATCACGGTAGTGGTGTGGCCGCCGCCTGCAAGCGACGTTGTGCGACTCCGGTGCAGCCCGCCGAGCGCGTGTTGTAGGACCCGCATGAGGTCGGTAAGCGCGATCTGCTGCCCGTCGGCCGTGGTCGCACCGCTGCCGGTCGTGTAGAGCGCGAGCGGCTGCGTCACGCCTCGGAGCCCGCGGACCTTCCGGTTCAGCCCGAAGATCGTGGACTGCGAGCGCATGTCCTCGGCCGTCTGCTGCTTCAAACCCGACGGATCGGTCGCCTCGGCGATGTGCCGGATCGGCCGGCCGTTGGTGACCCACGCGGCCCCATCGACGGGCGGAGTGCCCTGCGTGGCCTCTTGAAAGAATGCGGCGATGCTCGGGTGGAGACTCGTCATGGTGCCTCAGACGTTGTGCAGGTAGCGGACGTCGAACGCGAAGGCGCCCCACCGATGACCGGCATCGGTGACGCCGTCGACGAACGGGGTGGGCTCGACCGAGATCAGGCCGGCGAGCGAGGGATCGTAGAGGGCTTGCAGCGCGTCCCAGATCTGCGCGCCGTCCTCGGTGATGATCGAGTCATCGTCCTCGGGTGAGAGCGCGCCGTATCCGACGTAGACCGCGACCTCGACCTTGAACTCGACACCGGAGCCGTAGATCCCGTCGGCGACGGGCTGGCCGGCGCCGATGTCGATGTGGAAGTTCCGCAGCGTCGGGCCCGGGACATCGTCGACCGATCGCACCGGACGAAACCGCTTGTCGCGGTGCTCCTCGTGCGTCGGCACAATCGCCTTGATCGCCGTGACGAACGCGGCGCGGATCGTGCGTGGGGTCGTCGTCTGCATCAGCGCCGCCGGAAGATCGAGTGCCGCGCGCGGGTGTCCTGCACGCCAGTGTTTGTCGCGGTGTTGACCGTGACCGTCTCAGGACGCGGACGGCCCGCGAGAAGCTGGTCCATCAGGTAGCGATACTGGGCGCCGTACCGGGCAGCCTCGGCCACGTCGTGCTCGGCCGGGCCGCACCATCGGCGGGCGATCTCCAGAGCTCGAGCTCGAACGGCCACGCGGGCCGAGTCGTTGCCCCGGAACTCGCTCGGGTTGACGCCGCGGGCGCGCACCTCGGCGTGATAGTCCTCGGTGGCCGTCGCGATCGCGTCCGTGATCTCGGCCCGGTTACGGAGCCGCATCGAGATCGTCGGGTCGGCCCGGAGCACGTAGAGCTCGTCGACGATCGGCAGGGTCGAGACCCGCGAGAGCCAGAACACCTCGGGCACCACGCGGACGTCGCCGTCGATCGTGTATGTCCACGTGACCTGGTACGGGTGCAGCTCGGCCTCGACCTCGGTGTCGTCGTCAGCCTCTCCCGCGGGGAACGACATCGAACACTCGACGCCGCGGAACGCCGCGCCGCTGGCGAAGTCGTGCCGGAGGTCGAAGTGCAGGTACACCGTCAGCCCGGACACCGCGCGAACGTGCACGAGCTCCGCAATCCCGGACGTCGCGACGAGCAGGTGTTGCCGGCCGGCCGTCACGCCCGCCGCCGAAGTCAGCGCGATGACGGCCGGGTCGGCCTCGCCGGGGCCCGCGTCGGCCGTGGTCGTCGTGTTGACCGCCGACACCGTCGCCGAGCCACTGTCGACCACGCGATCGGCGTGGTCCTCGGAGTAGCGCAAGTCGTCCACGACGTAGGTCGCAGACGCGACCACGCGCGGCCGGCCATGCTGGTCGACCGGGACGTGGCGGAGCGTCTGCGCTCCGATGCCATGGATGATGCTGGTCATCAGTGGGCCTGGGCCTGTCGGATCGTGCGGTTCATTGAGGTTTCGGCGATCCGCCGCGCGACCTCTTCGATCTCGGCGTCCGTCATGTCGACGACGGACTTCAAGCGCCGGCGCGCGCCTACCTCACGGTAGGCGCGGCACAGCGGGTCGCGCCGGAGTCGGCGCATGTCCTCGATCTCGTCGGCGATCGCCTCGTGGTAGGCGCGTCGCCAGTTGGTCTCGGACACCTTCGCGAGATCAGACATCGGTCCCGCTTTCGGGGATGTCGATCATCACAGGGATCTTCGGCGCCTGCCGGCGCCCGGACGGCCTCGCGGCCGGGGCGTCGTCCTGCACCGCGCGGGAGAGCGCCTCGGCCACCTCGTCGACGGCGTGGCCATCGGGCTTGGCGGTAGCCGGACCCGACGGGGTGTCGCCGTCGGCGAGCTCCTGGGCGCGCGCGCGGATGTCGAAGGGCTGCGACATGACGCGCTTCGCCTTCCGCCACTCGCAAACTTTCGCTGGGAGCAGGTCCTCTGGGAACTCGCCACCGGCGCGCCCCTTCGCCGCCTGTTCCATAAACTCGGCGTAGAGCTGCGCGCCGCGGAGGTTGCCCTCTTCGGCGTACAGATCGTCGAGCCACCGTGAGCCCCCGCCCGTGGTCTCCTCGAGCGGCGAGATCCGCATCACGCCGCCGCGGTACTCGTGGATCGGCGACGAGATGTTCTCTTGATGCGGGACCGTCCGGATCCTGCCCGCCCCGGAGTGACCGGGACCGACGACGAGGAACGAGACGCGCTGGCCTTTGAGATTGAACGCTTGGGGCATGGTGTCCGATGCCCCGAATCCCTCGGGGCCACAGGTTGGGGCGCGCCCCTCAGTCCGATAGGACTTCGAGGACGCGCGTCACGTTCCGCACGCCGACGCCGTAGCGCATCTTCACGTGCGCGTAGGTCACCGCGCGGCGGAGACCGTCGTTGCCTTCGTGCATGGTGATCTTCGGAGCCGTCGACATGACGACGCCGAGACCGCTGCCCTGACCGATCGGGGCGATGTAGTTGTCGTGGCCGGAGCTTTCAGCGGTGACTTGCGTATCCCAGAACAGCTCAAGCCCGCGAAGCCGCCCCTGGTAGCCGGGGAACATGCTGAACTCGGTGGCCGCCGGCATGGCGAACGGCGAGCCCGCCGTCTCGGCCGACTCCTCGAGCGCGCCCAAGCCATCGCTGTGCACCACGAGCGCGAGCTGGTCGGGGAGGTTGAGCGCACGCGCAGACGCCTTGGCGGTGCGCAGGTGGTCGAGCGTGAAGATGTCGGTCACCGCTCCGATCGTGTTGGTCGTGCCGGCCGCCACCGCGGCGCATAGATCCGCGTTGATCCGGAAGAAACACGCCTGGACGATCGCCTCAAGGACCGCAACCGGCATCGCCTCGAAGTCCTGCCCCATGAGCAGGTCCTCGGAAATGGGGACCGCGAACCCGACGCGCGCCGGGGTGATCGTCGCTTCCGCCGTAGTCACGGTGACGTCCGTCGCGTCGACGGTTTCCGCCAGCGTTCCCGCGGGGACCGAGAGCTGCCCGAGTCGCGGGAAGCGATGCGGGACGTTGCCCTTGCCTGCGATCGTCGAGCAGAGTCCGACGCTCACGGGCGGGGGGTAGTTGAAGCCGTCGAGGAAGGCTTCGATCTGTTCGGCGCGGACGATGTGCTGCGCGTCTGAGGTGCCGAGGAATGTTGCGAGAGGCATGTCTGAGTGCTCCTCGGGAGCGCGTTACCTGCGGGGCGTGCTGCGTGCGACGCCGAGTAGGTACGCTTCCCGTTTGATGGGGTCGTTTGCGTACTTGTCGGGGATCTGGATGTCGGACGCGGCGCTGCCGGCCGCAACACGCGGGGTGCTGCGAGTCGTGAACAGCGTCGGCGCCTTGATCTGCACTTGACGAGCAGCCTCCGCCACAGCGTCCTCTGTCACTTCCTCGGGTGCATCGTCGAGCGTCCCGTCGTCCGCGGCGTCCCGAAGGATCCCGCGCACGATCGCAACGTCAGCGATCCCCGTCTTAGCTCGCACCGCCTCCGCGAATGCGCTCCGTCTCTCTCCGCGGATCTGAGCATGCTCGCGCCGCTCGTACTCCGCGATTCTCTTGTCCTTGGCCTCGGCCTCGCGCTTATAGCGCTCCTCGACCTTGCCGAACTCTCCGGCCTTGCGGGCGATCTCCGCCTGCCGCTCCTCTTCGGTGCTCCGCAGCGCGTCGAGCTCGGCCCGCGCTGCGGCGGCTTCCGCCTCGGCCTTGCGGGCTCGCTCCTTGGCGGCATCGCGCTGGCGCTGGGCCTGCGTCAGATGCTCGTCATGGCGTCCGCCGCCGTCCGTCGTTCCGCCAGCGTCACCGTTCGCACCGCTCACACCGTTCGTCTCGCCCTGCATCAGCCCTCCGGCTCGTCAGCCCCCTCCGGGGCCGTCTGTTGCTGCGCGTCGCGGACCATCGGTCCGAGCGCGCCGAATGCTTGCGGTGCCGTCGCGGCATTGCCTGCCACCATCGACAGGTTGCGCTTGGTCACCGCGTCGTTGAACCAGGCTTGGCGCTCGAGGTTGATCTCGATCGTGGCCTGGAGCTGCTCCTCGTCGAGCGACTCGTTGCCCTGCTCGCGCAGGATGTCGAGTTGCGTCATCGCGCCTTTGGAGACGAGCCAGTCGACGTGGTCGCGCTCGTTCTTCGGGTCGCCGAACTTCCGGGTGAGCTTGCCGAATGCGACCGAGAACCCGTTGCGCACCTTCTCGGGATCGGGCAGCTCTGCCGCCATCGGGTGACGCATCGCCTTGCACATCGCGATCGCCGAGACCCAGAGCTCGCGCTCGAAGTCCATCGCCCGCGGGATCTGGCCGCGCCGGATCTCGGTGAGGGCGTCGGCGTCAAAGACCATCCGGCCCTTTTCGTCGACCGTGCCACCGTACGCTGCGGCGACTCGGCGCCGAACGTCGTTCGCGTGGGTGATCGAGTTGTCCGGCGGAGTGTCGTAGTCGAGCGCCTGTACCGTTGGGGGCTGCTTGCCCGGCGCCAGATCGACGTTGATCTCGATCCCGGTCTCGGTGTCCATTGCCTGCTCGCGGACGACGTCACCGAGGTAGCCGATCACGGTCAGCAACTTGCTGTTCTGCGCCTTGCGATTCAGCGAGAGCAGGGAGTTAATCGCGCCCACGGCGATCGTCGCGTCGACGAACCGCTGATGGCGAGTCGGGACGCCGTACCAGTCGGGCGCCTCGATCTGCTCGTCGAAGCGCAGCGGGACGCCGGGAAACTGGCCGAGCCCGTGGGGCCGAGTGTCGCCGCGGGTGATCCCGCCGGGCGTCGTCGAGTAGAAGTGCCAGCCCTCGGCGTCGAGCACGACGGCCTGTTTGCCGCCGCGCAACGGCCAGGCCGCGGCGAGCGGGGGGCCCGTCTCGTCCTCGGGATCGGCCTCGACGTCGTAGGTCGTCGGGAGGATGACGTCCCACCGCAGCTTCTTGCGCTTGATCGCCGGGATCACGATGACCGGGCCGACGAACTCGGCGAGCCGGTTCAACGCGGGCGCGATGACGTCGAGCTTGGACTCGGCGACGAGCTTGTCGAAGGCCGCCTTCTCGGAGTCCGTTGCACCTGCGATCGTCCGCTTGGCACCCTGTGACCACACCACGCAGGTGTCGTGCAGTGCGTCGAGCGCCGGATTCTCCGATACGTCGATGTGCTTCGTGACCTCGTCGCGGAACTTCTCGTCGTTCAGGATCGTGTAGAGGCGAGCGTAGATGAGCGTGCCGTACTTCTCGTGATAGATCGACAGGCGCTCGCGGGCCTTCACCTTGCGAGAGTCCTCGCCGGCCATCCCGCTTCCGACCGTTCGCTTGATCAGCGCGAGACGCTGCTCGTCGTCGATCGTCAGCGGCGCCTCTTCGGCGTCGATTTCGGTGATCGTCGTCATGCTGTGCGTCGATGCATGCTGTTCGAGATGACCCGCGACCGTTGCTGGTCGAGCGCGCCGATGAGCGCCCACACCACGTAGCCGAGAGCGTCGATTGGGCCCGAGATCTTGTCGGACCGCGTGTGGCTCACCTTGTACGGCTGACCGTCCGGCGTCGCCGTCTGCAACTCGAGAGACCGGACGAGCTCGTCGGCGTAGGTGCCGTGGACGATGAGCCGCGGCATCGTGCCGCCGCCGGAAAGCGCGAGCCGGTCCGACATCAGCCGATGCATGACCGTCGTCCGCTGCGGGATCGTCGGGTTGATCGGCTTGCCGGTCTGCGAGACGTGGCACGCGCGGGCATCGAAGCCCGCCCGCCTCATCTCGCGGATATAGGGGTCCTCGCCCGACTGCGGGCCCTTGTTCGCATGACCGCGACTGGCGTCGCATGCGATCGCCATGCCTCGGAACGAGTCCGGGGCTCGGCCGCGACCGTGTCGACCGCCGGCCTTGTCGCGGAGCCACTCGGCCCACGACACGACGTCGCCGTCGCGCGCGATGAGGTCGCGAACGAAGACGACCCAGTGGTCGGGGTTGTTCTCGTCGAGACCGTGCGGGCATCCGATCTGGACGTCCGCGAGGTTCATCGGCCGCAGGTTGAAGTCTTGCCCGCCGACGTGGTCGAGGGCCGCGGGGCTCTTGGTGAAGAAGCGGGCCGCGACCTTCGGGGTGATGTTCCGGCAGCCGTAGCCGCTGATGTCCGAGCTCGCGCCCTCGACGACGTGGATCGACTTGTCGAAGTTGTGCCACATCCGCGCGCCGACGGTGACCCACTCACCGTAGGCTTGGAGCCGAAGGCGCAGCGTGTCGGTGCCGAATGACGCGACGTATGCGGCGATGTTGGCCGCCGACTGCCACGGGTTGTCGAAGACGGTGAGGTTGGCGATCGCCGTGCCTGTGTAGGCCGTGTCGTTCGCCGCAATCTGCTCGTAGGTCGCGCCGACCTTGTAGACGCGATCGTGAAGGAAGTTGCCGAGGACCGGCGTGCTCGCGGTGAGCAGTTGGCCGCCCGTCGTCGTGAGGCGCGAGAGCAGCTCGTCCCAGTTGACCTCGTGACGGACAGCGCAGCCCTCGTCTAGGACGATGGCCTGGCACGGCTCACCCTTGAGGTTCGTCGCGTCGGTCTTGTGCGCGTGCTTGAACCAGAGGACCGAACCGTCTAGGAGACGAACCGGGGTGTCCTCGGCCTGCTTGGTCGAGGCCGGGCCGCTGACGATGAGCGCCGAAGGGATCAGCCCGGGCGACCACCGGTCGGTCTTCTGCCCGGTAACGAGCTTGCCGTTGCCGATGCTGAACGCCTGCTTGGCGTCGGGGCCGACCCACCAGAACTGGGCACCGGCGCCGCCGCGCTCGAGCATCTGGTCGAGGAGCCACTCGGCCTCTACGGCCGACTTGCCGCCCTGCGTGCCCCCGAACACCCCGATGACCTTGGACTCGCGGTCGAGGAGGATCGGGAGCTGCTTGTCGTAGACCCGCGCCGGGCAGTCGATGCGCTCGGCCTCAGCCGCCAGCGCGTCGAAGTCCGGGTCGTCACCGTGCGCCCGTAGGAGACGGGTCCCGGTCTCGCGGTCGATGATCAGGTCGATGTGGCGCAGCGAACGGACGCGGATCGCGTTGTCGCTGTCGCAGCACGGGCACTTGGCGCCCGTCGTGTTCTTCCCGTGCAGCCAGATCGGACGGTGGATCCAGACCAGCCGCTTGGTCGCCAGTTGCTCGCGGGCTTCGATCCCGGCCTGGCGTTCGAGGTGGTAGTGGTAGCCGGCCTTGCGGCCCTTCGGCGCGGCCATCAGCCCGCTCGCGATCGGCGGGCCTCAGCGAGTGCGAGGAACTTGGAGCCGACGTCGGCCTGCTTGCGCCCGTGTTCCTCGGCCTCGTCCTTCGCGTCGAGGTCGAGGCCCTTCCGCGCGACGGCGAGCCGTCGCTCGTGCTCCGCGATCTCGCGGGACGCCGTCACCATCGCCTGCTCGGCCATCAGCCGCTCGTCGGGGCGCGCGGTGTTCAGCATCTGCAGTGTCGCGACTCGCAGCCGCAACGACCACATGTCGATCATCAGCGTCGTGTGGGCGACCGACTTCGCGCCGAGCTTGACCTCGGTTCGCGAGTCGCCCATGCGCGCGACGGTGTCGACGATCTCGGCGTTCAGCCGAGCGATCTCTTCGGTGTGCTGTCCCATCGCCTCGCCCCTCCGGGCATCCCTGCCCCTCCGGGCAACGGCTAGGTCTGTTGAATGTCCGCGTCCGCCCACTCGAGCAAGACGCGCTGTGCGAGCTCGCGGATCTCGCCGCCGCTCTGGAAGTAGCCGACCCCGCGGGCCTGCTCGCGTTGCAGCCAGCCGCGCAGCACCGGCGCCGCGGAGATCGTCGCCTTCGCGCGCGTGCCTTGGCGGCCACTCGACATCTTGGTCCCGGCGACCTTCGGCGCGGTGCGCTGCAAGGTCCGGGGAAACGCTCGCTTCGCCGTCACGCCGCGCAGCGACGGACGCCGTCCGGCCTTCGCGTCGGCACCCGAGCCGCCGTCGGGGTTCAGCGCGGGCTGTGACCCGCCGCCGTCAGCTCGGACGCCGCCCTCGATCGCCGCTCGGTGGGCGATGAGGACGCGATTCGTCAGCAGCTCGCAGAGCGTCACGGCATCGAACGCGGCCGCGACGTCGGTGGTCACCAAGAGCCGCACGTGACGGCCCCGGGTGCTCTCGCCAAGCAGCCGATTCGAGCTCGCCGGGCCGCCTGCGAGGGCTTCGGCGCGCTGTTGCTTGATGCTTTTCTCGCGCATTTCGCACCGTGCCAACCGTTTTGGCCGGAAAGCGTAATGATTTGCGATTTTTTAGGGGGCGCCGC
>Ga0194132_10011399_pt1 | contig 11462 bp, 9 predicted proteins | sample TA2KigOf80mmetaG_FD_148612 | JGI IMG/M metagenome (GOLD analysis project Ga0194132, IMG submission 148612) | Freshwater microbial communities from Lake Tanganyika, Tanzania - TA2015054 Kigoma Offshore 80m | ecosystem: Environmental > Aquatic > Freshwater > Lake | place: Tanzania: Lake Tanganyika... | reverse complement strand
AACCGGCACCGGGGCGCGGGTCTACCTGCGCGGCGCGGCCGAGGTCGCGCACCTGTACCGGCTGCTCGCCCCGGCCGGGGTGCAACTGTTCGCGCCGGCGGCGCTGGCCCCCGATTGCACGCTGCCGGCCGGGTTCGCCGGGTGCGGGCACTGGCTGTGGCCGACGCAGGCGCTCGCCGGCGTGCCGCGCGTCAACGGCACGCGCGTCGTGCTGGTCGGCCCCGCTACCGTACGGCACGCGCCCGCGGTGGAGCCGCGGTTCCCGGCCCTTGTGGTCGAAGCGGAGCGCCTCGCCGCGCCCGATTCGGCGGAGGTGGCCGACGTGCTGGCCCGGCTCGGCGCGCGCCCCGCGCCGGCGGCCCGCGAGCGCCCCGTTGCGCGCGCCGCGTGACGCGATACACTGTCGGTATGACCGTTCACGACCTGCTCGCCGAGGGCCGACTGGCCGACGCGCTCGCGGCGCAAGAGGCCGCGGCGGGCGCGGCCCCGGCCGACCCCGCGGCGCGGCGGCTGCTCCTCGACCTGCTCGCGTTCGCCGGTCGGTTCGACGACGCCCGCGACCAAATCGACCGCCTCGATACGGACGATCCCGATTGGCCCGAGGCCGCGCGCGGCCTGCACCGGCTGTTTCGCGCCGAGCGCCTGCGCACGGTGGAGGGGCGCGCGCCGACGATCCTCCCCGACCCGCCGCCGAAGCACGCGGCCCGGCGCTGGCGCGCGGTCCAACTGTTGCGCCGGGCGCGCGCCGACGACGCGGTGCGCGCGGTGGACGCGGCCGACAAGGCGGCCCCGGACGTGCGCGGGTTCATCGACGGGCGCGAATTCGACGGCCTGCGCGACGCCGACGACCGCTTCGCCTCGGTGCTCGAAGCGTTCCGCGGCGGCGAGTACCTGTGGGTGCCGTGGGAGGCGCTGCGCAAGGCGGTGCTGGCCCCGGCCGCGGTGCTGCTCGACCAACTGTACCGCCCCGCGGTGCTCACGCTCCGCGACGGCACGGCTCTCGACGTTCATTTGCCGCTGGTGTACCCGGCGTCGTACCGCGCCGGCGGCGAATTCGCGCTCGGCTCTGAAACGGACCACCTGTGCCCGGACAACGGCCCCACCCGCTGCGCCGGCGCGAAGCTGCTGCTCGTGGGCGACGACGACGAGATGATGCTGTCCGAGTGCCGGATGATCGAAGTGCGGTGACGCGGGCGCTGGCGAATGGAGCGATTGGGGCGGTGCTCGCGTGGTTGCAGATCCGTTTGGGCGCGCTTGGGTGGCGCTCGCCTAGCACAGCTCGTCGATGGGCTTGCCGCTGGGGAGCACCGGAATCGGCCGGCCGTTGTTCATGTACTGGGCCTCGGTGTCCACGCCGAGGTGCCGGTACACGGTGGCGAGCACGTCCTGCGGGGTCTTGGGGTTGGCCTTCGGGAACGCGCCGTTGCTGTCGGACGAGCCGACCACGCGCCCGCCCTTGATCGCGCCGCCGGCCAGCGCCGCGCTGAACACGTTCGGGTAGTGGTCGCGGCCCGCGTTGTTGTTCACCTTCGGGGTGCGGCCGAACTCGCCCCACGCCAGCACCATCGTCGTTTCCAGCAGCCCGCGTGTTTCGAGGTCTTCCATCAGCGCGGTGAAGGCCCGGTCCCAGCGCGGCAGGAACCCGAGCTTCATGGACTCGAAGCCTTTGACGTGCGTGTCCCACCAGCGCAGATCGACCGTGACGATGCGCGTGCCGGCTTCCACCAAGCGCCGCGCCAGCAGCATGCGCTGCGCCCAGTTGGGCGCGCCGCACCGGTCGGCGGCCTTCGGGTCGAACGCCGGCATCAGGCCGTACCGCTCGCGCACCTTCGTCGGCTCTTTGTCGAGGTCGAACGCCTCGCGCGCGGTGGGCGACGTCAGGATCTCCCACGCCCGCTGCTGGAACTTGTCCGAGGCGTCCAGTTGGCCGGTCTTGTCGGCGTCGCGGCGCATGGTGTCGAAGCGGGTCAGCAGCCCCTTGCGGTCGCCCACCTGATCGAAGGTCACGCCGTCCGCGAGGTTGAAGTTCGGCAGCTTGAACGGCCCCGGCTGCGCGGGGTCGGCCTGCGTCTCGAACGGCTTGTGGGCCACGCCCAAGTACGCGCTGTTCGCACCGGGCAGCAGCCGCGGGATCATCACGTAGGGCGGCATCTCGGTCGAGAGGTGGCCGAGCTGCTTCGACACGACCGACCCGATGGACGGGTGGATGTTCGTGTCCGGGTTCGGGCCGGAGTTGTACCCGGTGAAGCAGATCTGGTCGCCGGCGCTGTGCCCCGCGTCGTGGTGGTGCAGGCTGCGGACGATGGACCACTTGTCCATGATCTTCGCGGACATCGGCAGGAGGTCGCAAATCTGGACGCCGGGCACGTTCGTGCTGGTCGCCCCGAACTCGCCCTTCACCTCGGCGGGCGCGTCCGGCTTCGGGTCCCACGTCTCGTGCTGGCTCGGCCCGCCGCGCATCCACAGCAGGATCACGTTGTTCGTGCGCGTGGGCTTGTTGACCGCGCGCCGTGCCTCGGCCGCGCGCAACAGGTTGGGGAGCGAGAGCGCGCCCAGCGCACCGACCTTCACGGCCGCGCGGCGGTCGAGCGTTTGGCGGAACTGGTCACAGCCGATCCGGTTCGCGGGCATGGGACGGCCCCGGGCGGGAAAAGGCGGGTTCGCGGATCACCGGCAGGTCGAACACCTCTACAGTATCATCGGAACGCCCGCGCCGCCAGCACGAATGGAATTCGGCCGGGGCCGGAACTTCGGAGGCTCTCCCATGTCATTCGGCGCGATGGAACTGATGATCTGCTGCGCCGCGCGCGAACTCGACGACGGCAAGACCGTGGCCGTGGGCACCGGGCTGCCGTGCGCCGCGGCCATGCTCGCCCAGCGTACGCACGCCCCGAATTTGGTCATCATGTTCGAGGCCGGCGGGGTCGCGCCGCTGCTCCCCACGATGCCGGTCAGCGTCGGCGACAGCACCACGTTCCACAAGGCCGTGCTCGCCACCTCGATGGCCGATGTGATGCAGTTCTGCCAGCGCGGGATGGTCGATTACACGTTCCTGAGCGGCGCGCAGATCGACCCTTACGGCAACCTGAACTCGACCGTGATCGGCCCGCACGACAAGCCGAAGGTGCGGCTCCCCGGCAGCGGCGGGGCGAACGACCTCGCCAGCTTCTGCTGGAAGACGCTGATCGTGATGAAGCACGACGCGAAGAAGTTCGTGGAGAAGCTCGACTTCCTGACGACGCCGGGCTACCTGACCGGGCCGGGCGCGCGCGAGGCCGCCGGCCTGCCGGCCAAAACCGGCCCGCACCGCGTCATCACCGATCTGTGCGTGTTCGACTTCGCCCCCGAAACGCGGCGCATGCGCGTGAAGAGCCTGCACCCCGGCAAGACGCTCGATCAGGTGCGCGCCGCCACCGGCTTCGCGCTGGAGGCGAGCGACCCGCTCGGCACGACGGTGGAGCCGACCGACGAGCAGTTGCGCATCCTGCGAACCGAGGTCGACCCCGGGCGCTACATCTTGGGCCGCGCGGGGTGATCGGCTCGATTAGCCGCGACCCGGTGTCCGCGGAGGCGAGCGCGCGCGGCCTTACTCGCATCTGACCTTTCGCTCGCCGCGCGGCCCCGGCACAATACCGGGGTATGAGAATCCTCCACACCGCCGACTGGCACCTCGGCGACCGGCTCGGCCGGATCGACCGCACCGACGACCTGCGCCGCGCCGTCGAGCGCGTCGCCGCCTACTGCAAGAGCGAGCGCGCCGACGTGCTCCTCGTGGCCGGCGACCTTTTCAGCGAGCTCGCGCGCCCGGACGGGCTGCGCGAGACCATTCGCCACTGGCAGAGCGTGTTCCAAGAGTTCCTCGAAACCGGCGGCACCGTCCTTACGCTGACCGGTAACCACGACAACGAGAACTTCTGCCAGACGCTCGTGAGCGCCATGAACCTCGCCTCGCCCACCGTCGGCAAGCCCGGCGACGTGGTGCCCGCGGGCCGCTTGTACCTCGCCGCGGAGCCGACGTTCCTGCGCCTCGAAGACCGCATGGGCGGGTTCCCGGTGCAGTTCGTCCTCATGCCGTACCCGACCCCGAACCGCTTCTTCCGCGGCGACACCGCGCTCAAGTACAACAGCCCGGACGAGAAGAACAAGCTGCTCGTGGGCGCGTGGGCCGACGCCCTGCGCGACATCCGCGAACACCCCAAGTACGACAAGGCCGCGCCCGCGGTGCTGAGCGCGCACGTTCACCTGCACGGCTCCAGCGTCGGGCCGAGCCTGTTCCGCATCACCGAAGAAGAAGACGTGGTGGTTCAGGGCGCGGACCTGCCGGACCAGTTCGATTACGTCGCCCTCGGGCACATCCACAAGCCACAGTGGTTGGGCCAGACGCACTGCCGCTACTCCGGCAGCATCGAGCGCATGGACTTGGGCGAGCAGGGCGACAACAAAGGCGTCGTTCTTGTCGAGATCGGCGAGACCGGCCGGAACGGGGAACCGGAGGTGTTGCCGCTCCCTTCCACGCGCATCTACGACGTGGTCGTGTTGGAACCATCCGACGACATCCCGCGGCTGCGCGCCGAGAACCCGGACGCGAAAACCGACCTCGTGAACCTGACCATCCGCTACACCGCGGGCAAGGACCAACTCGAGGACGTGCTGCGCGAGTTGGAGGAGATTTTCCCGCGCTGGTACGCGCGCGACTGGAAGGAAACCGGCGCGCTCGGCCCGACGCTGGTGACGGAGGGCACCGCGGGCAAGGGGTTCGACGAGACCGTGCGCGACTACTTGGGCCAAGAGCTGATCCAGCACGACCCCGCCGAGCGCGACGCGATCCTGACCCTCGCCAACGGCCTGCTGAAAGACATGGAGAACTGAGCACGTTTAGCCGCACGATGAACGCAGACAAAGACACGATCAAGGCAGAAGACAGGGTTCGAAACAATCTCTCTTCTGTTCTAATCGTGGCTTTGTCTGCGTTCATCGTGCGGCTACTCTTCTGCCGCTTTTCTGAGACCGCCTATGATCCCGCAACGTATCAAGATGTCCGGGTTCCTGTCGTACAAAGACGAGCAGGAAATTCGGTTCGGCGACGCCCCGCTGTGGATGCTCTCGGGCACCAACGGCAGCGGAAAGTCGTCGGTGTTCGACGCGGTCACGTTTGCCCTGTTCGGGCACCACCGCGGCGGCAGCCAGAGCGCCGCGGAGCTGATTAACAAGGAGAGCAGCGCGCTCGCCGTCGAGTTCGACTTCACCAGCGACAAGCAACTGTACCGCATCAAGCGCACGGTGAAGCGCCAGAAGAACGACAAGATCGCCAGCACGCAGCAGGTGCTGAAGCACACCCCGAGCGCCGCCGGCGGCGAGGCGTGGGAGGCCGTGTCCGGCACCGAGTACAAGCGCGAGTTCGACGCGTGGGTGAAGGACCGCATCGGCCTCGACTACGAGACGTTCACGTCGTCCGTGCTGCTGCTTCAGGGCAAGGCCGAGAAACTGCTCGACAGCAACCCCGCGGGCCGCGCGAGCGTACTCGCGCGCATCGTCGATCTGGAGCGGTACCAGAAGTTGCACGGCAAGGCCGACGAGAAGCGCCGCGCGCTCAAGGGCGAACTGGAGGGCCTCGCCAACCAGTTGGAGGGCACGCGGGCCGTGACCGAGGAGGAGTACGCGGCCGTCGAGCAACTGATTTGTGCGGCGGACGCGGCCCGCACCGCGACGCAGGTCCGCATCGACGCGCTGAACGCGCTCGAACTGCGCGCCCGGCGCTGGGCCGACGCGACCGGCAAGCTCGAAACGGCGCGCAAGAAGCTCGCCGAATCCGAACGGCTCCTCGGCACCGCGGTCGCCCTCGAAAAAGAGTACACCCGGCTGCGCGAGCTGCGGGGCGTGCTCCCGGTGGTGACGAGCATCATCACCGAGCGCGGGCGCGTGGGCGAGTCCGAGCGCCGCACCACGAACCTCGGCATCGAGCGCGAGAACGCCGCCGACAAGCGCCGCCGCGCCGAACAGGCGCTCGGCTTGGGGCGCACGAAACTCGCCACACTCAAGAAAACGCTGGGCGAACACGAGGCGAAGCGCGCCGGACTGGAAACGCGGCTCCGCGAACTGGTCGCACTGCTCGAAAAGGTGCGACAGGTCGAGGAGGCCGCGGCGGAGCACAAGCACCTCGCGGCCGAACTCGCGCGGCTCCCGGCCGACCTCGACAAGCTCGTGCGCGGCCTACAGGACGAACACGACCGGCTGGTCGCGCTCGCGCAGCACATCGCGGTGCTGACCCGCCTGCACGACGACCGCGCCGAACTGACGAAGGCCGTGGCGGCGGAGAAGTCCGCGCGCGACACGGAGGCCGCGCTCAAGGCGAAGGGCACCACCGCGAAGGAGGCGTTCACCGCGCTCGAAAAGCGCGCGCAGGCGGCGCGCGACGACCGGGCCACGAAGGACCGCGCCGCGGCCGAGGTCGGGGCGCTCGCGCGCCAAGCCCGCGCGCTGGCCGACGAGTTCACGACGATGGCCGGGCAGACCAAGTGTCGCGCCTGCGGGCTGCCGCTCACGCCCCAGCACTTCGCCGACGAGAAAACCCGGCGCGAGGCCGAGGCCACCGCCGCCGAGAAGCGCCAGAAGGAACTGACGGCCGCCGCCGCCGCCGCGCAGAAGCTCGAATCCGAGCTGGGCGCGCAAGAGGTCGCGGATCGCGCCGCGCTCGCCGCGATGCGCGACGACTACAAGGACGCCGCCGCCGCGCAGAAGCAGGCCGCGGCCGACATCGCGCGGTTCACGAAATCGTGCCGCGACAGCTTCTTCGCGCTCCCGGACTTCTTCAAGCAGAAGGTCGGCCCGGCCGAACCCACGGACTGGGCGAGGGCCGAGTACCCCAACCGGCACGACCTCAGCGCGCTCTCCACCGAGGCCCGCGGGGTCGAGGACGTGAAGCGCAAGCTGCGCGCCGCGCAGCAGCAGGCCGACACCGCGCGCGCGCTCGGCGCGAAGGTCGAGTCCGCGCGCGACCGCTTGGCGAAAGCCCGCCAGAGCGTGCCCGGCGACGACCCGGACGCGCTGCGCCAAGAGCAAACCGCCAAGTTGAGCGAAGAAGAGAGCCTGAAGGGCGCGCTCGCGGCGGCCAAAAATGAGATCACCAAGACCGAGAAGGACAACGAGGTTCAACTGCGCGGCCTGACCGACGCCGACCGCGAGGTGAACCGCATCGACGGCGAACTGAAGCTCGAAGACTCCAGCCGCAAGCAGAGCGCCGAGACCATCGAGCGCCAGCGCAAGGCGCTGCCGGCCGCGTGGCAGGGGCCGCTCGAAACCGCCGGCCTCAGCGACCGCACCAAGTGGCAGAACGAACTGGCCGACCTTGAGGCGAAGGGCACCGAGGCGAAGTTCACCCAACTGCAAGCGGCCCGCGGCGGCCTCGACCCGCTCCGCGCCGAGGTCACGCAACTGGAAGAGGAAGAAGCGGCCTTCGACGACTCCGAGCGCCGCGACCCGGACGGCGTGCGCGCGGACGCCGCCGCCGCCCGCAAGGAACTGGACGCGCACAACAAGGAACTGCTCGACGCGCAGGGCCAGAAGCGCGTGCTGGACGGGTACATCAAGCAGCGCGGCGACCTGAACGCGCGATACAAGGAAGTGGACGCGAACCACAACCGGCACAAGACGCTGGCCGAACTGCTGGGCCGCGACCGCCTGCAGCGGCACCTCGTGCGCCGGGCCGAGCGCCAGATCGTGGACTGCGCCAACGCCGTGCTCGACCGGCTCAGCGGTGGGCAACTGTTCATGCGGCTGGTGGACGCCGAGACCGGCACCGACAAGGCGCTGGAACTGGAGTGCGCCAACCGCGTCGCCGGCGGGAGCGCCATCAACGTGGCGTTCCTGAGTGGGAGCCAGAAGTTCCGCGTCGCGGTCGCGCTGGCGCTGGGCATCGGCCAGTACGCGAGCAAGCAGCACCGCCCCATCGAGAGCGTCATCATCGACGAGGGCTTCGGGTGCCTCGACCGCGCCGGCCGCCAAGTGATGATCCAAGAACTGCAGAACCTGCGCGGGCACCTGCACTGCATCCTGCTGGTGAGCCACCAAGAGGAGTTCGCGGACGCCTTCCCCGACGGCTACCGCTTCGAGCTACACGACGGCGCAACGAAGGTGAGCCGCATCGTGCGGTGAGCGCGCGGTACAATCGCGGCCCAAGGTAGTTGACGTTGCGCCGTTCGCCCGACGCGCGCCCGATCCGGCACAACGGGTGCGAGCGCGTCACCGAGGTTTCGGGCAACGATTTGCACGTCCTCACCAGCCCGTACAGCGGGGCGTTCACGTTCCGCTGTACGCACTGCGCCAAGCCCGATTACATCTCCGGGTTCGCGTGGGCCGACACCGGCGAAGACCTCGTCGCGTACCGCAAGCGGGTCGAGACGTTCACCCCGCCGCTGGTGTGGTTCTTCCGCGAGGGCGTCGCGCTCGTCCTCGCGGTCGTGCTCGGCGTGCTCACGTGGGTCTTCGTGCGCGACTCGTTCAAGGACGTGGACTTCCTGATCTGGTACTGCATCGCCGGGCGAGCGCGGCCCGGACCTGTCGTTCCTGATCGGCGCAGCTGTCGGCCCGCTGCATGTCGGTGGAGTACCGGCAGTAGATGACGATGTACTTGCGGAGCACAGAATCCCTCCCCGCACCAGGGACAGATTCCGGCCAAGATACGCACGAGCGCCGACTATCGCCCGCGGTAGGGTCGTCCCTCACGCGGTGGCGCAACTCTCGAATTCCGCGGCAGTAAACGCCACGGAGGTCGCGAGTGCGCGGTGCAACAGTTGGAGTTCGATGAGATGGTCAGCTAATGTGCAACGTCTGGTTCGGCGCTGCAACCGATTTTCCCAGGGGCTGTCATTTGATGATGGCCCAGATCGTGGCGTTATAGCTGCGGTTGCCCTCCACAAGCCAGGCGCCGTCGGGGCTGAACGCGATGCTCCCCGGCCCCTCGCCCTTCGGGAGCTTGCCCACGGCGAGGACGCGGGCCGTTTGCGCGTCCCACAAGAGGAGGCTCTCGTCGCGCGAGCCGCTGGCGATGTACTTGCCGTCGGGACTGATTACGAACGGCAGATACCACCCCTTGGGTCCCTTCAGCGTGCGCAGGTGCTCGCCCGTTTCGGCGTCCCATTCGATGATGGACGCATCCACGGCTTGCCCCAGAGTATCGGTCAAGCCGATGATCCGCTTGCCGTCGCGGCTGTAGCGCGCGCCCAGCACGCCCCTTCTGTCGGGATCGGTGAGCACGTGGGTTTTCTTTCCGGTCTCAAGCTCCCACAGAACGATCTTCCGGGGCTCGAGGTAGCCGTCCATGCTCCCCACGATGCGTTTCTTGTCCGGACTGATAGCCACGCGGCTGACCGTTTTTTCGGGTGCTATGGTGCGCAGGAGTTTGCCCGTCTCGGCGTCCCAGACGTGAATTTCCCGCACCTTTTGTTCGGCGGAGCTTTCGCCGGCGCAGCTCACGATGTAATTGTCATCGGCACTCAGATCGACCGACACGACCTCTGCGTTGTGTCCGTCGAAGGAGCGGAGCAGCTTCCCGGTTTCGGCGTCCCACATCTTGAGCGACTTGTCCCGGCACCCCGCCACGATCCGCTTGCCGTCCCGGCTGAAGACGAACTGGAAGACGAAGGACTCGCACTTCTCGAATTTGAACAGCACCTTGCCGGTCGCGGCGTCAAACGCCCGAATCCCCCCTCCTTTCGGGGCGTACGCGCTGTATTCGCTGAGGAAGATGCGCCTTCCGTCCAAGCTGACTGTCGCGCTGGTGGTAAGTCCGCCTCCGCGCAAATACCACGAATGAACCTCGCGGAACCTCGTCGGCTCCTTGGCGGGGCCACCCGTTTTGTCGTTGAGTTTGCGCAGCTGCGCATCGACTTCCGCCAGCCGCGCCCACAGTTTGGCCTTTTCCTCCTCCAACTGCTTGATCTGGTCGCGCACGTCCTTCACGTCGTCGGCCTGAGCGGCCCGTTCCGGCACGCCCGCGATCACCATGACCGAGGCGAGGACGCACGCCGATGCGAAGAAACTGCTCGTTCGCCACATGTGATTCCTCCGGTTGAATGACCACGTCTTGCAACATGGCTTGAGGCCGAACGCCCCCGCTCAGCAGCGGCCACCGCCGAGGGGGCTACATGTGTCCCAGAAACCCAGGATGCGGCGGCCGTCTGCTGCAGCGGACGGTTCGGCTTCGCGCCGGTCATTTCTCCGGGGCGTTCTTCTCGTCTTGGACTCGGGTGATGACGACGACATCCTTCGCCAGCATTTTGAGGAAGATCGGGGCCACGGCCTCGGGTCCTGTGGCCAACAGGGCCGTCTTGCCTTTGAGGGCCTTCACGTCGTCGGCCCCGGTTACCTTCTTTCCGTCAGCGGTTTCAATCCGAAGTTGTTTGAGGGGCACGTCCCTAGGCACGAGGATGTGTTCCACCACGGCTTCCGTGATGATAACAGGCTCTCCCCCGTTGGGGTTCGGCACCTGTTTCTGCACCTCCCCGATTCTCACTGCCGGGACGATTATCCTCAGGGTTTGCTTCGGCACGTCCACGTCCTGGATGTGGACGAACTTCGGGGCCTTCGCCTTCTTGAACGTGTCGAGATCATCCCCACGGGCGATCATGGTCGAGGTAGCTGCCAGGAACAGAACACAGAAGAAGTACCGCATCGAGATCCTCCACAAAGAAGCCGAACGACCACGCTCAGCAGCCGGGGCCGCCTCGGTGAGCTACGAACTCCCAGAAACCAATGTGGCGGCCCCGGTCTGCTGCAGCCGATGGTTCGGCCTGGCCCGCTCAGAACGGAACTGCTCCCGGATTGTATCGGTAGACTGGTTTGCCCCAGTCCTCCCACGGCCGGTCCCGCCTGGCGTAGATCACGGTGCCCCGGTCGTCGTGGGTCCGCCATGTGTACGCCCGCGGCAGCGTGCGGTGCTTCGCTAGGTGGGCGGCGATGCCAATCACATCCTAGGCGGGGAGGAGACATTCCGCCGGTACGTCCACCACCGCTTCCGATGCCTCGGTCAGGAACGCGACGAACTCGACCGGGGGCGGTTGGTCCGCGACCACATACCAACACGGGGGGTGGTCGGGGGGCAGCCGGTTGTTGACGAGCAGGGGATGAACGCTGGCGCTCCCCCACGGACCACCGAGATAAGATGGCCACCCGAATCCGCCCCGGTAACTCCATGTGGATTACGTGCGAGCGGCGGGTGGCGGCGATGCGAAGGTGGTCCACCAATTCAACGATCCGCGAGAGGGCTAGAAGGTAGCGTATTCTGTGTGTAAACTCTTGCGTGATCATCTTTTCGCTGGAGGCGGCTCAAACGTGGAGGTCGGCAGGATGCCTTACCACTGGCCCAAGGATACCGATTTCGCCCTCCTGGAACTCGACGTTCTCGATCGGGATTGCCCCTTCTGCGGGCGTCTGATGCACATCTGTGACCACCGATACCGGCACTT
>Ga0194132_10011398_pt1 | contig 11463 bp, 13 predicted proteins | sample TA2KigOf80mmetaG_FD_148612 | JGI IMG/M metagenome (GOLD analysis project Ga0194132, IMG submission 148612) | Freshwater microbial communities from Lake Tanganyika, Tanzania - TA2015054 Kigoma Offshore 80m | ecosystem: Environmental > Aquatic > Freshwater > Lake | place: Tanzania: Lake... | reverse complement strand
GCGAGCCGGATGCGGCTGGTGGCCCCCGCCAGCTTGGCCAGCAGGATATTCGGGCAGGCATTGACGCCAAGCAGGTTGAAATGATGCTCGCCGATCCAGGCGGAGTTGAGGCCGATCTTTTCGGCACGCAGGGCCTGGTTGTAGATCTCCCGTACGAATTGCTCGGGCGTACGTTTGTTGCTGGGGTAACGGTTGTCGCTGAGGGTGAAGTAACCGAACTTCATGGCGAGCCTCCATATATTTGCATATGCAAGTAATTATCGCGGCAGTATGGGTCCGCCACCGCGTGGGGGTCAAGCTATGGGCCCGCCGGCCGATTCCAGCACCGATTCACAGCCCCGCATCACTTTCGTATAGTTCCGCCCGACGCATCCGAGTCGCGATTCACCGACGCGACACCGTCATGCCTTCTTTACGCTTCCACCTCGGGCTGGCCGGCGGGCTTCTCGCTGCCGCGCTGGCGGCTTGCGCGCCGCGCATCGTGGCGCCGCCGAGCCCGCCACCGCAAACCGTGCGCCAGCCGCAAGGGCTGCAATGCCTGGACGAGCTCGGTCGGCGCGGCGCGGTGTTCGAGATGGTCGCCGAGCGGGTCTCGGCCAATGGTTGCCGGCTGACCAACGGGGTCAGCCTGACCCGCTCCTCGGTGGCGCTCGACAAGGCGGCAACCCTGGGCTGTCCGCTGGCCCTGGCGCTCCACGATTTCGAGACACGCGTGGTGCAGCCGGCGGCACAGAAGCATTTCCGCCGTAATCTGGTGCAGATCAATCATTTCGGCGCCTACGATTGCCGCAACATCCGCGGCACCAGGCGTCTGTCGGAGCACGCCCGAGGCCAGGCGCTCGATATCGGCGGCTTCGAGCTCGACGGAGGTATCCGCATCAGCGTCAAGGAGCACTGGACGAATGCCGGGGCGCGCTCCCGCTTCCTCCAGGAAGTGGCCAAAGGTGCTTGCGAGGTGTTCAGCGTCGTGCTCACGCCGCGCAGCGACAGCGAGCATCACGACCACTTCCATGTCGACATAGGCCCGCGCCCGCATTGCGGGGCGTGAACCTCAGCGACGGGTAGCAGTCGCCTGGCCCTGGCGCCTGGCTTCTATCGCATCCCAGATCTGCGCCGATATGTTGATACCGTCGAAGCGGTCGATCTGCTGGATGCCGGTGGGCGAGGTGACGTTGATTTCGGTGAGGTAGTCGCCAATCACGTCGATGCCGACGAAGATCATGCCGCGCCGGGCGAGTTCCGGCCCGATGGCCACGCAGATCTCCTGCTCGCGTCTGGTGAGCGTCGATTTCACCGCGGTGCCGCCGACATGCAGGTTGGCGCGCGCCTCGCCCCTGGCCGGCACGCGCATGATGCCACCCACCGCCTTGCCGTCGACCAGGATGATGCGCTTGTCGCCCTGGCGCACCTCCGGCAGGTAGCGCTGCACGATCACCGGCTCGCGGCTCATGCTGGTGAACATTTCGAGTAGCGAGCCGAGATTCTCGTCGTCCGGGGTCACGTGGAAGACGCCCGCTCCGCCGTTGCCGAACAGCGGCTTGACGATGATGTCCTTGTGCTCGGCGCGGAAGGCGTCGATCTCCTGCCGGTCGGAGGCGATCAGCGTCGGCGGCATCAACTCGGGAAAATGAGTGACGAACAGTTTTTCCGGCGCATTGCGTACCTCGGCCGGATCGTTGACCACCAGGGTCGCGGGATGGATGTGCTCCAGCACGTGCGTGGCCGTGATGTAGGCCATGTCGAACGGCGGATCCTGACGCATCAGGACGACGTCCATGGCCCTGAGATCGACGGCCTCGACCGGCCCCAGAGTAAAGTGATTGCACTTCTCACGCCGCACGCTCAGGCGCCGCGCCTGGGCACGCACCTTGCCGTGGGCGAAGGTCAGGTCACGCACCAGGTAGTGCCAGAGCGCGTGGCCGCGCTTCTGCGCCTCGAGCGCCAGCGCGAAGGTCGAGTCGACATCGATGTCGATGCGCTCGATCGGATCCATCTGGATCGCAACAGACAAGGACATAGATCGTACCGGACTAGTTGAGCGTGCCGCGCAGCGCGGCGATCTCGGCGGCGATACGGTGCCGTGCGGCGGGCGCTTCCGCAAGACCATGAGCAGTCTCAAGACAGCGAATGGCCGAACGGAGATTCTCCAGGCGCCGGTGCACCAACCCGGCCTCGCGCCACAGCACCGCGTCCCCGGGGGCGATCAGCAGCATGCGCTCGATCACCGGCAGGGCCTTGGCTGGCTCCTCGGCGTTGAGCAGGCGGATCTTGATGTTGTTCTGCAGCCGCAGGAGCGTAGCCCGGTTCGATAGCGGCGCGACGTGCTCGGGCTCCAACGCGGCCTTCTCACCGGCGAAGGATTTAAGCAATGCGCGCAGCTCCGGCGTGCCGATGGTCCGCCCGGCATTGAACGGATCGAGGATAAGGCTCTCGCCCGGTCCGTCGAGCCGGATCAAGAAATGGCCTGGGAAATTCAGGCCGGCCATCGTCCAGCCCTGGGCGCGGCCCGTGTGCAGCCAGAGAATGGCAAGGGCGACCGGCAGGCCGCGGCGGCGGTCGATGACCTGCGAGAGATCGGCGTTGCGCAGATCGTCGTAGGTCTCGCGGTCCCCATCATAACCGTGGCTGTCGACCAGCACGGCGCGCAGGGAGGCGGCCTGCCGCTCCACCCAGTTTGCGTGTCCGGCGGTTTCGGTCGCGACGGCCTCCGCCAGGAGGCGCAGATGCTCTTCGTAGCGGACCGCGCCGGCTTCGGGCCGGTCAAGCACCGCAAACGCCAGCGCGGCGGCGGCGATGTCGATGGCCTCGTCGGCAGTCGTGCCGACGGCGCGCAAGGCGGCCTCGGCCTCGCTTGGTGTCATGGCAAGGCGACCGGTCAGGCCGGGGGCGGATCGCGGAAGCGGCGCGGATCGTCCTTCATCAGGATATGCGTCACCACGCGTTTCACGTTGCCGATGTTGCGGGCGATGCTGAGCACGCGATCGAGTTCGGCCGGACTTTGCGCCACACCCAGCAGGTAGACCGAACCGTTCACCACCTCGACCGAGTAGTTGACCGAGTTGATCTCCTTGGCGAAGAGCAGCCGCCCCTTGAGCTCCGTCGAGATCGCCGTATCGCGCGCGTAGTCGACGACACCCGTACCCTGGGGAAGTACTTCGACCTCGTTGATCACCTCGCGTACACCTTTGGCCTTCCAGGCAAGCTGTATGGCATCGGCGCGCACTTGCGCGTCCTTGACCGCGCCTGAGATGAGTGCCCGACCCTCATAGACCTGCAGATTCAGGTCGATGAACAGCCGGTGATCCTGATTGAGCCAGTAATGGTTGATCTCGGCGCGGATTGCGGTGTCGTTCGCAGCACCCTTGACCCCGCGCTCCTGCATGGCGGTGGTGCCAACGGCAGCGCCGGCGCCGATCGCGGTTTCGACACAGCCCGGCAGCGCCAGACCGGCGAGCAGCAGCAGGCCCGGTCCGCGCAAACGATGAAAGCGATTCCTGCCCATGGACGGACTCCCGACGTGGTTCGGCATGACCCCCCGACGCCGGAGCCTTATCTAGTCTAGGAATCCGAGTCGCGCCAAGCGTCCGGTAAGTGGCGGGGCAGCCGGCCCGGCGCCACCAGGACGGCGTCGAAGCGCAGATCGAGGCTATTCAGATCGGGATGGCGGGCCAGGAAGGCTGCGGCGGCGTTGCGGATACGGCGCCGCTGGTTGGCGCGGATCGCCTCGGCGGCCTCGGCGAGCCTGGCGCGGGCCTTGACCTCGACAAAGACCAGGGTCCGGCCGCGGCGTACCACGAGGTCGATCTCGCCGGCCGGCGAGCGGTAGTTACGTGCGACGACCCGGTAGCCGCTCAACAGCAGCCGCCAGGCGGCCAGCCGTTCGGCCCAGCGGCCCGCCCGCTCGGCTACCTGCCGGGCCGGGGCGGGTGACGGCTTCACGGCTTGCCGCCCCGGTGCTGGTGATCGAGTGCCAGCGCCCGGGCATAGATCTCGCGGCGTTGGCGCCCGGTGGTCGCGGCGACGGCAGTTACGGCATCGCGCAGGGACATGGTCGCGAGTGCGGCGCTCAGCCGGGTGTCGATGTCCTCGGCAGCGGCGGGGGCCGCTTCTGTGGGAGGGCCGATGACCACGACGATCTCACCCCTCGGCGCGTCGGCTTCGGCATAGGCGGCGGCAAGCTCGGCCAGGCTGCCGCGGCGCACCTCCTCGAACAGCTTGGTGAGCTCGCGGCACACGGCGGCCGGACGGGCTCCGAGCGTCTCGTGCATGGCGGCAAGACTGGCGCCCAGGCGCGGGCCGGTCTCGAAGAGGATCAGGGTCGCAGGTACCGCGGCGAGTTCGGCCAGCGCTCGCCGGCGTGCGCCGGCCTTGGCCGGCAGGAAGCCGGCGAACAGAAAGCGGTCGGAGGGCAGACCCGAGAGGGCCAGCGCAGTCAACGCCGCCGAGGGACCGGGCAGGGCGGTCACCGGGATTCCGGCCTGCTGCGCCGCCTGCACCAGCTTGAGGCCCGGATCGGCCACCAGCGGCATGCCGGCATCCGAGATCAGCGCCACGCTCTTGCCTTGTTTGACTGCTTGAATCAGGCGGTCGCGATCCGCCTGGTCGGCGTGATCGTCGTAGCGGACGAGGCGCGGGGTGGCGAGACCCAGGGCGGCGCACAGGCGCCGCGCGCTGCGCGTGTCCTCGGCGGCGAGGATGTCGACCTGGCCGAGAAGAGAGACAGCCCGCCGCGTGATGTCGCCGAGATTGCCGATCGGGGTCGCGACGATGTACAGGCCCGCCGCCAGGCCTGGGGTTTCCCCGGATTTACTTGCCCCGGGGCTGTGGTTAGGTTGGCCGCGAATGGGATCGCGTGTGACGGTCACCGGAGGTTGTCCTTGAAGAGTATCGGAAGTCGCGGCCCGCTGGTGCTGACCATGGTCGTTCTCGGCCTGGCGCTCGGCGCCTGCCAGGACATGTCAGCGCGCGACTATTACATCTTCAAACAGGGTTCGGCCAGCCAGCCCGCCACCCAGGCGCCGCAGCCGGTGGCCCGGCCGGCACCGCAGCCCGAGGCGCCGCTGCCGCTGCCGATACCCATGCCCGAGACAAGAGAGGCGCCGGCGGCCGAGCCGGAGACCAGGCCGGTCGTGGCGCTGCTGCTGCCGCTCTCCGGCCCCAGTGCCGCGGCCGGCAAGGCGCTGCTCGATGCGGCGACGGTCGCCGCCTTCGATGTCGGCGACGATGCCTTCGTGCTGCTGCCGCGCGACACCGGCGGCACGCCCGAGGGCGCCACAGCCGCCGCCAACGACGCCATCGCCGCCGGGGCGCGGCTGATCGTCGGGCCGCTCTTCGGCGTCGAGGTGCCGGCGGTGGCGGCAGTGGCCCGCCCGGCCGAGGTCAACGTCATCGCCCTGTCGAACGACCGCTCGGTCGCCGGTAACGGCGTATACGTGCTGGGCATCACCCCCCAGACCCAGATCGAGCGCATCGTCGGTTTCGCTCGCACGCGCGGCCTGCAACGCTTCTCTGCCCTGCTGCCGGGCAACGCCTTCGGCAGCACGGTCGAGGATGCGCTGCGGCGCACGGCGGCAGCCAGCGCTGCCCAGGTCAGCCAGATCGAGCGCTACGATCCGGCCGCCGGCGACGCCACGGCTGTGGTGCGGCGCTTCGCTGGCTACGAGGCGCGCCGGGCGGCCCTGTTGCAGCAGAAGCGCGACCTGGAAGCGCGCGACGACGAGATCTCGAAGCAGGCCCTGCGCCGGCTCGAGGGCATCGACACGCTGGGCGAAGTCGGCTTCGACTCCGTTCTCCTGCCGGATTTCGGCGACCGGCTGCTGTCGATCGCGCCGCTGCTGCCCTACTACGACGTCGATCCGGCGCGCGTGCGCTTCCTCGGCACCGCCCTGTGGGAAGACGCGCGGCTGACGCGCGAGCCGGCCCTGATCGGCGCCTGGTTTCCCGCACCGCCGCCCGAGGCGCGCAGCGATTTCGCCCGCCGCTTCCAGGAGGTTTACGGGCGCGAGCCGCCGCGCCTGGCGACGCTGGCCTATGACGCGGTGGCGCTGGCGGCGGTGCTGGCGCGAGCGGGCGAGCAGCCTGATTTCTCGCGGGCGGCGATCGGCAATCCCAACGGTTTCGCCGGCTCGGACGGCATCTTCCGTTTCCACACCGATGGCGTGGTGGAGCGCGGCCTGGCAGTGCTCGAGGTGCGACGCGACGGATTCCGCACGATCTCGCCCGCCCCGCAGGATTTCCGCCCGGCGACTCAATAAAAGCCCGCGCGGCAGCCGCTAGGCCGCGAGCTCGGCAATGACACTGTTGAGGACACGCAAGCCCGCCGGCGTGGCGCGCAGGCCTTGCGAGGCTTCGGCCACCAGCCCCGCCGCGACGAGTTTGCGCCGGCGGCTTGCGTCGACGGCCTGTTCCAGCGGCAGGCCGGTCTGGCGTTCGAAGCGCGCCGCCTCGATGCCCTCGGCCAGGCGCAGCCCCATGAGCAGCGCCTCCTGCGCCGCGCTGGCGGCGTCGATCGGCGCTTCCTCCGCCGTGGCGTGACCCTCCCGGCTGGCGCGTGCCATCCAGGTTTCCGGTGCGCGTTCCTGGCGGGTGGCGATCTTGCGCCCGTCGATGGTCAGACGCCCATGCGCGCCGGGACCGACGCCGACATAATCCTCGTAGCGCCAGTAGACAAGGTTGTGCCGGCACTCGTGCCCCGGCCTTGCATGGTTGGAGACTTCGTAGAGCGGCAGGCCGGCGTCCGCGAGGAGCGCATGCGTTGCCTCGAACAGATCGGCGGCGAGATGCGGACCGGGCAGGGCGAGATCGCCGCGTTCATGCGCGGCATGAAAAGCCGTGCCGGGCTCGATGGTGAGCTGGTAGACCGAGAGGTGGCCGCCGGCCAGAGTCAGCGCCGCGCGCAGCTCGCTCTCCCAGGCCGCCTGGGTCTGGCCCGGGCGGGCATAGATCAGGTCGAACGAGTAGCGGTCGAAGACGCGCGACGCCGCTTCAATGGCGGCGCGTGCTTCACCCGCATTGTGGCCGCGGCCGAGAAAGCGCAGCGCCTGATCGTCAAGCGCCTGCACGCCGATCGACAGGCGGTTGATGCCGGCCGTGCGGAAGGCCGCGAAGCGCGTAACCTCGGCCGAATTGGGATTGGCTTCGAGCGTGATCTCGACATCGCCGGCCAGGGTCCAGCGCTGCGCGATGCGCTCGAGGATCGCGGCCGCGCTCGCCGGCTCCATCAGCGAGGGCGTGCCGCCGCCGAAGAACACAGAGGTGACGGTGCGACCGGGTGTACGCGCCGCGAAGTGATCGAGCTCGGCCAGCAGGGCTCCACGCCAGGCCTCTTCGTCATGGCGCTCGCGCACATGGCTGTTGAAGTCGCAGTAGGGGCATTTCGACCGGCAGAACGGCCAATGCACGTAGATGCCGAAACCGTCGCGCGTCATGCGCCGAATTCTAGCGGAAACAGGCGGCGACGAGCTTCTCAAAGGCGCGGGCGCGGTGGCTCATGCCGTGCTTGGTCGGCGGCTCGATCTCGCCGAAGGTGCGCGTCTCGCCCTCGGGCAGGAACATCGGATCGTAGCCGAACCCCTGGTCACCGCGCGGCGGCCAGACCAGCGTGCCGTGCACCTCGCCGCGGAAGGTCTCCCTATGGCCATCGGGCCAGGCGAGCGTCAGGCAGGCGACGAAATGCGCGCCGCGGTCACCCGCTTTCTTCGCTGTCAGCGCATCCTCGACCTTGCGCATGGCGATGGTGAAGTCCTTGCCCGGCCCGGCCCAGCGCGCCGAGTAGATGCCGGGGTCGCCGTCAAGCGCATGCACCACGAGGCCGGAATCGTCGGCCAGCGCCGGCAGTCTCGCCGCCGTGGCGGCAGCAAGCGCCTTGAGCTCGGCATTGGCCTCGAAGGTGGTGCCCGTCTCCTCCGGTTCGGGAAGGCCGAGCGCGCCGGCCGAGACCACCTCCACCCCGAACGGCGCCATCAGCTCGCCGATCTCCCGCACCTTGCCGGGATTGTGGCTGGCGATGACCAGCTTCTTGTCGGTGAAGCGCCGCGCCACCGCCGTCAACCGATCGCCTTTCTCTGCAAGGCGACAAGCTCGCCGATGCCCTTTCGCGCGAGCCCCAGGAGCTGCATGAGCTCCGCCTCGCTGAAGGGGATCTTCTCGGCCGTGCCCTGCACCTCGATGATGCGGCCCGCTCCGGTGAGCACGAAATTGGCGTCGGCATCGGCGGCCGAGTCCTCGAGGTAGTCGAGATCGAGCACCGGTGTCGCCCGGTAGATGCCGCAGCTGATGGCGGCGACGTGGTCGGCCAGCGGCAGCCGCGTCAGCTTGCCTTGGGCGACGAGCGTCTGCAGCGCCAGGTGCAGCGCCACGTAGCTGCCGGTGATGGCGGCGGTGCGCGTGCCGCCATCGGCCTGGATGACGTCGCAGTCGATGCGCACCTGGCGCTCGCCCAGCGCCTTGAGGTCGGTGACGGCGCGCAAAGAACGTCCGATCAGGCGCTGGATCTCCTGGGTGCGCCCGCTCTGCCGCCCCTTGGCCGCCTCGCGCTCGGTGCGGGTGTGGGTGGAGCGCGGCAGCATGCCGTACTCGGCGGTGACCCAGCCCGATCCCGTGTTGCGCAGGAAGGGCGGCACCTTCTCCTCGACTGTCGCCGCGCACAGGACATGGGTGTCGCCGAAACGGGCAAGACAGGAGCCTTCGGCGTATTTCGCCGCCCCGGTTTCGAGGGACACGGCGCGAAGCGCGTCGGGGGAACGGCCGGAAGGACGCATAAGGAAACCTTGAAAAGTGGAGCGGGCGGGACCCTACAAGCCGCGCCCGGTGGCGTCCAGAAGGAACGGCTGCCGGCGCGCCCCGCATTGACGGTCCCCCAACGCCTCCCTAGATTTTGTCCATGAACATGGCCAAGTCATCGCGGCCCGATTCGCTTGGCCTGTCCGGCAGCTCGCCGGCCCTGGCCGAGCTCAATGAGCGCAGCCGCGAGGTTTTCCGCCACATCGTCGAGACCTATGTCGAGACCGGTGAGCCGGTGGGCTCGCGCACTCTGTCGCGCAAGCTCGGCCAGCACCTCTCGCCGGCCACTATCCGCAACGTCATGGCCGATCTGCAGGACGCCGGCCTGCTCTACGCCCCGCATACCTCGGCAGGGCGCCTGCCGACCGACCTCGGTCTGCGCATGTTCGTTAACGGCTTCCTCGAGGTCGGCCGCCTGTCTACCGAGGAGCAGCAGCGCATCGACGTGCAGTGCTCGGCCTCGGGCAAGAGCTTCGGACAGGTGCTGGAGCAGGCGACCCAGATCCTCGCCGGTCTGTCGCATTGCGCCGGGCTGGTGCTGGCGCCCAAGACCGAGGGGGCGCTCAAGCATGTCGAATTCGTCAACCTGAGCCCTGGCCGGGCGCTGGTCGTCATGGTGACCGAGAACGGGCTGGTCGAGAATCGCGTCGTCGAGATTCCGACCGGCCTGACGACGTCGGAGCTGGTCCGCGCCTCGAACTATCTCAACGCGCGGCTGCGCGGCCGTACCCTGGGTGAAGCCCGGGCCGATGTCCTGACCGAGCTCGAGGTGAACCGGGCCGAGCTGGACGCGCTGACCCAGAAAGTCGTCGAGGCCGGCCTTGCCAGCTGGGCGGGCGGAGGCCAGGGCGATGACCGCTATCTCATCATCCGCGGACAGTCGAAACTGCTGGGCGATGTCAACGGCCTCGAGGATCTCGAGCGTATTCGCCTGCTCTTCGAGACGCTGGAAGCCAAGGAAACGATGGTCAAGCTGCTCGACGCGACCCAGGGCGGCGACGGGGTGCAGATCTTCATCGGCGCCGAGAACGAGCTCTTCGGCCTGGGCGGCTGCTCGATGATCATCTCGCCCTACGCCAACGCCAAACAGCAGATTGTCGGCGCGATCGGCGTCATCGGCCCGACGCGCCTCAACTACGCGCGGATCATCCCGATGGTCGATTACACGGCGAAGGTCATTACCCGCCTGATCGCCTGATTTTCCGCGGGCGCCTCTGGCGCCGCTCACCCACGACGCCCCATATTACGGTGCAAGGAACCGCCATGAGCTCAGACACGCCTGATCCCGGAACCCCGGCCAACGACAGCGCTCCCGCAGGCGCTGAGACCGGCGGCCAGACTGCCGATGCCCGCATCGCGGAACTCGAGGCCGAGGTGGTGCGTCTCAAGGATCAGGCGCTACGCGCCCTGGCCGAGGCCGAGAACACGCGCCGCCGTGCGCAGCGGGAAATCGAGGACAACAACAAATACGCCGTGGCCAATTTCGCCCGCGACGTCCTGCCGCTGGCGGACAATCTGCGGCGCGCGCTCGACACCCTGACGCCGGAGGAGCGCGCCGCCAACGAGAAGCTGGAGAAGTTCGCCCAGGGCATCGAGCTCGTCGAGCGCGAGTTTCTGGCGACGCTCGATCGTCATCACGTCAAGCGCGTCGACCCTCTCGGCCAGGCCTTCGATCACAACCTGCACCAGGCTGTGATGCAGCTTGAAGCAGCGGACAAGCCGCCTGGCACGGTGGTGCAGGTGCTGCAACCCGGCTACACGATCCATGGCCGCCTGCTGCGCCCGGCGATGGTGGTGGTGGCGAAGGGCGGTCAGGCCGGGTCTTCCGGCGGCGGTATCGATACGACGGCCTGAATCACGATCGCGAAAGCAAAACCCCGGCACAGAGGCCGGGGTCTTGGTCGGCTCGCAGAAAGAGATCGTAGTCAGGCCACGCCCAGATCCTTGGCAGGCGGCGGTGCTGCAGCGGGTGCGTAGGCATTGGCCGCTCCGGCTGCGGCGGGGCGGGGTGCGCCACCGTCTGCGGGAGGCCCGAAGACTCGGGCTACCGACTGGCGGAGAATCGGATCGACGAGATCGACGAACACCTTGTTCGTGCCGTCGATGGTGCCGACCTCGCGCTCCAGCGTGCCGATGTCGAGCTGCACGGCGGCCTCCTCGGCCCGCTTCTTGGCCTCAGCGGCTTCCTTGGCGGCTTTCTCGGCACGAGCCTTTTCGGCTTTCGCGCGCCGCTCTTCGGTGGCGCTGGCGAAATTGGCGCGCGCTTCAGCCAATTGCTGATCCGCCGTCGCGTCGGGGGACGCGAGCTGTGGCTTGGCTTTGGGGTGGGGAGCGGACGCGGCCGGTGGGCCATGATCCTTTCCCGATGGGGCCGAAGGCGCTGTCGCGCCTAGCGGCGAGATTTGAATCGCATTCATTTCAAAACCCGTATTCTACGGATAGGCGCATAGAGCCTTCTACCCTGCGCAATAATAGGGAAGAACTATCAAAGCAAAAAGTCAAGCGCCAAACGGGCTTCTTGGTTCGAATCCTGGACGAATTGTTCTAGCACTCTGAATCGTACCGGGTTTTTCGTTATAGTTATTTAGCCGAGCTTATTCACGATGATTTTAGCTATTCTCAAGAAAACCAAGTGGGCGCTCACATGGCTGATATCGCAAGCCTTTGAAACCGTGGCAGCCT
>Ga0194132_10011391_pt1 | contig 11466 bp, 9 predicted proteins | sample TA2KigOf80mmetaG_FD_148612 | JGI IMG/M metagenome (GOLD analysis project Ga0194132, IMG submission 148612) | Freshwater microbial communities from Lake Tanganyika, Tanzania - TA2015054 Kigoma Offshore 80m | ecosystem: Environmental > Aquatic > Freshwater > Lake | place: Tanzania: Lake Tanganyika... | reverse complement strand
ATATCACTTTCCAAAAGGTCCTGCTCAGATTCATCTCTTGGTTCATATAGTCCTTCTGCATATAATCGTTTTGCTTCTAGAATCATTGCGAAGAACATGTCTGAACCTGGTCTGAAGATATTCTCTACCAATGAGATATTATTATCGTTATGATAGTCAACAGCTTCAGAAAGTGTAGGCTTTTCCTTCTGTTGAGTTGCTGGATGCTTTCTAAGTTTTGCAGCAGAAGCAAAATCCACAGGAACAACATCGCCTTCTGATATTCCAAGAACAGGAAATCCGCTCACAGCATTACCAGCATATTCTTGAGGAACATATCTTCTTGCTTTAGTTGTTTTCAAATTAGGTGTAAAGTCTACACCGTCTTCGGCGCCATCATTTTCACCTTCTTCTTCCTCTTCTTCACCTTCGATTTGCTCTTCGTCTTCAAGTTCTTCGACTTCTTGCTCTTGGAGTTTTTTTCTGATGCTTCTAAATGATTTTCCAGAAGTGCTATAAGCTCCAGACTCAATTGATCCATCTGACTCAGCAGTTGTTGATTCTTCTTGCGATTGTGGTTCGTAAACTTCTGTACCATATACTTCAGATGGGAAAGCATCTCGAATCTCCTGATCTTGTCCTGGCGTCATTGCTAGTGCATAATCTCTGTACTCATCTGTACCGACAAGCTGCATTTCATTTACATATTCAATTGATTCTTTTATCCCCATTCTTCTCTTAAACTCATCTATTGGGTCATAATTTTTTTGATCACGTGTTGCAACACTTGGTGCGATAACTTGACCACGTGGTGCGATAACTTGACCACCATAAGGAGTATCGTCTCGTTCAAAAGCATTTTTTTTACTGTCAGATTTTGCAAGATCATCGCCTGGATATCTTGCACGCCGCTCTGCAGCATTTAGAGGTCTTCTAACTCCAGATAATCGAGCTAGTCGTTCACCTTCTTTTTTCCAATAGTCATCAAAAGACATAGCATTATCTGGATCTGCTCCCTTAAATTGTTGTATATTGAGTTGATCGCCTAGACTATGCTGTAACTCATGAGCTGCTACATTTGCCATAGATGAAGCAGTTCCTCTTACAGTTAGATTTCTTTGAACAACACCTTGACCCCCAAAATGAGCTGGCATATAGTATCCGTGCTCCATACCGCCTGGAGATTTAATTGCAGTGTTAAATGCATTAGCAGACATAGGATCTTCGATATTTGCAGTCATATTTTTAAGTGCATCTGGATAGCGTTTTACTAATTCAGGATGGCTTATTAAATCTTCTGCTTTACCGACTCCTGGTTTAATTGTCATTTCATCGTCAGGAATTTCAACAACACTTATTCTTCCTGGCGCTTTCCACACACCAGTTTTTGCGAAAACTTCTCGGTTAATTTGATCTTGAGTTTTTCCTTGATCCTTAAGACTTGATTCAACCTCAGCTGCCTGTTTCAGTTCAAGATTATTTGCTGGAACAAAAATTTTCCGAACGCCTGGTTGATTTTCAGGATCCATAGAATCTTTCTTCTTAGGCACCAAAACACCTTTATATTCGAAAGGATTAACTTCCGACATTGCTTTTTCAAACAATACATTTACATCGATGTGTTCTACATGATCGCCCATGTAACGACCTTCGCCGTATCCGCGACCGCTTGGATCTGCATTTGGATTATGCAATCTCTCATGTTCACGACGAATTCGTGCTAATTCTTCCTGATACTCTGGTTTATCAATTTGTTTTTGTATTAACATACGTGCTCGAGATCTTCCGCGAGTTCGTTGTGCATGTTTTGGTTGACCCAATTTTCTTGCTGCAGCAGCTGGACTTTGACTATAAGTTGCATTAATGTATTTGTTATATGTTTCAATATCTAATTCATTAAGTTGCTCGGCGTCTTCGCGAAGATCTTTATCAGCTGTATGATACGTTTTGCCTTTTCTTAAGAAAGAATTAACTCGAGCATGACCCCATTGCTGCGGCGTGGTTCCTGGACGATGTCCTGAATTCCATGCAGCAACACCACGTCTAAACACTTTCTTTAGAGTGCTGAGTGGAACATCAAACTTGTCGGCTTTCGCTGACAATGATAGTTTAGACTTTTCTTTTTTCTCACTCATTGTTATTCTCGTTATACTTTCCTGTTAGATACCATCTTTGTGATGATGGGTGTTTAACTGCTTCCCAAATTACATTGTTATCAGAATACGCAGCCTTATTTTCACTTATAATATTTAATCTATTTGCTGGAATTGATAATTGATTTGTAATTAATTTTGTAGTGTCAATAAGATCTTTAAGATTATATAATTCTTTGAGAGTCTGCATTTGCTTGATCATGCTGCGCTTTTGCATTACAGCAGTGATGTTTCCGCTACGTGGTGCACGATTTTTTCTTGGATCGATTCTTGGTGGGATTGGCGCATTAAAGTCAATTCCTTCACCCATTGCTTTACGAATAGCAAGAGTATGCTTGCTTGGTTTTGTTTCTGCAGTTGCATCACCTGGAGCTGGTTCATATGCTTTTGGATCGCTGTCAGAAAGGTTTGCCTTTTCTTTCCAGTGAGCAGCACGTGCTTTCGCAGTGTCTTTACTCAAACCAGCAACATATTTTTTTGGCAAACCAGATTCTTTATCTTTAGCCACTTTAGCAAACTTCTTTTCTCGCAGAAAAATAAATGATTGTAGTTGTGGTATTGCAACTGGCATTATACCATTTTCTTGAATACGCTGTTCGAGTTTAACAGTTTGATCTTCGAATATAATTTTCTCAAATGCGCTCGGCGCATTAATATTCATCGAATTATTAAACACGAATACATCTTCTAATGATTCAACTAACTTCTCTACAGTTAGGAATTTCTGAATACGTTTAGATTCATTTAATGGAACTTCACGTTGTTCATTTCGTACACGACTGACTTTGTTTGTAACAGAAACGTAGATATAGTCAAAGTTATAGTTCTCATGGATAGCAATAACTTCATTAATTTTATCTGCATCAACAGGACCATTTATAACGAGATTTTTATTCTGTTCAAATAATTTATTTGCTGCGCCGTTTAGCACTTGATCAATTTGAACTTCCATTAAATCGTACTTGGCAAATGTGTTCTTCAGAACAAAATCTTTACCGCTGCCTGGACCACCAATAAGGAAAAATGCAGTTGCGGATTCTTTGAGTTTCTTTTTTTTCTTTTTATTTTTAATTGCAGCAAATGCAGATGTGAGTCTATCATAGAGCATATTTGCAGTTTCTTTATGCTCATCAGGATATTGTGCAATAAATTCGTCACGCTTTCCTGCTTTAACTAACTTTCGAAGTTTAGTTCCTGACATTCCAACTGCACCCTTTGCATTTGGATCGCGTTCACCCGCAGAAGCAGTTTTAACACTTTTAATTCCAGGAAATTCTTTTTCTTTATACTTGTCTAAGAATTTCCATTTATTCTGATCTTCTTCACCACCACCTAAAATTGTAACATGAGTGTGTCCTTGCTTCTCAAGATATTGCATCATTTGTACTGGTGTGCGAATATCTGGATCACTTACAATATTAGCGGTTGGAAATAATTTTCGCATTGCAGCAACCTTCGTCTCATGATCTAGTGGATCATCTTCCGTTCCAGTTGTGTGCGTTGGGAACACATAATGTGTACCGCCTTTGCTTTCTGCGTGTGCTTGTGTTGCAGCAATTGCGGTGCCGTGACCCTCAAAAGTAGGAGGGTGATATCTTCCGATTAATACTGATGCGTTGCTCATAAGTTATTTCATTACCCTTATGCCTGAAATATTGGACCACGTTTTTTGCCGTTTTTTTGATGCGGATATTTATGAGGATTTTTCTTTCTGTCTTCGCGATCGCGCTGCGCACGTTCGCGACCACGTTCAAGCTCAAGTTTTAGTTCTTCTTCATACTTCTTATTCATATCGTCAATCACTTTTTGCTCAGTCGGATCTTGCGTTTCGAGGTTTAAATATCTATTTTGATACCAATCTGGGTATCTTAAAGATCCTTTATCATCATATTCAGCTTTAGGTTTTAATCGAATTTTCCCATTTTCATCTTTAAACATAAAGTTGCCTTTATCGTCTACAAATTCAAATTCTCGTGACGGGACATTTTGTTGCTCATTACGAATAATTTGTTCATGAATTTTGTGACGAAGATCTTTAAATCTAATACTGTTTTCTGCCAATGTTGAAGTGATTTTTGTTGGAGATTTTTTTGATTGATTTTGTTCATTAATATCTTTAAAACCCATTATTTTCTTATACAGATCGATTGGGTCGTTTGCACCAGCACGTGCTCTGGCTGCAAATAGTGGACCATTAGAACCGCCATAAAAATGATCATAAGCACCTTGACCACCTTCCTTCTTAACCATTGCTCGTTGAATAGTATCAATATCTTTTGAATCTATTTGTTTATTTGGATCCAATCCTGATTTTGTAAATACATCATCGATATATGCATTAGGATCGTTTGGATATTTTTTCCCAAGCGGCGTATTGTCATCTTTTGGTGCATACTTATTAATCATTTGTGCACCTGTCATTCCCTTGCCAGCATCAATCTGAATTTGACGCTGCATGGCGTCCATACCAGCTTCTTGATCTGGAAAAATCGCAAATCCATGTTCATCAAATCCGATTGCGTTATCTAATACATATCCAGGTTGTGTTAAATATTGTTGCGTTTTAGCGTCAACTGCGCGCAAATTACCTGGATTATTATTTCTAATTGAACGGACTTCGTTTAATGTATTTTTATTTGGCATTTTATTGTGGTTGTTGATCAACCTCTACCTCTTGTGTTGGTTGTCTTGCAAATCGACCTCTACCAAAATTTAGTCTACTAAACTCTGGTCTGTTAATAAACTTGGCGGGAATATCATTACCTGTTGTTTCGTGTGGAATTACAACAACATGACCCTCTTGAGAATTAACAGATTCACCAGTTTCTGAATCAGCCATTGATCCTTGCATTAGATTTGAGTTGTTTTGCGCATTTGCTTCGAGTGCTGGCAGAAGTGCATTTTTTGCATTCGTGAGTTCTTGATGAATACGAATCGTTTGTCTCCATTTAACTGAGTTCATATTCATATCATTTAAAATCTCATCGCGTCTCTGAGTAAAAGCATCAACCTTTTTCGCATTATTTGGATTTTGAATTTGTCGTTCAAATTTTTGTCTTACATGATCAGTTAATCCTTCATATGTAAGAGGAGAACCATCACGCACTGTTGAATTAATATATGTTGAAAAATGATCAGCATGAGCAGTGGCATGATCAAAGTCATGTTTCTCTGCCATAATCTTTACATTCTTTATGGCACGATCAAATGCAGCTTGATTATCGGAACCATAATTCTCAGAATTTGGTCTCAGTGCACGTGGATCAATTATATGTACATCTGGATGTGTTCCGAATGATCGTAATGGAATATTAAATTCTCTTCGTGGGAAAGTCAGCATCATCTGACCAGTTTTTGGATGTGGTTTGAAATATGCACCACGATATCCTGTATGCACCACAGCTCCAAATTGAGAGTTTAACATTCTTTGTCCAATTTTAGAATTGGCTGGAGCAGAGTAATTAATTAATTGTGGATTTGCGGAGACAGTAACATTACCCTCTTCATCTTGTATTTGCTGCAGCATATTTTGTGAATGCATGAAGTCAGCTTGATAAATCCCACTCATTGGAGAGACTTTTGGGAGATGTTCTAAAGCGAGAGATAATTTCTCAGCGAGACCTGGTTTGTCACCATAAAGTTGTTGAATTTCTTCTGGTGTGGTGGCGAGTTTCTGTGTATTTTTATTAAATGCAGATTTAGTCGCTACGAAAAATGCACCAGGTGCATATCCGCTATTCCTGGAGCCTTTATTCGGCATACGACCGAAAATAATTGCTGGTGCACCGTCATGCTTTACAGAAACCTTGGCATCTGAAGGTTCTCCCCTCAGATAACTGTGCATACTATTTAAAAATCGTAGAGATAGATTCAGTCCATTATTACCATGTTTGACAAGGTAATCTTCAACGTGCTCTAGATGCCCGCCATCATGAACACCTTCAGTTTCAAACTGAGCAGCCTCAATTAAATATTGGCTAAATCTTAACATACGCCTCTTCCACTCTGTGGGATGGTTATATGTTCTATTTAGTTATTTTTTCTAGTCAAGATCCCATATATAATCTGATCAATTGTTTCGTTTATGGTATATTCAGGCTTGTATCCTAAATTCTGAAGTTTAGTTGAATTCATGAAAAAAGAGCGAGAAGACTGCACCTTTTTGTGAAACTCTTTTTGCTCTATAGTACGAATTTCTGATCCAGAGTCCATGGCATCTCGAGCATAGCGTATCGCATCTCGGAAGATTATTGGTCTCCCATTTCCAATATTATAGATAGAGTCCAACTCTGCTTTTGCGAGAACTAAATCGATTGCTCGAGCGCAATCGCGAACATCAATATAATCACGATAAAAATAACCAGAGTCGTAGAGGTCGACGGGTCGGTTTGCAGCGAGTTCGCCCAATAGATATTGGAGCGCATTTTTCTTCGCAGATACCTTTTTATCTTGTTTACCCAATACATTTGCCAATCTCAGAATACGATAGTTTAAATTGAACGTCTCGCAGTAAGACATAAGCAACTGCTCGGCGCATCGTTTTGTAATCGAATAAAATCCTTTTGGATCACAAGGATCAGTCTCAGGAATACCACGAGAACCCTCGCCGAAGCCAGAGTCCTGACCATAAACAAACCAAGAACTTATAAAGTTAAAACAACCCTTTTGTCTAGTTTTCTGCATATAACTGCGATAACTATCCAAAACCTTCATTAAAATTACAAGGTTTGTATTAATATCTAGTAAAGAATCACGATGCACATTGTAGTTATCAACTGTGCTAATGAAATAAAGAACATTATCTGATCTTACCTCATAATTATCTCGATCATTCAGTATCCATGGTGTTTTGGTGGTTCGAACATACTCCGAACCAACAAACCCATTTCCACCAAATATGTTTATGATGCCCATTTTTGCATTACGCTTTCGTAATACTCCCAAACCTTATCACCATAATGAGGTGGGCAACCAACAAAGAACACATTACTGAGTGCTTTGTTTGCATTTGGATAATCTTCTGCGTTTCCAAGATGTTTGTATCCAGGATGTAGTAGAATATTGCCAGCAAAATAGTTACGAGTTTGAATTCTATTTGATTCTAAGAATGCTTGTAGTTTTTCTTTTATTTCAGCAGTGTTTGTAATCAACGGAACACCGAACCAACTTGGATCAGCCTTCTGTAAATTTAAAGCAACACGAACTCCAGGAACATATTTCTCAAACATCTTTGCAACTCTATTAAAGTTCCATCGGCGCTTTGTATCAATCTCGTCGATTTTCTTCAGCTGTTCTATGCCAATCGCACCTTGCATATCGAGTGGTTTGAGATTATATCCCATGTTTGAAAAGAGATACTTGTGATCAATTACACCATCATATCCGTCAAGCCATTTGTCAAAACGATTGCCACATGTACCGCAAGCCAGTAAATTAGCAGCACCGATGCAGCGGCAATCACGACCCCACCAACTAATCGAACGTGCTGTGTTAATAAGTTCTTCGTCATTTGAGCAAACCATGCCTCCTTCGCCAGTTGAAATGTGGTGTGCAGGATAAAACGAGCATGACCACGAATAATAATATTCAGTCAACAATTTACCATCCCAGCGAGTACCGAGAGAGTCGCAGTTATCACCGATCAAAAGTAAATCATGTTTATTACAAATCTCTTGTATACGATCCATGTCGGGTGGATTACCAAGCACAGGTGATACAAAAACAGCTGCTGTACGATCTGTAATTTTTTCTTCAAGTTTATCGAGATCAAAGTTCAATGTGTTCATTTCAATATCAACGAACACTGGTGTCATATTGTTCTGAACAATCGGAGCGATTGTAGTTGGGAATCCAACAGGAGAAACTAAAACCTCCGCACCATCTTCAAGTTTGAGATGTTTTTTAAGAGCAGCGACCATTGTGAGATTAGCTGATGAACCAGAGTTCACCATATGACAATGTTTCGTATTGAACTTACGACCGAATGCCCACTGAAATTTCGCAACCTGCTCGCCAGAAACGAGCCACTTACCTGTGAGGAATGCAGTTACACCAGCAATGACCTCTTTCTCATCCCAATATGGACCAGAATAGAATACAGTATCTTTTTCAGCATTGAATTCTTTACAGTTATATGCATATTTGGGAGTGCCAACGGCGGCAACCAAATCTTCAATCATCTGTTTCACTTCACTCATTATCTCTTCCTCAAAATTTGACCAAGATATTTGCCATAATCTGACTTACTGTACTTCTCTGCAGAACGACGAACATCATGCTCAGTAATCCATGCATTCTTATACGCAATTTCTTCTGGGCATGCAATCATCATTCCTGTTCTCTTTTGCACTGAACCCACAAACACAGAGGCTTCCGATAGAGATTCAAATGTTCCTGTATCAATCCAAGCAATCCCGCGATTTAAATACTCAATCTTGCAATCAAAATTCTCTAGGTAAAGATTGTTAATATCAGTAATTTCTAATTCGCCTCGCGCAGAGGGACTGATTCTCCAAGCATATTCTACTACTTTATTGTCGTAAAAGTAAAGCCCAGTGACAGCATAATTACTAGGTGCAATTTTAGGTTTCTCAACAATCTTAATTGGGTGACCTTCTGTATTTTGCTCAACAACACCAAATCTCTCTGGATCAGAAACATGATATGCAAAGAGCGTACAACCACAATTATTCCAAGTTGCTGCATTAAATCGATTAATTAATTCATTTCCATAAAAAATGTTATCACCAAGAATCAGTGTAACATCATCTTTGCCAATCCATTTATCGGCAATACGAAAACACTCAGCAATTCCTTTTGGTTCTAATTGAACTTGATAAGAAATTTCGATTCCCCATTGAGATCCATCGCCGCAAAGACGTTTAAATGCTGCGACATCATTCGGTGAATTAATAATCAAAATATCTCGAATACCTGCCATCATCAGCGTTGATAATGGATAATAAACGAGAGGTTTATCATAAACAGGCAATAACTGTTTTGATGTAACTTCAGTGCATGGATATAATCTTGTTCCTAGTCCACCAGATAGTATAATTCCTTTTCTCATTTGTACCACTCCAATGTTTTACGAATTCCCTCAGTGATATTAGTCTTTGCTTTCCATCCGAGTTCTCGTTCAAGTTTTGACGAATTCATTGCGTATCTAAAATCATGACCTTTACGATCAGTTACAAAATTGATCCAGTTCTGATACATGTGAATTGGTTTTCCTATAACGTCAAGAATCAAAGTAACCATATCAAGATTACTCATCTCATGACCGCCACCGATGTTATAACGCTCACCCGATTTAAAGTTTTCACCAATTGTTAACAATGCATCACAATGATCTTCAACAAACAACCAATCACGAATATTTTGACCATTACCATATACTGGAACTGGTGTATTCATATGAATATGTCGAATTATGGTTGGAATAAATTTTTCTTTATGCTGTCGAGGACCGTAGTTATTCGAACAATTAGTTACGACTGCATCAATACCATGTGTATTCACATATGAGCGAACAAGATGATCGCTGGCTGCTTTTGTGGCAGAGTACGGATTACGAGGATTGTATGGAGTTTTCTCAGTGAATGGCGAATCATCATGAGAAAGCGATCCATAAACTTCGTCAGTAGAGACATGAACAAGTTTTCCCTTGTATTTACGAATACACTTTAGAATGTTGTGAGTGCCATCAATATTAGTGCTGAGGAAATGATCGTCGCCAGTAATAGAGTTATCGACGTGAGACTCAGCAGCAAAATGAAACGTAATTTCTGGTTCATAGTCACGGTATAATTGATCAAGTAAAACAAGGTTTCGAATATCGCAGCGACGAATAACTACTCTATAGTCCTCGAAAAGACCATAAACATTTTTTTCATCAGCTGAATAAGAATAGTTATCTAAGATAACAACTGTATCTGCAGGATACTTCTTTAGATGCGCAAATACAAAATTGGAGCCAATAAATCCCAAACCACCAGTCACAAATGTAGTCATAAAACCTCAATAATTAATTCTGTACTTCCTCATAAATTGCTGGATTGTTTTTACCATAATTTCTCATTATTACACCAGCTTTACTGTTTGCTTCATTCTCAAACTCGCTTCCTGTTTCGCCAGCATAGTTATGCAGTATACCATCTTCATTTTGTTTATGGTGCACTAGTTCATGAGCGAGCGTTCGAAGCGAATCTGCAAGATGACGACCACCTACATTTAAATGAATCGTTCTTTCAGAAGGAGAGTAACCACCGAAACTTGTATTTTCTTTAGCAACATTCTTGTCATTAATTATGATCAGTTTGGGCATCTCTGCAATACCTAAATTGTCTTTACAATAACCCATGAAATCATTAATGCTACTATTGATTTCCTGCTCCTTTAGATATTCTCTGAATTTTTTCATTCGATTTATAAACCTTCTTAAGAAATCGTTTCCAGACCTTTGGATCTCGTTTACGAAAATGAAGACGATACATATAAACAGCCTCGGATTCGTGCCAGCTTATCTTATGCGCCTTTCGTAGTTTATTTATATCGAGTCTCTCAGCCTGAGTCTCATAGGCATGAGCGTCTAATTCATCTGGATTTCCATAATATATAACCTTGAATTTGTTTTGATTTGGCTTTGGTTTATACTCTTTTTGCAGAAGAAATGGTCGCTGGCGTTGTTGGTGTTTATGGCGGTATTCATGATGTATCGCTCGAATAATCTTTACGGCAAGATTCTTAGCACCTTTCTCTGTTATTTTGGCTTTCTTAGGGGTTTTGGGAAAGGCGAGCTGAATATAAATGTGTTCGGGAATAATATCTGAAATACGACCACAATAATGCCCACTCACAATTATACTATGATCAGTATAATACTCCTCTTCAAATCTCTCAGAGGAGAAACATACAATGTATGATTTAAATGCTTTATTTAATTGTCGAATGATAGAGGGAACATGCTTCTTTCCGATCCAATTCTCGGCAAGAGCATAAACTTTTTTTTCAATCTTGTGGAGTTTCATTACACTTTAAGATTTTTGAACTTATTTGTGCTACGACCACGATCAAAGACTGGTTTTGATTCAGCCTCTTGCATAACTGCGTCTTGTGCTTTCTGTTCTAGATCATATAGTCTCATCTTGGCTCGATCAACGCCGATTGTAAATCGCTTATGCAAGTTTGGATCATTGTAACGATTTTTCAATTGCTTCACAAGCATTTGATTTACTTTTTGCAGTTCTTCGTTACTTACCAATGCAAACATAAGATCAGCAGTAGCAGGAAGACCGAAAGACTCTGAAGTATCTTCCAGACCAGGATCTGAGTT
>Ga0194132_10011388_pt1 | contig 11470 bp, 12 predicted proteins | sample TA2KigOf80mmetaG_FD_148612 | JGI IMG/M metagenome (GOLD analysis project Ga0194132, IMG submission 148612) | Freshwater microbial communities from Lake Tanganyika, Tanzania - TA2015054 Kigoma Offshore 80m | ecosystem: Environmental > Aquatic > Freshwater > Lake | place: Tanzania: Lake... | reverse complement strand
GAGTGCCAGCAAAGTATTCGTCCATCTTCGTTATGTCTGCCTGCTCCGTCGAATAGAAGTAGTCGGAGCCAAAGACCAACTTGCGCGGCACGACTCGACCGGGAACACCCTCGTTCTTTCCGAGTTGTTCCCACTCGGCGCTGGTCCACTCTGCTGGTGGTCGCTTAGCCATCCGCGTCCGGTGCTCCGCGAGTTGCACGGGAAGCTGCACGCCGATGTCGAACACCACGGGCCGGTGACCGACTTTCAGTAATGCACGAATCGCTCCGACAGCCGCGAGGCCGGAGCCGACGACGATGACCCTCACGACGAGGGCGCGAGTTCTCGAATTGCGACTGCCATTCTCTCCAACTCCGATTTACGAAGCTGGTGATAGCAAGGAAGATAGACGCCGAGGTCGTACAAACGTCGAGCCCACGGCGTTGCTCGCTGACCGGGATACCGGGGAAGATCAGTCAGCAAGACCAAACTCGTGGTCGCGCAGTCGACGCCGTGGGCAGCAAGTGCTTCGCGGGCTCGCGGGAAGTCGCGCACATACACGATGAACTGCCAATACACATGGTGCTGACCAGGCTCGCCGAACGGTCGGTCGGTAACGCCAGAAGAGGCAACGACGTGGTCGATGGCTGAGCGCCGCAACGCGTCGCGTGCCGTCACACGCGGGAGCTCGGAGAGCGCGACTTGTGCCTGCACCGACGTGTACCGACGGAACCATGCGTCGGGCAGGTTCGCCAAGGGCTCGGTGCTGCGCGCACCTGTAAACCGTCCAACCGCTTTCTTCGAAAACTTTGTCGCCATCCGGAGCGTCGGATACGTGACGAGTGCGAAGAGCATCCTCGATGACGCCAGATTTCGTACAAAGTTGCGAGTGATGCTCTTTAGTAGATCGGTGCGACGTGCTCGACGCAGCTCGTTCTGCCGACGACGTAATCCGGCAATCAGTCTGGCGTCATTCGCGAGTGCGTATCCTCCGCCAAACGTATCGAAGGTCTTCACTGACGAAGCGCTGTACACGGCAACATCACCGAAGGTGCCGATCTTTCGCCCATTGAACTCTCCGTTCAGGCACTGAGAGAAGTCTTCAATGATGAACACATCGTGCTCGCGGAGTATTCGTACTAATCGATCGACATTCGGTACGAGACCGAACAAATAGGTGAGCACGGCGACCGCGGGCCTGGTCTTGACGACTTCCGCGAGTTCACGTTCATCAAAGCAGGCGGTTGTCGGGTCAATGTCAACAAAGACGGGCTCGTGACCGAGATGAACGATCACATCAAGAATTGGTTTGATGGTGATGGGAGGCATGATGACCCGGCTGCCGGGCGGGAGGTTGAGTTCCTGAATCGTCGCCCAGATAGCGGTTCGCGCAAAGGGAAAAGTGATGCACTCCGTGCGCCCAATATGGGCGGCAAACTTCTGCTCGGCACGGCGAATGATCGTTTCGTTCTCTAACGGCGCGACCAGCGCCCGCATCAGCCAGCCAGCCTCACTACGCACCGTGTGCGAGATTCGCCCTCGCGAAATCGGCAATGCCATTAACCAGCGAGCCTAATGATGTGCACGGCGTGCGTACCGTGCTAACTCCCGTGCGGGTTCAGACCGAGACGGGGTTGTGCTGCGACGACGACTGCCCGCGCATCTGCTCGTGATAGCCGAGAATCTGCAGTTCGACTCCGAGGTCAACGTTGCGCACCGCCACACCCTTGGGGGTGGTCAACACGATTGGCGCGAAGTTGAGCAGCGAGCCGATGCCGGCGGCGATCAAGTCGTCGGCAACCGACTGCGCCGCGGTCGACGGCACCGCAAGCACGCCAATGTGCACGCCGTTGTTGCCGACGAAGTCGGTCATCTCATCAAGGTTGCGCACGGTGAGGTCGCCGACGCGTGCACCAATCTTGCGCGGGTCGACATCAAAGATGGCAACGACAGGGAACCCTCGCGAGGCGAACCCACCGTTCACGGTGATCGCCGCGCCGAGGTTGCCGGCGCCGATCACGATCGTCTTCCACTCGGTGAGTAGACCCAGTTCGCGCTTGATCTGATAGATGAGGAACGCAACTTCGTAACCGACGCCGCGCGTGCCGTAGGTGCCGAGGTACGAGAGGTCTTTGCGCACCTTGGCGGCATTCACGTTCGCCAGCGCAGCGAGCTGGTCGCTCGACACCTGCGTGGTCTCCTGCAGTTGCAGGTCAGTGAGGATTTGTAGGTACACCGGGAGACGATTGACGGCCGCGGTCGGAATGCGACGGCGCCGTGGCGAAGCGTTCTTCTCTGGGGAGGTCATGGGCTTCAGGGTACGGCGCTTGCGCACACTTTCACGAGCCCTTCATGGCAAGGTGTCGCATGACACGGGACGCTTCCTAGTCTGAGCCCGCGTGGACACCCGCACGGTTGCCCTTGCCGCATTCGCCAGCCTGGTGGCGTCGGGATTTGCGTTGGTCACCGCCGACCGCTGGCATCGCCGCCGTCAGGTACATCACGGTGCGTGGACGATTGCAATGGTGTTGTTTGCCGTCGGTTCGTTCTCATTGTGGTGGGCGACATCAACGGGATGGTCGGATGGCGTCTTCCGCGTGTTCTTCACGGCGGGGGCCGTGCTCAACGTGTCGTGGCTCGCGCTCGGCTCGATTGCGTTGCTCGCTGGTGACCGTGCTGCCATCATGATCGGACGCGTCATTGCGCTGCTGAGTGCATTCGCCATCGGGGTCATGGCCGTCGCCCCGACCAAGAAAGATTTCATTGCGACGGAGTTTCCCCAGGCACGCGATCACTTCGGTGTGCTGCCACGCACGCTCGCCGCAGTCGGATCGGGATTGCCCGCGCTCATCATCATTGCCGGTGCCGTGTGGTCGATCGTGCGGCTTGCCTCACGGCGCTCACCAGCACTGGCCAGGGTGCAACGCCGCAATCTCGTGACCACACCACGACTCGTTGTCAGCAACGTATTGATCGCAATCGGCACACTTGTCTTGTCGGCGAGTGGTTCACTCGCGGGGCGGCTCGGCGAAGAACAGGCCTTCACGGTCACGTTGTCGGTGGGTGTGGTGATTCTCTTCGTTGGCTTCATGGTGCCGAGTGTGCGCACCAGCGACTGAGCGCAGTTAGCCCAAGCAGTCAACCCGCACAGTGAACTAGCGCAGCGCGCGGCGGAGCACTTTGCCGGTGCCACCCGTCGGCAGTTGCTGAACGAACAGCACCTTGGTCGGGCACTTGTAGCGAGCCAGTCGCGCCCGACAGTGGTCGATGAGTGCATCTTCGTCGAGCGATTGACCGGCGCGCAACACCACGTTGGCGCGCACCGTCTCGCCCGTGTGCGGGTGCTCGACGCCCACCACCGCAGCCTGCGCGACGGCGGGATGTTCGAGAATCGCCTCCTCCACTTCGGCGGGGTACACGTTGAAGCCGGACACGATGATCAAATCTTTCGCGCGGTCAACGAGATAGAAGAAACCATCGTCGTCGATCACGGCGACGTCACCGGTGCGCAGCCAGCCGTCGGCGGTCAACGCCCGCGACGTTGCCTGCGCGTCCTCGAAGTATCCGCGGAACACGTTCGGCCCACGTACCCAGATTTCGCCGGCATCGCCGCGCAGCACGTCGTCACCCTTCTCGTCGACGACGCGTACTTCCACCCCGGGCAGGACTCGGCCAATCGAGCCAATCTTGGCGAGCGCCGTATCGCGATCCACATCGGTCGTGGTGGTCACGACGGGTGAACACTCGGTGAGCCCGTATCCCTCGGTGACGAGCAGACCGAAGCGCTCGTGCAACGACCGCGTGGTGTGCTCGGGCATTTTTGCCGCACCCGTCAGCGCGGTGCGCACGCTGGCAAAGGTGTCCTTGGGGAGGTTGGGCATCTGCTCGAACGCCATCCACAACGGTGGCGCACCCGGAATCAGCGTGATCTTGCGGTCACGGATGGTCTCAACGGCGGTCATCGGGTCGAACCGCTCGATCAGCACGATCGCCGAACCACGCATCAGCGAATACGCCAGCACCACGTTGAGCCCGAAGATGTGGAAGAGCGGCAGCACGCCATACACGATGTCGGTGCCGTCCATCTTGCGCACCTGGGCCAGTTGGTCGAGGTTGCTGAGCAGGTTCGCGTGCGACAACATTGCCGCCTTCGGCGAGCCTGCAGTGCCACTCGTGAACAACATGATCGCCAAATGCTCCGGCTCGACTTCCACGATTGGTGCCGGAGCGTGCGCGATGATGTCGTTGAATCGCAGCGCACCCGGCAAGTCGGTGGTGGCGATCACATGCGTGAGGTTGGGCAGGGCCGTGCGGTCGACGTTCGACCACCCACCGACTGCGGACGGTGCGACTACCACCGCGCGAGCGCCGACAACGCTCAACTCGCGTTGCAGTTCTGGGGCTGGCGCAGTCGGGTTGAGCGGCACACACACGATGCCGCGACCAAGGCACGCAAAGTAGGTAACGACGAACTCCACCGTATTGCCGCACAGCAGCGCCAATCGATCACCCTTGCCGATGCCGAGTTCGTCGAGTGCACCACGCGTTGCCGCGATGTTCGCCCGCACATCGCCATACGAGTACGCAACGCCACGACTGATGATCGCCGTCGATGTTGCAGGGTGCGACTCGAGAATGCCGGCCAAGTTCACTGCGTCAACTGCCCCTGCTCATGTGGCTAACTCATCAAGATGGAAACGAGGCCCGCCGCGAAAATTGCCAGCAACAACAGCCCGAGCGCCAAAGTGGTGGCTGGTCGCACGAAACCAACCCTAGTGAGCTGGATTCTGGCGCAAGGAAACATTCGTCGTCACGCCTGGTGCATCAGTCAGCGCGGCGAGTCGCACCGCGTCGCCGACGGTGATCGACAACTCGTCGGCAGCCGAACCACGATCGACGCAAACTGCGAGCATGCCGAAGGAGTCGACGACGAGTCCGATGCCGCCACCGATCTCGGAGAAGTTGCGCACCACATTGGCCGCCCGCGTCGAGCGCTCACCCGTCGGCGACGTGAGCACCACGCTGAGTCGATTGCCGAGCGCTGCCACGTCGTCGGGCCCGACATTCAACTGACAATTGCCGTAGCGATCAATCCAGGTAACTTCGGCGATCGTCTCGTCGCCTTCGGTGCGCGACAACGGCACCACACCGGGCAGCAACAAGTTGGGGTCGACTGCCTCGCCAAGCTCGGCAAGTGGCACACCATTACAAAGGTGCGCAGCGGCCGGCGCGAAGATGTCGCGTCCGGCGAACGTGGCACCCGGCGCTTCCAGGTGATACTGCGGATTGTTGAGCACCACCGCAGCATCCGCCCCGCCCGCCAGCGCAGTGCCCATCGACAACAGCCCGTTGTCGGGGCCGATGAGCACGCCGCGCCCCTCACCCACCGAAACCGCCACACCGCGCCGTGCGGTACCGACACCCGGATCGACGACCGCCAAGACGATGCCTGAGGGAACGTAAGAAATGCAGCGGGCCAAGGCGAGCGAACCAGCCCGCACATCGAACGGGGGTACTTCATGGGTCAGATCAATCACCCGTGCATGCGGTGCGATGTCGGCAATCACGCCCTTCACGATGCCGACGAACTCATCGCGCAATCCGTAGTCGGAGAGAAACGAGATCGTGTCGTAGCGTTGCGCGTTCACTGCACGGTCACGCTACGCCCGCGAAAAACTGTGCGAACTTGGCGGGCAACATGTTCCGAGAAAACGTAAGGGTCGGTGCCAACCCCCCGACGGCACCGACCCATACGGCGCAACCCTTGCGGGCGCGACTCCCGGAGCGGCAAGCCGCCCGGTGATTTGTTGTGTCCCTACCTTACGCACCGTTTTTCGGTTTGCAACCTCTCCGCACAGGATTTTTCGCTGCCGTTTTCACCTCCCGACGCGCACCGCGACGGGTTGCTATCGTGACGTGCAGACGCTACGCGTCACCGAGTTGCTTGCTGCGTTGCGTTGCGGCATGCACGGCGGCAATCACTGCATCGTGTACTGAGCGATCGTCAAGCACACCGACACCTGCGGCTGTGGTGCCCTTCGGCGATGTCACTCGCGCGCGCAACTCTGCGGCGTTCTGCGGCTCGCGTTCGAGCAACGCTGCCGCCCCGACGAGAACTCTCGCAACCAATTCGCCACTCAGTCGTGCATCGAAACCCTCGGCGATCGCAGCGTCGCGCAACGCTTCCGCCAAGTAAAAGACATAGGCGGGACCCGAACCCACCAACCCGGTGAATGCATCGAGCATCGACTCATCCAGCTCCACCACCATGCCGATCGACTGCAACAACGCACCAGCCCATGTGCGATCTTCGGCCGTGCACGAGGCCGAAACACTGAATGCCGTTGCCGACAAGCCCACGAGTGCCGGCGTGTTGGGCATCGCTCGCACCACCCGCACGCTCGACCCACAGGCATCCTGCAGTGCGGCCAGCCGCACACCAGCGGCGATCGATACCACGCGCCGCGCGCCGGCGGCAACCGCCTGTCGACAGGCCGCTATTGCATCGGCGGGCTTCACCGCAATGATGGCTTCGCTGCATGCCGGCACATCGGCAGAAACTGCGATGCCCGGGAACATCCCGGCGAGAGCCGCCCGGCGCTCGGCGCTTACTTCACAGATCGCGAGATCGTTCGTCGAACGACCCGATTGCAACAAGCCCTGCGCGAGGGCCGCGCCCATGTTGCCGCCACCGATGACGGCGAGCAGCGCGCGTTGGGTCACCACGCGAAGGCTACTGAGATGAGGAGAATCGGCTGGCAAAACCGAGACGCACGAGGTCGTCAAACTGTGCCTCGACGGTGGCAAACAGCGTGCCAATGATGCGATCGAGTTCGCGTTCGTCAAGTGACGAAAGCACGAGCTCGCCGGTGAGATAAACGGCGTTTTCTGCACCGAGTGCATAGTGCACGCCAACCAGGCGTTCGTTACGGCGCAGCAATAACTCAAAGACGGCGGCGGAGTTCTCGTCGGGGAACGGCATCACATAGGTCTCGTAGCGCAGAGTGCGCTGACCGAGACGCAACCAGATGGTGGTGAACTCCTTTACCTCGCCGTGCAGACGCACCATCCAACGATCCGGCTCGTCGGTGGCCCGTTGGGCGGCGACGACATTCGGATGTTGGGCATGCACCGTGGCAAGCCACTCGTCGATTCGTCGTTCGAGACCGACACGACGAGCGTCGTCGAAGAGATCGCTCATGCGCGACTCAGCTACAGAGCACGAGGTCGCGGGCAGCAAACTCCGCCACGACACGACGCATGCGACGAGCCGCACCCTGCCACGAGTACGCCGCGCTGCGCTGCACCGCACGCTGCCGCATTGCATCGGCGAGTGCGCCGTCATCAAGAATCTGGGCAACGCGCTTGGCAAACAACTGCCCGTCGCGCTCCGGCACGAGGAAGCCGTTCACGCCATCGTCGACGAGTGAGAGCAATCCGCCGACTGCCGTGGCGACTACGGGTGTGCCACAGGCCGACGCCTCGAGTGCAACGAGACCAAAACTCTCGCTGCGCGACGGCACCAGCACCACATCGGCGGCGCGATAGTACGTGGCGAGCAAGTGGTGGGGCTGCGGTGCGACGAAGCGAATCTGGCGGGCGACACCGAGCGACTCGGCGAGTGCATTGACGCGTTGCAGCTCGGCTTCGCCATCTCGACCACTCGCACCACCGACGACGAGCAGCACCGCGTCGCTGCGACGCAGGGCGGCAAGGGCTTCGATCGCGACATCCAACCCCTTGAGCGGCTGAATGCGACCGACGAAGAGCAACACGGGGTGCGCACCGAGCGACAGCGCGCTGCGCGCCCCACTGCGACTGCCGGGCGAGAAGTAGGCGCGTTCAACACCGGGGGTGATCACCTCAACGGTGCCCGGCGAATCGCCGTACAACGTGCGGAACTGGTCGCGCTCTTCCTCGCACGATACGAAGATTGCGTCGCTGCAGCCGATGATGGACGACTCGATCTTGTCGCGCTCGCGCGACTCCGCATCACCGTGCAGCGCCTTTACCCGCGCCAACGTGTGAAACGTCGTAATGAGTGGAAGGTTGAGGTCGTGCTTCAGCGAGTGCCCCGCCAAACCAGAGAGCCAATAGTTGGCGTGGATCACCTGCACCGCCGAATGCGTGCGCAGATGGTGGCTCACCATGTCGGTGAACTCCGGAACGATATCGATGAGTTGCTCTTTGGGAACATCGAAGTCCCCTGCGCGAACATGCACGAGACGGTGGTTCGGCTCGATGTCAACCACGTCGGCAAGCCCGGGTTTCCACGCGCGCGTGTAGGTGGTGCATTGCACACCGAGGCGGGCCAGCGAGGACGTGAGTTCGCGCACGTACACGTTCATTCCGCCACCATCACCGACGCCTGGTTGGGCAAGCGGAGACGTGTGCAGCGACAGCACAGCGACGTGCTGCGCAGGGGTTGCAGCCATGACAACCTGAACCTATCTGGATGTATCACCGAACGCCCCAGCCGGGCGCGGCACTAGGCCGTCGTGTCGTCGGCCACGAAACTGCGGTAAATCGCCAGCATCGCCTGCTTCTGCTCGTCGTTCAATCGGGTGTCGGTCACGATCGCATCGGCCACCGCGTTGCCCTGCGACTCTTTCGGGTCGAGCATGCCGGCGCGCTCGTACAGCGTCTCTGCCGAGATCTCGAGCGCCCGCGCGATCTGCTGCAAAATCTCCGCCGACGGCTTGCGTAGGCCGCGCTCGATTTGCGACAAGTACGGGTTCGATACACCGGCTCGCTTGGCGAGGTCGCGAATCGACTGCTGGGCAATCTCACGTTGTTGTCGAATGAACGAGCCGATGTCCGGCCGTTTGCGATTGGCCACGCTTCAGCGATTCTCGTCGAGCAGCGAATCGACACTCGAGGTCGACGATCGGTAGCGACGCACCAACTCTGCCGACATGGCATCGATACGAGCGAACAATTCCTTGCGCTGAGCCGAGACCCGTGATTCGAAGTTGCCGAGTTCACGCACGCACGCCTCAAGTTCCGCATCATCGAGGTCGCGCAAGCCACCGAAGCCGAGTGACTCACACAATCGTTCGAGTTCCGCACTCAACGGATGGTCGGTCGTCACTGCGGTATCTCGTGGTGGACGATTCGAACCCGAGCCACGCTCGGTGGCGAACACACGCGTGATGCCATCGGTGACGTCGCGCTGCGGGGCTTCGCCACTCGCCCGCCGGCGAACCTCGTCACGGGCGAGGTCGAGACGGCCCTGCACGAGACGACGCACGAACGACACGGAGTCTTCTTGTGCCTGAAGGTCGCTGCGTTGCGCACGCACCTCATCCAACGTGAGGGCAGAGAGCGCATCAGCGCCACCCGACACCGGCGGCAACACGGCGACTTCATCGGTCTCACTGACGGGCGAATTCGGCGCGCACTCTTCGCCGTTCAACCAGATCGTGCACGACGACAGAACGGCCTCGAACGTCGGGCCGAATTGCTGCTTGGCGACCGCCAACACGTCAGCGACGGTGTCACCAGCGATCGTTTCGCGGGAACGCCCGGCTGCTTCGCGGGCCGAGGCAAAAAGCAGAAGTCGCGCCACGTGGTCAGCGTACCCAAGCGACTACCCTGCGACGGGCACACCATGACCACGAACGCGACACACGACACCCCGCCGATCATCGTCGTGCGACACGGCGAGTCGGAGTGGAACGTGCTCGGCAAATGGCAGGGTCGCGCCGACACGCAACTCACCGACGCAGGTCGTCGTCAGGCGCGCGAGGCCGCCGGCAACATCGCCACACTCGGCGTCACGATTGATCGTGTGGTGGCGAGTTCGCTGACACGGGCCAGCGAGACGGCGAGCATCATCGCCCAACACCTCGGCCTCGCATCACCGCACATCGACGAACGACTCGTCGAAACTGACGTGGGCCCGTGGGAGGGCTTGCGCGAACAAGAGATCGAGGCCGGGTGGCCGAACTACCTGCGAGATCGGCGCACGCCGCCGAATTTCGAGTCACCGCATGACGTCTTCACGCGCGCCACCAATGCCCTTCGGGAACTTGCGGGCACCGGCGAGCGGGTGCTGGTCGTCAGCCACAGCGGCGTCATCCGCACCATCCGTCGCGTGCTGGCGGTGCACGACCGCCGACTGCACAACCTGGAGGGCTGCTACTTCCATGTGTCGAATGCCGGTGACCTCTTGGCCGGCGAGTTCGTCTCGTTCTCGTCGTCGTCGCGCGCCGTCACCAACGACGCCGTCTAGCGTCGGTCGTCGTGCTGGCGCGGCTGCTCGACGATTCGTACGATCGCGCGGTTCGCGACAATCTCATCCCGCTCACGGTGACACGCATCGTCGCCAACACCGGGTATCGCTTCGCCCCGCCGTTCATCGCAATCATCGCCGGCAAGGAACAGGGCTTCGACGTCTCCATCGCGCAAGTCGGTCTCATCATCAGCATTTCCGAACTGGCGGGGTTCCTCGCCCCGTTGCTCGGCACGTTCGTCGATCGCGTCACGCGCCGCACGGCGATGGCGGTCGGGCTCGGCGGCGCATGCGTGGGCATCGTGCTGATGGCGATTGCGCCAAACCTGATCGTGTTGTGTGTCGGGCTCACGTTGCTCAATCTGTTGAAATCGTGTTTTGATCTCGGCATGGCGGCGTGGATTGCCGACCGCGTGCCGTACGCGCGACGCGGTCGTGTCGTCGGCCTCACCGAAACATCGTGGGCGCTCAGTTTGTTGGTGGGTGTCTCGCTGCTTGGTTTGGTGACCGCAGTTTCGTCGTGGCGCGTGGCGTGCGCAATCGGTGGCGCGTTCATCGCCGGGTGCGCCGTGTGGTTGGATGCGCGGCTGCGCCGCTCGGGTGAGATCGCTCACACCACCGAGGCGACCACGACGCAGGCGGGCAAGATGACCCTGCGCGCCTGGCTGGTGCCGATCTCGATGTTCGGGATCATGGGCGGCGCCCAGTGTCTCTTCGTCACGTTTGGTGCATGGCTTACCGATGAGTTCGACTTCGGCGCATCACGTATCGCGCTCGTCGGGTTCGCACTCGGTGTCGGCGAGTTGGTGTCGTCGACTTCGAGCGCGCGCCTCACCGATCGAATTGGCAAAGAACGCAGTGTCGTGCTCGGGGCGGCGATGATGATCCCGTCGGCACTACTCCTCGCAACGTTCGACTCTTCACTCATCATCGGCTTGATCGGGCTCGCCGTCTTCATCATCGGGTTCGAATACGGGGTGGTCAGCATGTTGCCGCTCGCCACACAACTCGTCGACTCGGCGCCCGGCAAGGGCTTCGGTTTGGTGATCGGGGTCGGCACATTCGGTCGCGGTGTGCTGACCATCGTCGCCACATCGCTCTATGAGGACCACGGCATTTCCGGTGCCGCACTCGCGGGCATCGCCTGCGCAGTGTTGAGCGCTGCGGCGATCGCGGGGTTCAGCCGCGGTAAGCGTTGGTGATCGGCAGGCGACGATCCTTGCCGAACGCCTTGCTCGTCACGCGCACACCAGGCGG
>Ga0194132_10011384_pt1 | contig 11475 bp, 10 predicted proteins | sample TA2KigOf80mmetaG_FD_148612 | JGI IMG/M metagenome (GOLD analysis project Ga0194132, IMG submission 148612) | Freshwater microbial communities from Lake Tanganyika, Tanzania - TA2015054 Kigoma Offshore 80m | ecosystem: Environmental > Aquatic > Freshwater > Lake | place: Tanzania: Lake... | reverse complement strand
TCCAGCAATGGCACGATGCTCAAATCATGAGCAGACCCTCCGCCGGGCTGGCCCAGGCCTTCTCCAATGTCGGCCACAGCTTCTCCCACATCCTGACGATCCTCTATCCGACGGTGGTGCTGGCACTCGAACCGGCCTGGGGTATGACTTTTGGCGAGTTGATCGGCCTGATGATCGCCGGTCAGATTCTGTTCGGGGTCATGGCGCTACCCGCCGGCTGGCTGGGCGATCGCTGGTCGATGCTGGCCATGATGGTGCTGTTCTTTATCGGCACCGGCGTTGCGGCGGTGCTGACCGGCTTGGCGCGCAACGGGCTGGAGATGGCGCTGGGCCTGGCCGCGATCGGCATCTTCGCCTCGATCTATCATCCCGTCGGTATGGCCTGGCTGGTGCGCGAAGCGACCAACCGCGGCCGCGCGTTGGGCATCAACGGTATCTTCGGCGCGGCTGGTCTGGCGGCAGGTCCGGTGATCGCCGGTTTCCTCATCGACAAGGTCGCTTGGCAGGCTGCTTTCATTGTTCCCGGCACCGTGGCCGTGGCTCTCGGTCTGGCTCTTGCCGTTTGCTGGGCGCTAGGCTGGGTTCGAGAATCTAAGGCCGACAGGAAGCCGCAGCCACAGCCGGCCCGCGGCGATGCCGTGCGCGCCTTCATCATCCTGTCGCTGACCATGCTGCTGACCGGTTTCGTCGGCAGTGCCTACATGGTCATGCTGCCCAAGGTTTTCGCCGAAGGCATGGCCGACGTGATCCGCGGCGGCGCACTAGGTGCCGGTGCCATGGTGACCATCGTCTACGGCTTCGCCTCGCTGGCGCAGTATGTCGGCGGCCGGCTGTGCGACCGGCACGCCATGAAATACGTCTACCTCGCCGGTTTTGGCGTGCAGGCGCCGCTGCTCTTCTTTGCCATCGGCGTCGAGGGCTGGTTCCTGCTGCCGCTGACTATCGTCATCGTCTTCGCCCAGGTCGTGGCCAACCCGGCGGAGAACGGCATGCTCGCCTACTTCACGCCAGGCCGTTGGCGCGCCACAGCCTACGGCGCGAAATTCGTGCTGGCACTCGGGGCAGCGGCCAGCGCCATCCCGATCATTGGCTGGATCCGCGACACCACCGGCAGCTTCGCCATGGTTTATGTCGTGCTCGGCTTCATGTCAGCCGTGGTTGTTCTGGCTTCGCTCTGGCTGCCGAACGATCGCCTCCAGAAGGAGCCGGCACCGGCGGGGGCCGTGCAGCCGGCGGAGTGATCAGGCCGAAGCCGCGCGCAGCGCGCGATCCAGGTCGAAGATCAGGTCGTCGACGCTCTCGATACCGACCGACAGGCGCACGACGTCGGGGCCCGCCCCGGCCTTGATCTGCTGCTCCTCGGTCAGCTGACGGTGCGTCGTCGACGCCGGATGGATGATCAGGGAGCGCGTGTCACCGATGTTGGCGAGGTGAGAGAACAGCTCCACGGTCTCCACCACTTTCACGCCGGCGGCATAGCCGCCCTTTACGCCGAAGGTGAACACCGAGCCAGCACCGCGCGGCAGGTACTTCTTTACTAGCGGCTGGTAGGGGCTGGACTTGAGGCCGGGATAGGAGACCCACGCCACGGCCGGGTGCTTCTCCAGGAATTCGGCGATGGCCTGCGCGTTCTCCACGTGGCGTGCCATGCGCACGTGCAGCGTTTCGATGCCGGTGATCGTCAGGAAGGCGTTCATCGGCGCCATAGTCGGCCCGAGGTCGCGCAGGCCGACGGCGCGGGTCTTCATGGTGTAACCGAAATCGCCGAAGGTCTCGTTGAAGGTGAGGCCGTGATAGGCCGGATCGGGCTGTGTCATGGAGGGGAACTTGCCGCTCTTGCCCCAGTCGAAGCGACCGGACTCGACGATCGCTCCGCCCATGGCGTGGCCGTGGCCGGCGAAGAACTTGGTCGTCGAGTGGGTGACGATGTCGGCGCCCCAATCGAACGGGCGGAACAGGTAGGGAGTGCACATCGTGTTGTCGACGATCAGCGGGATGCGCGCCTTGCGCGCGATTTCCGCGATACGCTCCATGTCGACGACGACGCTACTCGGGTTGGCCAGGTTCTCGACGAAGATCGCCTTGCATTTGGGCGTCAGCGCTGCCTCGAATTCCTCGGGCTTGCGCGGGTCGACGAAGTTCGCTTTCCAGCCGAATTTCTTGAAGCTGTGAGTGAACTGGGTGATCGAGCCGCCGTAGAGGTTGCGGCTGGCGATGAACTCATCGCCGGGGCCGTCCATCAGGGAAAAGAACGCGAGAAGCTGCGCCGCATGGCCCGAGGACACGCAGACACAGCCGCGCCCGCCTTCCAGGTTGGCGATGCGCTCCTCGAGCGCGGCCACGGTTGGATTGCCGATACGGGTGTAGATGTAGCCGAAGGTCTGCAGGTTGAAGAGCGATGCGGCGTGGTCGACGTCATCGAAGACATAGGCGTTGGTCTGGAAGATCGGCGTGTTGCGCGCCCCGGTCACGGGTTCGGGCGTGGCGCCGGCATGGACGGCGCGGGTCTCAAAACCGAAGGAACGTGGCTTGTCGTCGGACATCAAGGGCTCCGTGGGGAAGGGCGACGGTCTCCTGGGACAGGGGCTTATTAACACAGGAAAAGCCCATACGGGCAGGATGGTTACCACCTGGAACCCTGTCCTCTGGTACGGCTGTCATGCGTCCGACGGTTGCGGCATGATGCATCCATGCCCGATGACGGTTTCAGGACTCCCCCGCCTATCCCGGCTTCCGGCGTTCCGACCGGCAGCGGCCTTCTGGTGCGCGTTACCGGACCGCACCGCATCAGCCGGCAGCTTGTCACCTTCGGCGCGGTGCTGATCGTCGGCTCGCTGATCGCGGCCGCCATCCTGATCTGGCAGGCGCGGGGGACGGCGGTGCGCCACGCTGAGCGTGACTTGCAGCGCTTCGCCATGGTGCTGGGTGAGCAAACCCTGGCGGTGCTTCAGGGCATGGATTTCACCTTGCGAGGCTTAGCCGACGATCCACGCGCAACCGACGAGGAGCGCCGCGCCCTGCACAAGGAGATGCGTAGCTTGGCTGCGGCCATGCCGCATGTACAAAACCTATTCATCATCGGCGCAGATGGGCGCCCGATTGCCAGCGCGCGCAGCCACCCGCCGCCGCAGATCTCAGTCGACGACCGGTCCTACTATAAAGATCATCGGGCAGGGGCCGAAGGACTATTGTTCACCAGCGCGTTCCGCAGCCGCGTTGACGGTCGCTGGTCGATCATCGTCAACCGGCGGCTCGAAACGCCGGATGGTGGCTTCGATGGTTCGATCGGCGCCGATATCAACCCGGCCTATCTGGCACGCTTCTACGCCGCCTTCGAGCTAGGGCCGAATTCCGGCATCGCGCTGATCGACCGCCAGGGGACGCTGCTGGCGCGGCATCCCTGGCTGGAAAGCGCGCTTGGGCGGACGATCCCAGGCAGCGAGCCAATCCTCGCTCGCTTTGCCAAGACACCGGTAGGCACCTTCTGGGCGATGAGTCCCTTTGACGGAACGAGACGGCTGCATGCTTATGCGGCGCTCGAAGCCTATCCGCTGGCCGTTGTCACCTATCTCGACGAGGAGGCCGTGTTCGGTAGTTGGCGGCAGGAAGCGTTAATCGGCGGCGACGCGCTGCTGGTCGCCAATCTTGTCATCGCCACGCTGATCGGCGTGCTCGTTGGGCAGATGCGCCGCCGCGAGGCTAGCGAAGCGCGGTTCCGGGATTTCGCGGGCGCTGCCTCCGACTGGTATTGGGAGACTGACAACAACCTGCGCTTTACCTTCGTTTCGCGGGTCGGCCGGGGTGGCACGGACGTGGCGGTGCACGACGCGGTCGGCAGATGCTTTCGTGAGTTTGTGCTCACACTACCTGGCGACGGCAATTGGCATCGGTTTGAGGAGCAGCTACGCGGCCGGCAGGCATTCCGCGACTTTCTCTGCCTGATGCGCACCCCGACAGGCCGGGTGCGGCACCTCAATATCAGCGGCCAGCCGCGCTTCGACACGGACGGACGATGCCTTGGTTACCGCGGCGTAGCGCGCGATATCACTGCCGAGGTCGAGGCGCGCAGCGCATCGGCGGAAGCCAACATGCGTTTCCTGCATGCCATCGAGAACAGCAACGACGGCATCGCCTTCTGGGATGCCGAGGACCGTTTCGTGCTGTGCAACGAGCGCTATCGCGAGAAGGCCGGCCGCTCGGCGCGGGCGCTAACCCCCGGGATCACCTTCGAGCGGTTCTACTGGGAGGCGATCCGGCTGGGCGATATCCCGACGGAGCCCGGCAAAGCGGCGGAGCGGCTCATCGAGCGAATGGAACGGCACCGGGCGGCCACCGGTGAGCCGCACGAGGTTGAGTATGACGGCGAATGGCGTCTCATCAGGGATCAGCGGACCCCGAACGGCGGCACTCTGACGGTGTTTACTGACATCACGCCGCTCAAGATGAAGGACGAGCAGCTTCGCGTTGCCCAGGACGCCGTCCGCCGCGAGCAGCAACGCTTCATGGTGGCCATCGATCACAGCGACGATGGCTTCGCGCTCTGGGATCGGGAGGACCGTTTGGTAGTGTGCAATGAGCGCTACCGTGAGCGGGCGGGCCCGGCGCGCGAAGTGCTGGTGCCGGGCGTGCCGTTCGAGAAGTTCTTCCGCAAGGCCATTCAACTCGGCGTGTTCAAAATAGACGAGAGCGGCGAGGCCGAGCTGCTGGTGGAGCGGCGCCTTGCCATGCACCGGCGCGCCACCGGCGAGCCGGTCGAGCTGATCCGCGACGGGCATCGTGCGATCGAGCGCGACCAGCGCACGCCCGATGGCGGCTGCCTGACGATTGCGACGGACGTATTGCTGACGTCGGCGCCCGAAGTGGCGCCCCGCTAGCGGCCGACGCGAATCCTCTTGGCTGTGATGATGCCCGAGTTGATACCTCCCCAGGACAGCTCGCCGTGCAGGCGGCCATACTCGATCTTGGGGCAGCGATTCATCACCACGGTCAGGCCGGCCGCCTCGGCACGCGCTGCCGCGGCGTCATTGCGCACCCCGAGCTGCATCCATAGCACTTTTGCGCCGATGGCGATCGCCTCGTCAGCGATCGGTCCGGCGGCTTCGGAGTTGCGGAAGATGTCGACCATATCGACCTTGTCCGGGATCTCCTTAAGGCTGGCGTAAACCTTCTCGCCGAGGATCGTCTGCCCGGCCGCGGCGGGGTTGACCGGGATCACCCGGTAGCGCTTGTGCTGGAGATACTTCATGGCGAAGTAGCTCGGCCGGTTCCAGTTCGGGCTCGCGCCGACCATGGCGATGACTCTGACCCGCGCCAGGATGTCTCGCAGGTAGCGGTCGCTGTAAACGTCGTGATCGACGGGCACGGTGCGCGGGGCAGGGGTGTTCATTTCTTGCGTTCCGGTGCGCCGATGGCGTGAGCGAAGTCGACTCCGTCGAGCTGCGCACCTTCGAGGCGGGCTCCCGTGAGGTCGGCGCCACGCAAGGAGGCGCCCCGCAGATTGGCCCCGCGCAGGTCGGCACCGCGCAGCTCTGCCTGGATCAGCTTGGTCGGCAGCGAGATGCCATCGCGCACCAGGATGGCGCTGAAGTCGCAATCGCGGAGGTCCGCGTGCGACAGAAGCGCCTCAGTCAGGTTGGCGCCGCGCAGATCGGCGGCGGCAAGGCGGCAGGCACGGAAGTCGGCGCCCTCGAGATGGGCGGCCTGGAGACGGACGTTCTGCAGGTCGAGACCGTAGAAGATCGTTCCCTGCGCCTTCAGCGTGGCGAGCGAGAAACGCGTCAGCTCGGTGGCCTTGCGCAGGTCGAAACCGGAGAGATCGAGAATACGTCCTTCGTTGCCCCCGGATCGCACGAAGCGATCGTGGTCGGCCAGCAGTTGCTCCAGCGGCCGAGGAAGATCCTCCATCGGTTTGCCGACCGGATTGTCGGTTAGAACGCCCGTCATGTCGGCGTCCGTCATATCCGAATGGGTGAGGGTGGCGCCGATCAGCACGGCGTAGCGGAGATTGGCGCCACGCAGATTGGCGCCCGACAGGTCGGCATGCGACAGGTTGGCGCCCTTGAGAACCGCCCGCTTGAGATTGGCGCGCGGTAGCTTGCAGCCGTGCATGTTAGCGTCGGTGAAATCGGCGCGGTCGGCCACCGTGGCGGCCAGGCGCGCCAGCGACAAGTTGGCACTCGTCAGATTCGCGCCCTTGAGCTCGGCTGCACCGACCTCGTCGAAGACGACCTCCTTGAAACCTTTCTCGCGGTCACCATGCGCCAGCCTGCCCTCGCGCAGATCCGCGGCCGAAAGGTTGGCATTGGCAAGGTTGGTACGGCGGAATAGGGCACCACGCAGATCGGCGTCGCGCAGGCTGGTGCCTTGCATATTTGCGTCGCTCAAGTCGCAGCCGAAGAGAATCGAGCCATCGAGGTTCGTGTTGGCGAGGTTGGCGTGCTGCAGCGCCGAGCCGGTGAATACCGCTCCCTGGAGATTGAGACCGCCGAGATTGAGCAGGGAGAGATCGCGGTTGGTGAAATTTATCCGCTGCCCGCCGCGGCGCCAGAGAATGAAATCGTCGTGCAGCTGCGCCGCTCGATCGAAGTCGTCCTGGGTGACGCGCGCCCGCGCCACCTGCCGCGTGGAGCGGGGTGAGGGCGTCAGCAGCACTTTGCGGTCGGTCGGCATCGACGCTCGATCTCCGGGCCCGATTCGACGTGAATCGAACTAGGGTAGCCCACTTAAAATTTTAACAAAAATATTGTTTAACAATGGTTAGCATATGGCCGCTGACCGAGCCTTCGACAAGAAGGCTTTAGCAGCCAATCGCGGCGACAAATGGGCGCTGTGCGAACGATTCGGGGGCCCCTAACGGCCTTCCCACTTTGGTGTGGGTTTCTTGGCCAGGAAGGCGTCGATGCCGGCTCCGGCGTCGCGGGCCTGCAGGTTGATGGTCATGACGTCGCTCGTATAGGCGTAGGCCTCCTCAAGCCCAAGCTCCGCCTGGCGGTAGAAGGCTTCCTTCCCGATCTTCAGCGTATAAGGCGACTTGCTGACGATCTTAGCGGCCAGCGTGGCAACCGCCGTGTCCAGCTCATTATCGGGCACGACCTTGTTGACCAACCCGTACGCGAAGGCCGTACGAGCGTCGATCAGGTCCCCGGTAAGGAGCATTTCCATGGCGGGCTTGCGACCGATAACGCGGGTCAGTGCCACCATCGGCGTTGAGCAAAACAGGCCGATATTCGCGCCATTGACGGCGAATCGTGCACTTTCGGCCGCAACCGCCAAGTCGCAGCTTGCGACCAGCTGGCAGCCGGCGGCCGCGGCTGTGGCGTGCACCCGCGCGATGACCGGCTTGGGTAGGCGCACGATGCTCAGCATCAGCCGCGAACATTGTGCGAATAACGCCTCGTTGGCTTGGCGTCCCGGATTGGCACGCATCTCCTTCAGATCGTGCCCGCCGCAAAAACCTGGCCCGGCTCCGGCAATCACCACGACCTTTATCGCCGGGTTGGTCGCGACGGCATCTAACTCGGCCTGCAGGGCGCTCATCAACGCGACGGACAGCACATTGCGCTGCGCCGGGCGGTTCAGTGTGAGTGTGGCGATGCCGTTCTGGTCGTCGCGCAGCAGGATCGGCTCGGCGGCTCTTGGAATAGCGGTCAATCGACTCTCCCGGGTCGGTACGTCTTCAATGTGCGACCCACGCACGCCCGGCGCAAGGCCCTCGGGCTAGATGTCCTTGTAGTCGCCGTGGCGGCCTTTGCCTTTGGTGAAGCGCGTGGCGCCGGCGACGCCCTCGTTCTTCAGGCAGGATTGACCGAACCAGTATTCCTCACGCATCGCTTCGCGTGTCGGCTTGCCCCAGGCGCGGTGGGCGGAGTTGCGGTCGGCCAGCATGCATTCTCGCGGGAAACGGGCGATCTCCTGGGCGAGAGCCTCGGCGGCCTGGCGCGACTTGCCCCGGGGCACGACCCGGTCGCACATGCCGATGGCCAGAGCCTCCTTCGCCGGGACCTTGCGGCCGGTCATGATGATGTCGAGCGCTCTGCCCATGCCGACCAGGCGCGGCAGGCGCACCGTGCCACCGTCGATCAGAGGCACGCCCCAGCGCCGACAATAAACGCCGAAATAGGCGTCCTCCTCCATCACCCGCAGGTCGCACCAGATGGCCAGTTCCATGCCGCCGGCCACGGCGGGGCCGGCGACCGCAGCGATCACCGGCTTGGAGAGCTGGAGGCGCGACGGGCCGAGCGGGCCGGGCGGCAGGTTACCGTTGCCGTCCTCGTTGAAGCGCATGTCCTCCGTCCACTGTCGGCCGTCGGTGCTGGAGAGTGCCTTGAGGTCGCCTCCGGAACAGAAGGCGCCGCCATTGCCCCAGAACACAGCGACCGTTGCATCAGGATCGGCCTCGAAACCGAGGAATGCCCTGACTAGGGCCATGCCGGTCGGCTGGTCGACGCAGTTCCGGACCTCCGGCCGGTTGATGATGATCGTCGTAACCGGTCCATCTCTTTCGACAAGGACGAGCGGCTTTTTGGCTTTCGCGGTGCGGGCCATGGCGATTTCCCCTGTTCAGTGTCGTCATAAGGTGGCGGAGCGGCCGGAGCGGCGGCAAGAGAGGGTTTCTTGACTGTCGCGTTAGGCGGTTTGAGCCGATCGGGCGTCGTGCAAACGGGCGACCAAGCCGTCGACATAATGCTCGATCAGCGCATCGGGCTCGCTGTCCAGAATTTTGAGGCGGCCGGTGCCCGCCAGAACCAGAGTGCCGAACAGGTAGCAGATGGCTGCCACGGTTTCGCGATGGGCGGCGAGGGGAGTGAGGCGTCCTACCCGCGCGATGGCGCCGGCGACCTTCTGTAGGGCCACGATGAGCCGCGAGTTGAGCTGGCGGTCAAGCTCGGGCCCCAACCCGCGAGGGCGTAGGCCCTGGAAGACGTAGAGGCCGAGATCGAGATCCTGGGGGCGGGCGCGGTAGAACCGGTAGACAGCGCGTATGGCGGCGCGCAGGCGGGCCTCGTCGCTGCCGCCACCGGCTGCCTCAGTCGCGATCGTGTCACGCAGATCGTGCAACGAGTGGGCAAGGATCGCGGCGTAGATCGCTTCCTTGGTCGGATAGTAGGAGTAGACCGCTCCAGCCGTATATCCCGCCTCCTGAGCGATGGCACGGATCGTGGCGCCTTCCAGCCCGTGCGCAGCGAAAACCTGCTTGGCGGCCGAAAGAAGGGCTTCCTGCCTGAATTTTCGGTTGGTTTCCCGCCGGTTGGCGGTCATGGTGCCGTCCATCTCAAATATTTAATGCTGTTCAATTTTTATAGCAATGTTTAATATCCAACTCATGGCCAAATTGACGCCCCGTGAATTCACCCGGATTACCCATCAAACCACTCCAATTGCTGCGCTTTTCGGCTTTAGGGCCGAACGCCTTGGCGGTGGGACATGCACCGTGCGAGTGCCCTTTCGGGCAGAATTCACCCGTGATGGCGGTACCGTGGCCGGCCCAATTCTTATGGCGGTGGCCGACTACGCCCTCTACGGCGCGGTCATGAGCGTGGTTTCCAATGGCGACAAGGCAGTCACCGCTTCGCTCAATACAATGTTCCTGCGCCGTCCGACGCCGCGGGACGTCATCTGCGAGGCCCGGCTCCTGCGCTGCGGCAAACGCCTAGCGTACGGCGAGGTCTTGCTCTACTCGGAGGGCGATGCCGAGCCGGTGGCCCATGTAACCGCCACCTACTCGATCCCCGCGCAAGCGAAACAACCGAAGCTCCCCAAGTCCTTGAACGCACGAAAATAAGCCGTTCTTACTTTAATACCGCAAAGTGAAAACGCTGATTTAGCAGCGCTTTTTCCGATTGACTCGCAAGGCCTAAATAACGATAGTCCGCGGCCTTCGGCCGGCCCTTCGCCGGTCGTCTTTTTTAGGACGTTTCATGGCCACCGCCCAAGCAACCATTTCGCTGACGCCGTCCCAGGCGGCCAAGGTGAAAAAGTGGATCCTGATCGACGCTGATGGCGTCGTGCTCGGCCGTTTGGCCGCCTTCGTCGCGCTGCGCCTCAAGGGCAAGCACCGCACGAATTTCACGCCGCATGTCGATTGCGGCGACAATGTCGTCGTCGTCAACGCCGAGAAGGTGCGGCTCACCGGCCGCAAGATGACCGACGGCGTGTTCTACTGGCACACCGGCTATGCTGGTGGCATCAAGGAGCGCTCTCCCAAGGAGACGCTGGGCCGCAAGAATCCCGGCGCGCTGATCGTGCGCGCCGTCGAGCGGATGATGAAGAAGGACAGCCCGCTCGCCCGCAAGCAGATGAAGAACCTGAAAGTCTACGCCGGCACCGCGCATCCCCACGAGGCGCAGAACCCGCAGAGCGTTGACCTGTCGAAGCTCAATCCGAAGAACAAGAGGAGCGCCTGAGCATGGCTGAGAGGCCCACACGGAGCGGCGGCGATCGCGGCGAGCGGCGGCCGGCGGCAGCCCCGATCCGCAGCATGGCGGAGCTCAATCAGGTTTCGGCGCAGCAGACCATCGCCGCGACGGCCCCGGCCGACCTGCCGGAGCCCAAGAAGGACGCGCAGGGGCGCGCCTATGCTACCGGGGCCCGCAAGAACGCTGTGGCCCGCGTCTGGATCAAGCTCGGCAAGGGCAAGTTCACGGTCAACGGCCGCGACGGCAATGTCTATTTTGCCCGGCCGGTGCTGCGCATGCTGATCCGCCAGCCTTTCCTTGTTGCCAACCGTAGCGAGCAGTTCGACGTCTTCGCCACAGTGACCGGCGGCGGATTGTCGGGCCAGGCCGGCGCGGTGCGTCACGGTATCTCTAAGGCACTGACTTTCTTCGAGCCGGCGCTGCGCCCGAACCTCAAGAAGGTCGGCTTCCTGACGCGCGACAGCCGCGTGGTCGAGCGTAAGAAGTATGGCCGCGCCAAGGCGCGCCGCAGCTTCCAGTTCTCGAAGCGCTGAGCATCGTCTCAGCCCCTCGAGAGGGGCACCAAGCCGAAGGGCGCCCCTCCGCAGGGGCGCCCTTTTTGTTTTGCCGTTGGACCACGTCATGCCCGCCGCCGCCACCTTCACCGTCAAGCCGTTCAGCGCCGTGTATCGCCGCGCGGTGGCTAATCTCGTACTGGATATTCAGCGGCGGGAATTCGGCATTCCCGTCACGCTCGAAGCCCAGCCGGATCTCGTCGAAGTCGCAGGCTTCTTCCGCAAGGGTGCAGGTGACTTCTGGGTGGCACTTGCCGGGCGGACACCGGTAGGCACGATCGGGCTGCTGGATATCGGCGAGGGGCGGGGGTGCTTGCGCAAGATGTTCGTACACGCTACCTGGCGCGGTCGCGAGAAGGGGGTGGCGCAGGAGCTGCTCGACACACTGCTCCGGCACGCGGCGAACCATGGCATCGGCGAGATCCTGCTAGGCACGATCGATAAGTTCGTCGCGGCGCAGCGCTTCTATCGGCGTAATGGATTCGTTGAGATTCCGGAGAGCGAGC
>Ga0194132_10011380_pt1 | contig 11477 bp, 11 predicted proteins | sample TA2KigOf80mmetaG_FD_148612 | JGI IMG/M metagenome (GOLD analysis project Ga0194132, IMG submission 148612) | Freshwater microbial communities from Lake Tanganyika, Tanzania - TA2015054 Kigoma Offshore 80m | ecosystem: Environmental > Aquatic > Freshwater > Lake | place: Tanzania: Lake... | reverse complement strand
GGTTTTGCTCGATGGGCCTGATCTTGCGGCGCGGGTAGCCGCAGCGGTGGCGAACGCCCCGGTCCGACTCGGTATCGATGCGGTCTCGGGTGCGGCAACGCAGCGTATTGCCGGATGCCTCGCCACCGACGCACCTCTCGTCACTTATGGTTCGATGAGCGGTGAGCGCTGTGAAATCGATTTTTATTTAATGTTTCGGCAGGGCATCGTGCTACACGGCCTAAGTTTTGTACGCCAGTTTCGCAATCGCACGCCCGAGCAGGTGAAAGCCCTGTATGCGGAACTCGCCTCGCTAATGGCGAGCGGCGAGTTGGTGGCGCGCATCGCCGGTGTTTATCCTCTCGATAGAATCGTCGACGCTTGCGAACACGCCGGCAAAACCGGCGATGATCGCGATGGCAAGATCATAATCTCTTTGAACAACTGACTGTCGGCAGCCATCGAGTCGAAGAGCGCGTTTGTCAGCGCCGCGAAGTCATGAAGCTCGTGAACGCCGTGTGGTACTCGTCAATGAAGGCGGCGCTGACAGGATCAGTCTGCAACTTGTGCCACCAGGACCCGAGCCGCGGTAGGCCGTCGTAGGGGTCGACCACGCCACACGCGCCGGCGACCGAGGCCATCATTTGCAAGCAGGGCATCATGGCGACATCGGCATAGCCGAGGGTACCGCCGACAGCGTAGGGCCCCGGACCCACGAAGTGCTCGAGTTGCTCGAGCGACTTGCGATAAGCCAGCACACCCGCGGCGACTTCATCAGCTTTGCGCGTAGCGGGATTTATGTTGGTGAAGAAATAACGAGCTTGGGTCGTGACGTAGAGGTCGACGATGCGCCCGAGCAGTCGCGATTGTGCGCGGTCGTAGGCCGAGGCGGGCAACAACGCGGGTGTGGGATAGGCGTCTTCGAGATAATCGAGTAACACCATCGATTCGGCGAGTGGACGACCGTCGATTTCCATTGCCGGCATCTTACCAATGGGATTAAGACGCAGAAATTCTGAGCTCTTGATGCCTCCCGGTGGTAGCTCGGGAATCAGGGTGAGACCTTTGAGGCGAGCCGCAAAGGCCACGCGGGCGACGTACGGTGACACGAGCGAACCGTAAAGTTTCATGGAACCTCCGGGAGGATGTCGCGCATCGCCATAAATATGGCGCGTCGTAAATAAGGCGGCGAACTATGTACGGACGGCTGCGGCAACGTCAACCCGCCGCAATGACCACAATACGAAAAAAAGCAGCGGTAGTGTCAAAAGATTGAGCGCTTGCCAGCCCATTGTCTCGATAGCAGCGCCGGCAGAGAGCGAAGCGAAGGCCTGCGAGCTGAACACCGCGAAATCATTAAAGCCCTGTGCACGGAATCGCTCGTCGGGGGTGTAGGTGGAGGACAGTAGCGTGGTCGCACCGACGAACAGCAGGTTCCAACCGACGCCGAGCAACAGCAATGCGGCGAAGTAGTGGATAAATTGATGCCCAACAAAGGCGCAGACCACTACACAGAACAAATTGATGCCGACCCCCGCGAGCATCATACCGCGCACCCCCAGGCGCGCGACAAACCATGGTGTCGCCAGAGAGGGTAGATACATACCGAGCAAATGTGCTGTGATTACAGTCGTTGTGTCGGCAGTCGAGAAGCCGTCGTGGACATGCATGCTGAGCGGCGTTGCGGTCATGATGAAACTCATTACCGCATAAGACACCAAGCCGGCGAGCACCGCCAAATTGAAACGCGGGTCGCGCAGTAACTCACGAACGCTACGACCGTCACCCGTAGTTTGTGTGACGGTCGTACTCTGCTCGGCAGGCAGCAAAGCGAGGATTGCGGCAGAAATCACACACAACACGGAAAGCGAGAGAAACGAGGCGGTGTACTGCGGCCACGCGCCGAGCTCGCTCGTCAGACCGCCCAACATTGGGCCGACGAAAGCCGCGATTAAAGTACCGATCATTACCGTCGAGACGGCCCGACCCGAGTCGGCGGGCTCCGCATATTCGATCGCCGCAAATCGATACTGCTGCACGAACGCCATATTGCCGCCGATAAGCAGGCCGGCGAAGCAAAACAAGACGAAGCTTTCGTGGGCTATAGCCCAGGCGCAGAGGAGTGCTGCGATCGCTGCGACGAAGGCGCTGCCTATGAATGCTTGTTTACGACCGATGCGCTGCATCAGCAACGCTGCCGGTAGCGACATGCCTGCAAGACCGAGCACTGATATCGACAATGGCAGTGTCGCGAGCGCTGGCGCCGGTGCGATATGTGTTCCGACGATGCCGCCGAAAGTGACCAGGGTGATGGTGCCGCAGGCTGCGAAGGCTTGGGCGAGCGTGAGGATCCAGACGTTGCGCATGCGACCAAAGTGATCGTGGACGAAGATATCCCCTACAGTATATCGACCACGTTGTCCTCGGTTATGCTGAAGCCATGAGCGACCGAAAACTCCCGACGCCTGCCCCAGAGCCGGCGTTTTTCGATAATCCTGCCATCGACAATCTGATCGCAGTAACCATGGAGTTGGGCGCTGAGCTTTGGGTGCAGCGCGAGCGCATGCGGGTCATCGAGCGCTTGCTTGCCGAGCGTGGCGTGGTGACTGCCGAGACGATCGAGCAGTACGTGATGCCTGAAGATGAAGCTACACGTGTACAGACCGAGCGCGACGCCTTCGTGAAGCGTCTTTACGCGGCGTTTGCGCGCGAGACCATACCGGCGACGCCGGATGGTCCCTGAACGTCGTCGTGTCGATTACAGTTGCCGCGGAGTACGTCGAGCGCATCCTGCGAGCGCGAGTTTATGACGTTGCCATCGAGTCGCCCCTCGACAAGGCGACTCGCCTGTCAAAAAGACTCGATAACGAGATCCTGCTCAAACGCGAGGATCTACAGCCGGTGTTCTCGTTCAAGCTGCGTGGCGCCTACAACAAAGTGGCGCAGCTCTCCGCTGTGGTGGCGGATCGCGGCGTAATCTGTTCCTCGGCGGGCAATCATGCACAAGGTGTCGCGCTTGCTGCAGGTCGTCGCGGCATTCGCGCCATCATCGTCATGCCACTGACGACACCACAGATCAAAGTTCAAGCAGTAGCCGACCTCGGTGGCGAGGTGGTGCTGTTCGGCGATGACTACGACACTGCCTATGAACATGCGCTCGGCCTGGCGCGCGACCAACAGCTCGTCTTCGTGCATCCTTTTGACGATCCGGATGTGATCGCCGGGCAGGGTACCATCGGCATGGAGATTGCTCGACAAACCGGGGGTAACATCGATGCCGTGTTTGTACCAGTCGGCGGCGGTGGCCTCATCGCTGGCATTGCAGCCTTTCTGAAACATGTGCACCCGCGCGTCCGCATCATCGGGGTCAATGCTGCAGACTCGACGGCCATGTACGACTCACTGCGCGCGGGCGAGCGTGTTTCGTTGCCGCGCGTCGGTATTTTTGCCGACGGTGTAGCGGTCCGCCGTGTCGGCGAAGAAACTTTCCGGCTCGCACGCACTTTGGTGGATGAAATGATTCTTGTCGACACTGACGAGACCTGTGCCGGCATCCAGGATATTTTTGAGGAGACACGCTCCATCGTCGAACCCTCGGGTGCACTCGCAGTCGCAGCGATAAAAAAATTCATTACTCGTGAGAACTGTAAGGAGAGGCGATTCGTCGCTATTAACTGTGGCGCCAACATGAACTTCGACCGACTGCGGCACGTGGCCGAGCGTGCCGAAATCGGTGCACGCCGCGAGGCTCTGCTGGCCGTCGAAATTCCCGAGCGCCCGGGCAGCTTTCTCGAGCTCTGTCGAACTTTGGGACGGCGTAGCGTCACCGAATTCAATTATCGCTACGAGCGACCTGCAGCAGCACGCATTTTTCTCGGCTTTGGCATGCAGGGTGGGCAAGACGAGCGAAACGCGGTGATTGTAGCGCTGCGTGCTGCAGGTTATGCCGTCACCGACATGACTGACAACGAGCTCGCCAAGCTGCACGTGCGGTACATGGTGGGCGGTCGCCCCGAGGGGCTCGCCGACGAGCGTCTGTTTCGGTTCGAATTTCCCGAGCGGCCCGGTGCCTTGCTGCGCTTTCTCGAGGCCGTAGGTTCGCGCTGGAACATCACTCTATTTCATTATCGTAATCACGGCTCGGATGCCGGTCGCGTGATGGCGGGAATACAAGTGCCCGAGGCGAGGCGTGAGGATTTCTTGCTGCATCTTGCCGAACTGCACTATCCCTGGATCGACGAGACGGCGAACTCGGCGTATCGCTTGTTTCTCGGTAGTTGAGACCGCTGCTAGTGTCCGCTTACCAAGCTGTCGTGCAGCCGCGCGAACAGGTCATCCCGATCCGAGGGCTCTCGCATCGCTTGCTGCACTGGGGGCCGGACGACGCGCCACCGATTTTTTTATTGCATGGCTTTCAGGACTGCGCCGACACCTTCCAGTTTTTGGTCGACGCCTTGCCGCGCGGGCTGCACTTTGTGGCTCCAAATTGGCGCGGCTTCGGCGGTAGTGCACGCAACGATGCGCCTTATTGGTTTCCGGACTATCTCGGCGATCTCGATACTATGCTCGATTTCTTTCTCGGCGCGCAGCCCACCACACTGATCGGGCACAGCATGGGTGGGAATATTGCCGCGCTCTATGCCGGCGTGCGGGCGGAGCGTATTGGTCGCTTGATCTCGCTCGAGGGCTTCGGTTTACCGCGAGTCGACGCCGAGCGCGCACCCGATCGATTCGTCGAGTGGCTCGATCAGTTGCGCGAAGGCGTAAAAGAGTCGTACTACGAAACCAGCGCTTGTCTCGCCCAGCAACTGCAGCGTCGCAATCCGCGCTTGCCTGACGCCATTGCGCAGTTCGTAGCCCGAGCGTGGACTCAACCCGTGGCCGATAGAGTGATGCTGCGCTTCGATCCTTGGCATCGGCTCACCAATCCCGTGCTTTACCGTCGCGACGAAGCCGAGGCCTGTTGGCGACGCGTTCGGGCACCGACCTTATTAATGCTGGGCGGACAATCGGAGTACCGTCGCCATCTCGAGAGACATGATGGCGGCAATGAGGTGAGTCGCTGGCAGTCGTGTTTTGCCGATCTCGAGGTACGGGAGTTCCCGGGACTCGGTCATATGATGCATCACGAGGATGCGCCGGCCGTGGCAGCCGTGATCGAACATTGGCTGCATCGCCACTGACCTTCGCAAGCCTCGCCAAATCGGCGACACTCAATCCCGATGACTATGTACCCTGATCGAGTTGGTGTGCGCTGGGGGGGTGTGAGTACGGGGGCGCGCGTTGCCGGTTTTTTGGGTCTTGCACCCTTCGGGCTTGCGCTGCTCTGCGTGACCGTCGGCGCCAATCAAGGTTACCTCGAGTTCGGCAGGCAGCTCGCGATCGCCTGGGGTGCAGTCATTCTCACATTCGTCGCCGCCGTTCACTGGGGACTCGCGCTTGCCGGCCGTTGGCAGTGGTCGCTGTCGACCATTGTCGGTTCCACTTTGCCATCGGTCATCGGTGCACTCGCGGTATTGTTGGGCAGCGAGCGCAGCATCGCTTTGCTGGTCGCGGGCTTTGGTCTGTTCTGGTTGTTCGAGCATCGAACGCGTGGCGCAGAGTTGCCCGGTGATTACCTTGCCTTGCGTCGTGCGCTGACGCTTGGCGCGTGCACGCTACTGGTCGTTGTGGCATTTGCTGCCGCTGAGGCTACTGCAGGGAGCATTCGATGAAACTCGAGGAACTGATTGACAGCCAGTGGCTGCGACCGATGATTGTCCTCAGCTTCGTCGCCGTCCTTTTATTACTTGCGTTTCAGGTGCTGCAGCCGTTCATCGTTCCGGTGATTTGGGCGGTGATCCTCGCGTACGTTACTTGGCCGATGCACGAGCGACTCGTCCGACTCTGCGGTGGTCGGCGCACGCTGGCTGCATTTTCGATGACTGTGTTTTTAAGCGCAGCCATCATCCTGCCGCTGGTGTGGATCGTGCTGCTGCTCAAATCCGAAGCCTTGCCGTTCTATCGCGAGATCTTGCCGATGCTCGCACGGGCCAAACTGCCAGAGTTTATTACCGATCTGCCGCTGCTCGGTCCTCGTTTGCAGGAAATACTTGCGCAGATCGTCCGTGATCCTGGTGCCGTCGATACGGCAGTGCGGGATTTCTTTGCCCAGTCTTCGGGTGAGATCAGTAAGCTCTTCGGTGGTGTCGGCCGGAACATCGTAAAGATTGTTATGGCGTTGGTGTCGCTGTTCTTCATGTATCGCGACGGTGAGCATTTCGCCGCACAGGTAGAGCGTATCCTCGAACAATTCTTTGGCCGGGTACGCGTGCAGCACTATCTCGAGGCGGTCGGCCACACGGTGAAGGCGGTGGTCTACGGCATTTTGCTCGCCGCGCTCGCGCAGGGTACGCTTGCCGGCCTTGGCTATTGGGTTGCGGGTCTACCAGTACCCATGCTGTTCGGGTTGCTGACTTTTCTCGTCGGGCTGGTGCCGTTCGTCGTACCTTTCATGTGGGGCTCGGCCAGCGTCTGGCTATACCTCACCGGCGAGACGACCGCTGCCATCGGTTTGGCCATCTGGGGGCTCACTGCTGTCAGCTGGATAGACAACGTCGTCAGACCACTCGTGATCAGCGGTGCGACGCGTATCCCATTTTTACTGGTGTTGTTTGGTGTGCTCGGTGGCCTGACAGCATTCGGGCTCGTCGGTCTTTTCCTGGGCCCGGTCATTTTGGCGGTCATCATGGCGGTCTGGCGCGAGTGGCTTGCCGAGAAGCGTTCGCAACCCACTGTGTCGTCTGATTTCTAGCGCTGGGTATTCAACAGGATTACCCATGGCTTCTATTCTTCGGTCGTACCCCTTTCATTGTCGCCGATGCGCAGCGCCAGGCGGGGTTCTACGACAACGTGTTCGGCTGAATTTGTTTTTACGATCATTCTTTGACCGCTAAGGCAGACTTTCCGCTTGTGGGTCCGCGCGACGAGCCGGTCAAACCGGTGCTGCTTAAGGCGTAGGATCTGCAGATCGGCATGGTCGGCTATTTGCAATATGTGAATACACCCTTCGATACCGGTGTGGCAACGCGTCGCAGCAAAGTGCGCATGGGCGAGGCGATTCTGATGATTCAGACCGACGATATACGCGGTGCACACGAGCGCGCAGTCGCGACGGGCGCCACTATTACGACGCGGCCGACCGACTGGAGCGTGCCGTCGCATGACGGCAAAAGCACGATCCATCCGCGCTCGATGTCGATGTTCGACCTCGACGGTATCTACTCAGAAATCAACCAATACCTCTAGCGCCGTGCCAGCACTTGCTAGCAGCGCTGCGCCGCCGCTCGCTAGGCCGTGGCGCGGGTCAGTACCTGCGGCGTGTTGGGCGCGCGCCAAACACGCATACGGTCGAGCAGCCGTGCGGCATCGTCGTCGATCAGCAACATGTCGCGGACGCCCTTACGCAAAAAACCTTCGCGATCGACATGATCGAGAAAGCCGGAGAGACGCTGATAGAAACCATCGACATCGAGCAGTGCACAGGGCTTTCGGTGCAGCCCGAGGTGGGACCAGGTCCACACCTCGAAAAGTTCTTCTAGCGTGCCGACGCCCCCCGGCAGGGCGATGAAACCGTCCGCGAGCTCAGCCATCAGCGCCTTGCGCTCATGCATCGAGCCCACCACGCGCAAATCTTCGAGGGTGCGGTGCGCGACCTCGCGTACCATCAAATTTTCCGGAATGACGCCGATTACTTCGCCACCTCCCATGCGCGCCGCGTCGGCGAGCGCGCCCATTAGGCCGATTCCTGCACCACCGTAGACAACGCCGACGCCGGCGTGGGCAAGTGCCGTGCCCAACTGTCGCGCCGCCTCGAGATAACGCACCCCCGTGCCCGTGTTCGCACCGCAGAAAATGCAGAGCCGCTTCACCAGCCCATCCCGTAATAGGTGATGGTACGACTCACGTTGTCACGCACGATGCTGTTGAAGCCACGCAGATGAGCAAAGCGCTCACGAAGTCGACCCGCGACCACTTCCGGAATTTGGTCTAGCGGCGTACCCGCATCGAGTTCACGCCGCGTTTCGGTCATCAATGCCTCAAGGTATTCGCGTCGTTCCGTAAGACGCGATTTGGGGGCCAGCGCGATACCATGACCGCCCACATATTGCTCGAAGGACCAACCCTCGAGCTCCCGCAGGCTGCGCACCCAATTGTGTAGCGAGTAATCGGCGATGAAGGGCAGTGGCATGCCACCTGCCGTACCGAGGTCGACGATGAACGGCACGTTCACGTGATCCGGCGTCATCACGATTAGGCAATCACCATGGTTGACGCCGAGCCAGCGCAGCTCAAACTTACGCTCGCCGAGCTTCAGCACGTAGCGATTACCACTGAAGGTGCGCGTCGGCACGACGATTTCAGGTTCCGGTAAATCTCTGAAGTGGGCTATACAGTTACGATGACTGATGAAGATCGCACCTTCTTCTGCAAAGATTCGTCCACCACGGACGTGGTCCCAGTGTTGGTGGCTGTAAATGACGTATTTCACCGGCAAGGGCGTGAGCTTACGAATCTCTTTGCGCAGCACCGTGGCGGCTTCGGGTTCGATCGGATCAGTGACGATCACGCCATCGCGGGTGATCAAAAATACATTACGGGCACCTGTATAGCGGAAGGTGTAATACCCCGGTCCGATCTGCGTGACCTCGTGACCCTCGACCGGTGCGGGCAGGGCGCTGCGGGGTGTCTCGGCGCCGGTGGGCGCCGCTCCGCAGAGGGTCGACCCGCAGAGGATTACGAGTGCACCAAGTACGACGAAGGTTCGTATGTGAGTTCTCCTGTATTCAGTGCGAGCGTAGTCAATGTGAGCCATCGAGATTCGGCAGCAACGTCGCTGCCCATTTTGATTCTGCATCGGGTAGCTGCACATGCTTGGCCTCAGCAAAATCAGCGGCTGCACGCCAGGTGTTGTCGCGCTGCGGATCAAGATCTGAAGCGGCAAACACGATCGGCACGGCTGCGCGTCCCAATGCGCTCGTCAGCCGCTTGCGCAGCGGATAGTCAAACTGCGCGCGTGACAAACGCTGCCAACCCGGTGAGCGAAACAACTCAAGCACGCGCTGCTGTACCTGCACCGGATTGACCTGAGGCTCTTGCCGAATCGCGGTACTACCCTTGCGCTCATACCATGGAAAAAATAGCGCCTTGTCGCGCACCAGATGCCAGGCCTTGAGCAAATATCCGCCGTACCAATCAGGTTCGATATCCGGCGCAACGTGCTCGACAAGATCGGCCGCGAGCGTATCGCTGACATAGGCTACACCGACCATGGCTAGTACATGCACGCGATCGCGGTGGCGTAGGGCAAGCTCGAGACCGACTGATGCACCCGCGCCGACACCCAGGACATCGACTGTGTCGAGACCCAGTGCGGTAAGCGCTTCGTTGACGCTTTCGGCGTAGGCCGCAATCGAAGATTTGCGCCGCGGCAGCGTATCGTCTGACTCGCCGTGCCCCGGCAGGTTGAGTGCGATCACCGGCCGGTGACCGATGAAACTGCCGGCGATAGTCGCCACGGTTTCGCTGGAGCCGACGGCATCATGCAGCACGAGTACCGTACGTCCGCCGACATCGTCGTTGCGGCGCAGACGTAGTTGGCCACCCACGATATCGACGTAATCCTGTCGCAGCCGACAATGCAGCTTGGCAGGTGCCGTAATCTTTGGTCCCTTCGGTGGTTTGTGTCGCTTGATGTAATTGCGACATAGATCGAGCGTTTCCTCGATCGTGCCGCCCGCTTTGACTGTAACTTGCTCGCTTGCGTTGCGGATACGCGGCAAGTGCGCCGAGAGCACATCTGTGTCGTAAGCGGTGACCAGCATCGGCGTTCGCATGTTGCGCAACGCGAGATCGGAACGCATTGTGAACGCCGCGCGGTAGCCCACGCGGTAGTTATCTCCCGAGCGCATGAAATCGAGCAGACCCGCATGCAGCATCTCGGCGGGCGGAACATCACCACGCAGCCGCGCTGCCTGAGACTTGGCAAACCACGGAAAGAAAATCGTCTGATCACGCATGCGTGACCACAACCAGACGAGATGCGAGCCGTCCCAGGCCGGTATGAACGCGGGCAGATAGTGCTGCAGAATGTTCGTTTTCTCGCTCTCGGCGAGGATCACGTAACCATTGGCCGCTGCGCAGACGATGCGCTCGGGATACGCCGCGGCGATTGCCCCCGAAATCATTGCCCCAGTATGAAAGCCGTAGACGGCGGCACGCTCGACGCCTATTGCATCCATGAATTCGATCGCTGCTTCGGCGAAATCGCCCATCTCTGCCTGACCTACGCCCATCGCATCGGACAAGCCGAAGCCCGGTGAGTCCGGTGCAATGCAGGTGAAATGCATTTGCCAACGTTCCATCGCTGCCAGCATGTCGCGTGACGACAGCGGCGATTGATGAAACATGATCACCACCGGCCCCGAGCCGACGCGGCGGTAGTGAACTTGCCTCGCACCCCAGCGGCCCGTGGTGATGGAGGCAAAATGACGGGTGATGCGATTGGTTGACATGCGACACTCCCCTCGGCAACCGCCCGTCGACCTTACCACTGCCTCATGAGCCGATCGACCGAACCCGATATCGGGTCCACCGACAGGACGTTGGACACCCCTAACTCGGGCGTACGGGCCGCGCTGGCCCACCGAGATTTTCGCCGTTATACGCTCGGTCGATTTTTCGCGACCCTCGTTTGGCAGATGTTGGGCGTCGCTGTCGGCTGGCAGGTCTACTCGATCACCCGCGATCCGCTCGATCTCGGGCTGGTGGGCCTTGCGCAGTTTTTGCCGTTCTTCGCTCTGGTGCTGCCTGCAGGGCAGTTGGCCGATCGTCGTGATCGACGGCTGGTCATCGTCGCGGCGTATCTCATCGAGACCCTATGTGTGCTGACACTGATCTGGTTTTCGTGGAGCGGTAGCAAGGACGTTCGCTGGGTGTTTCTCGCAATGGCGTTGTTCGGTGCCGGCCGCGCGATGTGGATGCCGGCGAGTCAGGCCATGGTTGTTAATCTCGTGCCGACCGCGGTGTTTCCGGCCGCCGTGGCTTTCAACTCAACCTTATTCGAGGTGGCCGTGATCACAGGCCCCGCGGTGGGCGGTCTGCTCTATGCATTCGGTGAGTTGCGTCTACAGATGTCGGGTGCGCTGCTCGTGTACTGCACGGGTTTTATCTTGCTTGTGATCGCGATCATGCTGATTGCCGGGATTCGCCCGCGCCGCGCCGCTACCCCGACTGATCCCGTCTCATGGCGGGAGTTTACGCTGGGATTGCGGTTCGTGTTTCAGCGGCGCACTTTACTAGGCGCGATTTCGTTGGACTTGTTCGCCGTGTTATTTGGCGGAGTGACTGCATTGTTGCCCATGTTTGCCGCGGATATTCTGCATGTGGGTCCCGCGGGACTAGGCATCTTGCGGACCGCGCCCGGGGTCGGTGCTGCGCTCACGGCCCTCTGGCTCGCC
>Ga0194132_10011379_pt1 | contig 11477 bp, 9 predicted proteins | sample TA2KigOf80mmetaG_FD_148612 | JGI IMG/M metagenome (GOLD analysis project Ga0194132, IMG submission 148612) | Freshwater microbial communities from Lake Tanganyika, Tanzania - TA2015054 Kigoma Offshore 80m | ecosystem: Environmental > Aquatic > Freshwater > Lake | place: Tanzania: Lake Tanganyika... | reverse complement strand
AGAGGGCGTCGGCGAGCAAACCGACGACGGAGATTTCGACCAGGTTGCGCGGCCGGAACTGGTCGGTGGCGGCGGCGAGAACGGCGGCGTACTCGGCTTGCGCTTCGTGGGAGAAGGTGGACAGGTGCGCGATCCACAATCCGTGTTTGACGCTGGCGCGGCGGCAGCGGTCGAGGCCTTCGGGCGTTTTCGGGCCCTTGGATTTGGCGCCGTTGATACGGGCCTGTTCGGCTTTGGTAGGCATTGCAATTTCCTTTTCGGTCATGAAAAAAGCCGCTGCGCGGGCAGAGGCTTGGGTGGGACGGAGCGTTGTGCGCCATCCTACTCACCAGTTTGCGATTCTGTCTCGTTGAATCGGGCCGGCAAATTTTCAAGTTGTTGATTTCAAAGGAAATATAAATTTTGAACTTCCGTGAATGGCACTCTCAGCGCGCGCGCGTTTCCGCGTTTTGGGCGATGTGGAGGAGGATTTGGCCGTTCGGGGAGGCGGGCGTGTCTGACCGATGGCGGCCGCGGCGCGCTAGTCGTCCGATTCGGCTTGGCTGACCTTGAGGACGGCGAGGAAGGCTTCCTGCGGGATCTCGACGTTGCCGACGCGCTTCATGCGCTTTTTGCCTTCCTTCTGTTTTTCGAGGAGTTTGCGTTTGCGGGTGATGTCGCCGCCGTAACACTTGGCCAAGACGTTTTTGCGGATGGCTGAAATTGTTTCGCGCGCGACGATTCTTGTGCCGATCGCCGCTTGCAACGCCACTTCGAACATCTGGCGCGGAATTAGTTTTCGAAGCTGGGAGATCAGGGCCTTGCCGCGGTCGTAGGCGAAGTCCTTGTGCACGATGATCGAGAGCGCATCGACGGGATCGCCGGCGACGAGCACGTCCATCTTCACGATCGGCGACACGCGGTAGCCGGCCATGTGGTAATCCAGCGACGCATAACCACGGGAGGCGGACTTTAGGCGATCGTAGAAATCCAGAACGATCTCGTTCAAGGGGAGTTCGTAGTTTAGAAGCACGCGGCCGGTGCCGATGTACTCGAACTTCTTCTGCTGGCCACGCTTTTCTTCCACCAGCTTCAGAATTTCGCCGAGGTACTCTTCGCGTGTAATGACCGTTGCGTCGATGATTGGCTCTTCGATCTGCTCGATTTCGGCGGGGTCGGGCCAACGCGAGGGGTTATCGACTTCGATGACTTCCCCGCCCCGGAGCGTGACCTTGTAACGCACGCCAGGCGCGGTGGTGATCAAGTCGATATTGAACTCGCGCTCGAGGCGTTCCTGCACGATTTCGAGGTGCAAAAGTCCGAGAAATCCACAGCGAAATCCGAAGCCGAGGGCGACGGAGTTTTCGGGCTCGAAGTTGAAGGCGGAGTCGTTGAGACGGAGCTTTTCGAGCGCCTCGCGCAAGACGCCGTGTTCGCTGCTTTCGACGGGATAGAGTCCGGCGAAGACCATGGCCTTGATCGGTTCGAAGCCAGGCAAAGCCTCGGCGGCTGGAACGGCGGCGTCGGTGATGGTATCGCCGATCTGCGCATCGCTCACCGTCTTGATATTCGCGGCGAGGAAGCCGACTTCGCCGGCCGTTAACTCCTGGCAGGGAATCGGCTTTGGCGCCTGGTAGCCGAGGGCATCGATTTCATAGATCCGTCCGTTCGACCAGAGCTTGATTTTCTGGCCGACGCGAATTTTGCCGTCGACGACGCGCATCAGAATGATGACGCCGCGATAGGGATCGAACCAGGAGTCGAAGATGAGGGCACGGAGCGGGGCGTCGGGGTTGCCTTTGGGAGGAGGCACCTTTTGGACGATCTGCTCGCAGATTTCGGGGATGCCGATGCCTTGCTTCGCGGAGCACAGAACCGCCTCGGTGGCGTCGAGTCCGATGACCTGTTCGATCTGCTCCACGATGCGCTCGGGTTCGGCCGAGGGGAGGTCGATCTTATTGATAACAGGGAGGATTTCTAGATTGTGGTTGATGGCGAGGTAGGTGTTCGCCAGGGTCTGGGCTTCAACGCCCTGACTGGCGTCGACGACGAGCAACGCGCCCTCGCAGGCTTGGAGGGAGCGGGAGACTTCGTAGGTGAAATCGACGTGTCCGGGGGTATCGATCAAATTCAACTGGTAGGTTTCGCCGTCCTTGGCTTTGTACGTCAGGCGTACGGCGTGGGCTTTGATGGTGATGCCGCGTTCGCGTTCGAGGTCCATCGAATCGAGGACCTGCGCCATCATCTCGCGCTCGGAAAGCGCGCCGGTAAATTCTAAGAGCCGATCGGCCAGGGTCGACTTACCGTGATCAATGTGGGCGATGATTGAGAAATTCCGGATGCGGGATGGATCCATGGGATAATAGCGAGAGGCCGTTCAAAACTCCATTATTTCACATGCCTTGGAATTGCCTCCAATTTAACGTCGACGACGCCGGGATCGCGACGGTGACGATCAACCGGCCGGACAAGCTGAACGCGCTTAACACACAGACTGTCAACGAGTTAGCGGAGGCGTTCGCGCAAGTGGAAGCGGACGGCGCGATTCGGGCGCTGATGCTGACCGGGGCGGGCGAGAAGGCGTTTGTGGCGGGCGCCGACATTTCGGGCTTTGGTTGGGCGACGAAGGAGGCGGCTTCGGAAGGGTCGTCGTCGGGGTCGTTGATTTTTCGGCGTTTGGAGGCGAGCCGGAAGCCGTCGGTAGCGGCGGTGAACGGATTTGCGTTGGGCGGGGGGTTGGAATTGGCGCTCTGCTGCACGGTGCGGATTGCGTCGGAAAACGCGCGGATGGGGCTGCCCGAGGTCAAACTTGGCATCATTCCGGGCTACGGCGGAACGCAGCGTTTGCCGCGGATTGTCGGCCGGGGCCGGGCGCTGGAGATGATATTGACGGGCGACCCGATCGATGCGGCCGAGGCGTTGCGGATTGGGCTTGTCAACAAAGTCGTGCCGTTGGCCGATCTATTGCCTACTGCGAAAACGCTGTTGGGGCGAATGTTGAACAACGGACCGGCGGCGGTTGCGGCGGCGATGCGCGCCGTCGACCAAGGGCTTGATGGTAGCCTGGAAGAAGGGCTGGCAATCGAGTCGTCGCTGTTTGGCGAAGTAACGACAACAGCCGATTGCAAGGAAGGCGTCGCCGCTTTTCTCGAAAAACGCAAACCGGTCTTTACAGGAAAATAGCCATGGGGCACACAGTGATTGAAGGCGCGCTGCGCGGAGAGGGTCTGAAGGTGGCAATCGCGGTAGCGCGGTTTAACAGCTTCATCACGGACCGGCTTTTGGAAGGTGCGCTGGGCGGGTTGCGCAAACATGGCGTGGCGGCGGAAGACATTACCGTTGTGCATGTGGCCGGGTCCTGGGAGCTGCCTTTGGCGGCGCGGGCATTGACCGATACTTCGAAGTTTGCCGCGATTGTCTGCCTGGGTGCGGTGATTCGCGGCGAGACCGCGCATTTCGACTACGTGGCGGGCGAGGCCGCCAAAGGCTTGGCCAATCTACAGAACGCGTCGGGCGTACCGGTTGTTTTCGGCGTGTTGACGACGAATACGACCGACCAGGCGATCGACCGCGCGGGCGGCAAGAGCGGCAACAAGGGTTACGACGCCGCCGTTACGGCGATCGAAACCGCCAGCGTGCTGCGGCAGATTCGCGGCCTATAGCCGATGGCCTCTCGACACGTCAGCCGCCGGCGCGCCTTGCAGTTGCTGTATGAGTGCGATTTGCGCAAGGTCGCGCCCGCCGATGCGGTGGCGGATTATCAGCACTCGCTTTACACCGAGGAAAACGACGAACGCCCGGAGTTCGACCAATTCATGGAGCAGTTGCTCGTCGGCGTGCATGGCGAGATGGCGGCGCTTGATGAGGAACTGGTCAAGCACTCGGCGAATTGGAAAGTGGAACGGATGTCGATCGTCGATCGGAATGTGCTGCGGCTGGCCGTTTACGAGATGAAGTTCATGGCAACGCCGGCGGCGGTGATTATCGACGAGGCGATTGAGTTGGCGCGGCGGTTTTCCGGGGATGAATCGGCGCGATTTGTGAACGGCGTGTTGGACGGGTTCCGGAAGGCGGCGGAGAACCCAGCCGTAACAACCGGGCCCTCGGAATCCGAATAGTTAAAACGTCAGCCGCGCGTTGATCTGCATGAGGCGCGCGCCGCCGGTGCCTTGCAACTCGCCGAAGAAGCGGTTGTTGACGTTGGAGACCAAGCCGCTCAGGTTCGTGTGGTTGAAGAAGTTGAAGCCATCCAAACCGAGGCGGAATTTCATCCGCTCGTTGATGGAAAACTCCTTGCTGATGGCGACGTTGAAGGTGATGGCGCCGGGTTCGCGGATGGCGTTGTTACCGACGTTGCCGGGACGAACACCGGCGCGGGACACGGGGTGGAGCGGCACGAGCGCGAAGGAAGGCGCGTTCAGGTAGCGGAGGGTGGAGCGGTAGTCGTCCAAGTAGACCGGGCCGCCGATGTAATCGGGGCGAGCGACTTGGCGGGCGGTACCGGTCTGCGAAAGCTGTACCGGGGTTCCCGTGCGCGCGAGCACGGTGCCGGATACTTGCCAGCCACCGACGATGTGCTTCGCGGCCGCGTTGGTGACGCTTTTCAACAAAGGCACTTCGTAGACCCAGTCGCCAGTGAAGTAGTGTTGGATATCGCCAGTGGACGGGCCACGATCGGCGCGCGGATTCCAGAAGTCCTGCGTGCGGGCGTCGGCCTCGCCCTGATAGTAAGCACCGATGTCGCCGCCGGCGGTGGATAACGCGCGAGCCCAAGTGTAGTGGAAGCTGCTACTCAGGCCGTGTGAGAAACGTTTGCGCAGCGAGGTCTGCCACGACGAGTAGAACGACTGCTGAGTGGAGTCGACGTAGTAGTTTACGTTGAGGCGCGGATTGGGGCGGAGACCGGTGACGCGGTCGGGTTCGTTCATCCAGCGTTGCATGAGGAACTTGACGCCGCGGTTACCGACATAGGCCGTTTCGAGCGCGAGGTCTTTGGTCAGCTCATGCTGCAGGCCGAAGGTGAACTGCATGGTGTAGGGGTTTTGCAGATTGGGGTCGACAACGGAGAACGTATTGATCCAGTTGCGGGCCTTGGTTTCGGAATCGATGATCGTGATCAGGTCGTCGTTGTAGGTTGGCCACTTGATGTTCAGGCGCGCCACATCGGCACGAATGAAGTTGAAGCGGAACGGCGCCGAGGGGCCGGGTTGCACGTGAGCCCACATCGCGCCGGCCACTTGACCGCTAAAGAGCACGCCAAAGCCGCCGCGGAATACGGTCTTGTTTTTGCCTCCGAGGTTGTAGGCAAAGCCGAGGCGGGGTCCCATGTTGACCCACTTGTCGGAGTTGTAGGGATTGTCGCGCGGGCGGATGGGGCCGACGTTGAAGTTGCTATCGAGGAGGCCGTCGGGGTTATAGATGCCGGTCTCTGGGGCGGTCGATTTCGCCTCTGGCACCAGGTGCGTGAAAATGTCGTAGCGAATGCCGAGGTTCAACGTGAGGTTTTTGCGGGCGCGCCAGTCGGTCTGTGCGAAGCCGCCGATTTGGTACATCTTGGCGGTGTAGTCGCCGTTGCCGTAGGTGGGGCCGACGGCGTTGGGCGTGTTGGCGATCAGATCGGCGCGATTGGAGTAGGCGATATTGACGGCTTCGGGATTGATGCGCTTGCAGCAGTCGCGACGGACAGAGAAGCCAAACTTCAACGAGTGGGAACCGATGTGTTTGGAGAACTTCTGGTCGAAGTTGTAGGTGCGGCCTTCCATCAGGTAGAGTTCGTGGTCGGGGTTGGAGACGCCGGGATAGCTAAGGCGCGCGACACGGCGGCCGAAGGGCACTTTTTCATTCCTGTTGAGCGGGTCGAACTGCTGGAAGAAGAAGGCGTCTTCGCGGGCCATGTCGGTGAGGTGATAGCCGTAGCGGGTTTCCGAGGTCCAGGTGGAACCGCTGGTGATGTAATTGGCGGTGCCGCGTTCGTCCCAAATCAGGAAAGTGCGGTCGTTGGCGCCGTTCAAGTAGTGGCGCGGCTGGAGGTTGTTGGGGCGGCCGCGGGTGTAGCTGAAGGCCATATTACCGTTGGCGCCGACGCGGATGTCGGTCTTCATGTCAACGTGGTTGTCGTTGCGCTTGGAGGTGGAGGGGCTGATGAAGAGCGCCGTATCGTCGTTGGGGCCGAAGGGCTGGTTGGGCAGTGGAATGAAATTCAGATATTGGCTGTAGGAGGGGTTGGCGCGGAGGGCGTCGTTGCGGAGGCGGGGCGTCATCAACGTTTCCTGGAGCAGCGCGAAGGCGCGATCGCGATAGCCTTCGTAGACACCGAAGAAGAAGATGCGATCCTTGCGGATTGGTCCGCCAAGCGAACCGCCGAACTGGTTGAATGTGATGCCGGGCTTGTTTCGGAGGCGCTGGTGGCGGGCGTCAAGATTCTAGGTGCGGTTATTTTCGAACAGGCTGCCGTGGAACTGATTGCCGCCGCTGCGGCTGAGCAAATTGACCTGGCCCGCGACCATGTTGCCGTACTCGGCTGGCGGCACACCCTTGACAGTGTGCACTTCTTGGATGGCTTCGATCGACATGATATCGATCAGATTGGGTTGCAAGTAGTTCGACGAGTAGCGCCCCTCGGGATTGCCACCGGCGTCGGTGCCGTCGACGTTATAGGAGACGCCGTTCTTGCCGATGCCGTTCATGCGGACGCCTTCGGCGGCCATAGTGACGCCGCTGTTGAGCGCGAGCAGGCCTGTGTAGTTGCGGCGCAGGACGGGGAGGTCGAGAATTTTCGCGTTTTCAAAGGTGTTCAGTTGTTCGGAAGACACGGCGTTGATAAGCGGAGCCGAGCCTTCGACGTTGACGGTTTCGGTCGTCGCACCGACTTCGAGCGTGTAGGTTTGCCGTACGTTCTGCGCGGCCGACAGTTCGATGCCTTTGCTCTCGGCGCGCTTGAAGCCCTTGGCTTCGACGCGGAGCGAATAGGAGCCGACGCGGAGGAAGTCGAAGACGGCCTCGCCGGTTTCGCTACTAGTGCGTGTGACGGTGGCGCCGGTGCCGTCATGGGTCAGCGTGACGGTCGCGGCGGGCACGGTCGCGCCGGAGGAATCGGTGACAACGGCGTAGAACGTGGCGGTAGTTTGTTGCGCGTGCAGCGCGGCGGCAAGCGAGAGCACAGCGATCGCGAATAACTTCATGACTGACCCCTATTTCGAATCGCGGAATTTCCCATCGGGCGAGACTTCGCGCGGAAGGCGAGGGAATCATATCAAGTTTTCAGTTGACATATATTTTAGTCACGACTAAACTAATGGACATGCTAGCCGCCGTCTCCGAACCGAACCGACAGCGCATCCTGCAACTTGTTTGGAAGCAGGAGCGAACGGCCGGCGATATCGCGGCGGAGTTTTCGACGACGTTCGGCGCGGTGTCGCAGCATTTGAAAGTGCTGCGCGATCATGGCGCGGTCAGCATGCGCAAGGACGGCCGCACGCACTATTACAAGGCCAATCGGAAGCAACTCGGCCCGTTGGCCCGCTACTTTGAACAGATGTGGTGGGGACACCTCTCCACACTCAAGGCGCTGGCTGAAAACGCCGAGCGCGCAAGGAAAACATGGAACTGACAATCGACATCGCAGCCAAGCCGGAGACGGTATTTCGCTTTCTCTCCGATCCGGAGTTGTTCAAGCAGTGGATGGGTCCGGGCGCGCTGCTGAGCGCCGATTCCGTGGAGGTGCACTACCCGAACGGCGGGGCAGCGAAGGGAACGCTGCGGGAGTCGGTGTTGAATGAGCGCATTGTTTTTGGCTGGGGCTATGAGGATGGCACGCATGGGATGCAGCCCGACTCGACAACGGTGACCATTTCGCTGACGCCGACCGCGAGCGGGACGCGAGTAACGCTGCGGCATGACGGGATCAACGAGGCTCAGGCGGCGGAGCACAGAAAGGGTTGGCTGCATTATCTGGGCCAACTCGGCGCTGGTGCGGCGAATATTGGCTACGCCGAGGCGCTGGCCGGCGCGGTGGCGGGCTACATCGAAGCGTGGAACGAGACGGACTTCGGCAAGCGCGAGGCGATTCTGGCGCGGTGCTGGGCCGAAGACGGCGTGTTTCGCGATTCGATGGGCACGGCCGATGGGCGTGTGCAGTTGAACTACTACATCGGCGGGGCACAGCAGTTTGTGCCGGGGTTCAAGCTGGAGCTTGACGGCGCGCCGGAGCAGTGCCATGGCTATTACCGGTTTTCGTGGGCGATTCGGATGCCGGATGGGAACGTGATGGGGCGCGGGACGAACTTCGGGCAGATGAACGGCGCGGGGCAGTTGGCGAGCGCTATCGGGTTTTGGAATAAGTAGCAAACGAATTCGACCCGGCGCGCGTCTATGCTTGCAATATGCCGCGCGATTTTCTTTTCGCTCTCCGTTCCGTACTTCGCCAGCCAGGTTTTTTCGCCGTGGCGATCCTCACTTTGGCGCTTGGCATTGCGGCTACAACCGCGATCTTCACGCTGTTCTATCAAGTGCTGCTGCGGACGCTGCCCGTGCCCGCGCCGCGCGAGCTTGTCATCCTTCATCAAGAAGGCCTCGATATTCCAGGCGGCGTTTCGAAGGACAACTTCGAATCGGTCTTCTCTTACCCGATGTACTTGCGGTTGCGCGATGGCCTGACAAATTGGCAAGGCTTGGCGGGGCGGTCGAGCACAAGCGGGCAGCTGGTTGTGGATGGCGCGAGCGAACGGGTTCGGGTGGAGATCATCACCGGGAATTTCTTCGATGTCTTGCAGGTGAAGCCAGCGCTTGGCCGGTTGCTGGCGCAGGCCGACGATTCGACGCGGGGCGGCAATCCGGTCGCGGTGATATCGCATGCTCATTTCCTGAACCGGTTCGGCGGCGCGGCGAGTGTGATTGGCAAGAAGGTCACGATCAATGGGCAGCCGTTTGAACTCGTTGGCGTTGCGCCGGAGGCATTTCTCGGCATTCTCTCCGGCAACAAGCCGGACATTTACATTCCTCTTTCGATGCGCGGAACGCTCACACCCGGTTGGAATAATTTCGACCGGCCCACAAGCCGCTGGCTGAACGTCTTCGGGCGTTTGCCGCGAGGCCAATCCGATGTGCAGGTCTCGCTGCAGACGTTGTTCACGACCGTCGCCAAGGAGCACATTGCACCGCTGCGGATGCCGGACAACGCCAGGAAGAGGGCAGAGGGCGCGCGCATCGCCGCGTTGCCAGCGGCGAGCGGAGTGAACGAACTCGAACGGCAGTGGAAGCAGCCGCTTGTAGCGCTGTTCGCAATGGTCGGTCTGTTGATGCTGATCGCGTGCGCCAATCTGGCGAATCTACTGCTAGCGCGCGGCGTAAACCGTACACGCGAACTGGCGATTCGTATTTCGATGGGCGCGTCGCGCGGGCAGATCATCCGGCTGCTTATCGCGGATACGGTGCTGATCGCGATCGTGGGCGTGGCGCTCGGGGCGGCCGGCGCACCGCTGTTGGCAAGCGCCGTGATTCGCGCGCTGTCGGAGGACGGGATCGGCGGATGGGTCGTAGGATCGATGAACGGCCCGGTCTTTGTGTTTGCGGCCATCCTCGGAGTCGTCGCGACGCTGCTGGCCGGATTGACGCCCGCGCTGCGGCTGTCGAACGCGGCGGGATTGAGCGACCGGTCGCGCTCCGGATCGGCCGGCCACACACGCGCGCGGAAGTTTTTCATCGCGGCGCAGCTTGCACTGTCGCTCGTACTGTTGGCGGTGGCGGGATTGTATGGCCGGAGCCTCTCAAGGTTGCTGCAATTCAAGCCGGGGTTCGAAGCGCGTGAGTTGGCGTCGTTTGTGATCAGTCCGGGAACGGCCGGCTACGATCCGGCGCGCGCGGCGCCGGTGCTGCGCGATCTGCGCGCGAGATTGCTGGCGATGCCAGGAGTCACTTCGGTGTCGCTGGCCGATGCTGGGCCGCTATCGCATTCTTCGTCGGGCACTAACGTCGAAGTCGAGGGCTATCGACACGGACCGGAAGAGAACATGGATGTGCTGATCATCGCCGCCGGACCCGCCTATATGAAGACGATGGGAACAAAGATCATCGCCGGCCGCGATTTGGAAGATCGCGACACGATGGATGCGCCGAAGGCGGCCGTTGTCAATCAGGCGTTCGTGCGCCGATTCATGAAGAACGGCGAGAACATCGTCGGCCGGCACATGTCGCAAGGCAGCGGTGGGCCGCTGGATATTGAGATCGTCGGCGTCGCCGAAGACGTGAAGCACCTGGATCTGCGCGAGAAGACCGACCCGGCGTTTTTCCTTTCGTACGAGCAGGCGATGAAGGGGGCGCCACGTGCGTCGCGCGCGAGTTTTTATGTGCGTTCGACCAGGAGCGTGAGCGAATCCTTCCGGCCGCTGGTCGCGCAGATCGACCCGGGCCTGCCGGTGACGGGCATTCAACCCATGGAGAAGACCGTTGCAGATTCGATCACGACGGATCGCCTGGTTTCGCGGCTATCGGCGGCATTTGGGTTGCTGGCTCTGGTTCTCACCGCCATCGGACTTTACGGCGTTTTGAGTTACCTCACCGAGAGGCGCACGGGCGAATTCGGGATCCGCATGGCGCTGGGCGCGACGCGCGCGAACATCGTCGGGCTGGTGAGTCGCGAGGTCGTGATTTTGCTGGCGGCAGGAGGCGTGACGGGGCTTGCCGGCGCATACGCGGCGGCCAAGGCGATCGAGGCACAGTTGTTCGGCTACAGCGGCATCGACACGGCAGTGCTCGCGGCGGCGCTTGGGGTATTGGCTGCTGTTGCGTTAACTGCGGCGGCGCTGCCGTCGGCGCGCGCGGCTAGCGTGCAGCCATCCCAGGCGTTGCGCCACGAGTGATCACCGTGCCGGGCCGGGCGCCGGTGTGTTTGCCGGCGTCGAGGACAATCGACCCGTTCACCGCGACGTACTGGATGCCGGTCGCGTATCGATGCGGCTTGTCGTAGGTGGCGTGGTCGATGACGGTCTTGGGATCAAAGACGGTGATGTCGGCGGGGAAGCCGGGGCGCAATAGGCCGCGATCGTAGACGCGGATTTTTGATGCGTTCGCCGATGTCATCTTGCGAATCGCCTCTTCCATGGTGATGACTTTGTCCTCGCGCACATAGCGGCCGAGCACGCGCGGGAAGGTGCCGTAAAAGCGCGGGTGTGGATGATTTTGCGCGAGTAGGCCTTCGGTGGCGACGGCGGTGCCGTCGGAGCCGATCGAAACAAACGGCTGGCGCATGGCGTAGCGCATGTCGTCTTCGTTGTGATGGAAGTAGACGGCCGGCACCGAGCCGGCGTTGTCGATCAGCACCTTAAACAGCACGTCGACGGGGTCACCGCCAATCTCGCGGATCACTTCGTTCATGTGGCGGCCGTTGTACTTCTTATAAGCCGGATTGGACAGCGACGCGAGCAACATGCCTTCCCACGAACCGGTGGCCGTGTAGTGGTTGTACCAGTCCGAACCGGGAATGCCGTTCAGGATCTCATTGC
>Ga0194132_10011378_pt1 | contig 11477 bp, 7 predicted proteins | sample TA2KigOf80mmetaG_FD_148612 | JGI IMG/M metagenome (GOLD analysis project Ga0194132, IMG submission 148612) | Freshwater microbial communities from Lake Tanganyika, Tanzania - TA2015054 Kigoma Offshore 80m | ecosystem: Environmental > Aquatic > Freshwater > Lake | place: Tanzania: Lake Tanganyika... | reverse complement strand
GATTTAGGTGACACGGACCTGGACGGTGCGGACCTGGGAGGCGAGGATCTGAGCGACACGGATTTAGGTGACACGGACCTGGACGGTGCGGACCTGGGAGGCGAGGATCTGAGCGACACGGACCTAGGTGACACGGACCTGGACGGAATGGATCTAAGCAGCGAGGACCTAAGTGGAGCGGGTGGCACCGAGGATCTAGGCGGAGAAGAGTTTTTCGACGACTGGGACTTCATCGCCGATGACGGGTTCGCCGACGAGGAGTACTTCGACCCGAGCGAAACCACCTTCGACGAGTGGTTCGGCAGCGACGAGCTGGTCGACTGGGACGGGGATGGGGCGTTCAGCCAGGAGGACTACGATCTGCTGGTCTGGCTGACCGGGGAGGCGACCGCTGAGGATGTGGACGGGGACGGGTTTCTCGACGAGGAGGACTATGGCCTCTTTAAGTGGCTGGGTGGCAGCGCGGACAGCGATTTCAACGGCGACGGAGTGGTGGACGATTGGGATTTCACCCTCTATCAGCAGGATGTGCAGGGGTTTTTCTTCAACGAGATCTATTATGTGTACGCCGAGTCCGACCACCGGAGCGCGACGATCTCCTGGTACTCCAGCGAGCCGGGGAGCAGCGACACCCTGCGCTACAAGCCGGCCGACAGCGAGGACTGGCAGGCGGTGCATGTCTCCTCCAGCGGGTACGAACACCAGATCACCCTCACCGGGCTGAAGGCCGGCACCGCGTACGATTTCAAAGCCCGCTCCCTCAGCGCCGACGGCCTGCTCAGCGAGTGGGTCCAGGATACCTTCGAGACCCGCGGTAGGGCGGATATCCGGCCGGTGGTCATCGCCGACCTGGACATCCAGGTCACCGAAGACGCGGCCATCCTGACCTGGTTCACCAACCGCTTAACCGATGCCCGCTACACCCTCAGCCTGGCCGGCAAGGTGGTGGCCCAGGGGGTGGAGGACGAGGAGGGGGAACTGGCCCACGAGATCTACCTGGATAAGCTGGTGGCCGGAAGCGAGTACACCTACACCCTTTCCTCGACCCCTGCGGACGAGGAGAACCTGGTGGCCGAGGGGCTGGTCGCCAAGGGGCAGCTCACCGCCCAGCAAAGCGGCAGCTTCAACACCAGCAAACAGGCCGGGGAGCTGGAGTTCATCGACCCGCCCTTCAGCGTGGTCAGCAGCAACAGCGCAGTGATCGAGGTGGCCCTCAACCAGAGCGCCGCGGTGAGGGTGGACTACGGCCGGGCCGACAATATCCTTGAGAAGACCACCTCGGGCACCAAGGTAAATCTCTATAAAGAACAAATCAGCTCAGCCCAGCAGTTGAGCCAGCACAGCCTCACCCTGACCGGGCTCAAGGCCCAGACCACCTACCGCTACCGGGTCACGGCCCTCAGCCCCCAGGGGGACTCCCTCAGCACCGATCCCTACGGCAGCCAGCAGTGGAGCCACGACTGGCAGTTCACCACCGCGGCGGGCAGCGACACCCTGCCGCCGGTGATCGTCGAAGGCCCCCGGGTCTTTGTTAGGGACAAGCTGGCGGTGGTGGAGTGGAGCACCGACGTGGAGACCACCGGCAAGGTCTTCATCGGCACCCAGGGGGGGACCTACGGCACCTCTGACGAGTTCGCCTTTGTCGACCGGGCCCCCGGCGGGGCCCCGATCTATGCCTACAGGCACGAGGTGACCCTAACTGCTTTGGACGCGGCCACTGCCTACGCGTACCGCATCGAGAGCACCGCGGCCAACAACAAGACCGTGGTCTTCAGCCCGACCACCGCCGCCGGCAAAACGGCCAGGACCATGCAGCCGCCCGGAGGGGCGGGCACCTTCACCACCAACAACGATCCCGACACCCAGTTCCCGGTGATTCTCTCTGGCCCCACGGTCACGGGGAAGAGCCGCGGCAAGGCGGTCGTGGAGTGGACCACCGACGAGCCGGCCAACAGCGTGGCCAAGTTCGGCAAGAGCCAGCTGGACGGCACGGTCCGCTCGGGGGAACACGGACTAAGGCACAAGCTGGTGCTCACCAACCTGGAGGCAGGGATTTCCTATAAGTTCGTGGTCAATTCCACCGACCCTTTGGGCAACGGCGCCACGCAGAGCGCCACCGCGTACTTTACCACCGACCCGGATCTGGACCTAAAGGCGCCGGTGCTTAGCGCCGGGCCAGCGGTGGTGTACAAGAACGACCGCAGCGCGGCCATCCGCTGGACCACCGACGAGGAGGCCACCGGCCAACTGTTTTTTGGCACCACGGACAAGCTGGGCACGGTGCGCAGCCTGGACCAGACCGGGCAGGTTCACGAGGTCAGCCTGACCAATCTCACTCCCGCCACCAAATACTATTACAAGGTCTCCTCCAGCGACCTGAGCAACAACGGCCCCACCAGCAGCCAGGTACTGAGCTTCACCACCGAGGCCCAGCCAGACCTTAGCTCGCCGGTGGTCTCGGGCGAGACGGCAGTGCCGGCCGATTCCCTGGCCATCCTCCGCTGGACCACAGACGAATTGAGCGACAGCTTCGCCGAGTTCGGCACCAGCGAGGCGCTTCTGGGCGAGAAGGTGGGCGACGACAAGGACCTCATTAGCCACGAGGTGGTGCTCACCCACCTCAAGCCGGCCACCAAGTACTTCTACCGGGTGGGGTCGGTGGACCGGGCCGGCAACCCGGCCGGCTACAGCAGGGTGCTCTCCTTCACCACCCTGGCATCGGCGGACCTCACCGCCCCCGGGGTGCCCGCCGGCCTCAAGGCCCAGGCCGGGGAGGGGCAGGCCAGCCTGAGCTGGACTGCCAGCACCGACGCCGATCTGGCCGGATACAACCTGTACCGGCGGGTCAGCGGGGGTAGCTTTGCGCCGGTGGCTACCCGGCTGAACCAGACCTCCTACATGGACCTGGGGCTCCTCAATGGCCAGGCGTACGAGTACCAGCTGACCGCCATCGACCGGGCCCGGAGCCCCAACGAGAGCCAGCCCAGCGGCGCGGTCTTGGTCACGCCCAGCCCGGCTAATGCCCCCAGCGCCCCCACCCAACTGGGCCAGGAAGGCGAGCTCTTCAGCCCCACCCTCAAGTTCACCAACGCCACGCCCCATACCCAGGGGGCGGCCCTGAGCTATATCATCCAGGTCGCCGCGGATTCTGCCTTTCGCAGCGTGGTGGCCTCGGTCTCGGGCCTTAGCGAGGGCAGCGGTGGGGTGGGTACGGGGCGCACGGCCTGGACCGTGAACAAGAAGCTCCAGGAGAACCAGACCTACTACTGGCGGGTCCGGGCCGTGGAGGGGGTGATCAATGGACCCTTCTCGGAGTCCAGGCAGTTCAAGACCCAGCGCCCGGCGGCGGCGCTGGTGGGGGATTTCAACGGCGACAAGACCGTCAACTTCGATGATTTCTTTCTCTTCGCCGACAACTTCGGCAAGAGTGCCACTGGCGAGGCGGCCAGGTTCGACCTGAGCAAGAACAAGACCGTGGACTTCGACGATTTCTTTCTTTTCGCCGATAACTTCGGCAAGAGCATCAGCGCCAAGCGCTGGGCGGCCGAGGCCGCGGTGGAGCAGGAGGCCACCCTGGAACTGGAGGCAGTGGCCAGCGGCGCCGGGGGCGAGATGGTGGTCGAGATCTCCGCGGCCCAGGCCGGGTCCCTGCAGGCCTTTGGCCTGGTGCTGAGTTACGACCCGCGCCTGGCCCAGTTCCAGGAGGCTCAGCCCGGCGGGTTGGTCGTGGAGGAGGGGCTCTTCGCGGTGCTGCACCAGGAGCCAGGGGAGCTGGTCCTGGGCGGCAGTCTGCGCGGAGGGCAGCAGGGGCCGTTGGCCCAGCTGCGCTTCACCCTGAGCGGCCCGGTCGAACAGGTGGCCATCGAGGTGGGCGAGGCGCTGGTCTCCAGGCCCGGGGGGCGGGTCTCGCGGGTGGAGAGGGTAGCTGGGGCGCGCTTGCGGCCAGCGGCCTTTTTCCTCGCCGCCAACTATCCCAATCCCTTCAACCCTTCCACGGCCATCCGCTACGGCCTGGCCCAGGGAGGGATGGTCAGGCTGAGCATCTACGACCTGCTGGGCCAAAGGATCGCGGTGCTGGCCGAGGGGGAGCAGCAGGCCGGCTTCTACCAGGTGGTCTGGAACGGGAACGATGCAGCGGGCCGGCCGGTGGGGAGCGGGGTCTACTTTTACCTGCTGCAGACCCCGCAGTTCACCCAGGCCCACAGGATGGCGCTGATCAAATGAACCAGGCCCCAATCTCCCGCTGGATGGCTGCCTTGGAAAGAGGGGCGCTGCGCCCGCAGCTGGCCGCCTACTACGGGGCGGACGAAGCCCCCCGCTGGGAAACCCACTACCTGGAGGCCCTGGCCGCCTTTGCCGCCCGCTGCGGCGGGGAGGGCGAGGTGGTCCTCGCCCGCTGCCCGGCGCAGATGAACCTGATGGGCATGCACATCGACTACGGCGGCATGCCCTCGCTACGGATGGCGGTGCGGGGCGCCGACACCCTGGCCGTCGCCCGGGCCAACCTGGACGGCCAGGTGCGGCTCCACAGCCTGATGCGGGTGCCCGGCGAGGCTGAAGGACGCTTCGCCCCGGCCAGCTTTTCCCTGGCGGAGGTGGTCCCGGCCGAGCCGGTGGCCACCCGCCAGGCCCTGATGGACTACGCCGCCCGGGTGGACCGCAGCCATCTTGCCGCAGGATGGGCGGTCCTGCCGCAGGGCGGGCTCATCTTCCTGGAGAGCTATTTCCGCCGGCGCCAGGCCTTACGGGGCATGGACTGCTTGGTGTGGAGCAATGTCTCGCCCAGCGGTGGCATGAGCTCCTCCTCCGCCCTGGTGGTGGCCACCGCCTACGCGGCCATGGGGGCCAACGGCCTGGCGCCCAGGGTGGAGATGCCCGAGGAGGACCTGGTCGATGGGATTGGCACCTCGGAGTGGATACGGGGTACGCGCGGGGGCACCGCCGACCACGGGGGGATGATCCTGGGGCGGAGCGGAAAACTGGTTAGCGTGGGGGTATTCCCGGCCCGGTCGCTGGGGTACGCGGACCTGCCCGACTCCCACGTCGCCCTGATCCTCGACAGCGGGGTGTCCCGAGTGTACGACGAGGCGGTCAAGGAGGAGACGGTGATCGCCTATCCCCTGGGCGCCTTCCTGGCCTGCCAGCAGGTTTTGCCGCGCCTGGAGGGCACGCCCGGCTTCGAGGGGCTGGTCTCCGACTACGCCCTGCGCGTCGCCTATATCCGCGACCTCACCGGCGAGCATCTGGGCATCGGCCTGCCCCAGCTCTACCAGGTCCTGGAGGGGCTGCCGGTACTGACCACGCTGGGGGAGGTGGAAGAGCAGACCGGGGCGGCGTACGCCCCTTTCCACCAGCAGCAGATCGGCGGCCGCTTCCAGCGTATCACCCCCGATTATCCCATCCGCCTGCGTCGGCGCTTTGCCTTTGGCCTGGCCGAGCAGGACCGGGTGCGGGCCATGCGCGCCTATCTCAACGAGGGCCGGCTGGAGACGGCGCTGCAGTTGATGCGCATCGCCCACGACGGGGACCTGGACCGCGAGGTGGGCGACGCGGATCTGGCACAACGGCGCCGGGCGGCTCTGGCCGGCGAGGAGGGCGGGCAGTTGTGTTTCCTCCCCGGCGGATATGGGCGTCTGACCCCGGCCTACGACCGGGTGGCGCGGGTGATAAACCAGTATCTGCTGGAACAGGGCGGCCCCCAGGCCGGGGCGGTGCAGCGCCTGGGCGCCGGCTGGGGGGGCAACGTGGGCGGGCTGGTGCGGCGCGAGTTTATCAGCGGCGAAAGGGGCAGTGGTTTTCAGCGCCTGCTGCGCGAGGAGCTGGGCCTTGAGGCGGAGCTGGAAAAGTGCCAGGCCCTGCCCGGCGAGGGGGCCTGCCTGCTCAAGGCCCCTGCATGAAGGGCCTGCTGGACGGGGTGCGGGTGCTGGACTTCACCCGCGTTTTGGCCGGCCCGTACGCCGCGATGGTGCTGGCCGATCTGGGGGCCCAGGTCATCAAGGTGGAGTTGCCCAGCGCGGGCGACGAGGCGCGCGGATTTGGGCCCTTCCAGCAGGGAGAGAGCGCGTACTTCACCAGCGTCAACCGGGGCAAGAAGAGCCTCACCCTGGACCTGCGCACGCCCAGAGGGCAGGAGCTGGCCCGGCATTTGGCCGGCAAGTGCCAGGTGCTCATCGAGAACTTCCGCCCCGGCAGCATGGCCCGCTTCGGCCTGGGCTGGGAGGAGCTGCACCGGCTCCATCCATCGTTGGTCTACGCCTCCATCTCGGGGTTCGGGCAGACCGGCCCGTACGCCCTCCGTCCGGCCTACGACGTGGTGATCCAGGCGATGAGCGGCCTGGCCAGCATTACCGGCCATCCCGGTATGCCGCCGGTGCGGGTGGGCTCCTCCGTCGCCGACCTGAGCGCCGCCCTCTTCGGGGTGATCGGCATCCTGGCGGCCCTGGCCCGGGCCAGACAGACCGGCGAGGGCCAGCAGGTGGACATCGCCATGCTGGACTGCCAGGTGGCCCTGCTCGAAAACGCCCTCGCCCGGTATTTTGTCACCGGCGAGGTGCCCAGCCCCCTGGGCTCGCGACACCCGGCCATCACTCCTTTCCAGTTCTTCGAGACCGCCTCGGGCCACGTGGTAGTCGCCGCCGGCAACGACCCGCTCTGGAAAAAGCTCTGCCAGGCCCTGGGCCTGCCTGGACTGGCCGGCGATCCGCGCTTCGCCACCAATGCCCTGCGCACCCGGCACCACGACCAACTCGAGGCCGCCCTCGCCCCGGCCTTAAAAAAGCAGGATACCGCCCACTGGCTCCGGGTGCTGGAAGAGGCCGGGGTGCCCTGCGGGCCGATCAACGACATCGCCCAGGTAGCGGCCGACCCCCAGGTGCAGGCCCGGGGGATGATCAGCCGCCAGCAGCACCCCCGGGCCGGCGAGGTGGTCGTGCCGGCCTCGCCGCTGAAGTTTTCGGACACTCCTGTCGAGCTGGGGACGCCGGCCCCGCTTCTGGGACAGCACACCGAGGAGGTTCTGGTAGGGCTGTTGGGGATGGGGGTTGCGGAGGTGGAGGCCTTGCGGCAGAAGGGGGTGGTATGAGCAGGTGGTGCGCTTGTCTGGCAGGTTTGGGCCTGGCCCTTTTGCTAGGCGCCTGTGGCGGTGGTAGCAGCACCGATAGCGAGGGAGGGCCCGGCGCGGCGCGGCCGGTGGCCTGGGTGGAAGGGGCCTGGACCCAGCCGGTGCCCCTGGAGCAGATCGTGCTGGGCCCGGGCGGAGGGTTCGGGGCCTTCGGGGCACACCAGGGTAACCAAGTGGAGGGCCTGAACCATATCTGGATACCGATCGCGACAGGTAGGACCATCGGCAGCTGGGCCGCGGGCACGGTGACCCGCATCGAGAACATGGGAGACCACGGCACCGGCGATGGCCAGCACGAGTACTTCATCACCATCGCCTACGGCCGGGGCCTGATCGGCAAGCATCTGGACGTCGAAGAGCCGCTGGTGGCGGTGGGGGACAAGGTGGGGCCGGGCCAGCCGGTGGCCCGGGGACCCAGCGCCGAGTTCATGCTGGTGGACGAGAAGCCCAGCAACGGCGAGCGGTTTGAGAATGGGTCGCCGGTGCCCCGGCCCCGGAAGCAGGGCAGGGCGTAGAGTAGGCCCACCAGCACTGGCAGGCGCGAGACCAGGGCGCAGATCAGAGGTAGAGGGTGTCCCCGGCCCCCTGCAGGGCGCGGCCCAGGATCAGGTTGAGGGACATGAAGAGGAAGCCGACGCTGAAGACGTGCAGGCTGGCGATGCCCAGCGCCAGGGTGTTCCGTCGGTGGTGAAGAGGCCGATGAGGTGCCCCACCCCCAGGGCGTAGATTGCCGTCTGCCCCAGCAGGAAGACCCCGTAGATCCCGGTGATGATCCAGGCGCTCTGGGCGGCCCGCTCGGGTTTGCCGGCCCCCAGGTTCTGGCCCACCAGGGTGGCGGCGGCCCCGCTGAGGCCAAAGCCGATGACCATCAGTAGCATGGTGCTGCGGGCCGCCACTCTGGAGGCAGCTACCGCCGCGGTGCCGAAGGAGGCGATGAAGTAGTGGGCCAGGATGTCGGCCACCCCGTAGCAGCCGATCTGCAGCGAACCGGGCAGGACGATGCGCAGCATGCGGTCCATCAGCGCAAAGTGGTGGCGCAAGTTGGCCAGGCCCAGGCCGACCTCAAGGTTTTTGAAGAGCAGGTGCAGCACCAGGGCCCCGGCCGCCCCGCGCGAGACCACCGTGGCCAGGGCCGCCGCGGGCACACCCAGGGCCGGGAAAGGGCCTCAGCCGAAGATGAAAAGCGGTGCTAGGAGGATATTGGCGCCAAAGGCCACCGCCCCCAGGCGCAGGGGGTATGGGTGTCGCAGATGCTCTGCAGGATGCCGCTGGTGAAGAAGAGGGAGACGGTGGCCACCACCCCGAGGAAGAAGACCTGGAGATAGGCGCTGCCCTGGGCCACCGCCAGGGGGTGGCGCCGATGAGCCGCAAGAGGTCGTCGCGCCGCACCTCGCCGCCGGCGGCCAGCAACACCGCCAGCACCGCGGCCATCAGCAGGGCCTGGCCGATCTCCAGGGTCATCACCATTTAGATGATGGCCCCGCTCATCAAGACCCCGCCGTTGGCGTCCGGCCCCAGCCGTTCCACGAAGATCATGTCGAAGATGCTGGAGGAGGTCTAAAGGAAGTTTCCCAGCATCTTCGGCGAGCTCAGCCGCAGAATCGCCCACAGGAGCGGCCCGTTGGTCAGCGGGTTGGCCGGCGCCGTTGCGCTCACGCCCAGGGCGCGTCTACGCCTAGGTCCTCCCCGGTCTTGTGCAGCCGCTCCAGGTCCTCGGAGGACATGGGGATACCCTCGCGGCGGTACTCCTGGGTCTTGCGCCATTCCACGGTGCCCGGCAGGGTGGCCTCGCCGTAGCCTTGGAGCGGGGTCATCTCCTCGCGCACGAGGTTGATCAGGGTATCGACCCCAGCCCGCACCTGGGCCGCCGGGGCAAAGAGGCCCAGGTCCATCACCCAGACCAGGCTGCCCATGCGGGCGCCGTGCCAGCGCTCGGCTGCGGCCCGCGATTCCTCCTGGCCCTGGCCCACGAAGACCCCGCCCAGGGCAGTGGCGATGCCGGTATAACCCATCGACTTGAAGAAGGCCGCCGGGATCATCGCTTCGAGGGCCTCGAACTCCGGGCCGCGCTGGTAGTCGGCCAGAATGCAGGTGGCCCCGTCCAGCACCAGGGGTGGGCCTTCCAGGCCGGGCAGGCCGAAGCATAGGGGCGGGTTGCCGTAGGAAGCGGCCCGCTTGTCCTTGTTAGAGACGTAGTACTGGGGATAGGAGCCCTGCACCGAGAAGGCGAAGCAGCCTTCCTCCAGGGCCCGGTGCACGTAGTGGCCGGCCGAGCCGTAGTGGCCCAGGCGGCAGGCCGCGCCGATGGCCACGCCCTTGGCCTTGGCCTTGGCGATGGCCTTCTCGGTGGCCAGCATGGTGGGGGCGTAGCCCAGGCCGCCACCCCCGTCGATGTAAATGTAGGTGTCGGTCTCGCGCAGAATCTTAATCTCGGGACGGGGGTTCACGCGGCCGCTCTTGAGGCTGGGGCAGTACCCGCCGATGGTGCGCACCCCGTGGGAGCGCACCCCCCGCAGGTCGGAGTTGGTCAGCAGTTGGGCCAATTGCTCGGCGTGGTCCTCCGGCATGCCGGCGGCCTTGAGACAGGCGGCGGCGAAGGAACGCAGTTGTTCGTCGGGGACCCGGACGAAATGCTCGGGCGGGCGGTTCATCGGAAGGATAGGCTCCTGTGGTTCGAGTGGTGCCGCGGTTGAGAGGGTTAAAGTTTGAATCTTAGGGAGCGGCCAGGCAGGGGGCTGGGCAGGTCCTTCACCTCCTTGCTCTCGCGGATGATCTGCACGCCGTTGACGAAGACGTGGTCGATGCCGGTGCAGTACTGGTGCGGGTCCTGGTACGTGGCCCGGTCGGCCACGGCCTGTGGGTCGAAGACCACCACGTCGGCAAAGGCCCCTTCCTTTAGCAGGCCTCGGTCCTTGAGACCGAAGCGGCCGGCCGGGTGGGCGCTGAGCTTGTACACGGCGTCTTCGAGGGAGAACAGGTGATGGTCGCGCACGCACGAGCCCAAAAGGCGGCCGGCCGAGCCGTACATGCGCGGGTGCACCGCCCCGTCGGGGAAGTAGATCCCGTCGGTGCCCATCATGTACTTCTCGTGGGCTAGAAAGGGGAAGACCAACTGGTCGTCGCCGTAGTGGAAGACCAGCAGTACGGCGAGGTGCTCCTCGATGAGCAGGTCGCACAGGGCGTCGGCGGCCGGCTTGCCCACTGCGGCCACGTAGTGAGCCAGGCTCTTGCCGAGGTAGCGGGAGTTCTCCTTGCCCGGCAGCCAGGCGATGAAGGTCTGGTCCAGTTTGTAAGTGGCCAGGCCGTGGGCGAAACGGGCGCGGATCTGCGGCTCCTTTAGGCGCGGCAGCACCCCCATCGGCCCTTCCTCCCAAACTTCGTAGGGCAGGATGAAGTTGAGCATGGTGGAACCGGGCAGATACGGGTACACGTCGAAGGAGAAGTCCACCTCCTGTACGGCGGTCTTGTCGATGTAGGAGAGGATGGCATCGATCTGCTCTGGGGTGGTGCCCTTAAGGTGGGAGATATGCACCGGCACCTTGGCGCGCCGGCCGATCTCCACCGCCTCCTTCACCCCTGCGAGGGTGCCCTTCCGGTAGCGCACGTGGGTGACGTACAGCCCGCCCTGGGCACTCATCGGGGCGCAGGCTTCGGCCAGTTCGGCGGTGGAGGCGAAGAACTCGGAGAGATAGTCCAGGCCGGTGGAAACCCCCACCGCCCCCTCGGCCATGCCCTGTTCCACCATCCCCCGGATCTGGGACATCTGGAAATCGTCGGGGGCGGCGCGGCCGTACCCTTGGGCCAGCACCCGGACGTTGGCGTAGGGCAGGTGGGTGATGGCATTCTGGACGGAGCGCCCATTGAGGGCGGCCATGTATTCGCCCAGGCTCTGCCAGCCGGTGTATTCCTCGTAGAGCAGGGCGTTCAGGGCCCGCATGTAGAAGATCCAGTCGGGCGCCGTGTAGGGGTTGACCGGGGCGTAGGAGATGCCGTCGGCCATGATCACCTCGGTGGTGAAACCCTGGGTGGTCTTGGGCAGGAGGTGGGGGATCTTTAGCAGCCAGGCGTCGGAGTGGTTGTGTACATCCACGAAGCCGGGGGCGAGGATCTTGCCCTTCGCGTCCAAGCGTTGCCGGGCCTTTTCCCCCGACAGGTCGCCGATGCTGGCGACGCGGTCCCCCCGGATGCCCAGATCGAGGCGGCGGCGCGGGGCGCGGCTGCCGTCGATGAGATCGCCTTTCTCGATGATCAGGTCGTACAATGCATAGCTCCTTTTCTCATAAAACCTCCACCTCCAGGTCGTCGAACCAAGTGGTGCCCGGCCCGTCTTGGCGCAGGATTAGGCACAGGGCGTTTA
>Ga0194132_10011377_pt1 | contig 11477 bp, 14 predicted proteins | sample TA2KigOf80mmetaG_FD_148612 | JGI IMG/M metagenome (GOLD analysis project Ga0194132, IMG submission 148612) | Freshwater microbial communities from Lake Tanganyika, Tanzania - TA2015054 Kigoma Offshore 80m | ecosystem: Environmental > Aquatic > Freshwater > Lake | place: Tanzania: Lake... | reverse complement strand
TGATCAACGTCAGCCAGACCACGGTGGTGCGCGAAGCCTGGTCGCGGGGCCAGGCCCTGGCGATCCACGGCTGGGTCTACGGCCTCCAGGATGGCCTGCTGCGCGATCTCGACATGTGTGTCACCGCCGAGAGCGAACTGCCTGACCGCGAGGCGGCCGCTCTGGCGAGGGCCGGCCAGCGCACCTGGGGTTCGTCCTGACCGGCCCCTCATTCCCGTTCCACCTCCCAAAGACATGCCCCGGCTCAGGCAGTGGATCGGCATCGAACTCGCCGAGCTCAGCCCCAAGGAGAGGCTGTTCTCGGCGACCGGCGGGACGGTGACGCTCTGCCCGCCGGCCCCCTCATGACCCCCTTCCTCCTCTCCCAGATCCTGGCCGGCGTCGCCTTCGGCCTGGGCCTGCTCTCCTCCCAGTTCCGGCAGCGGCGCTCCATCCTGCTCTGCCTGGTCCTGGGCACGGCCTTCAACGCCTCGCACTTCCTACTCCTCCAGCGGCCCGGCCCGGCCGCCCTCATCGCCCTGATCGGGACCCGCTACCTGACCTCCCTCTACACCACCGACCGCCGGGCCATGTACCTCTTCCTGGTCCTTTCCGCCGCGGCCTTCGCCACCACCTACCAGAGCCCCGTCAGCCTGCTGGCCCTCCTGGCCGTCTGCTGCGGCACCTGGGGCACCTTCCACCCCGACGACCGCGTCCTGCGCCGCTTCATCATCCTGGGCAACACCTGCTGGCTCCTGCACAACCTGCTGGTCTGGACTCCGGTGGGGGTGCTCATGGAGGCCTCCTTCCTCGGCAGCAACCTCATCGGCTACTGGCGCTTCTACGGCCCCCGCCGCGCGCCCGGTTGATTTTTCCGGGCCGCTTATTCCATATTGACCAGAGCGACCCGTTCTGATGCGCCTTTACGCGGGAGGTACCCCCATGCCAGCCGCCTTTGTCCGCCGGGGAGCAGACGGCAGTTTCAGCCTGGGCAACGACGCCTTTCAAATGACCGTGGCGCAAACCGCCGCCCAGATCCCGGTCCTGCGCTCCCTCGCCTCGTCCAGACAACCCCAGATCGACTGGGCCTCGCCATCGCGGCCCCTGGGACCGGAGCTGACCATCCAGGAGGTACCCTACTTGCTGGAGCGCGGCAATCTCCGCTTCCTGCGCTTCGAGGCGGAGGTTGAGCTGCGCCTGGTCTACGCGCTCGACCAGGGGCTGGAGGTGACCCAGCATCTCAAACCCTCGCCGGACAAGGCCGTGTGGTGCTCGTGGGTCACCCTGCGCAATCCCACTGACAGCCCGGTCACTGGCATCACCCGCTTCGACGCGGCCAACCTGCTCTTCTCCACCAGCGAGGCGCAGCCCCAGTGCGGCTACGTCCTGGGCTGGCTGGAAGGCCCCCGCGCCGACGCCCCCGGCCACCACGCCCTGCCCTTCACCTACTGCGGCTGGATCCCCAAGCTCCTGTACGGCAAAGCCGACGCCGAGTTGCCGCCCCGACCCGAGAGCTGGGTGGCCCCGGTTTACCGCTTCTGCCAGGAGCGCCTCACCCGCCTGCCCCTGCAAAGCGGCAAACGCTCCACCTACGACGATCACCCCTGGGTGACGGTACTGGACCCAGAGCGCCAGGGCGGCTGGTTCCTGGGCTTCGAGTGGTCGGGGACCTGGAAGATCGACGTGGAGCACCTGCTGCCCAGCCGGGAGGTTTCGGTACACGCCTGCACCGACGCCAACAGCCACGACCTGGGGCCAGGGGAAACCCTGGTCTCCCCGGCCGCCTTCCTGGGGGTCTTTGCCGGGGACTGGGACGACGCCTCCAACCTGTGCCGCTGGTACGTGGACGACGAGATCATCCCCAAGATCGCCAAGCCCTGGCCCACCACCCTGCACGTTTACGTCTGGCACAACATGCCCGAGAAGCGCAACGACGCGTATCTCAAGCGCGAGCTGGCCCTGGCCGCCGAGTTGGGCTACGAGAGCACCTACGTCGAGACCATCTGGTGGAAGGAAGGGGCCGACCCGGGCGACTTCTCCGTCGGGCTGGGAAACTTCGAGGACAGCCGGGTCAAGTTCCCCAGCGGTCTGCGCGCCATGTCCGACTACCTGCACGGCCTGGGCGTGAACATGGGCCTGTGGTTCGAAATCGAGCGGGTGGACATCCGCACCTGCAACCGCCTGCGCCGCCCCTGGAAGCCCGAATGGATCGTGCAGCAGAAAGGGCACCCCTACCGCTCCTGGGGCCAGCACTTCTTCATGCTCTGCCTGGGGGTGAAGGCCGCCCAGGACTGGGCCCTGGAGAACCTGCTCTGGGCAATCCGGGAGTACGACCTGGACTACATCATGTTCGACAGCAACGAGTGGGGCGTCTGCGACGATCCCAGCCACGGCCACGGGGCCGGCGAGGGGGAGTGGGCGCAGATCCAGGGCTTCTACCGGGTCATGGAGGGGGTGCGGGCCGCCTATCCCGACATCATGATCCTCAACTCCTCGGGGGGCAGCCAGCGCGGCGACTTCGGCATCGCCCGCTATTCCAACTGCATCCACCCCCACGACCAGGCCGTGCCCAGCACCAAGCAGCGGCGCTACATGCACGGCACCGGCTGCATGTACCCTACCTCGTACCAGGCCAACCTGATGACCGACTACACCGCCGAGCCACACCAGGGCGGCTGGGTGGAGGGGAATCCCCCGCAGTTGCTGCCCAAAGAGCCGGTTTCGGCGGAGCGCTTCGAATGGCGGCTGCTCAACCGCATGCTGGGCTACTACGCCGACGGCCTGGAACTCTCCGCCATGCCCGGCTACCAGCTCGACCTGCTCCGCAGGGCCCTGCCCTTCTACAAGCGCATCCGCCACTGCACCCACGGCGACCGCTACGTCCTGGCCGGCCCCGGGGTGCAGTACGCACCCATGATGGACGAGGATGACCACTGGGAGGCCTACCAGCATGTCGCCCGGGACGGCGGCATGGCGGTGCTCTACCTGTACCGCTGCCTGAGCCTGGAGCCCACCCGCACCTGGAAGCTGCGCGGCCTGGACCCCAGTGCCCGCTACCGCGCCGACTCTTGGAGCGGCATGGCGCCGCGCGACCACACCGGTGCCGAGCTGATGGAAAAGGGCTACACCTGCACCCTCAAGAACACCCGCAACGCGGACATCATGGTGCTGACGCGGATGTGACTCCTCGGCGGGGAGATGACCCCAGGGGAGCGGTTGGGAAGGGAAGGACGCGGGAGGGGTTGAGGGGAGAGCGGAGCGATAGCGAGCGGGGCGGTAAGTCCGCGCCTTGGGAAAGGCCGGAGTGGGTCACTCCCCGACGACTTGTGGAACTACATATCAAACGGAGGAACCCTCATGGCAGACGGAACAGTACGGATTGGCTTCGTCGGGTGCGGCAGGCAGGCCAGTGCGGCCTGGTATCCGAATTTCGCGACGATTCCCGAGTTGGAGCTGGTGGCCTGTTGTGACCTGAAGTCCGACCTGGCCGAGCGCAACGCCCGCTTCTTTGGCGCCCGGCGCTGGTACACTGACCTGGCCCGGATGCTGGGCGAGGAGTCACTGGACGCGGTGATGGTGGTCGGCCCCCCGGCCATGCACTACGCCTGCGGCAGGCAGGTGCTGGAGGCCGGATTGCCCCTGATGATGGAGAAACCGCCGGCCATGCGCACCCCAGAAGCCGCCGAACTGGTGGAACTTGCCGAGGCCAAAGGACTGGTCACCCAGATCGGCCACAACATGCGCCACGCCCCTGGGGTGCAGAAATTCCGCGAGCTGATGCAGACCCCCCAATTCGGCAAGCTGCTCTTCCTGGAGAGCCGCTATTTCATGCCCAGCCCCATGTGGCCCGAGACTGCCGGCCACCGGCCCGGCTGGAACTACATGCTCTTCCAGTCCACCCACGCGGTGGACCTGGCCCGGCACCTGGGCGGGGAGATCACCCGGCTGCACGCGGAACTGTCCGTGGGCGCGGAGGGACGCTTTGCCATCGCCTGCGCCCTGCACTTTGCCGGCGGCGCGGCCGGCACCCTCACCCTGACCGGCTGCACCCCCAACTGGACCTGCAAGGTGGAGGCGGCCGGTGATGCCCGGGCCCACCTGCGCCTGGTGAACCTCCACACCCTGCACTTCGAGACCGCCACCGCCGAGAGCGGCTACGCCCCCTCCCCCGGCATCCCGGGCCAGTACTGGGCCCCACCGACGCGGGACAACGCCGAGAAGCGGGGCGGGTACTGGGGGCAGATGCAGGCCTTTGCCCGGGCAGTGCACGCCGGGAAATCCGACGCCCCTACCCTGCGCGATGCCTGGCGGGCCATGCAGGTATGCGAGGCCATGCTGGACAGCGTCGAGCAGAGGAGGCCGGTGGACCTCGGGTGACCCCTTCCTCGCGATTTCCTATATTGTCGCCACCGCTAACCCCGAGGAGCACCCGTGCCCCGCAACCTGATCCTCAGCGGTGGCGTTGCCCACGACTACCGCGCCACCTCGCCGATGCTGCAGGCCATCCTGCAGGAGGCAGGCATCGCATCGGAGATCCACGAGGACTTCGGCGCCGTCGCGAGCGGGGCGCTGCGCGACTTTGACCTGCTCACCCTCAACTGCGTGCGCTGGACCTGCGCCCAGACCCCCGGTTGGCGTGACCAGTGGCATTTCGTCCTCTCCGCCAAAGCGCGGGAGGAGTTGCTCGCCTTCTTCGCCCAGGGCAAGGGACTGCTGGCCCTGCACGCCGCCACCATCTGCTTCGACGACTGGCCCGAGTACCGCCGCATCCTCGGGGCCTGGTGGGAATGGGGCCACTCGGGCCACGCCCCCCTGCAGGAGCACCCCATGCGCATCCGCCGGCCCGACCACCCCCTGGTGCAGGGCATCGCCGACTTCGCCATCTTCGACGAGCTCTACACCCATCCGCGGATCTACGACACCGTGGACTCGCTCATCGAGGCCACCTGGGAAAACATCACCCATCCCATCCTCTGGCTGCGGGACTACGGCAAAGCCCGCGTCTGCTATAACGCCCTGGGCCACGGGGTGGAGGCCTTCGCCCACCCGGCCAACCGCCTGCTCCTGCAGCGGGGCGCTCGCTGGGTGCTGGGCCGGCTCGAAGCCGCGGGGCGCTGAGGGTGGCGGAGGCCTGAGGATTGCCATGCCGGAGAGACCCGGTTTCTACGAGCGCCGCATCTTCCCCTGGCTCAACGACAGGCTCGCCGGCAATCCCTTCATCGAGCGCTTCCGCGCCGAGACACTGGACGATGCCTGCGGCCGCGTCGTCGAGATCGGCTTTGGCACCGGCCTCAACCTGCCACACAATCCGGCAGGGGTCGAGCGCCTGGTCGCCGTGGAGCCCAATGGCGGCATGCACGCACGGGCAGCGGCGCGGATCGAGGAGACAGGTTTCGGTGTCGAGATGATCCCCGGGGTGCCGCGCACCCACGGGCGGTTCACCCTCGGCACGGCCGCCAAATAGCAGGAGGGGAGTCCCCGATGCGACTGTGGTCCCTGCACCCTCGCTACCTCGACCCCAAAGGCCTGGTCGCGCTCTGGCGCGAAGGGCTGCTCGCCCAGGCGGTAGCCGCCGGCCGGACCCGGGGCTACCGCCACCATCCCCAGCTGGCGCGCTTTCTGGAGGCGCCGGCCCTGTCGCCGCCTGGGAGGTGGCCAAGACCGGTCCGGAGCGATCCCGCCGGAGTATTGCCTGACTCCCTGCTTTTACCTATCCTCGCACCCGTGCCCCGGGAGACGACCATGTCCATCGACCTCACCTTTGCCCAGGGGCCCCTGTCCTGATGGCAGACCTGCACACTACCCTGATCAAGAGGCGGCCGGCCATGCCGCACCGCCCCCTCCCCCAGTGCCACGGCGGCCGAGGAGCCCTCGACTGGGTCGAAGTCCTCGGCCGCGAGGAACTGTCCGGACGGCGGCTGAACTTCGTCCACGACGATGTCCTCGCCCCGGGGGTCTCCATCGGCCTGCACGAACACCACTGCGACGAAGAGTACTACTACATCCTCTCCGGCTGCGGGACGATGACCCTGGATGACCGCCGCTTCGAGGTGGCCGCCGGAGACATCACCGCGGTGTTCCCCGGCGGGGCCCACGCCCTGGAGAACACCGGGAGCGAAGATCTGCGGATCCTGGTCTTCAGCGTCGCGGGCCCAGCCCCGCCGGAGGAGGACGAGGCGCCCGCCGGCCTCTCCACCGCCCAGGCCGAGCGCTACCACGACGCGCGTCTGCGGGGCCTGTGCCATGCCGGGGCGCTCGAAGCCGCCCTAGGCGGCTGACCCGCCCCACCACAGGAGAAGATGCCCGGTGCCCCCCATCGACCTGCGCTCCGACACCGTCACCCGCCCCACCCCGGGGATGCGCCAGGCCATCGCCGTTGCCCCGGTAGGCGACGACCAGTTCGCCGAAGACCCCAGCGTCAACCGGTTGCAGGAAAGGGTCGCCGCCCTGCTGGGCAAGGAGGCCGCCCTCTGGCTGCCCACCGGCACCATGGCCAACCAGGTGGCCCTGCGCGCGCTCACCCGCCCCGGCGATGAGGTAGTCGCCAGCCGCCAGTGCCACGCGGTCTGGCACGAGACCGGCGGCTCGGCGGCCAACGCCGGGGTGCAGATCACCGAGATAGGCCAGGGCGGCGTCTTCACCGCCGAGGAGTTCCTCGCCGCGCGCAAACCCCGGGGCCATCTGGTCTACCCGCCCACCACCCTGTTGGAGATCGAGAACACCCACAACCGCGCCGGCGGGGTGATCTTTCCCCAGGCCGAGGTGGAGCAGATCTGCGCCGCTGCCCGCCAGCACGAAGTGGCTTCCTACATGGACGGGGCCCGCCTCTGGAACGTGTCGGTGGCCAGCGGGCGATCCCTGACCGAACTCGCCGCCCCCTTCGACCTAGTCGGCGTCTCCCTCTCCAAGGGTCTGGGCGCTCCCGGCGGCTCCCTCCTGGCCGGCGCGCGCCCCCTCATCGCCCAGTGCATCCGCCACCGCCGCATGCTGGGCGGGGCCATGCGCCAGGTGGGGATCTTCGCCGCCGCCGGCCTCTACGCCCTCGACCACCATTTTGAGCGCCTCGCCGAGGACCACACCAACGCCCGCCGCCTGGGCGAGCGCCTGGCCCAGAGCCCGGCCATCGACCTGGACCTGGCCACGGTGCAGACCAATATCCTGGTCTTCCACCTTCGCCAGGGCGCGCCCGAAGCCGCTGCCGTGGTCGAAGAGGCGCGGCAGCGGGGGGTGCTGATCTTCGCCTTTGGCCCGCGCACGATCCGCGCCGTCACCCACCTCGATGTCAGCGCCGCCCAGTGCGAGGAGGCCGCCGGGATCCTGGCCGCCATCGCCGAAGGCCGTCCCGCCCCATGACCGACACCTCGCCTCTCTGGGCCGGGGTGGCCCGCCGGGAGATCACCGACCACCACGCCGGCCCGGTCAGCGACCCGCTGTACGTCAAAGCCCTGGTGCTGCGCGACGGCGCCGAAACCGCGGTCCTCATCACGGTGGACGCCGTGGCCATCGCCCAGATCGGCACCATCCCCAACGAGTACCTGGGTCGGGTGCGCGCCCACCTGCAGGCCGACCTGGGCCTCGACCCTGCCAGGGTGCTGGTCAACGCCAGCCACTGCCATGGGATGGTCTGCTCCGATGTCGAGGAGCGCACCGTGGAGGCAGTCAAAGAGGCCTGGCAGCAGCTGGTCCCGGTGAAGGCCGGGGCAGGAAGCGGGCACGAGGACCGCATCATGGAGAACCGCCGGTTCCGCCTGCGCGACGGCCGCGAGGCGGACGTGCGCCGCGCCTACGCCCTGTCTCCCGACGAGGAGGTGGTCGGGGTGGGGCCGGTGGATCCCCAGATCGGCCTCTTGCGCCTCGACCGCGAGGACGGCCGGACCCTGGCAGTGGTCTTCAACTTCGCCTGCCATCCCATCCAGGGGGTGCCCGGCGGGGGCAACACCGCCGACCTGGCCGGCTTCGCCTGCCGGGTGATCGAGGACCACTGCGGGGATGGCGCCCTGGCCTTCTTCCTGCAGGGCTGCGCCGGGGACATCAACCCGGTCTTTTACAAGGACACCGGCCGCCCGCCCGACGCCGAGTCCCTGGGCAGTCTGCTGGGGATCAGCGCCCTGCGGGGCCTCACCCGGATCACCCCCCGGCATGAGAGCCGGCTCCGGCTCATCAGCGAGACCCTGGCTCTGCCGCGCGCCGACCTGGCCGGCCCCATCGCCGCGCTAGAGGCCGAGCAGGCCCGCCTGCTCCACTCGCTACGGGGCACCAGCCTCAATCTCAAGACCTTCGTGCCCCTGCTGCTCAAGTACCGCCTGTCCCCGGACTATCCCTCCTACTACGCGCACCGCTACCTGCACGACCGGACCCTGGGCCGCGAGGACCTGGACCGGCTCGACGCCGAGAACCGCGCCCATCTCGAAGGCTACGTGGCGAACATCCTGATCATGGAAGAGTTGACCCGGCTGCAAACCAACCTCGGGCTGCTGCAGCAACACCAGGCCGCCAATCTCGCCGCCCTCATGCAACCCCTGGAAGTGGAGATGAAGGGGCTGCGCCTCGGCGACTTCGTGCTGCTCACCTTTCCGGGCGAACTCTCGGTGGAGATCGGTCTGGAGCTCAAGCGCCGCTCCCCTCACCCGCTCACCTTTTTCGCCGCCTATACCAACGGCTACATCTATTACTCGCCCACTGCCCAACAGCTGCTGAACCGGGGCTGGGCCCAGGAGGACAGCGACTGCCTGCTGGCCCCCCAATGGCACCCGCTCTTCGTGGATCGGGCCCTGGCCCTGCTCGGCAAGCTCTGAGGCTGCGGCAGGTGCTCTCACCTTTTTACCTGGAGAAATGAGGGATGAGCGCAGGTTCCGTGGCACCGGAAAGCGAGCGCAACCGGGTGAAGATCACCGCCCTGAAGGCGATGGAGATCCAGGGGGCAGGGCAGACCCTGGTCCGGGTCGATACCGACGCCGGCGTTGAGGGCATCGGCGAGGCCGGGGCTCCCGGTCCCGTGGTCCGGGGCAACCTCAAGGTCATGGAGCGCCTGCTGCTGGGCGAGGACCCGCTGGCCATCGACCGCCTCTACAACACCATGACCAGCCAGATGCACACCTACCGGGCCCACGGGCCCACGGTCGCCGGGGTGGATATCGCCCTCTGGGATCTGGCGGGCAAACTGCTCGGCCGGCCCGTCTGCGACCTCCTGGCCGGCAGATACCGCGACAGGGTGACCATCTACCACACCCCTCTGGAGATACCCGCCGATCCGGGCGACCGGGCGGCCTCCAGGATTGGGGGCATAAGTTCCGGTCGCAGCCAGAAGGGTACCAGACCTTCAAGTGCGGCGGCGCCCACCTCTCCTGGCTGCCCAACGGGGGCCGCTTTCAGGGCCATACCGCCCTCATGTCGAATACCCTCACCCAGGCCATGTGCGCCGACGAGGTGAAGATCGTCGACGGCCAGCTCGCCGTGCCCCGCCGGCCGGGTCTGGGGGTCACCCTCATCCCCGAGATGCTGCGGCATTACCGCGTCGAGGGCGAGCCGTACTGGGATTGATCGCCAGCACCTTTGCCGCTGCCCAGATCCAGGGCGTACCTTCATGATGCCCACCCAAGCGCGGAGTACCCCCATGCCCAGCCCGCATCTGCCTGCCCTCGTTTCCGGCGACCGCCTGCGCCGAGACCTCTTCCACCTCAGCCGCGATCCCCTGCCCTTCCGCAAGGTCAACTACACCCGCCCGGGGCAGAATATCCACTCCCTGGCCGAGGCCGACCTCTACATCCGCAGCCAGCTCGAAAAGGCCGGCTGGCAGGTGCAGGCTACCCCCTACCAGGTGCAGGCCTTCCGCTGCGACAGCTCCAAGCCCCTGCACCACTGGTATTCCAAGCCGGATCCCGCCGATCCCTTCTACGAGGCGGCCAACCTCGAGGCCACTTGGACGGGCCGCCAATGCCCCGAGCGGATCCTCCAGCTGATCTCCCACAAGGACTCGATGAGCTGGATCGATTCCCCCGGCGCCCACGACAACGCCGCCGGCACCGTGGCCAACCTGGAACTGGCCCGGCTGATCCCCCTGTGCGGGTTTCGGCACTCGGTGCGCCTGCTCTTCTGCAACGAGGAGCATACCCCCTGGACCAGCCGCTTTGCCGCCGAGGCGGCCGCCGCCCGGGGGGACCAGATTGTCGCCGTGCTGAACGTGGACTCCCTCGACGGCAAGCCGGACGAGGAGATGGCCGCCGGCAAGATGACCCATGTCATCGGCTACAGCACCGCGGAGGGCCGGGAACTGGCCGAGTTCATCGCCGCCGGCGCCCCCCGATACGACCTGGGCCTGGAGGTGCGGCTGGCCTTCAAGGAGCATGTCAATGACGACGACGGGATGTTCATCAAGGCGGGATTCCGCCGCACGGTGATGCACCTGGGCTCCTGGCCCTACGCCGACGCCGAGTACCACCTGCCCGGCGACACCCCGGACCGGGTGGATATCGAGAACCTGGCAGCCAGCACCCGGCTGCTCCTGGCCGCCCTCCTCGAACTCGACGCCCAGGGGTGAGGGGGATGTCCACCCGCTTCGTGACCGAGATCCCCGGGTACCCGGCCCCGCACTCGCCCTATTCCCACGCAGTGGTGGCCAACGGCTTCGTCTTCGTCTCGGGCCAGATCCCGGTGCGGCCCGGTGGCGGCCCCACCGAGGTGGCGGGGACCACCATGCAGGAACAGACCCGGCAGTGCCTGCGCAACGTGGAGCTGATCCTCCAGGCTGCCGGCTCCTCCCTCGACCAAGTGGTGAAGATCACCGTGCTCCTGGCCCGGCCAGATCTCTACAAAGAGATGAACGAGGCGTACGCCGAGTTCTTCCCCGGACCCAAGCCAGCCCGGGCCATGGCCCGCTTCGGCGCCGAGATCCCCGGGGTGCTGGTGGCCATCGAGGCCGTCGCCACCGTGGAAACCTCCTGACCAAGGCCGGTCAGCACCCCATTGCCCCTGGAGGAAAAATGCCCGAATCCCTGTATGCCCGCTTTCAGCACGAGACCCTGATACTGCGGGACGAGTTGGCCATCGACCGCACCCTGCTGGCCAACGAAAGGACCCTGCTGGCCTACCTGCGCTCCGGGGTTGCCCTGCTCATCGCCGGCGTCTCGATCCTCCATTTCTCCCAGGAGAACTGGTTTCAGGCGGTGGGTCTGGCCTGCCTGCCCGTCGGCCTGCTCACCTCGCTGTTTGGGGCCTTCCGCTACCGGAACCTCCAGCGCGCCTTGACCCCGCTGCGAATGCAGCGCTTGGAGGAACAACCATGAGTACCACTCTCACTTTCCCCCTGTACCGCGAGCCCCTGCGGCCCCAGTTCCACTTCACCGCCCGGTACTGGGACCAGTACACCCTCAATCCCCAGGCCCACCAGGAGGGCTGGATCAACGACGTCAACGGCCTGGTGTACCTCGACGGGGTGTACCACTTCTTTGCCCAGCGCTGGTGGTCCTGCTGGTTGCACGCAGTGAGCCGGGACCTGGTCC
>Ga0194132_10011374_pt1 | contig 11478 bp, 10 predicted proteins | sample TA2KigOf80mmetaG_FD_148612 | JGI IMG/M metagenome (GOLD analysis project Ga0194132, IMG submission 148612) | Freshwater microbial communities from Lake Tanganyika, Tanzania - TA2015054 Kigoma Offshore 80m | ecosystem: Environmental > Aquatic > Freshwater > Lake | place: Tanzania: Lake... | reverse complement strand
CGAGGCCGCGGACCCAGCCGCGTCGCCGACGGCCGAGGCCGCTCCATCCCGGGCCGAGGCCGCGGGCCCAGCAGCGTCGCCGACGGCCGAGGCCGCTCCAACCCGGGCCGAGGCCGCGGACCCAGCCGCGTCGCGGAAGCCGGCCACGCCCGCGGCGCTGGCGGCGCCGACGGCACCCTCGGTTGGCGACGCCGACATCGCGCGCACGCAAATCGCGACACTGAGTTCCAACCAGGCGCCGCTCGTGGTCGTATCGGTGGCCACACCGATGAAAGGCCCGGCGCCATCGCTACCGACCATGATGTCGCAGAACACCACCAAAGCCGAAGCCACCTCGCAGCTCGGCCAGGGCGTGCAGTCGAGGACCACCGACAGCGTCAACAGAACATTCGACAGACTGCGGGAGGCCCTGCCGTCAGCCGAAGCCATCTCGCAGCTCACCGCGGCCGAAAGAGAGGTGATCACCACCGTCATCGCCGCAAGAACATTTGGCAGCCTGTCCGGCCGCTTTGTCAGCCATACGCCGTCCACCGGCTTCGAGGGCCTCTCCCCCGCCGAACTGGTGACGCGCCTTCGCGCTGGCGAACGCAATGGCACCTTCACCAACGGCAACCTGAGAGGAGGCTTCTTCAACGCCAGTGTCAACGGCGCGTCGGTCCGCCTGCCGGTGCCGGATATCGGGCGACCGTTCAGCTTTGGCTCCGATAGCACCACGTCGCCCTTCGGCCCGGTGTTCGGCACCGGCTTCGTCGCCAACAACGGCGCCTTTTTGTATTACCTGTTCCGCGAGCTCAACACGTTCAATCCCGGCGCGCTGTTCGGCGGCATCTCGATCGACAGGCCGCCGGCCGAGGCCGCGTTTACAGAAACATCGCCGTCCATCCCCGGCGTCGGCTCCGGCCTGTCGCGCGGCTTCGCCACCTTCAACCTTTCCACCTTCGACTTTTTTCGTGACACCGCCAGCGGGGTTCCCAACAACAGCATGATCTCGTTGTTGCCGGCAGCCTTCGGCGGCAGCCCCGACTTTCCGCGAATCTCGCCGTTCTATGTCGCGTTCCGCGAGCACCTCCCGACCTTCACAAGCAATGGCCAGCTGGTGGGCGTGCAGGGCAGCGTCGTGATCGAAGGCGTCGGCGCCGGCCAGCGCTCTGTCTTCAGCGCCGCCAGCGCCTTGCTCACCGATACCTGCATCAACTGCGCAATTGGCGTGATAAGTGACGGCTTCACCTACAACTCCATACAAACGTCGGCCGCCGAACCGCCGGTGCACGACGCCGACGGCACGCCGATGCTTATCACCAACCGCAGCAGCTTTTTCGGCTTGGGCAATGTCAAAACCATCGGCCTGCAGGCGGTCGAGGCCTTTTTGCTCGATTTCAGCTCGACAAGTGCTTCGAGACCGCCCACCATGGCGACAATTCCTGCCCCGGCCTCGACCGAGAGGGTTTTGGTGGGGATACGCGACTTCCAGGTCCCCCCGGTCACAAGTGCGCGTTCCAGTCGCACGCTGAACGGCTATACCGCTGGCACTGCCGACGGGTTGGTCGGATTCTGCCCAACGTGCGCCTTGCCCGATAGGCCTGCAGCATCGATAATTACAGGGGGTTTCGCCTACCACAATTTCCGCGACATGCCGACGTCGCTCGCCATCACCACCACCGCCAACGACAACCGGGTTGCGGCAACTTTCCAGCTCAACCGTCGCACAGGTCCCGGTGGCTCGGGCTCGGCGGCGCTGATCCAGAGCTTCGCGCTTGGTTCTCCAAGCAGCGACCCGGCGGCGCTGATCCAGAGCTTCGCGCTTGGTTCTGGAAGCGACGATCTCCCCGTGACGCTGCATTTCGGCGGGCTCACGACCGGCGGGGGCTCGCGCTCGGCGTTTATCGATGACAACACCTTCGGCATGCGCCAAAGCGTCGTCGCGACCTCGACGATCAACGGCGTCGCGCTTGATTCTAACGCCACCATCGGCGCCAGCGGGTTTGTGCGATCCGGGCTGCTCAGTGAACGCTTCGTCGACAGCTTGCCCGTTCCGGCGGGCGTCACGCTTTGCACGTGCGAATTCCTGGTGACGGGTTTCTGGTCGGCCGAGTTAAGCAGCGCGGCGGGCGGCGTGGTGCGCGACCGGATACATTTGTTCCCGTTCGCCGCCGGCGAGCTGCCGGACCCGGGCCGCCTGCCGCCGAGCGGTAGTGCCACCTATGCCGGCCATGTCATTGCCAGCATTAACACCAATGCCTCGCCCGTCCTGGTGCCCGGCATCGCTTCCAATCGGTACATCGCCGTGGGTGGTTATCAGCAGACCTGGGATTTCGCCGCGCGCAGGGGTACCGCCAGCATCAGCAACCTCGATGGCTTCAGCTATACCGCCAGCCTAAACAGTGCCAACGGCCGGGACTTCAGCGGCACGCTGACCACAACCGTCGGGCCACGCAGCCGGAACGGCAGCCTGCAGGCGTCGTTTTTCAGCGGCGGTGGCGATGCCGCCAAGGCGGTAGCCGGCCAGGTGCGCGCGGCCGATCTGCATACCGATGGCCGCCATGCCATCTATCTGATGAACGGTGTCATCCAGGCGCAGCGCTAGCGCGGTGTCCGATCAGATGGAAGCGCGATCCCGCGATCCCGCTGATCGGAGCCCACCGCGCTGCGGTCGTCGTTGCAGGACAATGGCTTCCGATCAAATCGAACCTGCCGGTTCGATTGGAACGGAAATTGCCCTGGCCGTCGGCAATTGCGCGCACCGCGTGATGCCCGGCACAGCGGCAGGGTTTGCGCCATCTTAGTCTTACTGTCGTGGCAAGCACGATGGAGGCAAGAATGGCGTCGTGGGCGAAGCGGCGGACCGACTGGCGGCCGACCGGGCGCTTGGCGGCCGCCGGGTTCCTGGTTTGGCTGGCGATGCTGGGCCTGCTCGCCGTCTACGCTTGCGCTTCCCGTCGGGCGGTACCCCGATAATATTGGGCCGGTTGGACGCAGGGGGATGGCATGGGCGGGCTCGCACTCTACGCGGCGTATCTCATTGTCGCCCTGCTGCTGGTTGGCGTCGGTCTCGTCGTCTATTCGTTCGTCACCCCCTATAACGAACTGCGCCTGATCCGCGAGGGCAACAATGCCGCCGCCTGCAGCCTGTCGGGCACCGCCATCGGCTTCGCCCTGGCGGTGGCCAGCGCCACTGCGCACAGCGTGGGTCTGCTCGACCTGGTGATGTGGGGCGTTATCGGCTTGGTAAGCCAGCTTGTGGTTTTCTTCGCGGTGTCGGCTTTGCTGCCAGGCTTGCGCCAGGGGATCGAGACCGGTAAGACCAGCTATGGTCTGTTGTTGGGTGGCAGCTCGATCGCCATGGGGATCTTGAACGCGGGCTCGTTGACCACCTAGTTATTGTCGGCGATGCAAGGGAGACATGCCATGCGCCGGTCGCGACGTGTCGCCACGCTGCTGTTCAGCGGCACCTGTCTTGTCAGCTTGGCCGCCTGCGAGGAGGCGGCGGACTTGCGCGTCTTTGCCGACGTGCAGGACTGCATGACCCAGCATGACGAGAACACCTGCATGCAGCAGTTCGCGCAAGCCCGCGATCAGCACGGCAAGGAAGCGCCGCGCTACGCGGAGAAGGCGACCTGCGAGGAGCTGTACGGCGAGGGCAAGTGCGTGCCGGCGAACGCGGCTTCGGGTGGCACGCAGAGCTGGTTCATGCCGGCGTTGGCCGGCTTCATGCTGGCCCGCGCCCTCGGCGGACCGACCGCGCAACCGGTCTATACCGACCGTTCGGGTTACGCCTATGTCGGCGGCCGTTCCTGGGGCGCCTACCAGGCGCAAGGCCGGGGTGGCGCGCTGGCCCGCACGCCGGACGCCGGCACGTCGCGCGGCGGGTTCGGCCAGACCGCCTCGCGTTCCTCCGGCAGCAACGGGTCGTCCTCGTTGTCTTCCGGCAGCTAGGGCTGCCCAGTGCGGCGGGTCGCCGGCACGGCGCGCCCCGATTGGGCGGCGCGGGTGGAGGCGCTTGGCTTCGACTTCCACACCATCGACAGCGCGCCCTATTGGGACGAGAGCGCGCATTACGAGTTCAGCCTGGCCGAGGTCGAGGCGGTGGAAGACGCCGCCGACGAACTGCACAAGCGCTGTCTGGACGCGGTCGAACATGTGGTGCGCAAGAACCTGTTTGGCAAGCTGGCGATCGGCGAGACCGGCCGGTGCCTAGTGCGCGAGACCTGGGAGCGGGGCGATCCCACGCTCTATGGCCGCTTCGATTTCGCCTTCGACGGCAACGGCCCGCCGAAACTGCTGGAATACAACGCCGACACGCCCACCAGCCTGTTCGAAGCCAGCGTCATCCAATGGCAGTGGCTGGAGGACCGTTTTCCCGGCGCCGACCAGTTCAATTCGCTGCACGAGGGCCTGGTGGAACGCTGGCGCGAAATCGTTGGCGCCGGCAGCGGCTGGAATTCGCTGCATTTCGCCTGCGTGACGCCGCATGCCGAGGACGAAGGCACCACCCGCTACCTGATGGCGACGGCGCTGGAGGCCGGCGTCTCGACCAAGCTGCTCGGTATGCAGCAGATCGGCTGGAACGGCCGGGTATTCGTCGATCACGAGGACGACGTCATTGAGCGGCTGTTCAAGCTGTATCCCTGGGAATGGCTGCTAAGAGAGGAATTCGGCCAATATCTGCACGCTTCCAGCCTTGGTCTGATCGAGCCCGCCTGGAAGATGGTGCTGTCCAACAAGGGCCTGCTGCCGCTGCTCTGGGAACTGTTCCCGGACCATCCCAACCTGTTGCAGGCCGAGTTCGAGCCGCCGCCGGCCGACATCCCGCATGTCAAGAAGCCGCTGCTGGGGCGCGAAGGCGCCAATGTCAGCATCGTCCGGGACGGTGCCCCGCTGGCCAGCGCCGACGGCCCCTATGGCGCCGAGGGCTTCGTCTACCAAGTCTACCAGCCGCTGCCGGAATTCGCCGGCAATCACGCGGTGGTCGGCGCCTGGATGGTGGGCGACAAATGCCGTGGCATGGGCCTGCGCGAGGATGCGAGCCCGATCACCCGCAACACCAGCCGCTTCGTGCCACACCTGTTCCGCTAGCGCGGTGTCCGATCGGATGGCATGGCGATCCGCGAGCCATCGGATCGGAGCCCGCCGCGCCGCACGCTTGGTTGCAGGGCAAGGGCTTGCGGTGAAACCGAACCTGCCGGTGCGCTTGGAACGGAAATTGCCCTAGAAGTCGACGCAGATGCCCTTGCGTTCCCAATCGCCATAGCGGGTCGGCTCGGGCCCTTTGGGGCCACCTTCTTCCTTCGGCCGGTCCGCCGCCGGGGCGGGTTTGCCTGCCGGCGGTGGCGCCGCCGGCCGCGCGGGTGTCGCCGGCTGCGCCGGTGCCTTGGCCGTCATCGCTGTTGCCTTGTGCCGTTCCACGCGAACATTACATATGCCGTAGCCGGCCCGACGCCAATCCGGGCCAAACGAAAGCGAAGTCGATGGGCCTGACGCGCACCTTCCTGCTGCTGGCGGCGTTGACCGCCCTGTTCCTGACGATCGGCTGGCTGATCGGCGGGGAGATGGGGATTCTGGTCGCCCTGGCGCTGGCCGGCGCCACCAACCTGTTCGCTTACTGGAACTCGGACAAGCTCGTGCTCAGCATGTATCGCGCCGTGCCGATCGAGCCGCGGCAGGCGCCCCGGCTCTATCGCATGATCGCCGACCTGGCCGAACGCGCTCAACTGCCGATGCCGCGCGCCTATATCGTGCACGAGCAGCAGCCCAACGCCTTCGCCACCGGACGCGATCCCGAGCATGCCGCGGTCGCGGTCACCAGCGGTCTGATCGACAGCCTCAGCGAGGACGAGCTGGCCGGCGTCGTCGCGCACGAACTGGCGCACATCAAGAACCGCGACACGCTGCTGATGACCGTGACGGCGACGATCGCCGGCGCCATCGGCATGCTCGCCAACTTCGCCTTCCTGTTCGGTCACGGCAACAACGAGAACCGCAATCCGCTCGGCATGATCGGCGGCATCCTGCTGATGATCCTGGCGCCGATGGCGGCGATGCTGGTGCAGTTCGCCATCAGCCGGTCGCGTGAATACGAAGCCGACCGGGTGGGCGCGGCGATCTGCGGCCAGCCGCTATGGCTCGCTTCCGCGCTGGCCAAGATCGAGCAGGGCGCGCGGGCCCGCGTGCATCACGCGGCCGAAGCCAACCCGGCGACCGCCCATCTCAACATCATCAACCCGTTGCACGCGCACGCGATCGACGGACTGTTCACCACCCATCCGAAGACCGCCGAACGCATCCGGCGGCTACAGGAAATGGCCGGCCACGGGCTGGCCCGGCCCATCGCCGCGCCGGCGCGTTCATCCGGCCGCCGGCCGGCGCGCGGACCCTGGGGTTGACCGCCGCCGCGTTCGCCCGTTGAGCGCACCCGGCGAAGCAGCGCGTGCCGCCGCCCTCGATCTGCTGCGTCAGGTGCTGCACCAGCACCGGCCGCTGGACGATGCGCTGGTCGCCGCCCTGGCACCTGGCGGCCGTCTGGCGCCCGCCAGCCCGCGCGACCGCGCCTTCGCGCGGGCGCTGGTCGCGACCTGCCTGCGGCGGCTTGGCCAGCTCGATGACGCGCTTGCCCGGTGCCTCAACCGGCCGCTGCCGCCCGCCGCCATCTGGACCCAGGACGTGTTGCGCCTGGCCGCGGCGCAGCTTCTGTTCCTTGGCACCGAACCTTACGCCGCGGTCGACGCGGCGGTGCGTCAGGCAGCGGCCCGGCCAGAGCATCGCGGCCTGGTCAACGCCGTGCTGCGCCGTCTCTCGGCCGAGGCGCCCGCCATCCTGCGGCAGCAGGACGCGGCGCGGCTGGATTGTCCCGACTGGCTGTGGCGCGACTGGTGCGCGAACTACGGCGAGGCGACGGCACGCGCCGTCGTCGAGGCCTGTCTCGGCGAGCCGCCGCTCGACCTGAGCGTGAAGGCCGACGCTTCGTACTGGGCAGTTCGCCTTGGCGCTGTCTTGCTGCCCAATGGCAGCCTGCGGCTGACCGCCGCCGGCGCGATCGAGCGATTGCCCGGTTACGCCACCGGTGCCTGGTGGGCGCAGGACGCCGCCGCCAGCCTGCCGGCTCGCCTGCTCGGCTGCGCCGCCGGCGATCGCGTGCTCGAGCTGTGCGCGGCGCCGGGCGGCAAGACCGCGCAGCTTTGCGCCTTGGGCGCGGAGGTGACGGCCGTGGATCGCTCGCGCGCACGAATCGCGCGCCTGCAAGGCAATCTCGCTCGCCTGAGTTTGTCCGCGACACTGGTGACGAGCGATGTCGAACGCTGGCGCCCCGACGAACGTTTTCCGTTTGTGTTGCTCGATGCGCCATGCAGCGCGACCGGCACGCTGCGCCGGCATCCCGATGTCTGGCATCTGAAGACGCCGGCGGAGATCGCGCGGCTGGCGGCGTTGCAGGATCGCCTGCTCGCGGCCGCCAGCGCCATGCTGGCGGCCGGCGGCGTGCTCGTCTACTGCGTCTGCTCTTTGCAGCGCGAGGAAGGCGAAGCGCGAATCGAGCAACTGCTGGCGACCGATGCGGCGATCGAACGCGCGCCCGTGCGCGCCGACGAACTGCCGGGCCTTCCACAAGCCATATGCGCCAGCGGCGATGTCCGCACCTTGCCCGCGCACTGGCCGGAACTGGGCGGGCTTGACGGCTTCTTCATCGCGCGGCTGCGACGCAAGCCGCCGAGCGCCGACGTTATCCCCAGGAATCATAAACCGATTATCCACAACTAAGTTCGGCTGCGACGCCGTCACTTGTTGTCGCTTGGTCGTCGGCCCTGCTACCAGATTCCATGCCGTCACGGGTGCGAATCGCTCCCTCCATTTTGTCTGCCGATTTCGCCCGCCTCGGCGAGGAAATCGCCGCGATGCAACGCGCCGGCGCCGACTACATTCACGTGGATGTCATGGACGGGCACTTCGTGCCCAATCTCAGCATCGGCCCGATGGTGGTGAAGGCGCTGCGCGCGCATACCACGCTGCCACTTGACGTGCATCTGATGATCGAATCGGTCGACGCCTTCATTCCGCACTTCGCGGAAGCCGGCGCTGACATCATCACCGTGCACGCCGAAGCGGGCGCGCATGCGCATCGCAGCGTGCAATTGGTCAAGAGCCTGGGCAAGCGGGCGGGCCTGTCGCTCAATCCCGCCACGCCTGCCGACGCGGTCGACTATCTCATCGATGCGCTCGACCTGGTGTTGGTGATGAGCGTCAACCCGGGTTTTGGCGGACAGGGCTTCATCGCCAACCAGATTGGCAAGCTCGCCAGCCTCCGCCGCAAGATCGACGCGAGCGGGCGGGCCATCGAGTTGGAAGTCGACGGCGGCATCGATGCCGCGACCGCACCGCTGGCGATCGCGGCCGGCGCCGATGTTCTGGTCGCCGGTACCGCCAGCTTCCAGGGCGGCGCCGCGTGCTATGCGGCAAATCTGCAGCGTCTGCGGGGTGGCCCGTGAGTCTGGTTGCCGCCGTTGGCCACCCGGTTCCGCCGCTGCGTCAGCGGCTGTTGGAACGCGCGTTCCTGAGCGGGCCCTATCGTTGGTGGATCGGCCGCGGCGCCAAGACGGAGTTCCGTCCGCCGATGGTGCAGCCCTGGGGCGGCAACGTTGCCGTCGCCAACGCGCTGTTCCAGGGTCGCTACGAGTTTGCCGGCCATCGCGTGGAGGCCGGCCATCAACCGCCCTGGCGGCTCAGGCCGGAGGATGCGGCCTGGTCGGCCGAGTTGCACGGCTTCCGCTGGCTCGACCATTTCGCCAGCGCGGGCGGCGAAGCAGCGCAGGCGCATGCGCGCCGGCTGGTGCGCTCGTGGATCGACTTGTGCGCGCGCATCGAGCAACCGTTCTGGCGCGCCGACATAGTGGCCGAACGCCTGGTTGCCTGGGTCACCCATGCGGTGTTCCTGTCGGCGGGCGCCGAAGCGGGGTTTCTTGCCGCGCTCGCCAGCAGCATCACCGCGCAGATGCGGCATCTCGGTCATCTCATGGCGGTGCTGCCGGCGGGGCCGCAACGCCTGGCCGCCGCCGACGGCCTGGCCTTCGCCGCCGTCAGTCTTGGCGACGACATTCGCCTGGCGCGCGCCATGACCTTGCTGGCCAACGACGTGCCCGGCGAGGTCCGCGAGGATGGCGGCCACCGTTCGCGCAGCCCGAGCGCGGCGCACGCGCTGCTGCGTCGGCTTGCGCTGCTGGCCGACTTCCTGCGCGCGGCCGGCCGCGAGGTCGGCGATTGGCTGGCCGCGGCGATCGACCGGCTGGCCGCCGTGGTGCGGCTTTGCCGGCATGGCGATGGCGGCCTTGCCTTGTTCCATGGTGGCATGGAGGACGCTCCCGCGGCGGTCGATGAAACCCTGAAGCGGGTGATTGGCAAGACGCGGGCGACGATTCGGGCCAGCGCCGGCGGCTATCAACGCCTGGCGGCGCAGCGCACAGTCTGCATCGTTGATGCCGGCGAGCCGCCCGGCGGCGAAGCGTCGGCGCACTGGAGCCGCGGCGGCTTGGAGCTGTCGTCCGGCAAGCAACGTCTGGTGGTCAATTGCGGACCGGGCGCCGGACGCGGCGAGGCCTGGCAGGCCGCCGTCAGGCATACCGCCGCGCACAGCGCGCTGGTGGTGGCCGACACCGACAATTTGGATCCCGGTGCTGTCACCGCCAGCCGCCGTCAGGACGACGCCGGCAACCAGTGGCTGGAAGTGGTGGGCCATGGCTATGCCGAGCGGTTCGGCCTGCTGCATGATCGCCGGCTCTATCTCGACGCCAGCGGCGCCGACCTGCGCGGTGCCGATCTGCTGCGCGCCGCGGCACCGGACGGTCGTGCGGCAGAGCATCCCTTCACCATCCGCTTCCATTTGCACCCCGACGTGCACGTCGCCCGTCTCAACGCCGCCGACCAGTTGTTGCTCAGGCTGCCGGCCGGCCAAGGCTGGCGCTTCCGCAGCGCCGGCGCCGCGCTGAGCATCGAGGAAAGCGTTTACCTGGGCCGCCAAGGCGAAATGCGGCGCAGCCAGCAGATCGTTCTCTCCGGTCGAACCCAAGCTGAAGGCACAGAGGTGAAATGGGCACTCCGCAAAGCCTGATCCGCGCCGGCGTGGTGCTACCGCTGTCCGCGCTGCTGGTCGGCCCGGCCTTCGCGCAACTGACGGCGCAAGCCGTGGTGCCGCCAGGCGCCGACCCCGGCCGCATCGAGCGGCAGGTGGAGCCGCCGCGCGCCCCGCCGAGCCTGGGCCCGGCCCCGGTGCTGCCAGCCCCCGCCGCGCCCGCGCCGGCGCGACCGGAAGTCCGCTTCCGCCTGAATGCGGTGCAGCTCGAAGGGACCACGGTGCTGGGCGAGGCCGAACTGGCGCCGATCTATCGGCCGCTGCTGGGCACCGAGATCAGCCTGGTCGAACTCAACAACCTGGCCGGCGCCATTGGCGAACGCTATCGCGCCGCCGGCTATGTTCTGGCACAGGCCATCGTGCCGGCGCGGGAGATCCGCGACGGTCGGGTGCGCATCCTGGTGCTGGAGGGCTTCGTCGCCCAAGCCCGGATCGAGGGCGCGAAGCGCGGCGAAAGCGCCATCCGCGGCTACCTCGACCGGCTGGTGGCGGACCGCCCGCTCACGCAAGCCGCGCTCGAACGCTATTTGCTGCTGATCAACGACCTGCCGGGCGTGCCCGCGCGCGCGACGCTGACCCCGGCGGCGGCCGCCACCGGGGCCTCGGACTTGATCCTGGCGGTGACGGAGAAGCCGCAGACCGCCTTCGCCACCGCCGACAACCGCGGCACCAAGTTCGCCGGCCGCAACCAGTTCGGCGTCGGCGCACTGTTCAATTCGCCGTTCCTCAGCGGCGATGGGCTGGGCTTCCAGGTGTTGACCGCGACGCCCTTGCGCGAACTGCGCTACATGGAGGCCACGCACGAGACGCCCATCGGCGACGACGGCTGGAAGCTGCAACTGCGCGGCTTGCATTCCGAAACGCATCCCAGCGCCAGCTTGCGGCCGCTGGACGTGGAGGGCGAGAACCTGTTGCTGAGCGCCGGCGTGAGCTATCCGCTGCTGCGCTCGCGCGCGGAGAACCTGCTGCTCGCCGCCCGCTTCGCCTATCGCGACAGCACGACCGACGTGTTCGACAACTCGATCCGGCTGTCGGACGATCGGCTGCGCACGCTGGCCCTGTCGGCCAGCTACGACGTGGTGGATGACTGGCAGGGCATCAACCAGATCGGGTTGGAATTGACGCAAGGCCTGGACGTGCTGAACGCCACGCCGACCGGCAGCCCGCTCTTGAGCCGGGCCGGCGGCCGACCGGACTTTACCCCGCATTCGCCGGATGACACCGTATTGTGATGCAATTTCTTAGAGATTCAGATATAAGAATCAATAAGTTAATCTGGATTGAACGAGGCTATTTTGCAGAACCCAACGGGTGAATCAGGTGATGGTCCGCTCCGGCTCAATTTCGACCGCCGCGTGAAGCTGGAG
>Ga0194132_10011373_pt1 | contig 11479 bp, 10 predicted proteins | sample TA2KigOf80mmetaG_FD_148612 | JGI IMG/M metagenome (GOLD analysis project Ga0194132, IMG submission 148612) | Freshwater microbial communities from Lake Tanganyika, Tanzania - TA2015054 Kigoma Offshore 80m | ecosystem: Environmental > Aquatic > Freshwater > Lake | place: Tanzania: Lake... | reverse complement strand
GGCGCCGCGCCGCCGGGCCCGCCGCGGCGGCGGCGATCGCCGCCCTCGGGCGCCAGGCCCTCCACGCGAACGTGATCGGCTTCGATCACCCTCTCTCGGGGGAGCACCTTGAATTCGCAAGGAATCCTCCCGATTCTATAGCCCAGTTGATCGATCTCCTGGCCGCGGGGGCAGGGGCGGACGCGCCATGATGACGGGCGCCCGGCCCGGCCCGGGCCGATAGCGGACAAAGCCCGCGGCGGCGATGGATCGAAGGAGGACCCGATGGCGGCGAACCTGCCGGTTGCGTATTCGCTCGACCCCGACGGAAATCTGTCGCGGTATCTGCAGCAGATCCGCCAGTTCCCTCTGCTCGATGTCGACGAGGAATACATGCTCGCCAAGCGCTGGCGCGAGCATGCCGACGCCGATGCCGCGCACCGTCTAGTGACCAGCCATCTGCGCCTCGTCGCCAAGATCGCGATGGGCTATCGCGGCTACGGCCTGCCGCTGGGCGAGCTCATCTCCGAGGGCAATGTCGGGATGATGCAAGCGGTCAAGCGCTTCGACCCCGACCGCGGCTTCCGGCTCGCCACCTATGCGATGTGGTGGATCAAGGCCTCGATCCAGGAATACATCCTGCATTCGTGGTCGCTGGTGAAGATCGGCACCACCGCGGCGCAGAAGAAGCTCTTCTTCAACCTGCGGCGCATCAAGGGCCGCATCAAGGCGATCGAGGAGGGCGACCTCGCGCCCGAGCACGTCAAGCGCATCGCCGCCGAGCTCGGCGTGGCCGAGAGCGAGGTGGTGTCGATGAACCGCCGCCTCGCCGCGCCCGACCACTCGCTCAACGCGCCGCTCCGCGCCGACGGCGAGGGCGAATGGCAGGACTGGCTCGTCGACGAGACCGACAACCAGGAGATCCGCCTCGCCGAGAGCCAGGAGCTGTCGCGCCGGCAGAAGCTCCTCGCCGGCGCGCTCGGCATCCTGAACGAGCGCGAGCGCCACATCATCACCGAGCGCCGTCTCAAGGACGATCCGGCGACGCTCGAGGATCTGAGCCAGCATTACGGCATCAGCCGCGAGCGCGTGCGCCAGATCGAGGTGCGCGCCTTCGAGAAGCTGCAACGCGCGATCAAGGCCGGCGCGACGGAGAAGCGTGCTGCCGCGTAAGCGGCAGGACTAACCACCCGCTTGAGCGGCAGAACTAACGACTCCGCGTGAGCGGCGTCAGCCCTGATTCCGCGTAAGCGGCGTCACTTGGGCGGCGGCGTGGCCGCGACGCGGGCCGGCAGGATCGACGGACCCCACTCCTCGACCAGCTCGTGCTGACGGTCGCGGTGCTTGCGCACCTGGCGGTCGGCCTCGAGCTTCTTCACCATCGCGATCGCGTCGGGCAAGCCGAGGAACAGGAGCCAGCCGATCCCGGCCGCGCCGTAGATCACGAGCCAGGCATAGGGATCGGAGACGATGCGGAGCGCCGCCGGCACGTCGTTCGGCCCGTACCACAGGAGCCGCAGGAACGGCGCGAGCCCGGCGAGGTTCAGCGCGAACACGCAGCGTGCCGCGTAGCGCCCGGGCGTCGTGTCGATGATGACGGCGACCGCGCTCGGCATCATGCCGGCGAGGAAGACGATCGTCGTCGGCGCCGCGACGACGGCGAGAACGATCAGGAGCGGGACGGTGAGGAAGGTCTGGGCGAAGGAGAGCCCGCGGCCGGATTTCTTGTGCCGGCCCGGCGGCGGCGCCTTCTTCTTCGTCCTGGCGGGTGCGGCCTTGGCCATGGCGGGCTCACAGCACCAGGACGGCGGCGAAGGTCGTCACCGCGACCAGGCTCGACACGCCCGCGGCGATGCTCCAGCCGAGCCGCTGCGCCGCCGCCTCGAAGGTCTGCGATTCGAGGAGCGCGATGCGTTCGGCGGCGGCGGCATATTCGCGCGCGGCGCGGGCGCGGCCCTCCATGTCGTGACGGACCAGCGTGTCGTCGGCGATCGCGGCGGCGAGCGGGCCGAGCCGGCCGTCCTCGGCCGCCGCCTCGAGCCGGCGCTTGGCCTGCTCGCGGAGCGTCCGGCTCGCGAACCGGGTCGCGGCGCCGCCGACCTCGCTCGCGATCCACTTGGCGAGCGCGGGCAGCGCGTCGGGGCCGTAGTCCTCCTGCAGCTGGGCGAACAGGTCGAGGACGGCGAGCTTGGCGTCGAGCGCGTTGTTCTTCGCGCCCTGTATCAGCCCGAGCTCGCGCTCGGCGTTGCGCTTGCGACGCGCGGCGATGAACGCGATCAGATGGCGGTCGAGGAGCGTCGGCAGCTGGCCCTTGGCCGCGACGACCACCTCGAGCGCGGGCAGGATCTCCGCCGCCTGCATCACCGAGGCGGCCTCGATCACCGGGCTCTGGCATTCGAGGTGCGGGTTGAGCTCGTAGAGGCAGCGCTCGATGCCGTAGCCGGGCCCGGTAAAGCGGAGGAACTGCTGCAGCTTGCGGAACTGGCGGATCGCGCTCTCGTCGTCGTTGCGGTAGGGCCGCTCGCGGAACCGGTACCAGTCGAGCGCGAGGCCCTTGGCGATCGTGTCGCCGAGGAGGTCGACGAGGCGCGCATCGTGGTTCCACATCGCGCTCGCGAGGACGACGCCGAGCCCGTCGGGACGGGCGATCAGGCCGCGATAGCGCAGTGGCCCGGACGGATCGAGGATCGCCGCGACGTGCGCGACGAGCCGGCCGTCATTGGCCGGCGTGCGTTGCGCATCGACGGCGGCCTGCACGGCGATTGTCGCGATCGATTCGACCAGCCGGTGGTCGGCGTTGCAGCGCTTGAGCCAGGCCTCGAGCGTGCGGTTGCGGATCGGCGTCGCCGCCGCCTCCCACTCCTCGCCAAAGGCCTGCGCGATGGTGCGGAAGTGCCGGTGCGGCTTGCCCGCGAAGTCGAACGACCGGTCGACCTTGAGCTCGCGCACCGGCGGCACCGTGCGCTGAAGCTCGCCCGTCAACCATTGCTCCAGATCGGCGAGCGTCCAGCGGTCGGCGAAATCGTCGGCGAGAAGCCCGCGCACGACCTCGCGGAGACCGACCGGCGGCCGCTCGCCGCCGAGCATCACGGCGTATGAGCCTTGCGCGGTCTTGAGCGCGACGACCTCGCGATCGTCCTGGCCGATCAGCGGGCAATAGCCGAGCGACAGCGACAGGATCGTCGCGCCGAGCGCATAGAGATCGTCGCTGATCGTGCCGGCGCCGCGCGCGGCGGGCGGAATCTGGGCGACCTCGATCGGCTCGAACACGGCCGGCTGGTTCCACGACGGTGGCGTCGCGACGCAGTCGCCGAGGAGGACAGACGCGTTGGCCGAGGTCGAGAAGAAGATGTTGTCGGGACGGATCGCGCGGTGGGTGACGCCGCGCCGCGCGAAATGGACGAGCGCGAGCGCAAGCGCGGGAATCACCTTGCGCTTGATCTCATCGCCCGACATCGGCGCCTGGCGCGCGGTGAGCGAGGCCATCAGCGGCGGCGATTCGGGTCGCTCGTAGACAAGGACATGCGGCCGCCGCCCGGCGCCCGCCAATCGACCTGGCCGACCGCGACCGGGCGCGACATCTCGACCTCGGTCATGTTGTTGAGGAAGGCGACGACGTCGAGCCGCGGCATGCAGTTGCGATCGGGAACGCGCGCGAGGAGTTGGCGGCTCGCGTTGCGGAGATCGCGCACGGCATAGGCGGTCACGCCCGGCGCCTCGAAGGACGCGAGGCGCGAGCCGGTCACGATCTGGTACTGGCGGTCGAGCACGATCTCGCCGCCGGCGCCGCCGCGGGCCGTCTTGCCGGTCGTGAGGTTCGCCGATCCGTCCATCCGTGACCTGTCTCGCGCTCCACGCCGCCCGAACGCGCCCGAACGGGGCGCACACGGCGGAGAGCCTAGGACGACGGCGGAAACGAAACGTTAACCGGTCGGTCAATCGGCGAACGGATCACGCACCAGGATGGTGTCGTCGCGCTCGGGGCTGGTCGACAACAGCGCGACCGGTGCCTCGATCAGCTCCTCGATGCGGCGGATATACTTGATCGCGGTCGCCGGCAGATCGGCCCAGCGCCGCGCGCCGCGGGTGCTCTCGCGCCAGCCCTCGAGCGTCTCGTAGATCGGCTCGACCCGCGGCTGTGCCATGCGGTTGGCCGGCAGGTGGTCGATCGCCTTGCCGTCGAGCCGGTATCCGGTCGCGACCCCGATCTCGTCCAGGCCATCGAGCACGTCGAGCTTGGTCAGCGCGATGCCGTCGATGCCGCCGACCGCGATCGCCTGGCGCACCATCACGGCGTCGAACCAGCCGCAACGGCGCGGCCGTCCGGTGACGGTGCCGAACTCGTGGCCGCGCTCGCCGAGAAGCCGGCCGAGCGCGTTGTCCTGCTCGGTCGGGAACGGGCCGGAGCCGACGCGCGTGGTGTAGGCCTTGGTGATGCCGAGGACATAGCCGGTGTTGCGTGCGGCCATCCCCGATCCCACCGCCGCCTGGCCGGCATGGGTGTTCGACGAGGTGACATAGGGATAGGTGCCGTGATCGACGTCGAGCATCGCGCCCTGCGCGCCCTCGAAGAGGATGCGCTTGCCGCTCCGCTTGACGGCATGGAGACGCCGCCACACGACGTCGCAATAGGGCAGCACCTTCGGCGCGATCGCGCGGAGCTCGCCGACGAGCTCCTTCGGGTCGATCTCGGGCGCGCCGAGCCCGCGCCGGAGTGCGTTGTGGTGGATGAGCAGCATCTCGACCCGCTCGGCGAGGCCGGTCGCGTCGGCGAGATCGGCGATGCGCACCGCACGACGCGCGACCTTGTCCTCGTAGGCCGGGCCGATGCCGCGCCCGGTGGTGCCGAGCTTGCGGGCGCCCTGCGCCTCCTCGCGCGCGCGGTCGAGCTGGCCGTGGAGCGGCAGGATCAGGCACGCGTTGTCGGCGACGCAGAGATTGTCGCGCGTCACCGCGACGCCCTGGCCGCGGAGCGTCTCGATCTCGGCGAGGAGCGCCCAGGGGTCGATCACGACGCCATTGCCGATGACGGCGAGCTTGCCCGGACGCACCACGCCCGAGGGCAGGAGCGACAGCTTGAACGTGCGCCCGCCGATGACCAGCGTGTGGCCGGCATTGTGGCCGCCCTGGAAGCGGACGACGACGTCGGCCCGCTCCGACAGCCAGTCGACGATCTTGCCCTTGCCCTCATCGCCCCACTGGGCGCCGACGACGGTGACGTTACCCATGCGCCCGACCTCGACTGTTCGGTGCGACCGGCGCCGGCGCACCGTCGATGAGTGTGTGGCTGCAGCCGAGCCGGCGCGCCTCGGCGCGGCTATCGGCGACGGGGCCGAGCCCGGCGACCGTGACCCAGCCTGCGCCGCGGAGCGCGGCCGCCTGGTCCGCGCCGGTTCCGTCCGGCACGTAGACGCGGCGCGGGGCGGCGGGCGCCGGCAACAGAGCGAAGATCGTGTCGACATAGAGCGTGACGCCGGTCGCGGGCTCGCCGCCGCCGGCACCGAACGAGGCGATATAGCGTCCGCCGCTGCCGAGCTCGCCGCGCACGCCGGCAGCGAAGATCGCGAAGGCGACGCCGGTGTGATACTCGAAGCCGCGGTTCTCGACCGGATCGATGGTGAGGCCGAGCCACGGCGCCGCGGCGCGGATGCGCGCGACGACCGCGGCGAGTCGCTCGCGCTCGACGACCGCCTCCGACGGCAGCGCGAGCGCGCCGAGCGCGGCGAGCGTGCGCTCGGCGGGCCCGGTCGCGCGGATCAGCCCGGCGAGGATCGCCGCCGCCGGCCCGCCCGCCGCGGCAACCGCGGCACTATCCTTGAGATCGAGCGCACGGCGGAGCGGCACCCGCTCCTCCGGGCCGAGCCCGAGCCCGGCGCAGAGTGCCGGCACGAAGGTCGGGAGCGTGACGTCGATGGTGAGGCCGGCGATCCCGGCGTCGCGGAGCGCCTCGGCCGCCATAACGACGATCTCGGCATCGGCGCTCGGACCCTCGGCGCCGACGAGCTCGGCGCCGACCTGCGGCAGCGCGCGCTCGGGGCGGAGCTGCGAGCCCTTCACGCGGAGGACCTCGCCCGCGTAGCTCAGCCGGAGCGGCCGCGCCGCGCCGGCAAGACGCGTGAGCGCGACACGCGCGATCTGCGGCGTGATGTCGGCGCGGAGCCCCATCATGCGCTGCGAGATCGGGTCCATCAGCCGGAACGTATCATGGGTGACCGCGGCGCCGGCGCCCGACAGGAGCCCGTCCTCGAACTCGATCAGCGGCGTCTTGACCCGGTCGTAGCCGCGCCGCGCGAGGTGGCCGATCAGGCGCTCGACGACCGCCGCCTCGTGCGCCGCATCGGGCGGCAGCACGTCGCGAAGCCCCGCCGGCAACAGCGCCAAACGTTCGAGATCGGTCATCGCGCCCTCGGATCGACGGCGGGGCACGGACCCCGCCGCAAACGGCTGAGTTCGTACCCCCTTTGCCGGAGGGGCGCAAACGGAAAGGGCCGCGGCGAGCCCGGGCGCGGTCTCCGATCACGCGCGAGCGGATGCGGCTCGAGAGTCGGAGTCTCGACGGCGAACCGGACCCCGTGTCGCGATCGATCGTCTAGAAGCGGAGCGCCTTGGCCTGGAGAACGTGCGGCAACGCGCGGACCTCGGTCAGCAGCGCCTCGTCGACGGGCTGGTCGATCTCGAGCATCGCGATCGTGTCGCCGCCCGCCTCGCGCCGGCCGAGATGGAAGGTCGCGATGTTGACGCCGGCATTGCCGAGGAGCGTGCCGAGCCGGCCGATCAGTCCCGGCTTGTCGAGATTGCGGATATAGAGCATGCGCGGGCCGAGCTCGGCCTCCATGCGGATGCCGTTGATCTCGACGATGCGCGGCTTGTCGCCGCCGAACAGCGTGCCGGCGACCGAACGCTCCTGGCGCTCGGTGACGACGGTGAGACGGATCAGCGTCTGGTACTCGGTCGGGCGGTCGCTCTTGATCTCCGAGACCGCGATGTTGCGCTCGTGGGCGATGATGGGCGCGTTGACCATGTTGACCGATTCGAGCATCGGCGCGAGGAGACCGCACAGGAGACACGAGGTGAGCGGGCGCGTGTTGAGCGCGGCCGCGCCGCCGCCATACTCGATCGTCACCGCCTTGATGCCGGTCTCGGTCACCTGGCCGGCGAGGCTGCCGATCTCCTGCGCAAGACGCATATAGGGACGGAGCTTCCCCGATTCCTCGGCCGAGACCGACGGCGAGTTGATCGCGTTGACGACCGCGCCGGTCGCGAGATAGTCGGCGATCTGCTCGGCGATCTGAAGCGCCACCTTCTCCTGCGCCTCGGTCGTCGAGGCGCCGAGATGCGGCGTCACGACCACGTTGTCGCGTCCGAACAGGACGTAATCGGTCGCCGGCTCCTTGGGGAAGACGTCGATCGCGACGCCGGCGACATGGCCGGAATCGAGCGCGGCGCGCACGTCGTCCTCGACGAAGAGCCCGCCGCGTGCGCAATTGATGAGGAAGACGCCGCGCTTCATCCTGGCGATCGACTGCGCGTTGACGATGCCGCGCGTCTGGTCGGTGAGCGGCGTGTGCAGCGTGATCGCATCGGCGCGGCGCAGCAGCTCGTCGAGCTCGACCTTCTCGACGCCGAGCGCCTTGGCGCGCTCGGGCGTGAGGAAAGGATCATAGGCGATGACGCGCATCCGGAGACCGAGCGCGCGCTCGGCGACGATCGAGCCGATATTGCCGCAGCCGATGACGCCGAGCGTCTTCGCGGTGAGCTCGACCCCCATGAAGCGGTTCTTCTCCCACTTGCCGGCCTGGGTCGACCGGTCGGCGAGCGGGATCTGGCGCGCGAGCGCGAACAGCATCGCGATCGCATGCTCGGCTGTGGTGATCGCGTTGCCGTAGGGCGTGTTCATCACGACGATGCCGCGCGCGGTGGCGGCCGGCACGTCGATGTTGTCGACGCCGATGCCGGCGCGGCCGACGACCCTGAGCTTCTCGGCCGCGGCGATGATCTCGGGCGTGACCTTGGTCGCCGAGCGCACCGCGAGCCCGTCATAGGCGGCGATGATCGCCTTGAGCTCGGCCGGCTTGAGCCCGATCTTGACGTCGACCTCGAGCCCACGCGCTTTCATGATCTCGGCGGCGCTCGGGCTCAGATTGTCGGCGATGAGAACCTTCATGGCACCCTCACGCCGCCGCCGCGCTCGCTTCGGCCTTGGCCGTCGCGAACGCCCAGTCGAGCCACGGGAAAAGCGCGGCGAGATCGGCTGTCTCGACCGTCGCGCCGGCCCAGATGCGAAGCCCCGGCGGCGCGTCGCGGTAGCCGTCGATGTCGTAGGCGACGCCCTCGGCGTCGAGAAGGGCGGCGATGCGCTTGGGAACCGCCGCCTGCATCGCGCCATCGAGCCCGGCACACCACGGATCGACGATCCTGAGACAGACCGAGGTCGAGGAGCGGATCGCGGGATCGCCGGCGAGGAAATCGACCCACGGCGTCCGCGCCACCCAGGCGGCGATGGCGGCGAGATTGCGGTCGGCGCGCGAGACGAGCGCGTCGAGCCCGCCGATCGATTCGCCCCAGGCGAGCCCGTCGAGCGCATCCTCGACGCAGAGCATCGACGGCGTGTTGATGGTCTCGCCGGTGAAGATGCCCTCGATCAGCTTGCCGCCCGAGGTCAGGCGGAAGATCTTCGGGAGCGGCCACGGCGGCGCATAGCCGAGGAGCCGCTCCACCGCGCGCGGGCCGAGCACCAGCATGCCGTGCGCGCCCTCGCCGCCCATCACCTTCTGCCACGACCAGGTGACGACATCGAGCTTCGGCCACGGCAGGCGCATCGCGAAGGCGGCCGAGGTCGCATCGCAGATCGCGAGCCCCTGCCGGTCGTCGGCGATCCAGCCGCCGTCGGGAACGCGCACGCCCGAGGTGGTGCCGTTCCAGGTGAAGACGACATCGCGCGACCAGTCGACGGCGCCGAGATCGGGAAGCCGGCCGTAGGCGGCGGTGAGCGTGCGGACGTCCTTGAGCTTGAGCTGCCGGGTCACGTCGGTGACCCAGCCCTCGCCGAAGCTCTCCCACGCCAGCATGTCGACGCCCCGCGGGCCGAGGAGCGACCACAAGGCCATCTCGACGGCGCCGGTGTCGGAGGCCGGCACGATGCCGATCCGGTGGCTCGCCGGGATCCCGAGCATGGCGCGCGTCTTGTCGATCACCGCGGCGAGCCGCGCCTTGCCCGGCTTCGAGCGATGCGAGCGGCCGACGAGGGCGCGATCGAGCGCCGCCGCGGTCCAGCCGGGTCGCTTGGCACAGGGGCCGGAGGAGAAGCAGGGGTTCTGCGGCCGGGTCGCCGGCCGGGCGGGGGTCGTCATGCGGTCTCTCCCTTGCAGAAGAGCTGCAACCCGTTGGGGGGTTGTGGCCCGGCGCCAATCTAGCGATGATGCTGCACTGCGTCAAATCCGGATCCCGCGCCGTGGTCGCTTCCCTTGGCGGGCCGCCCTGCCCGGTCCCTATAATGGGCGCGATGTCGATGGAGATGCCGCACATCCTGGTGGTCGACGACGACACGCGGCTCCGCGATCTCCTCGGCCGCTATCTCGGCGAGAACGGCTTCCGGGTGACGACCGCCCGCGACGCCGGCGATGCGCGCACCCGCCTCGCCCATTTCGCCTTCGACCTCCTGATCCTCGACGTGATGATGCCGGGCGAGGACGGGGTCGCGCTGACGCGGGCGCTGCGGCGCGATTCGGCCGTGCCGATCCTCCTCCTCACCGCCAAGGGCGAGGCGGACGACCGCATCGCCGGGCTCGAGGCCGGCGCCGACGACTATCTCGCCAAGCCCTTCGAGCCGCGCGAGCTCGTGCTCCGCATCGCGACGATCCTCCGCCGCTCGCAGCGCCCGGCGACGCCGGCCGAGATCCGGATCGGCGCATTCGCCTTCGATCTCGCGCGCGAGGAGCTTCGTCGCGGCGAGAAGACGGTCCGGCTCACCAGCGTCGAGGCGAGCGTGCTGCGGATCCTCGCCGAGAGCGCCGGCACGATCTTGAGCCGCGAGGACCTCATCCGACGCAGCCGGATCGACGGCAACGAGCGCACGGTCGACGTGCAGATCACCCGGCTCCGGCGCAAGATCGAGCCCGACCCGCGGACGCCGCGCTATCTCGTGACCGTGCGCGGTGCGGGCTACGTGCTCCGTCCGGACTGAGGATGGCGGCGATGATCAAGCGCTTCCTGCCGCGATCGCTGTTCGGACGCTCGCTCCTCATCATCGTGATCCCGCTGGTCCTCCTCCAGATCGTCTCGACCTGGATCTTCTACGAGCGGCACTGGGATACGATGACGCGCCGGCTCACCTGGTCGGTCGCCGGCGAGATCGCGTTCATGATCGAGGCGCATCGCCGCCAGCCCGGCGCCGACACCGAGCGCTGGATCGCCGACTGGGCGCGCGATCTCGGCATGGCGGTGAACTATCGTCCCGGCGCGGTCCTGCCGAACGAGCCGACGCCGGCGCCCGAGGGCGATATCGAGGAGGATCTCACGGCCGCCCTCACCGCGCATCTGCAGAAGCCGTTCCGCCTCGACACGCAGTCGCATCCGCGCGATCTCCTCGTCGCCGTGCAGCTCGCCGACGGCGTCTACGACGTCGCGGTGTCGAAGAAGCGCGTGTCGAGCGTGACGACCTATATCTTCGTCCTTTGGATGGTCGGCACCTCGATCGTCCTGTTCGCGGTCGCGACGGTGTTCATGCGGAACCAGATCCGCCCGATCCGCCGCCTCGCCCAGGCGGTCAACGATTTCGGCAAGGGCCGCGATGTCGGCGACTTCCAGCTCGAGGGCGCGACCGAGATCCGCCGCGCCGCGGCCGCCTTCAACGTGATGCGCGCGCGCATCCAGCGCTCGATCGCGCAGCGTACCGAGATGCTCGCGGGCGTGAGCCACGATCTCCGCACGCCGCTGACGCGGATGAAGCTCCAGCTCGCGATGCAGCGCAAGCGCCCCGAGGTCGCCGAGCTCCAGTCCGACGTCGAGGAGATGGAGCGGCTGGTCAACGCCTATCTCGCCTTCGCGCGCGGCGAGAGCGGCGAGGAGGTGGTCGATACCGACATCGCGGTCCTCCTCGACGAGGTCGTCGCCGCGGCACGGCGCGAGGGCAAGGCCGTCGCGCTCGATGTCGATGCGCCGCTCACCGTGCCGGCGCGTCCCGATGCGCTGCGGCGCTGCCTCACCAATCTCGTCTCCAACGCGACGCGCTATGGCGAGCGGGTCGCGGTCACGGCCGGACGGCGGTCGGACGGGATCGAGATCATCGTCGACGACGACGGGCCCGGCATCCCGCCCGACAAGCGCGAGGACGTGTTCAAGCCGTTCTTCCGCCTCGAGGCCTCGCGCAACCCGGAGACCGGCGGCACCGGCCTCGGGCTCGCGATCGTCCGCGATGTGCTCCGCGGCCATGGCGGCGATGTGACGATCGAGGACGCCCCGGCGGGCGGCGTCAGGGCGCGGGTGCGGCTGCCGGCGTGAG
>Ga0194132_10011372_pt1 | contig 11480 bp, 6 predicted proteins | sample TA2KigOf80mmetaG_FD_148612 | JGI IMG/M metagenome (GOLD analysis project Ga0194132, IMG submission 148612) | Freshwater microbial communities from Lake Tanganyika, Tanzania - TA2015054 Kigoma Offshore 80m | ecosystem: Environmental > Aquatic > Freshwater > Lake | place: Tanzania: Lake Tanganyika... | reverse complement strand
GCAGTTGACTGCTTATCAACGATGGTGCCGCATCTTGCGCTCGATCTTCCAGCAATTCGCCAAGATCCCCCTCGATCCGCCTGCTCCAGTGCCCCTTCCAGCCGCTTCCAACTGCCGGATTTAGGATAAACGCCGCTAGGGGCCGGCGAAAAGCGTCAGGAAGGCATCGCTCGATCCCGCGTAGCGTCCGAGGACATTGTTCACCACCGGAAGGTTCGCGGAGCTGGAACTCCCGGCGACCACGACTTTTGAGCCGGCCAGGGTGACGGCGGCCGCGGTGTCGTTGGCGCTCCCGCCAAGGTAGGTGCTGAAACTGACGGAGGCTCCGGAACTCTCGACCCGCGCAAGGAACGCGTCGTAGACTCCCCCGTGAGCCGGCTGCACGGGCGACACCGTGGGAAAACCGCCGGAGGTTGATCCTGCGATCCAGACCCGTTGGGCCGCGTCGGCTGCGATGGCTGCGCCGGCGTCCATCCCCCGGCCTCCCAGATACGACGAGTACTGGCGCACACCGGTGGCGGAGAATTTAGCAAAGAACGCGTCCTGGGAGCCTCCCGTTCCCGGCTGGGCGGCGCCCGACACCGGGAAGTTCGCTGAGGTGGTGGTACCCACGGCGTAGACGTTGCCCGCGGAGTCAGTGTCGAGTCCGGCGACGCATTCGGGGCTTCCCGCGGATCCACCGAGGAGCGTGGCAAACGTCTGCACGGGTCCGCTGAGGGCATAGCCCGCGAGGAACCCGTCTTGCGCGCCGTTGCGTGTTGCTTGGAAGGCGTTCTTCACGGGAAAGTCGGTGGATCCCGCGCAGCCGCCGATGAAAACCGCCGACGCCGTCAGTCCGATGGCCGTCGCGCGGTCGTCTCCGGAGCCGCCCAGGTACGTCGAGAACTGGATCGTACCACCAACGATCTTGGCGAGGAACGCGTCGCGCATCCCGCCCAAGTGCCGCTGGAGCGGCGATGCGGTGGGGAAGTTCGGCGAGTTGGTTTCACCGGCGAGGTACACGGCGCCTGCGGAGTCAACACGCATGGCCGTCACCGTGTCCTGCTGGCTTCCGCCGAGATAGGTCGAGAACTGCAGCACCGTTCCGGAGGAGCTGAAGCGTGCGAGGAACCCGTCGCGCGTTCCGCGGCGCGTGGCTTGGAGTGCATTTGCGATCGGAAAGTTGCGGGAAGCGGTGGCGCCGGCGACCCATAGATCGTTGCCCGGAGCCGCGGCCATAGCAAGGATCCGGTCGTCTCCGGCACCGCCCAGGTAGGTCACCCATACGGGACTCGCCCCGTCGCCCTCGAACTTGGCGATGAAGCCGTCGACTGACCCGCCGAACGGGAACGTGCGGGACAGGGGCAGGATCGGAGAATCGGTCCACCCGGCGAGGTAGATAAACCCCTGGCCATCCACGGCGGCGGCCGTGGCGCTTTCACCGCGCGGGCCGCCATAGTATCCGCTGGCCACGATCTCGGGGTCGATCACCAAGTCATGCTCCGGATCGTAGGCGCCAATCTCAAAGCCAGCTTCGCGCTCACCCAGGATCACGAAACGGCCCGCGACCGGGATCCGCTGCCCGCCGATGTCCTGGTAGACTTCCGGCGCAGACTCGCGAAGCTCCCCCTCACTTGTTGCCGCCGCCAGCGCGCCGTCCTCGTCGATCCACAGCGCTTCTGCGTCAGGATAGCGAAGCCGGATGGCACGGGGATCCGCGCCCGGATGGACGACATAGTCTGACTTCATCCGGCGCGTGGAACTGCCATACAGGATGTCAATGCCGGGATATGCGCCGCGTATCCGGACCCGGCCGTAGCTGCGCAACCCGGTACGCCACTGGCGCGGGTCGCTGCCGGCAATGAAGTTGACCACCGTCTCCATCGGGTCCACGCCTTCGACGGCTGCCGCGGGGTCCGCACCCGCGTGCTCTACCCGGAACCGGAATCTGTGGTCCGCAACGGTGATTCCGGATGCCGATAGCTCGGCCCCAACTTTTCCTGAGTAGGCGAACCGGTCTTGGCCAGCCTCTACAAATACCGAGGGAAGGTGCGATCGAGGCTCCTGGCGTGAATTCGGATTCTGCGCGGCGGCGAATGCCCCGGCAAGCGCGACGGCGGCGGCTGCCGGGATGGGCCAGGAGATCCACTTGTGCCTGATGAGCATCATGGGTCTCCGGAAAATGGATCGGGCTTAGGGCGAAGGCTCTATATAGGCCTGTGCATTTTCGAGGGATATGTAGGGCCGGATTCAGGCGCCGATATAGCGGGCGTAGATGCTGCGCGCGACGCCGGGATCGGTAGTGCCCTTGATGATCGCGCGCCCGTCGGGAAAGACTGTCATCTCGTATGTCTCAAAGAAGAACCGCAACGCGAACTCGTTTGACATTACCCGGCCGATTCCGGCCAACTGGCGGCCGAGCGCCTCCAGATCCACGGGGCGGGACCTTTCATGGATCTGCACTGCGTTGCGGCCGCACAGGCTGACCGGCGCGCGCCTGCTGCCGTTCAGATGATCGAACTGGCGCAGCCCACAGCAAGGGCAGCCGGACTGCTTCGGAGGCTGGCCGATCTGCCGGATCGCGCCGGTCCACACGTCGATGCTGGTGATCTTGCGAGGCACCGATTGCGGATTTCCCGACAGGATCTGGATCGCCGCCGTGACTTGCGCCGCTGCGATCATTGACGTAATCGTGTTGAGCACACCGGCGGTCTCGCACGTCGGTTGTACACCGCCTGGCGGCTCCGGGTAGACGCAGCGCAGACACGCGGTCTCACCCGGCAGGACCGGCATCGACACGCCATAGCTTCCGACTGCCGCTCCATAGATCCAGGGTATGCCCTCGCGCACACAGTAGTCATTGATTAAAAAACGGGTCTCGAAGTTGTCGGTCCCGTCGAGCACCAGGTCTACATCAGAGAGGAGATCGGAGGCGCTCGCGGCGGTCAGGTCAGCGGTCTCGGGCTCGACGCTCACGGTGCTGTTGATCCGGCGGATGCTGTTCGCCGCGGCGGCAGCCTTGGGCAGTCCCTGCTCGGCGTCCGACTCGTCAAACAGCCACTGGCGCTGGAGATTGCTGAGCTCCACGTAGTCCCTGTCGATAATCCGGAGGTAGCCTACCCCGGCGCGGGCAAGCGCCGCGGCGTGGAAAGTACCGAGCGCTCCGCATCCCACGATTGCGGCCCGGGCCGTGGAGAGCTGTTGCTGCCCCGCCTGGCCGAGCGCCGTGAAACGGATCTGCCGCGAGTACCGGTCGTTGAAGCCGGAGTCCAAATCACCATCGTATCAGCCGCTGCTATGATGGCTCTCAGTGCTCCTGCCGCTGATTGTAGGACTGGCGATGCTCGCGCACGGGGCCACCGGAGACTTCGAAGGCTTGCCGGTCGTCTCAGTCCAGTTCGACCCGCGGGACCAGCCGATTCCGGCCGCCGAACTGGAGTCGATTGTGGGGATAAGGCCCGGCGGCCTGCTCCGCCTGATCGAGGTCCGTGGGGCGATTGAGCGCCTGTTCGCCACCGGCCGCTACTCCAATATTTCCGCCGACGCCACCAAAGATGGATCCGGCGTGGTAGTGATCTTCCGGACGTCGGGCACCTGGTTCGTCAGCCGGATTTCGGTCGACGGTGTCCCCGAGCCCCCGAACGCGGGCCAACTTGTCAACGCCACCAAGCTGATCCTGGGGGCCGAGCTACGGACTGAGGACTTGCGCGCGGCCTCGGAGTCTCTCCAAAAGAAGCTGGAGGCGAACGGATACTTCGAAAGCCGGGTGGATCCCCGCATCACCTACGACGCTCGAACCGAGCAGGCATTCGTGGACTTTCGCATCGACCCTGGGCCACGCGCGCGGATGAGCGTACCGGCGCTTTCCGGAGCCGTCGAGGAGCACAAGAGCCGCGTCATCAATGCGACGCGATGGAAGCGGTTCGGCGGGTTCCTAGGGTGGAAACCAGTCTCCGAAGCCCGGATTTCCCAGGGCCTGGACCGGATCCGGCGCTATCTTGCCCGCAAGGACTACTTGCAAAGCAAGATCACGCTGGAGAACTTGCAGTATTTTCCCACAGAACAAGCCGTGCAGCCCCAGATCTCGATTGACCTGGGGCCGCGGATCTCGGTCCGCACCGAGGGCGCCAAGGTCTCAACAAGCCGGCTCAGACAACTTGTGCCGGTGTTCCAGGAGCAGTCGGCCGACCGTGACCTGGTCGTGGAGGGCATGCGCAATCTCACCGAGTATTTCCGCGCTTACGGCTACTTCGACGCCACCGTCGACTTCGCCACGGAAGCCGGTCCGGGCGGGACCAACGCGATCGTGTACACCATCAACCGCGGCGACCGCTTCAAGCTCGCCGGCCTGAGCATCCAGGGCAACAACTATTTTAATCGGCAAACGATCCGGGAGCGAATGCTGACAACTCCTGCCACCCGGATCCGCTACCGCCAGGGCCGGTTCAGCGACTCGATTCTGCGTTCGGATCTGGACGCGATCCGCGAATTATATGTGTCAAACGGGTTCCAGGAGGTCCGGTTCACATCTGGCATTGATAAAAACTATAAAAATAAAAATAACTGGCTATTTCTGCGGATCGAGATCGAGGAAGGTCCGCAAACTACGGTCCACAAGCAGGAAGTGAGTGGTGTTTCGATCGAACACCAGGAGCACGTTCAGGCGCTGATCGGCTCCACCCCCGGACAGCCGTACAGCGAATCCGGCCTGGCCAACGACCGCGACACCATACTCGACTATTATTATAATAATGGCTACCTGAACGCGTCCTTTGACTGGCAGGTGACCCCCTCGGCTCAGCCGAATCAGGTCGACTTGCGGATCCTGGTGAACGAGGGCCGTCCCCAATTCGTCCGCGACTTCCTGATCGGGGGCCTCGAAACCAGCGACCTTGAAATGGTGCTTCGCAGGATCCGGCTGCAGCCCGGTGAGCCCCTGTCGCAGGCGCGGATCGTCGAAAGCCAGCGCCGGCTGTACGATCTCGGAGTCTTCGCGCGGGTGGATGTGGCGGTCCAAAATCCGGACGGACTGGAAACCGGTAAATACCTCATTTATCAGTTCGAAGAAGCGCGCAAGTACTCGCTCAACCTTGGTTTCGGCGCCGAGATCGCACGCATCGGCAGCGGCACGCCGAACTTCGACGCCCCGGCCGGGGAACCGGGATTCAGCCCGCGTGCTTCGTTCGGCATCAGCCGCTCGAATCTGGCGGGCACGGGCCATACGCTGAGCCTGCAGTCGCGCCTGTCCAATATCCAGCAGCGGGCGCTCGTCAGCTATCTGGCGCCGCAGTTCAAGGGCCGGGATGACTTCACATTGATCTTTTCCGCGCTTTACGATTCCTCGCGTGACGTGCGGACTTTCCAGGCGAACCGCCTGGAAGGATCAGTCCAGTTGGGGCAGCGGCTCACGCGCGCGGTCACTGTCCAGAACCGGTTCGCCTACCGGCGGAACACGATCTCCGGCTTGCGGATTGAGGACTCGCTCATCCCGGTGTTCACCCGCCCTGGCAGGGTCGGGATCATCTCAACGACACTGATCCAGGACCACAGGGACAATCCCATCGACTCGCGGCGCGGATACTACAACACGATCGACCTGGGCCTGGCCTCCAAGGCTTTCGCGTCGCAGACCGACTACGGCCGGGTGCTGGCCCGCAACTCGAGCTATCATCGCGTCTGGCGCGACGTGACCTTCGCGCGCAGCGTGGCGGTCGGCTGGTTGTCCAACTTGCGTGATGGCGGCCCGCAGGCAATCCCCCTGCCGGAGCGGTTCTTTTCGGGCGGCGCTAGCACCCACCGCGGATTTCCCGATAATCAGGCCGGTCCGCGCGACCTCCGCACTGGATTCCCGCTGGGCGGAAGCGCGTTGGTGACGAACAATCTGGAACTGCGCTTTCCTCTTCTCGGCGACTCCGTCGGTGGTGTACTATTCCATGACGCGGGCAACGTCTACTCAGGTTTGAAGGAGATATCGGTTCGTGTGAAGCAGCGCAACGTCGCGGACTTCGATTACATGGTCCACGCGGTAGGTTTGGGCATCCGCTACCGGACCCCGGTGGGACCCGTGCGCGTCGACTTCGCCTACGGGATCAATCCTCCGCGCTTTGAGTTCGAGCGGCGTGACGGTTTCGTTCCCGTGGTTCCCCAGGTGCTGGTCAGCCAGCGAATCAATCCGTTTCAATTTCACTTCTCGCTGGGACAAACGTTTTGAGACTGCTGGCCCTAATCCCGATCGCAGCCGCCGCTGGAGCGGAGACGATCGACCGGATCGCGGTCGCGCTCGGTAATCGCGTGATCACCCAGGGTGCGGTTGTGGAACAAGTGCGCGTGGCTGGCTTCCTGAACCGTACGCCGCTTGCGCTTGATCCCGCGTCGATGCGGCGGATGGCGGAGCGGATGATCGAGCAGCAGCTTCTGCGGCGGGAGATGGAGTCCAGCAGGTTCCCCACACCTTCCGAAGACGAAGCCAAGCCGATGATCGAAAAGATCAAGCGCGACCAGTATCCGTCAGAAGCGGACTACCGGGCCGAACTGGCCAAGTACGGGATCGGTGAAGAGGCGCTGGTCCGGAACCTGGTGGCGCAACTGGTGACGCTGCGTTTCGTCGAGCTTCGCTTCCGGCCGAGCAACACGGTGACCGAGGGCGAGATCGAGATCTATTATCGGGACACCTACACGCCGCGATGGGAGAAGACGCGGCCGAATTCCGAGGTGCCCGTGATCGAGGATGCGCGGGATGAGATCGAACAGATCCTGCTGCAGGAAAAGATCGACCAGGCGATGTCGGAATGGCTGAAGGCGGCGCGGGGATCGGCGCGGGTCCGGTACTTCGACGAGGCGTTTCGATGAAGTGGGTGCTGCGGATACTTGCGGTGCTGCTGCTGCTCCTGTTCCTCGCGGGTGTTGGCGCATTCTTCCTGGTCCGCAGCGATTGGTTTTCGCGGCAGATCCGCTCCGCGGCAGAACGCGAGCTGTCCAAAGCAACGGGCGGAAAGGCAGAGATCGGCGAGTTCCGGTTCGATTGGCGGACGCTCACCGCGCGCGCGGGCAGGATCACGGTGCCGAATCCGGGCGGCGGACCTCCGCTGGTCAAGGTGGAGTCGGCCACGGTGCGGCTCAAGCTGGTGTCGTTGATTGACCGCAAGGTCAACGTTGCCTCGATCGACCTGCAAGGCGTCGACGCCGATATCCGCACTGACACGCTGCCGCGGCGTACACAGGGCGCGCCACTCGACCGGTTGATTGACCTCGCGGCGGAACAGTACCGGATCCGGGAGAGCACGTTCCGGATCGAGTCACGGCGGATTCCGGTGGAAGCCGAAGGCAAGGATCTCAGCATCGTGCTCGACCGGTCGGGCAGCGACGCCTACAAGGGAAAGATCACGGCGGCTGAAGCCTCGTTCCGTGGTCCGATTGCGGTACCCCGGGTCACCGGTCTCAGCGCGGAGGTCCAGTTGGAGCGAAACCGCGTCGTGATAAGCCGGTTCGAACTGCGGCCTGGATCCAGCCGGTTGTCGGGCACGGGCGAGATTCCAGCGCTCGACCAACCCAGCTTCAAAGGCAGGATCGACGGCACGCTGTCGCTTGCGGAATGGGACCAGCGGCTTTCCGGAACCGCCCAAGCCGGAGCGGCAGTCACTGTGGATGCGGCTGGGCGATGGAAAGCCGAAGGCAAGTTCGCTGCGCAGGGCCTGACACTGCGCCATTCAGGATTGACCATCACCGGCGCCAGCGCGGCCGGGCCCTTCCGCGCCACGCCCGATCACCTGGAGTCGGATCAACTCGAAGTTTCGGCGAGCGGCGGGCACTTCAGGGGAACCGCTTCTGTAACGCGTTCTGGTGCATTTGCGGTTCGAGGAAACATCGAGGGATTCTCCTCGATCGAGCTGGCCAAGCTGCGCGAGATGGAGCTGCCGTGGGGCGCGCTGGTTTCGGGCGCCGTCGAAGCGAGCCCGGCCCGGATGCAGGCGGACCTGGCCCTTGAGCCGCTTCCAGGCAGTCCACCGGCGCGTGGCAACTTGTCGGTGTCGTATGATCTCGAACGCCGGGCGCTTCTCGTTTCCAGTTCTGTGATCGAGCTGCCCAAGACCCGCGTGACCGCCGAAGGGACCTTGGACGAAGTGCGCTTCGGCGTATTCTCGCGCGATCTCGATGAACTGCTGCCGGGTCTCACCCTGATCTCAAAGGAAGCGCCGTCAGCGCTGCCGTTGAAGCTCGATCCACGCGGGGTAGCGCGCATCGACGGAGTCTGGTCGGGCGGCGTGGAGCGGCCCCTTGTCACAGGCACCGCCCACATCGAGCAGGCAACCTCCCAGGGCGAGCGCTTCGAGTCGCTCAAAGCGCGATTCGAGTTGACGCCCTCCTCGGCCCGGTTCCAACAGGCCGAAGTGCGGCAGGATGGAGTCACAGCGGCAGGAGACTTGAGCGTCGCTCTCAACGCGTGGCGGCTGACAGACGAATCGGCACTCTCCGGGAGTTTCGCCACCACGGGCGTTCCAACCGGGACAGTGCTGAAGCGGCTGAAATTGTCCTATCCCGTGGCGGGCGTCGCGGCGGCAAACGTAAGGGTCGCGGGAACGGTGTCCCAACCGGCGGCGTCCGGAACCGTGTCGGTGGCGAAGGTGGTAGTGGGTGAGGAGCCGTTCGACTCGGTGGAGGCCTCGTTCGTCTACCAGGGCGGCGCGATCCGCGTCGACAACGGGAAGCTCCGTGAAGGCCGCGGACTCATGACCTTCTCCGGAGAAGCCGGCGCAAGCGGGGCGGTGAAGTTTGAGGCGGCGGGCGACGGATTTCTGCTCAGCCAGTGGAAGGCGGTGCAGGAACGGCGCGTTCCGCTCGATGGCCGGTTGTCGTGGAGGATGTCGGGCACTGCCCAGCGCGATCCGAACCAAACACGGCTCACGTCGCTCAACGGTGACCTGCGGGTGATGCAGGCCGCGGTCTCCGGCCGTCCCATCGGCGACGCGCGGGTCCTGGCGCGGACCAAGGAGTCGCTCGCGGTGGTTGAGGTGAACGCACAGGTCCGCGAATCCAAGCTGTATGCATCCGGCGAATGGAGCCTGGGGGGGAACTCTTATGGGCTGGGCCAACTGCAACTGACGCACCTGACGTTCGCCGACCTGCAGGAGCTGGGTTTTCTCGGCGATCCGGATCAGCCGCTGGCGTTCACTGGATTCCTGGACGCGGAGGTCGGCTTCTCGGGTCCGATTCTGCGGCCCGAAACATGGACGGGAGTCGCCAAGATCACGACGCTCGAAGTCCAGCCCAATCCTCGCGCGGCGGGCCGGGCCGAGCGGCGGCTGGTGTTGCGGAACCGGGAGCCGATCGTGGCTTCGGTGAATGCCGACGGCGTGCGGTTGCAGGATGCAAACCTGGTGGCGGAGGGAACCGAGATCCAGGCGGGCGGCTCCGTGGCGTTTCGAAGCCGGAATCCATTCAACCTGCAGGTGAAGGGGCGGCTGAATCTGCCGGTGGTGAGCATGTTCGAGCCGGACCTTGTTGCGACTGGAGTGTCAACAGTGGATGCCGCCGTGCGCGGTTCGCTCAACCGGCCGCAGGTCACCGGGCGGATGGAGATCCGCGACGCGGCGTTCAATTTGCGCGGGCTCCCGAATGGACTGGAGCGCACCAACGGCGTGATCATCTTCGACCGGACCCGCGCCAACATTGAGAAACTCACGGCGCAGACCGGAGGTGGCGATCTGTCCGTCGGTGGATTCGTCGGCTTCGGTACCGGCGAGCTGATCTATGGATTGACGGCGGCGGCTCAGCGCGTGCGTGTCCGTTATCCGGCTGCGGTGAGCACCACGTTCAACGCGAACCTCACAGTTTCCGGCACGGGGCAGCGGAGCCATCTGGCCGGAACCGTCGTCATCAACAAGATGGGAATCGTGCCACGGACCGACATCGGCACGCTGCTCGCCGAGGCCTCGCGCGCTGCCAATGCTCCGGCGGCCGCGCCGAACGATTTCCTGCGCGGGATGCAAGTGGATGTCAGCATCCAGACCGCGGCGGATGCGGAGCTTCAGTCCTCACTTGCGCGGGATCTGCGGCCGGACGCCAAGTTCCGGTTGTATGGCAGCGCGGTGAAGCCGGTGCTGATCGGGCGCGCTTCGCTCAACCAGGGGCAGATCAACTTCTTCGGCAACCAGTATTCGATCGCCCGCGGCGACATCTCGTTCTACAACACCGCGAAGATCGAGCCGGTGCTCGATTTCGACATGGAGACGCGTGTCCGCGGCGTGACGGTCAATATCAACTTCACCGGACCCGTGAGCCGGCTGGATGTCTCCTACCGCTCCGATCCGCCGTTGCGATCCTCGGATATCGTCGCGCTGCTGGCGGTCGGGCGGTCACCCGATTCCGGCATCACGCCGGGTGTTCCCAGCGCGGCCCAACATCAGAGCTTTCTTCAGAGCACGAACAACACGTTGCTCGGCCAGGCGATTTCGGCGCCCATCTCGGGGCGTCTGGAGCGGCTGTTCGGAGTGAGCCGGATCAAGATCGACCCGGAATTGACCGGTGTCACGAACACTCCCCAAGCACGGTTGACTGTTGAGCAGCAGCTCTCGCGGGACCTGACGGTGACCTACATTACGAACCTCAACCGCACGCAGCAGCAGGTGGTCCGGGTGCAGTGGGACTTCAGCCGCGACTTTTCCGTGCTCGCCGTGCGTGACGACAACGGAGTGTTCGGGGTAGACTTCTTTTACCGCAAGAGATTCTGATGAGGCTGCGAACCGCCGGCGACAAGATCAAGATTGAGCACAGCATCATTGATGGGGTGCGCCCGTTCCTGGAGCGGCTGACGGCGAGCGCGGAGATCCGTTCGGTGATTCCGGGGGTGATCCGGCCGGTGCGGGACGCCAAGGGTCCGGTGCGGGTGCGGATCACGGTGCCGACGCCGAATGGATGGAAGGCGATCGCGCTCAGCGCCGGCGCACGGCAGGAGCTGTTCATCAGCACGGGGTTGGGGAAGCAGGAGCTGGAGGCACTGATCGGGCGGGCGCTGGGGGATTGTTAGGCTTTTACGGTGCTTTCGGAGGCGTTTTGGTGCTTCCTGGGCTCGTTTTGCGATACCCACGGGCGTGGGTGGCGATCGTGTAACGGGCTGAGATTTCAATTACATGAAGGGACGAGGCCGGTCCGGGCTTGGGTTCGTTTGTGCAAATTTTCTTTTTCCAGAGCCCGGACCGGTGTTGAAGCGCCGTTTTTGATTCGATTTTTCAAAGAGCTGGGGCGGGGCGCAGTGTCCTCCGCCGATTGTGATTTTCGCTTTGGGGCAGTGGAGGGGATGCGAGGGAGTGCTGTAAACTGTTGATATTGAATGCGAAATTTTCTTGATCGGCGCGCGAACGGCTTGCGCGGCTGGCCACGGGCCGAAAAGTAGCCCTGTGCCTGTAACGCCCGGGACTTATACACGCAAGCGGAATCCGCCTGCGCATGAAGGTCCACAGTCTGGCGTTCGAACATCTCGTTGACTACCTCGTTGCCGGGCCGTT
>Ga0194132_10011369_pt1 | contig 11483 bp, 11 predicted proteins | sample TA2KigOf80mmetaG_FD_148612 | JGI IMG/M metagenome (GOLD analysis project Ga0194132, IMG submission 148612) | Freshwater microbial communities from Lake Tanganyika, Tanzania - TA2015054 Kigoma Offshore 80m | ecosystem: Environmental > Aquatic > Freshwater > Lake | place: Tanzania: Lake... | reverse complement strand
GCTAGCCCGCCGCCGCCCCCGCCTGGCGCTCCAGCACGAAGCGCAGCACAGCCTCGACGGTGCCGAGCGATGGGTTGCCGCGCACGGCCTCGGCGACCACCTGCTCGGCGTCGCGGCGGTTGTACTGCAGCGCCACGAGCGCCTCGATGGCGTGGCCACGGACGTCGGGCGGCGACCCGGACGCAGCGCCGGGCGGTCCGCCGTCGTCGGCGAGCTGCGTCTCCTCTAGCAGCCGCCCGCGCAGACGGGCGATGATCGTCTGCGCCAGCCGCTCGCCGATGCCGGGCAATTGCTGCAGCGCGCGGGTGTCCTCGCGCTCCACCCAGCGCGCGACCTCGGACACCGGGTGTGTGAGCGCGCGCACCGCCTTCGCGGGGCCGATCGTCGGCACCTCGATGAACTTACGGAAGAACTCGCGCTCGCGCAGCCGCGGGAAGCCGAAGAGCAGTGGCACGGGCTGGCGCTCGCTCGCGTGCTGGTACGTGAACAGCGCCAGCTCCTCGCCGGGCGCGTACGAGGCCATCCAGTCCGCGGCGTACGGCGGCAGCGCGAGCTCATACGTCACGCCCGCGATCTCGAGCCACAGCATGCCGGCAGCGGCATCCCAGTGCGCCAGCCGCCCGCGCAGCGCGACGATCATCGGGCGCTCACCGCGCGCCCCCGCGGGCCAGCAGCAGCTCGATGCGGCTCGACGCGAGCCGCGTCAGCGCAACCGCGAGCGCGTCCGACGCGTCGAGCGGCATCGGCGGCTCCGCGAGGCCGAGATGCACCGCGACCATCGCTTGCACCTGCTCCTTCGGCGCGCCGCCGTAGCCGGCGACCGCCTGCTTGATGGTCGCGGCGGGGAACTCGAACGTGGGCACGCCGCGCACGGCGGCGGCGACCAGCACGGCGGCGCGCGCCTCGCCCAGCGTCATCGCGGAGCGCACATTCGTGGCCACGTAGTGCTGCTCCATCGCGAGCTCCGTGGGCGCGAGCTCGTCCAGCAGCGCGCCGGCGCGCGTGAACAGCTCCGCCAGGCGCGCGGGTCGCGCGTCGCGCGCGCGCGTGCGCAGCACACCGCAGACGACGAGGCGCGCGCTCCCACCGTCGCCGTCGACGACCCCGTAGCCGGTCGCCGCGAGCCCCGGGTCCACGCCGAACACGCGGCGCACGCTCACGCGCTCAGACCCGCGGTTTCCAGCACCTCTGCCGTGAAGTCGGCGTTCGAGTACACCCGCGAGACGTCGTCCAGGTCGTCGAGGCGCTCGAGCAGCTTGAGCGCCTGGATCGCAGCCTTCTCGTCCAACGGCACGACGTTCTTCGGCACGCGCGCGACCTCGGCACGGTCGATGGCCAGGCCGGCGCCGGCGAGCGCCTCACGCACCCGCTCGAGGTCGGCGGGCTCGGTCAGCACCTCCACCTCGCTGTCGTCGACCGACACGTCGGCCGCGCCGGCCTCGATAGCAGCGAGCTGGATCTCGTCGCTGTCGCCGCGGCTGGCGTCGAGCGTGATCACGCCGCGCGTCTCGAACTGCCAGCCCACGGCTCCAGTCTCAGCGAGGTTGCCGCCGCCGCGTGAGAACGCGGCGCGGATCTCGGCGACCGTGCGATTGCGGTTGTCGGTGACCGCCTCGACAATGACCGCGGTGCCGCCCGGCCCGTAGCCCTCGTAAGTCACTTCGACAAGCTGGTCGGTGTCGGCGTTGCCGGCGCCGCGCTGGACGGCGCGCTCGATGTTATCGTTGGGCATGTTGGCGTCTTTAGCGCGGCTGATGGCCAGGCGCAGCGCCGGGTTCATCGCGGGGTCGGCCCCCGCCCCGCCGCGCGCGGCCATCGTGATGTCGCGCGCGAGCTTCGTGAACAGCTGGCCGCGCTTCGCGTCCAGCGCGCCCTTCTTGTGCTTGATGCTCGACCACTTCGAATGACCTGACACGGCATGCCCCCGACCCGCTTCCCCTCCGACGCGCCAATGCTAGCAGCGCGGCGCGACCCGCGGAATCGGCGCCTCGCCGGCGCCGCGGCGGCGCTCCGTCAGGGCCGCAGCGTCGTATTGTCGAGCAGGTGCGTGGCCCCGAACGCCACCGCCATCGAGAGCAGCACCGGCCCCGTCACGCGGCCCTGGATCTCGGTCAGCAACTCCGCGTCGGCGAGCGAGAGGTAGTCGATGGAGGCGAGCGGCCGCGCCTCGATCGGCGCGCGTGCGACGCGGCGCAGCACCTCGGCATCGCGCTCGCCGGCGGCGAACGCAGCCTCGGCGGCGCGCAGGCCGCCAGACAGCGCGACCGCCTGCGCGCGCTGCTCGGCCGAGAGGTAGACGTTGCGCGAGGAGCACGCGAGCCCGTCGGGCTCGCGCACCGTGGGACAGCCGACCACGGTGACCGGCAGCAGCAGGTCTCGTGTCATGTGCCGGATCACGGCAAGCTGCTGCGCGTCCTTCTGCCCGAAGTACGCGCGGTCCGGGCGCACGATGTGGAACAGCTTCGCCACCACCGTCGCCACGCCGTCGAAGTGGCCGGGCCGCCGCGCGCCCTCGAGCATGTGGCTGAGCGCGGACACCGTCACGCGCGTGGTGTCGCCGGGCGAGTACAGCTCCTCGACGGGCGGCACGAACACCAGGTCCACGCCGGCCCCCTCCAGCAGCGCCAGGTCGTGCGGCTCGTCGCGCGGGTAGCGCTCGAAGTCCTCGCCGGGGGCGAACTGCGTGGGGTTCACGAAGATCGAGGCGACGACCATGCGGCACTCCGCGCGCGCGGCGTGCACGAGCGAGAGGTGCCCCTCATGCAGGTAGCCCATCGTCGGGACGAACCCGACAGGCGCCGCGGACTCGCTGCGGGCAGCGCGCAGCGCGCCGGCCGAGCGGACGACGAGCATCCGGGCGCTACCGCTCCCCGGTCTCGGGATCGCCCTCCGCGAGCACGCCCTCGAGGTCGATGCCCTCAGGCCCGTGCGGGCTGTCGGCCAGGCGGAAGGTCATGCTCGCGACACGCGCGACCCGCTGCTCGTCCAGCAGGTGCGACTCCGCCGCCGACGGGAACGAGCCATCGCCGACGGCCTCGCGGTACGCCACAAACGCCGCGCGCTGCAGCGTGCCGGCCTCCATGAACCGTCGCGCGTGCTTCATCTTGCGGTCGGTGTACAGCCCCAACAGGTCGTGCACCACCTGCACCTGCCCGCTGCAGTACAGCCCGGCGCCGATGCCGATGGTCGGCACGTGCAGCTGCTGCGTGATCGTGAACGCCAGCGGCGCAGGCACCGTCTCGAGGACCACCGCGTACGCCCCGGCCTCCTCGAGCGCCTTCGCGTCGGCCATCACGCGCACCCCTTCGCGCGGCGTCTTGCCCTGGATCTTCCAGCCGCCGTAGGCGTTGACCGACTGCGGCGTGAGGCCGACGTGGCCCATCACCGGGATGCCGGCCTCGACGAGTCGCTGCACCGTCTCCGCCGAGCGCTGCCCGCCCTCGAGCTTCACTGAGCCAGCGCCGGTCTCCTGCATGATGCGCACGGCGTTACGTAACGCGTCCTGCCACCCGCCCTGGTACGAACCGAACGGCATGTCGACGACCACGTGGGCGCGCTTCGTGCCGCGCACGACGGCGGCGCCGTGGCGGACCATGTCGTCGACGGTCACCGGCAGCGTGGAGTCGTAGCCGAGCACAACCATGCCCAGCGAGTCGCCGACGAGCAGAATCGGGATACCCGCCTCGTCGGCGAGCTGCGCCGTCGGGTAGTCGTAGGCTGTGAGCATCGCGAAGCGGGTGCCCTCGTCGCGCATCCGCTGCAGGTCGGTGATGGCGATTCGCTTCACTGTCACGCCTCCCCACGTAGCGCCGTGAGCTTGGACTGCGCGCCGGCCTGCTCGCCCACGCTCTGGACGAGCGCCACGTTGGTCTCGAGCAGGTCGACCATGTGGTTCGCGCCGTCGACGTGCACGAGCCGCGGGCGATGCGCGGCGACGCGCTCAGCCGGCACACCCTCGTAGTTGAGCACGATCACGATGTCGCCGACGTGCACCAAGTGCGCCGCAGCCCCATTGATGCCGATCACGCCCGAGCCCGCCGGCCCCGCGATGGCATAGGTCATCAAGCGCGCCCCGTTGGTCACGTCCAGGACTTGCACCTGCTCCCACTCGACGATCCCGGCCGCTTCCATGAGCGTCTCGTCGATCGTGATCGAGCCAATGTAGTCGAGGTCTGCCTGCGTGACCGTGGCGCGATGCACCTTGCCGCGGAGCATCATCCGCATGTGGCGCACCCGGACATGACAGCACCTCGGGCATGCCGACGCGCGCGAACCACCAGCACCGTCATCTCGGCCTCCCCGTCTCGGTCTCTCGATCCAAGCGGACTAGCCAGGGGGTATGCCTTGTCACCGTACGGGGTGGCAGGGCGCCATCAGTATAGGAACGGCCGATCGCCTGTCAATCGGCCGTGCGGAGCGCGGTCAACCGTCGCGGCGGAGCCATTCGGCCGCCGACGGCACCCCCGCGAGCCCCGTGGCCAGGCGCACGCCTCGCAGCACCGCGCGCTCGACGGCGCGCGTCGCCAGCGCTTCCAGCGCGCCGTAGCCGACCGCGTCGACCTCGACGGCGCCCGTGGCCAGCACGAAGATCGTATCGCCATCGCCCTGGGTGTGCGCCGGCCAGATCGTACGGGCGAAGCCGTCTTGGCAGACCGTCGCGAGGCGATTCGCCTGGGCCTTGGTCAGCCGGGCATTCGTCGCGACCACGCCGAGGGTCGTGTTCGCCGGCACGAGCTCGGCGACAGCTTCGCGCGCCCCGGCCGGCGCGGCGGTGGCAAGCTCCGGCCACGGCGCACCGGTGCGCCAGTGCGCCTCCAGGTCAACGAATCCGCCCGCCTCCTCGCCACGCGGCGCGGCGACGAGCTCGCCCGTCCGAGGGTCGCGGATGGCGCCGACCGCGTTCACCGCGACGACCGCCCCGGCGACGACACCCGTGGCGGTCTGCTCGCTCGCCGTGCCCAGGCCACCCTTGAGGCGGCGCGCGGGGCCGGCCTGCTTGGCGATCGTCGCGCCCGTGCCGGCCCCCACCGAGCCCTCGGCGACCCGCCCGGCGGTGGCGCCGCGCGCGGCGCGATAACCGGCCTCGGCGCTCGGGCGGCGCGGGCGCCCGAGCGTCAGGTCGAACAGCACCGCCGCCGGCACGATCGGCACGACCTGCCCCGCGAACGCGAGCCCCCAGCCCTGCTCCTCGAGGTAGCGCACCACGCCCCCCGCCGCGTCGAGCCCGAACGCCGAGCCGCCCGTCAGGACGATGGCGTGCACCTGCTCGACGAGGTTGCCGGGGCGGAGCAGGTCGGTCTCGCGCGTGCCGGGCGCCGCCCCGCGCACGTCGACGCCGCCCGTGGCGCCGGCCGGGGCGAGAACGACCGTGCAGCCGGTGGCCGCGCGGCGGTCCGTCCAGTGCCCCACGCGGACGCCGGGCACGTCGGTGATGGCGTCACGTGGCTCCCGCAGCGGCATGCGCCGATGCTACACGGCGGCGACGTTGATCCGCCGCACCGAGAGCACCGAATCGATGAAGTCCATGCAATGGCGCAGGTAAGCGTCCGGGGAGTGCAGGTAAGCGGCGCAGTGGCCAACGCCAGGCACCGCCCACACCTCGACGCGCCGAGTGAGCGCGGCGCCAGCGACGTTCAGCGTGTGCGCGAGGGGCACCAGGCGGTCGGCCTTCCCGTGGATAAACAGCAACGGGATCTCGGGCATGTGCGTGATCGCGCGCAGCGGCTGCGTCGCGTCGGCGTCGGCCCCGAAGTACCCGCGCGCGATGCGCAGTGCGAGCCGGAACGTGGGCGCGGGGACCGCCGCCCACCGGCGCCGCAAGTACGCGCGCGCCGACGTGAACGGCGAGTCCGCGATCGCGGCGTCGACCTCCAGGCCCTCCGCGAGCGCGCAGATCGTCAGCGCGGCGCCCAGGCCGAACCCGTGCAGCACCACGGGCAGCGCCTCGGCGCGCTCGCGCGCGTAGCTCACGGCTGCCGCCAAGTCCTGCTGCTCCAGCGCCCCGAAGTAGTCGCGCACGCCCCCGGACTCCCCACGGCCGCGCAGGTCGAACGCCATCACATGGAACCCGCGACGCAGGTAGTCACGTTGCAGCATGAACAGGCCACAGTGCCGGTCCGCGCGCGTGCCATCGGTGTCGTGCGCGAGCACGACCGTCCCTCGCGCGCCCGGCGATTCGAGGTACCAGCCGCGCAGCAGCGTGTCGTCGTCTGCGTCGAACTGCACCTCCTCGTAACGCAGGCCGAGGTCGCCCGGCGTGCCCTCGACACGGCGGCGCTTCGAGCGTGTGAAGAGCTCGGCGCAATAGATTGCAGCGAGCACATGCGCGCATAGCATTGCGATTACGGCAAGTACGATGAGCCAGATCATCGCCGCTCACGCCTCCCTGCGTCTCCCGGCCACACTGTATCGGCTGCGACGCGCGCGGGACAAGTACACGCGTACGGCGTTCAACAGGTCGTCGACAACGAGCGTGCGCGGCGTGCCGTTATGTTCCTGCATGATCGAACGCAGCGAGCGCGAGCGTGACGACGCCGAACGCGATGAACGTCCATCCCGCGATGCGACGCTACGCGCGCGCTGGGATGCGCACGCGCAGCTGCTGTCCGGCAGCGATCGCCAGCGCGCCGCCGGCGATCATTCCGAGCGTCGCGCCCGCCCACACGCCGACGCGCCCCGCGCGCTCCACGCTCGCCAGCGACAGCGCCGCCACCTGCGTCTTGTCACCCAACTCCGACAGGAAGAACGAGACGGCGAGCGCGGCGATGGTCGCGAGCGCACCGCTTCGCCAGCGCACATCGCCGAGCGCATCGTCGTCGCCGCCGTCGTCGCGCAGCGACCACGCACCGAAGCCGATGAACGCGAGCCCGGACCCGACCGCCACGACCCCGGCCAGCAGCGCCGCGCCCGCGAGCACGCCGCCCAGCACAGCCAGTCCCATTATGACCGTCGCCTCGATCGCGATCGCGCTGAGCACCCACCATCCGGGATAGCGCGCGCCCAGCGTGAGCGCGAGCAACATCGACTTGTCCCCGAGCTCCGCGATGAAGACGAGCGCGAACGCCATCGAGAACGCGTCGATCACCGGCGCTGGCAGCGCGGGCAGAAGTGCGTGCCGCGTCCCGCCACGCGCACCTTCGCGATAGGAGTGCCGCAGCGTTCGCACGGCGCGCCGTCGCGGCGGAACACGTGCACGTGCACGTGGTGCCACCCCGCGGCGCCCAGCCCGTCCCGGTAGTCAGAGAACGACGACCCGCGATGCTCGAGGGACGCGGCGAGCGTCTCGCGCAGCGCCGCGTGCAGCCGCGTCACGCGCCGCGGTCCCAGCTCGCACGCGGGCGTGCGCGGGTCGATGCGCGCGAGCCAGCACGCCTCGTCGGCGTAGATGTTGCCGACGCCCGCGCAGACGGCCTGGTCGAGCAGCGCCGCCTTCACCGCCACCGAGCGGCGCGCGAGCGCCGCGCGCAGCCACGCCGCGGACCACGCGCCGCTGAGCGCGTCCGGGCCCGTGTGCGGCATCGCCTCGCGTGCGTCGCGGACCAGGTGCCACGTCGCGAACTTGCGCATGTCGCGTAGCCGCAACGAACTGCCGTCGTCGAAGTCCACGCGCGCGCGCTCGAATCGGTCCGCCGCCTCGGACTGCGGCGCGTGCACAAGCGAGCCGGTCATCCGCAGGTGCAGCACCCAGCTCCGGCCGTCGTCGAGCCGCGCGACGAGGTATTTGCCGTGCCGCTCCAGCGCCTCAATCCGCCGCCCGGTGAGCGTGCGCTCCAGCGCACGCGGCGTGTGCGTGACGGCCAGGCGCTCCGCGCTGGCGTGGATGCGCGTCGCCACGATCGTGCGCCCCACGAGCAGCGGGGCGAGATCGCGGCGGATCGTCTCGACCTCAGGCAGCTCAGGCATCGGCCTCCGTGCCGGCCGTCACCGCGCCGCCTCCATCTCACCCCACGACGCGCCACTCTTCTCGTCGAGGTCGAGCGGGACGTCGAGCGGCAGCGACGGCATCAGCCGGCGCGCGATCTCGCGCACGTCGTCCAGCTCCGCGCGCGGCAGCTCGAAGATGAGCTCATCGTGCACCTGCAGCACCATGCGCGCGAGCTTGCCGGCCTCGCGGCGCGCGAGGAGCTCGGCGTCGATGCGGTTCATCGCGATCTTGATGATGTCGGCGGCGGTGCCCTGGATCGGCATGTTGATGGCGATGCGCTCGGCCGCCATGCGGCGGTTGTGGTCGGTGGAGCGCAGCTCCGGGATGTAGCGCCGCCGTCCGCTCAGCGTCTCGGCGTAGCCCAGGCGGCGCGCTTCCTTGACGGTGCGCTCGCGCCACTCGGCCACCGCCGGGTACGCCTCGAAGTACGCGCTGATGAACGCTTCCGCCTCGGCGCGCGGGATGCGCTCGCGCGTCGACAGCCCGAACGCCGTGAGTCCGTACAGCACGCCGAAGTTGAACACCTTCGCGCGCCGCCGCATCTCCGGCGTCACCCCCTCGAGCGGCACGCCGAACACACTCGCGCCCGTTGCGCGGTGGATGTCGAGTCCCTCGCGGAACGCCCGACGCAACCCCTCGTCGCCGGACACGTGCGCGAGCACGCGCAACTCGATCTGCGAGTAGTCGAACGACAGGAATACCGGATCGGCGCCGCACCCGCGCGCGACGAACGCGCGCCGCACCGCGTTGCCCACCTCCGTGCGCACCGGGATGTTCTGCAGGTTCGGATCGTTAGAGGACAGCCGACCGGTCGCGGCAGTCACCTGCGAGAACACCGTGTGCACACGTCCCGTGTGCGGGTTCACCTGTAGCGGCAGTGTATCGAGATACGTCGACTTGATCTTCGTAAGCTCGCGCCACTGCAGCACTGCGTCCACCGCCGGATGCACATCGCGCAGCGCTTCCAGTGCGTCGGCGTCCGTGGTCCAGCCGGTCGCGGTCTTGCGCGTGCGCGGCAGGCCGAGCTCCTCGAACAACACGACCGAGAGCTGTTGCGGCGAGCCGATCTGGAACTCGTGGCCGACCGCGGCGTAGACCGCGCGCTCCGCGTCCACGATGCGCTCGACGAGCGCCGCGCCGTGCTCGCGCAGCGCATCGACGTCGATCGCCACGCCCCAGCGCTCCATGCGCGCGAGCACGGGGATATGCGGCAGGTCGATATCCGCGAACACGCCGTCGACGTGCGTCGCGACGAGCTCGGGCGCGAGCGCATCGGCCAGCCGGAGCGCGAGATCGGCGTTCCCAGCTGCGTACGGCGGGCACTGCGCGGGCTCCGTCTGCGCGAACGTGATCGCCTTGCGCCCGGTGCCGAGCAGCACTTTCGGTTCGACCAGCTCGTGGCCGAGCCGGTCGAACGCGAGCCCGCGCACTGTCGCGTTCGCGTCGCCAAGCAGGTACGCAGCGACCATCGTGTCGAAATCGAACCGCTCGATCCAGCGCCCCCCGCGCGCTTCGGCGAGCGGCAGCTGCACGTTCTTGCCGTTGTGCGCGACCAGCCGAAACGCGGGGTCCGCGATCACGGGCACGATCGCCGCCAGCACTTCCTCCTGCGCGAGCTGAAACGGCGCAGGCGTGCCTTCGTCGCCGAGCAGCGGCGCCTGCGTGTGCCCGAACGGGAGGTACCAGCCCTGTCCAGCCTCGACGCTCAGCCCGAAGCCGACGAGGCAGTCGGCCGCCCGCATCGGGTGCGCCGCGTCCGCGACGAGCTCGATCGCGGCGCGACCGCGCATGCGCAGCTCCGCCACGACCTCGGCGAGCCGCTCCGGCGTCATCACCACCTCGTACGTGCCGGCCTTCGCTGGGGGTGCAACCGGCGTCGCGCGCGGCTCGGCATACGGCGGGTCGGTCACGTGCTCCGGCAACCGGCTCACCAGCGAACGGAACTCCAGCTCGCGAAACAGCTCGAGCACGGCCTCGCGGTCGTAGTCGCGCACCGCGGCCGGCTCTAGGTCCAGCGTCACGCCCGGCACGTCGCTCACAATCGTCGCGAGCTGCTTCGACTGGCGCGCGGCCTCCTCGCCCTCGCGCAGCGCCTTCTGCGCGCGCGCCGGCGTCACCTCGTCGAGGTGGTCGAGCATCGCCTCCACGCTGCCCCACTGCTGGATGAGCGCCGCCGCGCCCTTCTCACCGATGCCGCGCACGCCGGGGATGTTGTCCGAGGTGTCGCCGACGAGCGCCTTGTAGTCGACGATCTGGCGTGGCTCGAAGCCCCAGCGATCGCGCGCCACCGTCTCGTCGTACAGCACGTAGTCGCGCTGGTACGGCCGGTACATGTAGACGGTGACGCCGGGCTGCACAAGCTGGATGAGGTCATTGTCCAGCGTCACGATCACGACGTCGACGCCCTGCGCGACGGCCTGCGTGGTGAGCGTGCCGACGACGTCGTCCGCCTCGAACCGCGCGGCCTCGATGATCGGGATGCGGAACGCTTCCAGCAGCTGCCGCACGCGCGCGATCTGCGGGCGCAGGTCATCCGGCATGGACACGCGCGTCGCCTTGTAGGTCTCGGTGACCTCGTGGCGGAAGGTCGGCTGCGGGCCGTCCCAGGCCGCGATCACATACGTGGGGCGCAGCTCCGCAAGCACGTGCAGCAGGCTGTTGGCGTAGCCGAACACGGCGGCCACCGACTCGCCCGTGCGCCGCACTGTCAACACGTCGCGCAGCGCGTAGAACGAGCGATAGATGATCCCGTGCGAGTCGAGCAGCACCAACAGCGGGCGTTCACGAACAGCGGCCACGCCCGCAGTATAGTCGGCCCGTCGGTGCGGGCCTCCCCGCATCGCGGCGACCCGCGCAAGGTGACCCGTGACCGGCCCGGCAACCACGTGGTGGCTGTAGCGAACCGCCTGGCGCGGCGGGCGCGCCGCCGCCGCGCTCGCCGCGCTCATGCTGTCCGCAGCGCTCGCCGCCGCGCCGTAGTTCGCCGAGGTGATGCGCGGGCTCGCGCTCTCGGCCGCGCTCGGGACGCGCCCGCCCGCGCAGCCGGACCTACGCCTCACGCTCGCCAGCGTGCCCCTCGAGGCTATGCCCTTCCAGGCGGCCGCCGAGGACCTGGATCGCGGCGCGCTCGGCGAATCGCCCGTGGAGCAGCTGTGCACGGTCACCACCGACCCGTTGCTCCTCGCCTCACCGGGCGGTGAGCGCCCTGACGAGCAGACGCCGCCCGCGCCGCGCGCCGTGCTGCGCTCGCGCGCCGGCCTCGAGACGCGCGTAAGTTATGTCGCAAGCCAGCGCGTGCCCGAGACCACGGGCCTACCGGAGCTCGTGCCGGTTGCCGTCGGGCGGGACAGCGCGGCGCAGCGCGGGCTGAGCGTCGGCCAGCGCCTCGCACTGCACCCGAGCTGGACCGTCGAGGGCGTCGCGACCACCGTCGAGATCGCCGCGATCATCGCGCCGGCCGACCCGGCCGACCCGCACTGGCAGGGCGACGCCGCGCGCGCGCTCGAGGGCGAGGACGGCCCGGAGGCGCCGCTCGTGCTGCACGTCCCGGAGGCGACGT
>Ga0194132_10011366_pt1 | contig 11489 bp, 12 predicted proteins | sample TA2KigOf80mmetaG_FD_148612 | JGI IMG/M metagenome (GOLD analysis project Ga0194132, IMG submission 148612) | Freshwater microbial communities from Lake Tanganyika, Tanzania - TA2015054 Kigoma Offshore 80m | ecosystem: Environmental > Aquatic > Freshwater > Lake | place: Tanzania: Lake... | reverse complement strand
GGTAGCGTTCGGAGGTTTGCGAGGCCTGATGGACAATTCGGGACTTTCGGCGGGACAACGTGCGGCGATTTGCAGGGCGGGCCTGAATCTAACATGACATTGAAGGGCCGATTTCCCGGGTCCGGGTCGATACCAACGCCGAGCCATGGTGCGGTTGGAGAACTCTACGCGGCGGCGCTGGCGCGGTATGAGGCTGGCGATGCCTCCGCAGCCGCGTTGTTCGATGCGGTTCTTGCGGCGTATCCGGCGCATGTCCCGGCGCGCTACAAGCTCGCCAACCTGCACAAGGAGGCCGGCGAGCTGGATGCGGCTGAGGCCGGCTATGCCGAAGTGCTGCGCCGGCAGCCGGCACATGCCGAGGCCTTGAACAATCTCGGCGCCATCCATCAGCTGCGAGGAGCGCCCGCAGCGGCGGAAACCTGTTATCGGGAGGCGATTGCCAGCGATCCGGCCTTGCCTGCGCCGGCGCTCAATCTGGGACGGCTGCTGATCGATGCCGGGCGCATGGCCGAAGCCGAGCGCGTGTTCGCCGACGCGCAGGCGCGCAGCCTCGACGCAGGGCTGTTCGGCCACCTGCGGGCGGCCGCGGGCGGCGGCAGTGGCGACGCGCGTGCCGGCGTGGCGAACGGTGCAGCCCGCGCGCCCGAGTCCTATGTGCGCGAGACTTTCGATGCCTTCGCGGGAGGGTTCGAGCAGCGTTTGGTCGGGGAACTCGACTATCGTGTTCCGGCGCAGCTTGTTGCGCTGGCGAGAAGACGCGTCGGCGCGGCCGGCGGGCTCGACGTGCTCGACCTTGGTTGTGGCACCGGGCTGGTGGGCCAGTCGTTGGAGCGGCCGGGAACGCTGGCGCGCTCGCTGGTCGGCATCGACCTGTCCACGCGCATGCTCGATGAGGCGCGCCGCAAGGCCTGCTACACCAGCTTGCAGCAGGCCGACATCGCGGCCTGGCTGGCGGGCGCCCCGGGCGCGCACTTTGACCTGGTGATCGCGGCCGATGTATTCATCTACTTCGGCGAGCTGGACGCGGTGTTCGCCGACGTCGGCCGCACGTTGCGCGCAGGAGGCCTGTTCGCCTTCTCGGTCGAGACCACGGAGCAGGGCCGCTGGCAGTTGCTGCGCAGCGGCCGCTATGCCCAATCCGACGCCTATATCGCCGAACTGTACTCTCGCCATGGCCTGATTCTTGAGGAGCGGCTGCCGGTGGCGATCCGCAGGGGCGTGGCGGGCGCGCTGTTCCTCTTGAGGAAGCGCTGACCGTGCGGGTGCTCCTGCGCCGGACTTGCATGCAGGACGCACGTGATCCCGCAAAAAATTCACCTGTCTCAGGGCCCAGCCTCTAAAATACCGGGCTACGGTGTCCCCTTGTCGGGCTATCCGCATGGAGCCGGCTCGGCAAGTGCGAGGTCGCATCGGAATGACCGGGATGGGTCCTGATGCAGGAGAGTGCGGGGAACCTGGCTGCGTAACTGCGCCCTAAACAAGAAAAATACCCAGATAAACCGTGAATAAGTACCAATGGATTATTGTCGTGGTGGCCGCGATTAACGTCGTGCTGGTTGCGCTTTTCCCGCCCTACGATTACGTATCGGCCGCGCGCAACAACGTGCTAACCTTCGACGGCTTCTACTGGCTGTTCACCGACGTCGGCGGGCGGAAGGTCAACAGCAGTTTCCAGCAGATTGAGTACTTCATCATCCTCATCAACGCGGCCATTGCCTGGCTGCTGCTGCGGCCGGGAGCGCAATCCGCCGCTGATCCCACGGCCGCCGGCACCGCCGGCGAACCTGCCCGCAAGATCGACTGGCAGCGCGTTGTGCTGATGGGCGTTGCGATCAATCTTTTCCTGGTGCTGCTGTTCCCGCCGATGGAGAACTTCTATGCGGTCACGCGCGCGGCGCTGCCGAGCTTCGATGGATTCTTTTTCCTGTTTGGCGAACGCGGCGCGCGCACCATCGTCACCCAGCTGCTGTAACTGGAAGGGATCTTCGTGCTGGTCAACGGTGCCATCCTGTGGTTGCTGTGCCGCCAGGCGCCGAAGGAGCTCACCGATAAGCAGCGCGCGGCACTGGCGCGCGAGCTGCAGCACAAGCGGTAATCGCGCGGCCGCCTCGCCGGGCGAAACAGTCGTGGAAGTTCAGGCCCTCGACGCTGGCGGCGGGGCCGGCAACTGCCACTGCACGGCGGCGACGCCCGGGGAGCGCAATTCGCGCAGCATACGCAGTGCCATCTCGCGCCCGCAGTAGTAGCCGGGGATGTAGGCGCCCTCGACGAATCCCAGCGAGCGGTAGAAGCGGCGCCCGGCCTGGTTTGCCGTTCGCAGCTCGAGGTGGATGACGGCGATGCCAGCCGTGTAGGCGGAATCGACCAGCCATTCGATCAGCCGACGGCCGATGCCCCGGCGGCGGTGGCTGGCAGCAACCGCCAGCAGCGACAGGTGGGCATGCTCGTCCCCAAACTGCATGATGGCGAAGCCGATCACTCGCCGGCCGTCCACCGCCACCAGCGTGGTGGTATCGGCGCGCCGCATGGTGCGCGCGACGCGCTCCGATTGCCAGGACCAGCCGAGCCCCACTTCGATGAGGTCGCGCGACATTAGCGCGATGCGTGTGGCATCCGCGGGCCGGGCGAGTCGCAGCGTGATGTGTTCAAGCGCCATGCATCCAGCATAGCAGGAGCACGGCCGCGAAAACAAGCGCAGCGGCCGGCGTGGCGTTCTAGAACGGCCGCACCACCACCAGGATGACCGCGGCAACCAGCATCAGCACCGGCACCTCATTGAACCAGCGCAGCCAGACATGGCTGCGCCTGTTGCGGTCGTGCTTGAAATCGTCCAGCAGGCGGCCGCACCAGAGGTGATAGAGCACGAGCAGCGCGACGACGGCCAGCTTGGCATGGAACCAGGCACCGAGCACGCGCGGGTACCAGCCCAGCCACAGCCAGGTACCCAGGGCGATGGTGATCACCGCGCCCGGCGTCATGATGCCATAGTAGAGCTTGCGCTCCATGATCTTGAAGCGCTCGATGCCCGCGCGGTCGTCCGCGCCGGTAATGGCGTGATACACGAACAGGCGCGGCAGATAAAACAAGCCTGCGAACCAGGTGACCATGAAAATGATGTGAAACGCCTTGACCCACAACATGGCAGGCACCTTATTTGAGCAGCCGACGGCGGAACAATACCACTGCAGTGTAGAAGCCCGCGGCGGCGTAGGCCAGCAGCACGAGGACGTCCGAAACAATGTTCGCGGGGATCTCGCCCAGGAGCAGCGGCCGCACCAGCGAAGTGGCGTGCGACAGCGGCAGTACCCAGGCGATCGCCTGGAAGGCTGCGGGCAACTGCTCTATGGGGAAAAACACGCCGCAGAGCATGGCCATGGGCGTGATCACCAGCGTGAAGTAGTACATGAAGAAATCATAGCCGGCCGCCATGGCGGTGATGGCGAGGCCGATGGCGGCAAAGCACAACCCCACCAGCGGCACCACCCCGATGGCAAGCAGCGACAGTGGCGACGTGGACAGGCCCAGTGCCCACACCACGGCGAGGATGGCGAGGCCGGAGAGGAAGCTCTTGCTCGCCGCCCACATCAGTTCGGCCAGCACCACGTCGTCGAGGTCCACCGGTGCGTTCATGATCGCGTCCCAGGTGCGCTGCACATGCATGCGCGAGAAGGCCGAGTACAGCGACTCGAACGTTGCGCTGTTGGTGGTGGAGAAGCACACCGTGCCGGCGGCAAGGAACACAATGTAGGACACGCCGCCGACTTCCGGCAGCAGTGCGCCGAGGCCGTAGCCCAGGCCCAGCATGTAGATCATCGGGTCGGCGAGGTTGCCGAGGATGGACGGAATGGCGAGCTTTTTCCAGACGAGGAAATTGCGCCGCCACACCGGAACGAAGCGCAGGCTGAGTCGCGGCGGGGCGTAGTCGCTCGCCGCGCGCATGGGGCGCAGCGCTTCATCCGCATTGCTCAATCGCGCAGCTCCCGGCCGGTTAGTTTCAGGAACACGTCTTCCAGGTTGGCGGCGCGGTGCAGGTAGCGCAGCGCGGGGCGCCCTTCCAGCGAGGCGAGCACCCGGCCCGCATCGGCGGTATAGCAGAACACCGTCTCGCCGGTCACTTCCACGCGCGGCGCCAGCGCTCGCGCGGTCGCCGCCCAGGCCAGCGTGCCCTCCCCGTAGGCTTCCACGACCTCTGGCTCGATGTGCCGCGCGATCAGTTCGCGCGGGCTGCCCAGCGCGATGATGCGGCCATGGTCCAGGATGGCGAGACGCGCACACAGGCGCTCGGCCTCGTCCATGAAGTGGGTGTTGAGGAGAATGGTCTTGCCCTGCGCCACCAGGGTCTTCAGGCGCTCCCAGATCAGGTGGCGCGCCTGCGGGTCGAGCCCGGTGGTGGGCTCGTCCATGAAGATGAGGTCGGGGTCGTTGACTAGGGACCGCGCCAGCGTGAGGCGCCGTTTCATGCCGCCGGACAGCGTCTGGATGCGCGATTCTGCGCGGCCGGCGAGACCGGCAAATTCGAGCAGGTCCGGGATGCGCGCACGGATGCCGGCGTCGGCGAGGCCGAAATAGCGGCCGTAGACGAGCAGGTTTTCGGCCACGGTGAAATCCGGATCGAGGTTGTCCATCTGCGGCACCACGCCCACGCGCAGCCGGGCACGCCGCGCGTCGGCGGGGACCGGCATTCCCAGCAGATCGACATTGCCGGCTTCTGCTGTCACCAGGCCGAGGCACAGCCGCAGGGTAGTGGTCTTGCCCGCGCCGTTGGGCCCGAGCAGGCCGAAGCACTCGCCGCGCGCCACGGAGAAACTCATGCCGCGCAGCACTTCCTGCTCGCCGTATGACTTGTGCAGGTCGGTGACGGTGAGGACGTTCACGTTGGCGGGCTGGGTGGATGTCAGGGAGAAGTCGTTCATGCCGGGCCGATGGCAGCCGGTGGCTGCGGGTTGGCGCGCTGGCCCATGCCTACTTCCACTGTCCCTGGATGATGGTGCGGATTAGCTTCAGCTTGCGGTGAAAGAAGTGATCGGCGCCGGGGATGACGCTTATGGCCAGGGGTTGCGGGCGCGCCCAGTCCAAGACGTTGGCCAGTGGCACGGTCTCGTCCTGCTCGCCGTGAATGACGATGGAGTCGGCGGGAACCGTGCCGGTGGTGTAGCTGCGTCCGTCGCTAACGAAACCTGCTGGCAGCGCGACCAGCACCAGCCGCTGCAGTTTCATGCGTTCGGCCAGGCGCGTCTGGATCCAGGCGCCGAAGGAGAAACCGGCGGCGGCCACCGGAAGGTCGCTGCCGGCAGCGAAGCGACTGCGTGCCCAGGCGGCCAGCGTCAGCATGTCTGCCGTTTCGCCTTCCCCATGATCGTGCACGCCGTCGGTGTCGCCGACGCCGCGGAAATTGGAACGTATCGCGGCGTAGCCGAGTTCGGCGAAGGTTTTGGCCAGCGTCTGCACGACCTTGTTGTCGAGGGTGCCACCGAACAGTGGATGGGGATGCGCAATCAGCGCAACGCCGCGCAGCGCAGGACCCGCGGATTGGCTGGCCGGGAGGTCGATGACGGTTTCAATGCGCCCGGCGGACCCGTCCACGAACAGCGTCTCGGAGCCGGCCCGCGGGGGTGGGCGCATTGCGGTGATACGGCGGTCTGCTAGATACGCAGGCGTTCGACTACGCGGCCGTTCGTCAGGTGCTCATCGATGATTTCGTCAACGTCGGACTTGTCGACGTAGGTGTACCAGATTTCCTCCGGGTACACGACGATGACCGGACCTTCCTCACAGCGGTCCAGGCAGCCGGCCTGGTTGATGCGCACCTTGCCCTCGCCCGACAGGCCGAGTTCCTTGACACGCTTCTTGGCGTAATCGCGCACGTCGTTGGCGCCGTGATCATTGCAGCAGGCATCGCCATTCTGGCGCTGGTTGCAGCAGAAAAACACGTGGTTCTTGAAATAGCGCATGTCCCTAGGGTCGCCTGGCAGTATGGAAAGGGTGAATTATACCCGCACACTCCCGGCCGGCCTCCCGCCTGCGGGCGTGTTTGCGGGCGAGCGCTCAGGCGCCGCCACCCCAGTCGCCGCCGTCGCGCCGCTGGTTGCGATCGCTGGCCAAGGCCATCAGATGGACCAGAGCCGCAAACGGCCACGCTGCCGAGACGATGCGCGTCAGTCCGTTGAAATTGAGGAAATGGCCTTGCCGCCATTCGGCCAGGAAGGCGGCGAGGTACGGATTCTCGGGGGCGAAGTTGACCACCGCGGCCGCAAACATCAGTGACAGGGCGGCCAACCCCAGGCGTGCCGGCCGCGGGAGGCCCGCGGCCAGTATGGCGAGCACGGCGCCCACGGCGGTGCCGAACAAGGCGCCCGGCGTGACCCAGAGCAGCATTTCCTGCGAACTGAACAACAGGCCGTAGGCAACGGTGCGAACCAGCAGGCCGGCTGTGAGCACCGCCACCATGATCACTCTCGAAGGCTGCCCGGCCCTCATCAGCGTGCCGGCGAACAGGCACACCGCGAGCGCGTTGGCGCCGGCCACCGCCGCCTCAACGCGCATGAAGAGTTCTGCCGGGTAGAGGCGGCCGCTCGGCGTCTGGAACAGGCTGCGCAGATCGCCGTTGCCGAACAGCAGGGTCTCGGGACTCAGCAGGGAGAACAGCCACAGTCCGAGCAGCACCAGGCCCAGGTCGATGCGCGCGCCGGAGCGGAACAGGCGGTAGCGCAGCGCCTGCAGCCCGTCTTCGCGCAACAGCATCCGCGCCGCGGCGACGCCGATGAGCGTGCCCATCAATGCGCCGGCTGCATTGGCGCCGAAGTCGATGTTGGAGGCGTAGCGGCTGGGTAGGTAGGTCTGCAGGGACTCCAGGCAGGCGCTCAGGGCGGTCGACAGCAGGAAGGTGAGGACCATGGCGCTCGCGCCACGCGCCACGGGATACAGCGCCAGCACGCCGAGGAAGCCGAGCGGCAGGTAGGCCAGCACGTTGACCGAAACATCGAAGGCCGTGATGTAGGGCGGTGGGCCCATCGCCAGCCACGCCAGCGGGGCGGCGCCGTTGTCGACCCAGCCCGAGAAGGGATGCAGGCTGGCGTAGACAACGAGCAGCGAGTAGGCCGCCACCAGGTAGCGCGCCAGGGGCGAGGGGCCCGCATTGAGTCGCATGCGGCCATTCTCGCATGTCGGCCGGGCCGAAGAATTCCCATTAACAATTAATAATAATCATGCAGCTCAGGTATTAGCCATAGGTATTTTCTGTGAAATTGATCATATCTGTCTTGCGAACCGCGGACCTCCAGCGGGCCTTGAGCGGCAACGTGCGCCGGAGCAAGCCGTGGCGGACATTCCCGCCTCAACGCCTGCGCCGGACCGGTCCAGCGTGACGTTCGGTCCCAGAGCGCCTGACGATGCGTGGGGCTACTCCCCTCGCGCTCGCCTGCTTCAGCAGGGCCTAACGGCAATTCCGGTAGGGTCTCTCAGATGGCGCCCAGCGCAGCCACGCCATCGGCGAGGCGGCGGTATTCCTCGCGGATGCGTTCGCGGCTCATGCCGAGCCAGGCGACGCGCGTGATGAGCGTGGACACGCCGCAGCGCTCCTTCAGCCAGCGGCCGCGCTGGGCGATCTGCGCCGGCGTGCCCAGCAACGCGGTCTGCCGCGCGTCCAGTGTTTCGCCGGCGGCGTTGCCGGGCTTGAGGTCGAGCTTGCGCGACTGGTAGACCTCCAGGCGCTGGCCCGACACATCGTAATGCCGCTCGAGCGCTGCCTCCACGCTATCGGCCACGCAGATCTGCCGCAGCAGCGCAATGGTGCCCGGCGGGCGCCCGTGTTCCTTGCGCGTCCTGTGGAAGAGATCGGCCAGACGCTCGATGCGGTCGAAGGGAATCTTCGAGGGGCCGACCCAGCCGTCGGCCAGTCGCGCGGCGCGCTGCACGGCGGCCTCCAGCTTGGCACCGACCCAGACCGTCGGGCCGCCCGGCGTCGCTGGCACGATGTGCGGTTCGAAGTTCTCGAAACCGTAGAAACGGCCGTCGTGCGTGACGACGGCTTCACGCCAGATGCGCGGCAGCAGTTGCAGGATCTCCTCGAAGCGCGCGGCGCGCTCCCTGGGGTCGATGCCGAGCGCGCGCAGTTCCTCAGGGATGTAGCCGATGCCGGCACCAAGGATGAAGCGTCCGCCGGTGAGCACGTCGAGCGTGGCAACTTCCTCGGCCAGCGCGATCGGGTGATAGACCGGGGCAACCATGACCGAGGTGCCGATGCGAGACTGCGGCGCCAGGTCGCCGGCGAGGCGCGCGGCGAAAGGCACCGGCTGCAGGATGGTGACCGGGCCGTAGCCCCAGTGCTGCGCCAGCATGAACAGGGTGACGCCGGCTTCCTGCCCCCATTCGAGCTGCCTTTGCGCGAGATCGAGCTGTTCCCGCGCCGGCATGTCGCGGGGTGTGTCGACGAGGAGTACGCCTACTTGCATTGTTCCGCCTTGCCTGAGTGTGGACGATACAGCGAGGATACGGCGAAGGCTGGTGCCGCGGCATGAAAGAATCAGGGGTGCGTCGCCGCCCCCCTGCCACCTCGCACGGGCATCGTGCGCAGCGCGCTACAAGCCGAAGAGCTTGATGATTTCGGCCTTGCGCGCAGCCGTTCCCGGGATCGGCGAGCGGTAGTCCTTGGGCAGCGAGTTGCCCAAGGCATGCACGGGGCCTGTCCGGGGTCGGCGTTGAACACCTGGTTGCCCTCGGCTGACAACAGATAGTTGGCGAACAGGCGGCCCGCATTGGCGTTCCTGGCCTTGGCGCGCGCCGTCAGCGTCACATGCTGCTCGACGCCCACGGATGTGTCGGGGATGATCATGGCGACGGGTGCGCCCTTGTCTTTTACGCCCTGGACCTGCGGTCCCACCGTGGGTACCTGGATGCTGCCCTCGCCTGCGCCCAGCGCCTGGGTGGCCGGGACGCCCGACGCGTACAGGCGCATGTTCTGGTCACGCAGCTTGGCAAAGAAGGACTCGCCGTACTTGTCGAACAGCAGCGCCCAGTGGTCGATGTAGGCGTCGGATGCGCGCGGATCGGGCAGCAGGATCTGCCCCTTCCATTTCGGATTGAGCAGGTCCGGCCAGTCCTTGGGCAGGTCGGCGCCTTTCACCTTGTCCGAATTGAAGGCAATGCCCCAGGGCGAGAGCTGGATGATGGCGGTTACGTTCCTGTTGAAGCGCGCGGGAAACTCGCCGCTGAGAATGGCTGGAACGCCTGCCGTCGCGATGGGCTCGAACCAGCCCTTCTTGATCCCGTTTTCGGCATAGGTGATGGCGTCGCCCGAGTTGATGATCAGATCGGCAGGAAAGGAGCCCGATTCGGCGTCGGTGGCGTAGCGTTGCTGCAGCAGTACGCTGTTGAAGCGCACGAACTTGGCGTTGATGCCGTACTTGGCCTGGAACGCGGCGCTGACGCGGCGTGGCACATTCTCGGTTTGCGCGCTGTAATAGGTCATCTCGCCCTCGGCCTTGGCGGCCTTGATGAGCGCTTCCAGTGCTGCCGCCGCCGCGGCCTGGCTGGGTGCAGGCGCGCGCGCCGCGGCCTGGGCCAGCTGCATCGTCTGCACTTTGGCAGACGCTGTCGTAGTGGCCGGTTGGGTAGTGTCGGCCCAGGTTGGCGAGGCGACGGCAACGGCGCCAAGCGCCGCTGCCAGCACATGCCAGGACTGCTTGCGACTTGCGCGTTCCATGATCGACCTCCCACAAGATGAAACGCTTGTTTCCGGACCGGCCGTGATCCGCCCCCGGGGCAATGATTTCCAGCCCGTGCCCAGTCTAATGTGCTTGCGGCGAGCTTGCTGGGGAAACTGCCGTCGTATCCATCGTTCGCCAGTCGTGGCCGATTGGCTCGCGTGCGATCGCGTCGGTGTGGGTCGCGTCACCATCCCGCCCCGCCAAGGCCGCTGAACGATCAGCGCAAATGCGGCATGGCCGTCAGCCAGAGGACCAGCACTGCCAGCAGCCCGGCGATCCAGGCGAGCAGGCGATTGCGGCGCCGCTCGGCGGCGACCAGGTCTTCCACTGACTCGCGCAGCCGGCCGAGGCGGTCTTCGGCGAGCAGTTGGTGCACCAGCCTCGGCACCTGCGGCAGGATTGACGCCCAGCGCGGCAGCTCGCGCTTCAGGTTCCGCGCCAGCCCGCGCCAGCCCACCTGCCGGTTCATCCAGCGCTCGAGATAGGGCTTGGCGGTTTTCCACAGGTCCAGTTCGGGGTCGAGGTCGCGGCCCAGCCCCTCGATGTTGAGCAGGGTCTTCTGCAGCATCACCAGCTGCGGCTGGATCTCGACGCCAAAGCGCCGCGAGGTCCGGAACAGGCGCAGCAGCACGTGGCCGAACTTGATCTCGCGCAATGGCCGGTCGAAGATCGGTTCGCAGACCGCGCGGATCGCCGCCTCGATTTCGTCGACGCGCGTCTGCGGTGGCACCCAGCCCGATTCAAGATGCACTTCGGCCACGCGCCGGTAGTCGCGGTTGAAGAAAGCCAGGAAATTCTGCGCGAGGTAGCTTTGGTCGCGCTCTTCCAGCGTGCCCATGATTCCGAAATCAAGCGCGATGTACTGGCCGCGACGCTCCTCCGCCCCAGCCGCGCCGGGGTCTACCAGGATGTTGCCCGGGTGCATGTCGGCGTGGAAGAAGCCGTCGCGGAACCTGGCTGATCGGCACGCCGTGCATGCGCTGCATGGTCATGACCGTTGTCGCGCAATAGTCCCAGTGTATTTCCGGCACCGCGAGCAGGGGCGAGGCGCTGAAATTGCGCCGCAGCTGGCTGGCATTGGCAGCCTCGCGCATGAGGTCGAGTTCGTCCTGCAGGTGGCGCGCGAACTCGGCCACCACTTCGCGCGGCTTCAGGCGGCGGCCATCGGCCCACACGCGCTCGACGATGAGCGCTGCGGTGTCCATGAGCGCGACATCTCGCCGGATGGCCGGCTCCATGCCCGGGCGCAGCACCTTGATCGCGACCTCCTCGCCGGCATTGCTGCCGTCGCGCAGCACTGCGAAGTGGACCTGCGCGATGGACGCGCTTGCCACCGGAATGTCCTCGAAGGCCGTGAACAGTTCATCGATCGATGCGCCCAGCGAGCTCTCGATTTCGGCGCGCGCCAGCGCGCCGTCGAACGGCGGCACCTGGTCCTGCAGCCGGGCGAGCTCGTCGGCGATGTCGAGCGGCAGCAGGTCGCGGCGCGTCGAAAGCACCTGGCCGAATTTCACGAAGATCGGCCCCAGTCCTTCGAGTGCCTGGCGCAGGCGCACCGCGCGCGGCGCCGAAAAGCGGTTGCCCCTGCCGATCCGCCCCGCGAGCCGGACCAGCGACGCCCAGCGGCCCACGCCCGCCGCGAGCACGAACTCGTCGAGTCCGAAGCGCCAGGCGACGGCAAAGATCCGGATCAGGCGGAAGATGCTCGACAAGAGGCGGCCCGGGTTCTGGTTTCGGTGGGGGGAATGAATGTAACAGATATGCCGCGCGCGACCGCGGGGCGAC
>Ga0194132_10011365_pt1 | contig 11491 bp, 8 predicted proteins | sample TA2KigOf80mmetaG_FD_148612 | JGI IMG/M metagenome (GOLD analysis project Ga0194132, IMG submission 148612) | Freshwater microbial communities from Lake Tanganyika, Tanzania - TA2015054 Kigoma Offshore 80m | ecosystem: Environmental > Aquatic > Freshwater > Lake | place: Tanzania: Lake Tanganyika... | reverse complement strand
AGGCCACCGGCAACCTCGACAATATGGCCAAGACCCGGCGGCTGTGCGGGGAGCAGTTTTCGATCCTCTCCGGCGACGACGACAAGACCGTGGAGATGATGAAGAACCCTCAGATCAAAGCCTGCGGGGTGATCTCGGTGGCCTCGAACGTGATCCCCGGCCCCATCCAGCGCCTCACCGGGTTGATCGCGGCCGGTGATCCTGCCGCCGACAAACTCGCTGCCGCGCTGCAGCCGCTCTTCGGGATCATCACCGTGGTCACCACCGAGCAATCCCCTCGCGGTCCGGTGCAGTGCAAGGCCCGCAATCCATTGGCCATCAAGACCCTGATGAACCTCCTGGGTATGCCCTCGGGGCCCTGTCGCCGGCCCCTGGGCAAGATGACCCGGGCCGGGATCGAGGTGGTGATCAGCGCCGCCCGCAAGACGCACCAACTCGATCCCACGGTCCTGGAGCCGGTGGCCAGGTTCTTCGGGGTGGATGTCGAGGCCAGGCTAGGCGACGCGCGGCTGCACGAAAAGCTGACCTATGCCGCGTACTGAGGCGAGAGGAGACCAAGGTTAGAAGCTTATGATACGCGTGATCGTCTGCGGCATCGGTGGCCAGATGGGACAGCGCCTGGCCAACCTGATCTTCCAGAGCGAGGACCTCGAACTGGTGGGCGGCACCGAGCGGCCGGGCAGCCCGCTCTTGGGCCGGGATATCGGGGAGGTGTGCGGCCGGCCGGCGCTGGGCAAACTGGTGAACGCCGAACTGGGCCAGATCGTCGGCGGGGCGCAGGTGGTGATCGACTTCACCGCACCCGAGGCCACCCTGGCCAACGGGGCGGTCTGCGCCGGCGCCGGGGTGGCGATGGTGGTGGGCACCACGGGCATGAAGCCCGAGCAGCTGGCCGAATTCCGCCGCAGCGTGCAGCCCATCCCCTGCGTGATGGCGCCCAACTACAGCACGGCGATGAACGTGCTCTTCAAGCTGGTGGAAGAGGCGGCCCGTATCCTGGGGGACGACTACGACGTGGAGTTGACCGAGATGCACCACCACCTCAAAGTGGACGCGCCCAGCGGCTCGGCCCTGCGCCTGGCCGAGGCGGCGGCCCGCGGGCTGAATCGCAACCTGAGCGAGGTGGCGGTGTACGGGAGGCAGGGGCAGGTGGGCCGGCGCACCCAGAAGGAGATCGGCATCCACGCCATCCGGGCCGGGGACATCGCCGGCGACCACACGGTGCTCTTCGGCACGCCGGGGGAGTACATCGAACTGCGCCACCACGCCACCAGCCGCGACGCCTTTGCGCGGGGGGCGTTGCGGGCGGCGCGCTTCGCCGCACGGGCCGGCGCGGGGTTCTATGACATGGGGGACGTGCTGGGGCTCAAGTGATCAGGTGGGGCGGCCGGTGTTGGGGCCAAGGTACCCGGGCCGCATGGTCTGGATCTTGTCCCGCAACCGGGCGGCCTCCTCGAAATTCTCGGCCTCCACCGCAATGCGCAGATCCCGTTCGAGCTGCTCGCGGTCGGAGAGCGGGCGCTCCTTCTCCAACTGCTCCTGCCATTCCCGCAGGTAGGCCAGCTCGGGCAGTTCCTCCTCGTTGCCTTCCCCCTCTCCCTCCCATTCCTCGACGAAGCTCTCGATCCGCTCCAGCCCCTCGTGGATCATCTGCAGTGCCCCCTGGTAGTCCTGGCGGTTGAGGGCCTGCATACCGCGGGCCCTGGTCTGCATCATGATCGCGTGGGGATAGTACTGCTCAAAGTACCACTTCACCTCGTCGTTGTCGGCGTAGTTCTGCACCAGGGAGAAGATCTCGAGGTTGTGGGCGGTGTCCTGCTCCACGCCGGCGTAATCTTCGAGGTGAAAAAGGCTGAGGTAGCGGTAATAGTACTGCCACGCCTCCTGAAAGAGATCCTCGCAGGCGTCCTCGTCGATGCTGAACTCCTCCTCGTCCTGGCCGCCGAAGCGCTGGTGCTCTTCGAGCAGGGCGGCGTAGTGGTCGAGGAGGGACTCGTGGCCGTACGGGCGCTGGCCGTCGGGGCGGCCTTCGACCTCAAGTTGCAGAATGCCCATGTCGATGCGGATCTGAATCTTGTCCTCGCCGTCCTGGGTCTTGATGCGGCGGGCAGAGAACTCGTCAGGGTTGAAGGGCCACTCGTTGAGCAGGTCGCCGATGTCTTTTTCCATGGCAGGGGCTCTCGCGGGAAATTCACCGAGAATATAGGCTAGAAAATGGCGTGGCGCTACCGGCGATGCCAGCGGATGCTGAAGGCGATCGCCCCGCCCAACAAGAGCAGCACCGCGGTCGCCAGCGCCAGGCCCCGGCGCCAGCCCAGAGGGGCTTCGACCCGCAGTCCCAGGGCCTTTTCTCCGGCTTCGACGCGGCGCTTGCCGGCGTAGCCGGCGGCATTGAGACGGAATTCGTACTCGCCCTGCACCCCGGCGGGGGCCCCAACCTCGAGGGTGGTGCGCAGGTGCTCGCCGGCGGGCAGGAGGGCCAGGGTGTCGGGGTACAGTGCGGCGCTCCAACCAGCCGGCAGCGAGGTGGAGAGGGCCACCCCTTCCAGGTCGAGCGAGCCGGTGTTGGTCAGCCGCACCGCGAAACGGGCGCTCTGCCCCGGCTCGATCTCCTGGATGCGGGTCTCGGACCACCACTCCAACTCTCCGGTGCCCCGCAGCACCAACTCCAACTCGGCGCTGCCGGCCTGGAGGGCAGCCAGTCCGGCGGGAGGGGACGCCTGTCCGCCGGTGCGGCGCCGCGCCTGGGAGAACTCCTGGAAGACGTGGGGTTCCAGGGCCAGGACGCGGAAGGAGAGGGGACGGTCGAGCAGGGCGGCGTCCAGGGTCTCGGGAAGCTGCAATTCCAGGGTCAGTTGCTGGCGGATGTTCTGGGCGCCGAGGGGAACCTGGTTCACCTCGGCCTCGGTGGCCGGATCGAGGAAGGCGACGCCGATCTGGGCGGGCAGCCCCTCGGCGATCAGGGCGAAGGGGGCCTCGTCTTCGGCGAGACGCTCCAGGATGAGCTGGTAGCTGACCTTGGTGTTCAGTTCGGCCTCGCGCGAGGACTGAGGGGTGGTGATCTGGGGCTGCCCGTGCAGGGCCTCGCGGCGCAGGGCGATGTGGCTGGATTCGGCGCGGCCGTCGGGCAGTTGCATGGACACCACCAGAGACTGGCAGTCCTCAAGGAGGGAGAAGCGGAGGGTCTGGCTTTCCCCCAGGGCCAGTTGGGGCAGGGTGAGCTGGTAGGGTTCGGCGATGAGGAGGCCGGCGGGGTTGCGCAGCGAGACGACCAGGTCCTGTAGGGCGAGCTGGGCTTCGAGCCGGGGGCGGGGCTGCTGGGGGTTGGCGGCCATCGCAGTCTCGACCTGGGAGGCGTTTTCGAGGGTGATCTCCACCTCGTGCCGGTCGTCGGCGGTGCGGAACACCCGGGCGTGGCGGATGGCGATGTGGGTGGCCTCCCGCAGGAAATCCAGCCGGGTCTCCTCCAGGGCGAGCAGGGCCTGCTCGTAGGCCAGTTTGGCCTGCTGGTGGGCGGCCAGGGCCTGGTTGAGCTGGTCGCTGGTGGCGATGTGCTCGGCGTAGAGGTCGCGGAGTTCCTCGTATTCCCCCTGCCTGATCTGCAGTGCCAGTTCCTTGCGGTCCACCTCCCATTGGGCGGCGCGCACCTTGACCGCGTAGAGGCGCTGCTCCCTGGTGCGCAGGTCCTTGGCCCAGGCTAGGGCCGGCAGCAGGAGCAGGGCGAGGAAGAGGCGCAGGATATTCATCTCAGCGGTTGGCCAGGCGGACGCCGATCAGCCCCACCGCGGCCATCAGGGCCACCGCGGCGGCCAGCAGCAGGTTGAAGGCCCAGTCCGTGGGAGAATCGACGCGGACGGTCAGGTGTTCCTCGGCGGCCTCGACCCGCTCGGTCTCCGCCTGGCCCTGAGCCCCGAGGGTGAACTCGTGGTCTCCGGTCAGCGCACCGCCGGCGGGGAGGGCCCGCAGCCGCAGGGTCTGGCGTTCGCCCGGTTCGAGGAGGGGGATCAGCTCGGGGTCCACCGCGGTCTCCCAGCCGCTGGGGCCCAGCAGGGCCGGGCGGATCTGGCGCACGGGGGCGCTGCCCCGGTTGACGAGCTGGGCCTCGAATTCGGCCGGGACGCCGGGGGCCAGTTCGAGGGCGTGGCTGTCCAGCAAGAGGTCGAGGCGCCCCGCGCCCCTGGGAATGAGCTCCAGGCGGATGTAGTTGGCCTGGAGCCGGCGCACCTCCTCCTCGGGCACCTGCCTGCCGGCGTAGCGCAGTTGCAGGCCGTTGATGCGGGGGTACTCGGCGGGCAGGGTGACCAGCGCGAAGAAGGGGATGGGCCGGCCCGCGGCCGCAGGATCGAGGCCGGCGGGCAATTCGACCTCCAGGGAGAGCCGTGCCTTGGGCGCCTGATCGGCAAAGCGCACCTGGTTCACCCTGGCTCCCTGGTCGAGAAAGGCGCCGCCGAAGGAGGCCGGCAGCCCCAGCAGGGCCAGGGCGAAGCTCCGCTCCGCCCCCGCGGGCTTTTCGAGGGTGAGGTCGTAGATCGCCTCGCCGCCCAACTCGCCGTTCTGGGAAGGCTGGGTGACGGCGAGGGCGGGCAGGGCATGGCCGGGGTTCTGCTTGAAGAGGATGGGCTGCTCGTCGCGCACGTCGAGATAGCGCAGGGAGACGGCGATATCGGCGGTCTCCTGCAAGAGGCGGAAGGTGAGAACCTGCCGCTCACCCGCTTCGAGGGCGGGCACCCAGAGTTCGTACGGCTCGCCGATGATCGGGCCCTTGCGCAGGGAGACGTAGACGTTCTCCACCCGCAGCAGGTTGCGGATCTCCGCGGGGCTGAAGGCGGGGTTGACCATCAGGGCGTGGCGCGGCTCGGCCTGGTTATCCAGGGTGATGTCAACCATGCTCCAGCCCTCGGGGGAGGGGTACTTGCGGGCCTCGACCACCACCAGGCGGGCGGCGTTTTTGAGCAGTTCCAGTTTGGTCTGTTCGAGCAGGATCTCGGCCTGGTTGTAATCGAGCTGCGCCTCGCGGAAGCGGTTGAGGAGGAGGCGGTACCGCTGGGCGGAGAGGAATCCCTTGTCGCGCAGGTCCTGGGCGGCCTGCAGGTCGCGGCGGTGGCTTTCGAGCAGGGCTCGGCGCTGCTCGAGCAGGAGCTGGCGGTCCCTGATCCGCAGGTGCTGGAGCTGCTCCCGGCTGGGCGGGGGTTCGGCGCCGCCGGCCAGCGGGGCCAGGGCCAGCAGCCCGGCCGCCAGGTACAGGAATCCTTTCATTCTAGTGATCCCGTCAGCCGGCGCAGCAGCGCCTGCTGGTGGAGGGTGTTTTCCTGGGCAGACAGCAAGGTGTCGCGGGCGGCGAAGAACTGGGCCCGGACCTGCTCCAACAGACTCTCGTCGGCTTGGCCCTTGTCCTTGAGGATCTGGTGGACGGCCAGGCGCCGGCGGGTGAGGGTCACCCGCTGTTCTTGGAGTTTCTCCTGCTCTTGGGCCTCGGCCAGGGACTGGAAGGACTGGAGCACCTGCAGCCGGCGGGTTTCCCCGGCGTCCTCCAGCTTCAGTTCTAGCTGGCGCAGCCGCGCCTTCTCGCGGGCCCGGCGCCCCAGGGTGGCGCCCCCCTCGAAGAGGGGCAGGCGGGCCTCGAAGCCGGCGAACCAGCGCCGCTGGCTGGGTGGCGGTCCGGGTGGCAGTTGTTCCTGCAAACGGTGTCGGGAGGCCAGGTTCATCCCCCAGGTGCGGTTTTCCTTGTCGAGGCTAAGCCGGGTCAGGTGCCGCCCCGAGCCCACCCCTGCCTCAAAGGAGAGGTCGGGGCTGTACTCCCAGAACACCTCCCCGGCGGCCCGGCGCTGCTCGGCTACCAGTTGCTGGAGCAGGGCTACCTCCACGTCGTTGGCCAGAGCCAGGGCGATGGCCTCCTCGGGGCTCTGGGGGAGGCGGCGGGGGATTGGTTCCAGTGCGGTGGGGCCGGTCAGGGGCTGGCCGATGAGGCGCTGGAGTTCCAACTGGTGGTCTAGGCGCCGCCTTTCCAGGGCATTGATGGACAGCTCCTCGGCAAGCACATCGAGTTCGGCGCTGAGCTTCTCCTCCTCGGTGGCCAGGCGGCGCTCGTAGCGGGCCCGCTGCTGGTCGAGGAGGGCTTGGAAGTCCTGGCGCGACTGCCGCCGGCTCCCCAGCTGCTCCTCCTGCAGCAGGATCAGGTGGTAAACCTCCCAGACCCGCGACAGGAGCAAATAGACCTGGGCCTGGTATGCCGACATGGCCTGGCGCAGGTCCTCGCGCAGCCGGATATCCTCCAGGGCGTCGGGCCCGAATTCAAAGAGGCGCTGGGAGAAGCGCAATTCGGTGGCGGATTGGTCGCGGGTGGGGTGCCAGTCGAAGCGAGCGCTGTCCTCGCCGGCCAGGCGGGTGTTCAGCTCCAGGTGGGGGAGAAAGCGGGAGCGGACCTGGAGGCGATCGCCTTTGACCAGGGCGATCTGCTCCCTGGCCTGGAGCAGTTCCCGGTTGTGTTGCAGGGCGGCATCCAGGCAGATGGCCAGGGTGAGGGGCGGGGGGTCGCCCCAGACCGGGACCAGGTAGCTCCACATGGCCAGGCAGGCCAGACAGCGCTTAAACATCATTAAATACTATGACATCAATGGCCGGAAGAAGAGTGGAGGTAGGATAGCAGAGCCGGAAGGAGATGTCAAGGAGGGAGAGGGGTTGGGGGTTGATGGAAAACTTGGAATTTGTCGGGGAAGAGACTATATTTGTTAGGCTAAACCGCTGCCTTTATTGGGTGGGGCCGGGGCTGGCGCGAAATCGCCGATTGGATATTTTCGGGTTATGGGTAAATTGCTCAACGATGGGATGTCCCATCTGCAATCGCAGAGCCATATCCCCCTGAACACTTGGCGGAAATGGTGCGATCTGCTGAAGATGAATCCCCGCGAGGTGGTCCGCGTGTGGGATCAGATCTGCTATCCCATCATGATTGCCACCTCCAAGCTGCCGGAGATCACCTACATCCTGCAGTTGCGGACCCACCGCCCCGCGGTGGACATCAAGACCTTCAAGACCGAAACCGCCCGCGTCCTGCACTTCATCACCTTTCTCTACAACCTCAAGGACGAAAGGCTCACCCAGGGCAAGATCAAGACCAACCTGCTCAAGTTCTACCGGGTGGTCAGCGCCCAGCCCGACGGGGATCCCGCCTTTGAGTTCGGCCACCGCATCGTCCGGCAGCTCTGTAGCGTCACCCTCTTCGCCAAGGCCCTCAAGGGCAACAGCGTCACCCTGAGCGGGGTGCTCAACCTGCTGGGGGAGAAGCAGGGGGACCTGGAGCGGCTCAAGGGCGCCAGCCTCAAGGCCGTGCAGGCCGAATCCTACGCCGAGGCGGTGCGCGAATGCCTCGAGGACGACGGCTACCCGCCAGAGGACGAGCCTGAGCCAGAACCAGAGCCGGAGGCCGGCGCCGAGGCGGCGGAACTCACCCCCGATAACGTCGATCTCGACGACCTGAGCGACGACGAGGACTTTTCGCGGGTCGAGGCCGAGGCGGCCGAGAAGGCGGCCGAGGAGGCTGAGGCGGCGGAGACCGGCGCCGGGGTAGGGCCGGCGCCGAGACCAGAGCCCGCGGCGGCCGCCGAAGAAGAGGAGCAGGAGTACAAGGACCCGGAGACCCGGGCCATGGAGAGTTTCCTGCAGAAGTTCAAAGCCGCCCTGCACGCCATCTACGAGGCCGAGTCCCAGGCCGGGGCCCCCGCTCAGCCAGAGGGGCAGGAGTCGGCTCCCGAGGCGGTGGAGGGCGACGAGGAGCAGGCCGCAGCCGAGGACCAGAGGGCCAAGCTCCTGGACATGCGCCTGCGGGTCATCGCCAGCTTCGACCCCCTGGGGGCCTCGATCCCCACGGTCGAGGAGGCGCAGCAGATTGCCCGCAAGGCCGAGATCGCCCGGACGCCCAAGCGGGTCTTCAAAAGCACGCTGAGCGCCGGCGGTGGTGGTGGTGGGGGGGGGCGTCGGGGGCCAAGGCGGGGCTGGCCGCGGCCATCAGCAGCGCAGGTGGCGGTGGGGCAGGAGCTGTGGGTGCCCCTGCCGGCGGGTCTCCTGCCGGGGGCCGGCCTCCCGACGGCAAGGGCAAGGACTCGGTGGCGATGGGGGCCGCCCTGCTGCAACGGCCCAAGGCCGCGGCGGCGGCCGCCGCTATCGCCGCGGCCCAGGCCAAAGCCCAGAACCCGCAGCCCGACGACGGGGTAAACCCGGCCGACGTGGTCGAGGTCAAGAAGCCGAACAAGAACCAGTTCAGCGACTCGGTGCGCCAGATCGCCAATATCCTGGCCACTATTGAGAAGGCCGACCAGGTGGTCTGGAGCCTTTTCCTCGACCCGGGGGCGGCGATCAAGGATCTGCAGACCCAGGCCCGCACCCTGGTCAGTCTGGGCACCGGGGCAACCCAGGCGTTCCAGTCGATCAAGGAGGTGGCCCAGCAACTTCCGCTCAAACAACTGGTGGCGGTGCGCGAGCAGGTGGTGCAGAAGGGCAATTTCCTCACCAAGGTGACCCCCTTCATCAACACCGTCACCCGGACCAACAAGCCCCTCGAGCCCGGCGACCGGCTGGTGTCGGTGTTGCCCGAGATCCTCGACAATGCCGCCGGCGCCCTGCTGCGCATGGAGGTGTTGCGCTTCAGCCACACCTTCGCCCGCGAGGAGAAGGAGGGTTACACCCGGCAGTCGGTGATCGACTACGCGGAAAAGGCCCTCGTCGCACTCACCAACCTCGCCGACCGCGAGGTGCTGACCAAGGCCCGGGCCCGCAGCGACAGCGACGCCGATACCCTGATCGAGATCTACGCCGCCGAGCGCTTCACCGAGCACCTGGTCGAGACCTGCCGGGAGTTCGCCGCCGAGATGATCAGCGGGTCCCAGATCAGGACGGTGGACCAGGCGCGGACGGCCCTGGCCGGGTCCACCCTGACCATCGAGGGCGCCGAAAGGGAGGAGGCGCGGCTCCAGGAATTCCCCGAGGAGTTCAAGAAGGAGAGCGGCTGCGGCAAGACCTACGACGCCATCTGCCAGTTCATCCTCAAGGAGGCGTGGGTCTCGATGCGGCCCATCCACCGTCCCGACAAGGTGCTCAACCGGCTGCGGGGACTGCTGCGCGAGGAGCTGATGAGCATCGTCGCCTTCAAGCCCGAGACCAAGCGCCACGTCGAGAACGCCGAGATCCCCCTGCTGGTGGTGGGACTGGACAAGGTGACCAACAACACCGCCTTCGTCAATTACTTTGTCAAGGTGCGCGAGGACGGCAACATCACCTACGTCCCGGGCTTTGAGGACGGCACCTACGTCGATCTGTACGAGCTGCGCGAGTACAAGGATATGCAGATGTTCAGCGAGATGCAGGACAAGAAAAAGAAGAAGCAGGCCGAGATGCTCCAGCCGGGGCACAAGTACCTCTTCACTGTGGCCCGCATCAACCGCTTGGCCGGCACCACCAACGGCGAGCTGCTCAGCACCGCCGTGCTCAATGACGAGGGCAACCCCAAGATTTTCCCCACCTTCGAGTAGCACCTACCTCAGCACTGTTCCAGCAGGAGATAGTCATGCCTAAAGAAATCGGCTTCGCCGTGGTCGGCCTGGGTATGGGCCGCCACCACTGCAAGGCCATTCAGGCCGCCCCCGGTGCGCGGCTGGTGGCGATTTGCGACCTGGACGAGGAGCGGCTGCGCCCCACCGCCGCCGAGTACGGCTGCCGGGCCTATGCCACCCTCGCAGAGTTGTTGGCCGACGCCGAGGTGGAGGTGGTCAATATCGCCACCCCCTCCGGCACCCACGCCGCCCTGGGGGCCCGCTGCGCGGCGGCGGGCAAACACCTGATCGTGGAAAAGCCGGCCGACATCACCCCCCGCCGCATCGATGAACTCCTGGCAGCGGTGCGCCGGCACGGGGTCAAGGCCGCCGGCATCTTCCAATCGCGCCTCGATCCGCTCAATATCCGCATCCGGCAGGCCATCCAGCAGGGCCGCCTGGGGGCGCTGATCGGGGCCCACGGCCATCTGCCCTGGTACCGGGCCCAGTCCTACTACGAGGGCCGGCACGGCTCCTGGAAGGGCACCTGGGCCATGGACGGGGGCGGTTCGCTGATGAACCAGGGGGTGCACACCGTGGATCTGTTGCAATGGCTGGCCGGGCCGGTGGCCACGGCGATGGGAGCCTTCGGGGTCTTTGGACACCGGATCGAGGCCGAAGACCAGACTGCGGGACTGCTGCGCTTCGCCAACGGCGCCCTGGGCACCCTCTACACCACCACCTGCTGCTATCCGGGCTTCAACCAGCGCCTCACCCTCTACGGGACCAAGGGCACCATCATCAAGGAAGAGGGCAGCCTGCACAGTTGGAAGCTGCAGGACGATCCCGAAGGCAGGGAGGAGCAAGAGTTGCTGGCCCTGTACGGGGCGGGCCGCAAGGCCAGCGGGGCCGCGGACCCGATGGCCGTGAGTTTCGATGGCCATACCCAGATCGTGCTGGACATGATCGGGGCCATCGCCGAGAACCGCCAGCCCCTGATCACCCTCGAAAGCGCCAAGCACGCGGTGGAGATCATCAACGCCATCTACCAGTCCGGGCGCACGGGCCGCGAGGTGAAGGTGGGCGGGCCGGCGGCCCGGCCCAAAGCCAAGGCAGTGAAAAAAGTCAGGAAGCCGGCTGCCGAGAAGAAAGCCAAGCCCAAAGCCAAACCCGCGGTCCCCAAGAAAGCCGCGAAAACCTCCCCTCGTAAAAAGGCACGCCCGGCCACTAAGGCGAAAAAGCCGGCCGCCCCGAAAGCCAAGAGGCGCTGAGATGGCCCACCACCGTTTTGTCCCCACCCACTACCACATCGCCATCGGCGCCCACCCGCCGGTGTTGCGGGTGGCCCCCGGCGACACCGTCTCCACCACCACCGTCGATGCCCGGGGCCGCGACCAGAGCGACCAACAGGTGACCGAGCGGGGCAATCCGCAGACCGGGCCTTTCTATGTCGAAGGCGCCGAACCGGGCGACACCCTGGTGGTGCGTTTCGACCGGATCTGGCCCAACCGCAAGCGGGGCTGGACCGGCACCGCGGTGGCGCCCAACGTGCTGGACCCCGGTTTCGAACCCGGTTTCTCCGACCGGGTGGACCTGGCCGAATGGGAGGTGGATCTGGAGAAAGGCACCGCCCGGATGATCAGCCCGGCCTCGCCCCTGGGCAAGCTCGAAATGCCCCTGGCCCCGATGCTGGGATGCTTTGGCGTGGCCCCGCCCAGGAGCCAGGCCATCTCCACCGCCACCTCCTCCACCCACGGGGGCAACATGGACTACCGGGGTTTCGTGCAGGGGGCGACCGTCTATTTCCCGGTCTTCGTGCCCGGGGCCCTGCTGCACGTGGGGGACTGCCACGCGGTGCAGGGGGATGGCGAGATCGTCGGCACCGGGATCGAGATCTCCGCCGAGGTCACCTTTGGGGTGGACCTGATCAAGAACCACCCCATCAACTGGCCCCGCGCCGAGAACGC
>Ga0194132_10011364_pt1 | contig 11493 bp, 12 predicted proteins | sample TA2KigOf80mmetaG_FD_148612 | JGI IMG/M metagenome (GOLD analysis project Ga0194132, IMG submission 148612) | Freshwater microbial communities from Lake Tanganyika, Tanzania - TA2015054 Kigoma Offshore 80m | ecosystem: Environmental > Aquatic > Freshwater > Lake | place: Tanzania: Lake... | reverse complement strand
GAAAAGAGATGGGACGGGACAGGCAAAACTCCGGAGAATCGTAGGGGCTGTACAGTAGTCAAAATCAAGCCCGCGGCGATAATTGAGGCAGAATTTGGCGATTTCGCCCTGGACGACCAGGCCTCCTCGGTCGATGGTCAGGTCAAGATGGCATACGATTTCTTCGAAAAAAGGCTGAGACTTCAGCCAGAGATTGACCTTGAACGCCTCTACACTGTCATTGGAAAGCACCTTGTTGTCGTCAGCATCGTGCTTGATAAGGACGACAATCCATACTTGATCTTCGAGAGCCTGAACGCCAAGGGCCGCCCTCTAGCCCAGGCCGACCTGATTCGCAACTTCTTCTTCATGCGAATTCACGTGAATCGCCAGGAGCAAGTTTTTGCGGAATACTGGAAGCCAATGCAAGACGACCTCGGGGAGAATCTGACCGAGTTCATTCGCCACTTCCTAATGCGAGAGGGGCGAACCATCAAGCAGGGAGACGTCTACTTCACTCTCAAGGAAAGCGTGGAGAGTTCCGAAGGACAGGATGACATCGGCTATTTGGCCGAACTTGCCAGGTTCTCAAAATACTATCTTCGTTTGCTTGATCCAGCGTCCGAGCCGGCAGCTTCGTTGAGCGAACGACTTGGGCGCCTCAATCGAATCGAAGCGACTACGGCATATCCGTTTCTCTTGAACATCTACAACGACCTATCGTCGGGGAGGATATCTCACGCCGACTTTGAAGCGATCCTCGACATGCTTGAGACGTTTCTCATCCGCCGGTTTGTCTGCGGCATTCCAACACATGCTCTTTCAAAGATCTTCATTGCCCTTTACGCCCAAGCAGCTGAGAATCCTTCAATTGTTGAGGGTGTCCGTACGGTGCTAAAAGCGAAGGAGTTTCCAGGCGAGCACCACTTCCGGGAACGGCTGGTGAGCATCAGACTGTATGGGACTGGCGACCGCCTACCCAAAACACGGTTCATCCTGGAGCGGTTGGAGGAGTCCTTTGCTCACAAGGAAGCGATCTCGTTCGATCTTCTGAACGTGGAACACGTCATGCCGCAATCCTTGTCTGAGGAATGGAAAGCGGACTTGGGTGGTCAATGGGAAACGACTCACGACGTGTGGTTGCACACGCTTGGCAATCTGACACTGACCGGGTACAACCCTGAGCTGTCCAATTCTGCATTCGGGAGCAAGCGCGAAATTCTGGCAAAGTCTCACGTTGAGCTCAACCGCTACTTCTCGCGCGTCCAGAAGTGGAACGAGGAGTCAATTGCCCAACGTGCGGAAGATTTGGCCGATATTGCCATTCGCGTGTGGCCTGAGCTGGCAGCTGACAACGCAGAAGTGGAACTCGATTTCGATGCTCCCGAGGATGAAGACGAGCAAGAAGATATCAAATTGCTCAAAGCCAACGTCCTTGAGTTGCTAGGTGGTGCACTCGACCGCGTCGGAAGCCGGCGTTATCAAACGCACCGCCTGCACGACGGGCGAATCATCAACATCAAATACGCACGTGCTCAACGAGACTATTACTGGTTCGGTGTCCACGCGTCGCTGTGGGAGGACTGCCAGAAGTCCGGCGTCACCCATCTCATTTTCGTTCTCGGCCAATTTGGATTCGCTGCAATCCCGGCCAACGTTATTGGCGAATACCTCAAACGCGCGTCAGTTTCTCCCAAGAGCGATGGGATGGTTAGGCATTACCATGTCTTGATTTCCAAAGAACCGACGCTTGAACTGTTTTCTTACGGGCAGCCGGAACGTATCCCGTGCAAGCCGTTCCTTACGGTCTTCAAGCCGGCATGAGTCAACGTCTCATTGGGTGGCCGGCTGTTCGGCGCCGTGACCGAACTCGTTCGCGGCACACCCGGCACATCGACGGCATCGCCGGCCTGGTGCTGCGGCTGGGGGAGATCATCACCAAGGCCGGCACCGTGCAGAAGAGCGGCGAGTTCATCGAGAGCGCGGCCAGGGCGATCAAGGATGACATCGACGCCCGTGCCGCGCATGTCCTGCGGCTGCTCCAGCGCGACGCTGCGTGATGCATGGCCGGGTTGCCTCGGATCGTCGCAAGGCGATCCGAGGCGATTGCGACCCGAACGTCTGAAATGTCCAAAGGTTCATGAATCGCGGCAAAAAGTGTCAGATTGCACGTTGCGACGAGGACACTCGGTAGAGCCCCACGGTCGGCCAAACTGGCTAGCACTTCGCCGTTGCAGTCGATATAGCTCGCGCCGCCAGGGAGAGCATCCACACACTACGCCGACCAACCAAGTCCGTGCCGCGTTCAGGCGTCATGCGATGGGTGTCATGCGATGTGCAAGGATGTCGCTCCAGGTTGCCTGGGGCGCCTCGCCGAATGTGGCTGAAGTGTAACGCCTATCGTCCTGCGCCAATGGCAGTTACGTCAATGGCCGTCGATCAGGCCGACGAACGCATAAACGAAAATAGGTGTCACATTCGGGTGGCGCGCGCTGACATGAATACCATTTCCTCTGAAAGTCGGGACGTGGTTGCAACGACGAGTGGTCGGCCGCATGGGGCGTGGTCATCTGGCCGACGGTCGCGCAATTCGGCCGACCCCACCGGTCCGGAATTACAAACAACCACGCAATGAGACGGTCGGGCTCATCAGTCCAGCTTTCGCACGCTGATGTTCTTGGCATAGGTGACGCCGGTGCTGGAGCGGACGCGCAGGGGGAAGCGGCCGGGGGCGGTGACGCGGGCTTTCCAGAGGACCAGGCAGTTGCCGGCGTCGTCCACGGCGGGGACGGGCTGGCGCAGCTTGCCCTCGACGCGTTCCATGCCGGGCGGCAATTCCAGCGTGAGATGCTGGCCGGTCGCGGGATCCTGGACGTAGGCGGCCACGGTGAAGACCTTGCCGGGCTCGAAGGAGCCGCCCAGGACGAGCTGCACCAGGCCGTCGCCGTCGGCGCCGCTGGCGATCCCCTGGCCGTAGGCATAGGCCAGGTTGCGCTTGCTGCCGGCCGGGATTTCCTGCGGTTCCCAGTAGATGCCAACGACCGAGTAGGCCTTGCGCTCGATGACGGGCATCTCCCACTGGCGGGCCGGCGCGATGCGTCCGGACAGCACGACGCGGTCCGGGCGCAGGAAATCGCGTCCCAGGTCGTAGGTGAGGTGCGTCACGAAGCCGGGATTCTTCAGCTCCGCCCGCTGCAAGACGCGAAGGTACGGCGGCACCTGCTTGCCCTTGAGTTCCACGCCGTTGAGCAGCTTGTTCGGCTGGGTCGGGGAGGAGAACAGCGGGGCGCGCTTGTCCATGATGATCGGCCGCAACACCACGCGAATGCCGACCTTGTGCGGCTTCTTGTCGGCATTGTCGATCAGGTAGCGGACCATGGCCGCATCCCGCCGCCGCCGTTGCCCGGGGGCGCCGCGCGTCGGCACGATCTCCACTTCTTGCTTGATGGTCAGGCCGCCGATCTTGTATGTGGTGAAATAGCCGGAGCGTGCTTTCTTGGCCTTGCCCATCGGCAATGGCTGATTCTGGGCGATCAGCATGCCTGGAGCGTTGCCGGGAAAGAGGATCATGCCGTCGATGTTCAGCAACGTCTGAATGACGCCGGTGTGCAACTGCTGGTTGTTGAGCCGGATCGTCACGTACATGCCGCCCTGCGGGTTGACCTGCGCATGCAGCTGCGGATCGACCGGCTCGAGCGGTTGGACGACGACCGGCTGGTCATCCGCGATCTTGACCTCGAATGGACCGCGAACGGCCGCCGACTGAGATGGCAGAATGGATGCGAGTGCCAGCGCCAGGCAGGAGGAGAGCATGACGGTACTCCCGGTTGTGCGCATCGTTTAGCGGGGAGCCGACAGGCGACCGGGCGCGTGCCGGGGCGCCCCACTCAGGTTTGCATAGACTTATTGAGAATAACGACAAGGCGCGACAAAGATAACGTCCATCTGTAACGGGTGCGTCACGGCATCAAGGCGATAGCCGCGACAGCAGCGTGCAGAGCCAGACGAGCGTCACGAGAAAGACCGGCGCGATGATAAAGCCGAGGGGGCACGGCCGATCGGTGATCGGCGGATGTGATTGGGGATTCATTGCTGGCCTCGTTCTGTGCGTGTTCCGGGGGCGCAATCAAGCATAGCTCACGATTCCGGCGGGTGCGTCCAGTGAAAATTGTTCCGGTGCTCGATGTGCAGGGAGGCCAGGTGGTGCGCGGCATCGCCGGCCGGCGGCAGGAATATCGGCCCATCGTCAGCCGGCTCTGCGAGTCCTGCGATCCGCTCACGGTTGCCAGGGCATTTCGCGATTCTTTCGGTCTCGTCGAGCTTTACCTGGCCGATCTTGATGCGATCATGGGTCGACTGCCCAGCGTGGACCTGTACACCGCGCTGCGCGGCGTCGGCTTTCGGCTGTGGGTGGACGCCGGCATGCGGCGGGCTGAGGATGGCCAGTTGCTGGCCGCGGCCGAAGTCGAGCGCTTGGTCGTCGGGCTGGAAACGGTCGCAGGTCCGGCTGCGCTGGCTGCCCTTTGCCAGGCTCATGGGCAGCGCATCATCTTCTCGCTGGACCTGAAGGGAGGCCAGCCGCTCGTGGTCGCCAATGCCTGGGAAACGAGCGACCCCTTCACGATCGCCGGTCAGGCCATCGCTCTTGGCGTGACGAGCATCCTGGTGCTGGATCTTCAGCGCGTGGGTACGGCAACCGGCACCGGTACTGAAGACCTGTGCCGGCGCCTGTCGGCAGCGCACCCGCATGTGGAACTGGTGGCAGGCGGTGGCATTCGCGGCATTGCCGATCTGCACCGCCTGCAAGACTGCGGCGTGCAGGCCGCGCTGGTCGCCTCGGCGCTGCACGACGGCATCATCAGGCGTGGAGACTGGCCGTAGCCGCGAGGGCGAGGCTCCTGCCGAGCCGCGATCATTCAACGGCTTCTGGCTCGGCAGAAGCCTTGCCCTCCCCGATGCGCAGGCCGGATCAAGTGTTACTCGACAAACTCCACGGCCACGGCCGACGGAATGATGTCGGCGCGATGGCCTTCCTCGAGCAGGCGGGCGACGGCGGCGCGGCCGCGCGGTCCGTAGTCCAGCGTCCAGTCATTCACGTACATGCCGACGAACTTGTCTGCCAGCTTGCGATCCATGTCCCGGCCGTATTGCAGAGCATACTCGAGTGCTTCCGCCCTGTGCTCCAGTCCATAGCGGATGCTCTCCTTCAAGTAGCGGCTGATGCGCTTGATGATGTCGCCGCCCAGGTCGCGCCGGACGACGTTGCCGCCCAGTGGCAGCGGCAGTCCGGTCTTCTCCTGCCACCAGACGCCGAGATCGACGACCAGGTGCAGGCCCTGGTTCTGAAAGGTCAGCTGCCCCTCGTGAATGATGAGCCCGGCGTCAAAGTGTCCCTTGGCGACTTCCGCGAGAATCTGATCGAAAGGCACGACCTCGTGCGTGAAGCCGTCCGGCAACAACAAGCGCAGGGCGAGAAACGCCGTCGTCATCGTTCCCGGCACGGCGATGCGCAGCGACGCGAGATCGCTGACGGCCACCGGCTTGCGAGCCACGACCATGGGCCCGTAGCGGTCGCCCATGCTGCAACCGCTGGGCAGCAGCGCGTACTTGTCGAGCAGATGCGCATAGGCATGGATGCTGATGGCGGTCACCTCCAGTTCGCCGCGTAACGCTCGCCGGTTCAGCGTCTCGATGTCCTGGAGGACGTGATGAAACTCCAGGTCGCCCGTGTCGATCTTGCCATGCGCCAACCCGTAGAACATGAAGGCGTCGTCCGGGTCCGGACTGTGGCCGACGACGATCTTGTGTTTGCTCATGTAGCACCTCGAATGAAGAACCGGCAGACCGGCAGCCGCGCAACCGGCTTGTTCGCGTTTCGCGCTCGCCGCATCCTTGAATGTCATTCCTCAGACCGCGAGGGCGGGAGGGGCGCTGGCAAAAGCCCCTTGACGCGGCCTGGCGTTCGCTTGACAATGATAAGGTAGGAACCCGCCGGTTTTGCTCAATCCTCGGAGGTGACGATCCATGTTGCACAAGATGACATTTGCGGTCGCGAGCCTGGTGCTGCTTCACAGCGCGACGGCTGCGACCGAGACGGCCAGGATCACTGGACAGTACATCGAGGCCCGTACCTGTGACGTCTGGACCGGCCCGTGCTTCGCCAATGCCGACTTCAATCTCAGCGGTAAGAATGCCGTCATGGCCTGGAAGATCGACACCGGGTCCTTCGAAGGAGTGTCGCTCGACGGCCTTGGCATGGTCGCGGTCATCTCCGCCAGCGATACGCTCGGTTTGACGCAAACCGGGCCGGCCCGCTCGGTCATCATCGTCGATGACAAGGCGACGCCCTCGCAACGGCAAGCCCTTGTCCGGCTGGCCCAGAAGCAGGGCGGGCATTATCTCAAGAACGTGCAGGCGGTTCGTTACGCGCCGGTGGCGATGTCGGTTTGCGAATGCAAGGGTGGCAGCTGTGCGGAAGTGAAGGCCGGCGGCGCCCACATCAAGACGCGCTGCATCGACGCACATCACGACAAGGCTTGCGGCAACGAGACGGCCTTCTATCCGCCGCTGGCGCGCAACGTAAGCGTTCGCCCGGCGGCCGCCGTCGAGACGGGCTTCCAGGGAACCGGCCTGCGCGAGACGTGGCGTGAGTTCGATCGCCGCGGCGCCTACGTCGGCTCCTTTGAGATCCGCTAAGCAGTGCCGCAGGCTCTGATAGCGCTTCAGGGTGACATGGATGGCCGCGGCTTTGCGTGGCCATGCGGCCTGTCCTTCTTGCCAGTTCAATCATGCCCACGCAAAGCCGTGGGCACGGCACCCCACCGGAGAACCTCACATGCGTTGTGCGGGTCTGAGCGCCCTCATCTTTGTCTTCGCCGCCCTCGTTGCGCATGCCGAGAACGGCAAGTACTCGATCAAGACTGCCGACACGGCGCCGCCCAAGGCCATCAGTGAGTCGATTCGCAAGCTGCTCGACAAGCAGTCCGTGCAATTGCTGTCGCCCGACGGCAAGCAGCTTGCAGAGGTGTGGCTCCGCTCCAGCGTGCCCGCCGACGCGACTCCCGAGCAGATCAAGAACGGCATCACCTACCGCGAGATCAAGCAGTCCGAGATCATTGGCGTCATTCGCTTCGACCAGGACACGGCCGATTATCGCAAGCAGAAGGTCAAGGCCGGCACGTACACGCTGCGTCTGGGCTATCAGCCGGCCGACGGCGACCACCAGGGCTCGTCGCTGCACAAGGAGTTTCTGGTACTCGTCGATCCTGCCAAGGACACCAAACCAGACCTGATCGATTACAAGGAGATGGTCGAGCTGAGTATGAAGACGATCAACACCGGCCATCCCGCCGTGTTCATGCTCTTCCCCGTGCCAAAGCCCGGCCCGGCGCCCCGGCTCGAAGCCAAGGCAATGAACCACTGGGTGCTCAACACCAGGGAAGAGATCACGGTGGACGGCAAGAAGACCGGCAGGCGCATCGGCATCGGTATCACGCTGGTCGGCCACGCGCAGTAGCTCACTCAAATTTCAACCGCACCGCGCCCCCCAGGATGATGCGACTACCCGGGGTCAGCACATAATCCTGACCGGCGGCCACCATGTCGGTTTCCAGTTGCGTGCCGGTGTTGCCCGGCATGGGCCGCAGCAAGAAAGATCCATCATGCCGCGAGTGGACGATGGCCACGTGTTCGCGCGATACGCGCCGCGCCGTGGCCGGGTCGAGGCACGCCGCCAGGTCGATATCCGGAAAGACCCCTTCCACCGGATCCTGCCGGCCGACCATGGTGATTTCTCGCGCCAGCGGAAAGCGCTGTAATGGTTCTCGATTCGGTCCGTACAAGACCATGCAGGGTCGAGCCGCTGGTGCTGCCGGCGGCGACGTGGCTGCTGCTTTCTCCGCGGGAGACAATGGCGTTGGCTCGGCCGGCAATTCAAATCCGCACGTGCAGAAGGTGTCGGCATATTCCGGCCCGTGGGCTCGGCCGCACATCGAACAGACTCGGATTGGCTTGGTCATTGTGGCACGCGCGGCACATGAACAATGGAATTGGCGGCCATTCGCGCCAGCTCCAGTAGTACATCTTTGAGAGATTGCTTGTTTCGCTGGTACTTGGTCAATCCGAGCTCCGGTATGAAGGCATGGCCGGCAGGAGCCTTCGCGTCGACATCGGGAACGACACTGAGTCCCAATTGAGCCAGTGCAGCGACGGACAGACGAACAACGAAGTACTCCTCTGGCTTTCTGCCGAGGGAAGCCACTTCCGCCGCGGAGATGATTCTCTCGCGAAAGACCGAGATGCCATCTTCGTCGTCGCGCGTTGGGCGAAATGCGGCGAAGTGGAAGTTTGACGGCACATCGCTGCTACAGTGATTCTTGTGAATTCGTCGCAATACGAATTCGTCGTTGCTGACAAGAGCTTCGTCGGACTGCAGGTTGTCAGAGTCGTCCGGCATCCGCGAGCCTCAATTGGCGCACAGAAAATATGGCAATCCCCCTTCAGTGACCCAATGGCGGTTGGCTTTCCCGGACTCAGAAAGAGTCCATTCGACGCGTGCCGGCGCCGCTATTTCAGCATCCACGCGTAGATCATCGCAGCGCCATTCGAGATAGAGTTCCCCGCCCACTCCAGGCACGGCGCGCATCGGCACAATGGCGCCTGGGTACTGCCGCATCTGCTCGACCCACGCGATCGCCCAGTTCACGTTGGCAACCGTTGGCGCTTCAGCGCCCTGGCCATCCCAGTCGTCAGTCAAGGCGCGGATTTCCTGCAATTGCTGAAGCACGTTCTCCCAGCCTGGCTCCTCGGTATGAGAGGTCCGCGTGCGGGCGCCGTGCAACGGTCCGACGAGTTGAATCTGACTGGCAGGAAGAATCGCGGCCATGACAGCTACCTCGGCACCTGGATTTTTGCATTATAACTTGCTTGCCCATCTGCCGCCAGCCATGCCGCTTGCAGTCTTCCTCGTCGCCGCGGACTCTGATGGCATGATCAGAAATCGATATCTTGCGCGACGATGACTTCCTCGGCCCGGGACGACGCCGCCAGCGAGCGATTGAGCATGTCCTGTGAGATCGTGCCCTTGGCCAGCAACTCTTGCTCCATGTGCCGGAACTGGTTGGCCATCGGCCGGTCGCCGAACTCGTCGAACTTCTTGACGAGAGCGTGCAGGACGTTCGCGACCAGCACACGGTCGCGCTCGCTGCCCTGGCCCTGCTGGAGCAGGTCGGCCTTGGCCTGGATGAAGAGGATCTGCCGCTGCACCTCGGCGCGGGCGAGTGCCCGGCGGACGTCGCCGCTGCGTTCGCGGGCGCGCTCGGCGTCGGCGGTGTACTCGACGACAATGTTCGCCTCCACGGTCTCGGCCTTGCGGCCATGCGCCGGCAGGTCATAGGTCAGTGTTGCCTTCGCCAGCCGGAAACGCTGATTCGCTTGCTTTCTCGGCACCGTGCAGCGAAAGAGGAATTCGTAGCCCTTGCCACGCTCCATCTGCTCGAGGCGCAATTCGACGACGTTGCTCGAGTCGGGCCGCACATCGCCGACAAAGAGGATCTCCGGCCGCGTCCGATACAGCTCGCGCACCTGAATCTCCGGCGAAAGCCAGAGCTTCAAAAGCACGTTGACCGCCTGGACGTTCTTCTGTCCGGCCAGCACCTGATGAAACAGCTGCTCGGCATCCGCCTCGGCCCGGACATGGTTGAAGGTACCGGCCAGCGTGGTCTGAGCGACCTCCTTGAGAAAGGCGACCTTGCATTCGCCGGTGCCGAGGGCGACGATGGGCACGGAAAACTCGCGGCCCAGCGCCTGGGCCGCCGCGAGGGCCTCGCCGGGGTCGTCGGCCTGGCCGTCGGTGAGCAATACGAGCTTGCGAGTCCGATTGGGGTCCGGCGTGGCCGCCAGGATCTTGCGGACGGCGTCCAGTCCGCGTCCCATGGCTGTGCCGCCGCCGCCGGTCTTCTCCAGTTTCTTGATCGCCGAGTGCAGCGCGTCCAGGTCGTCGGGCGACAGGCAGGTTGCGAGGTTATAGGCCTTGTCGTCGAAGGCCACCAGGGTGAACAGGTCCTGGCCGGTCAATCGTTCGGCCAGCCTCTGCACGACGGCGCAGGCCATCTCGCGGCGGCTCGGCACGCTGGACACTACTTTTTGAGAGGCTTGCCCCTCGGTGACGCCCTCGCCCATGTTCTTGGCATCGGGATCGAAGCGTACCAGAAAATCCATCGAGCCGCTGACATCCACCAGCAAGATGACATGAGCGGGCAACGCCAGCTGGCTGGCCAGCAACGGCCCGCCCGTCGTCGGCTCGATTGTCACCAGCGCATACACGTCCTCCGCCTTGTCCTGCTCGACAAGAGGCCGATCGAGCTTCCAGCGAATGGAAAAGGCTTCCGGCATGTAAGCTGTGCTGGTCGTCGCGTGACGGACTCACAGTCATTGTAGGCGCGCGCCGGAAAGTTGACGAAGTGACTGGCACCGGCGACACGAATCCGGCAACGCCGACCGGATACTGCCGGGATTCTAGGCGTTAATAGACCTCGATGTCATTTGCCAGAATCGGCATGTTGGCCAGTTCCATGGCGGCATGCTGGGCGAGTTGCTTGGCGTGGTAGGTGCTGGTGCGCCCCTGAATGACCACGCCGCGCGGCTGAAGCTGGATGCGCAAGCCGCGAATGCGATTGCCGAGCCGGCGCTGCATCAGCGATTCGAGTTGCTCTTCCTGGGAAAACTTGACGTCGTCGATTAGATCCAAACTCATGGTTCACCTGACCCCTGGACGTGAAAAGGCAAAGCCCCACGGGACAGTGTCCCGCACTGGTTACATGGCGCACGACAGGATGCTTGTGGCTACCAGATCGGCGAAGTGGCGGGAAGCGTGCAGTCCCTCCCCGCGTCAGCATGGTCCATCTTCGAGTCGGAGAAGGACCACCTCGCCATCCGTGGTTTGGGCCCCGAATCGCTTCGGGCAACAAGCGCGTCCCGCGCCGTGGGCAACATTACCCTAGCAGGGGGATGTGGCCAAGTCAACGAGCCGCCGCTAACAAACTTGCCTGGTGCCTGGCACCACGGAGATGCTGGAACTTGGGCGGGGAAATCGCTGCACGAACCCCGGACGCAGGATTCCGCCGTGTAAGGCGTGCTTCCCTCACCTCGCTCCCTTGCTGCGCAGGTCAGGTGCCTATAATATGTGCGTATTGAAAGCACATGGGGGCGTAGCTCAATTGGTTAGAGTACCGGACTGTCGATCCGGTGGTTGCGGGTTCGAGTCCCGTCGCCCTCGCTTGATACAAAAGGACTTACGTCGCTCGTTCTCGCTCTGACGGACGGTCTGTCAGAGAATTGTCAGAGAAGTTTTCGGTTTCCGGCTGCCACCGGACCGAAAACCGCGATCTCCAGCCCGACTGTAGCTGGAGGATCGCACCATGTCTCACTTCCCGAAACCCTTTTTTCGACCAGGTCGGGGACTCTGGTATCTGCAGGTCGATGGCAAGCAGATCAACCTCGGCGCCGACAAGAAAG
>Ga0194132_10011363_pt1 | contig 11493 bp, 7 predicted proteins | sample TA2KigOf80mmetaG_FD_148612 | JGI IMG/M metagenome (GOLD analysis project Ga0194132, IMG submission 148612) | Freshwater microbial communities from Lake Tanganyika, Tanzania - TA2015054 Kigoma Offshore 80m | ecosystem: Environmental > Aquatic > Freshwater > Lake | place: Tanzania: Lake Tanganyika... | reverse complement strand
GGCACCGGGTTGCCGTCCATGAGGTTCTCGCCCTTCTGGACGAAGTCGCCCTCGTGCACGGCAATGTGCTTGCCCTTCGGGATCAGGTACTCCTTCGGCGGCTCGGACTCGTCGGCCGGACGCACCAGGATGCGTCGCTTGGTCTTGTAGTCCTTGCCGAACTCGACCCGCCCGTCGATCTCGCTGATGATCGCGAAGTCCTTGGGCTTGCGCGCCTCGAAGAGCTCGGCAACGCGCGGCAGGCCGCCGGTGATGTCGCGGGTCTTCGACGATTCGCGCGGAATGCGCGCGACCACGTCGCCCGCCTTGATGTGCGCCCCATTCTCGACCGAAAGGATCGCGTCCACCGGCAGGTAGTAGCGGGCCTCGAGGCCGGTCGGCAGCATGATCGGCTCTCCCTTCGGCGTGTGCAGCTGGATGCGCGGACGGAGGTCCGAGCCCCGTGGCTGCTGTTTCCAGTCGATCACCACCTTGTTCGAGATGCCGGTCGCCTCGTCGATCACCTCGCGCATCGAGATGCCCTCGGAGAGATCGACGTAGCGGGCAATGCCTTCGCGCTCGGTGATGATCGGCAGGGTGTAGGGGTCCCACTCGGCGATGCGCTGGCCGCGCTTCACCTGCTGGCCCTCGTCGGCCAGCAGCTTGGCGCCGTAAGGCACGCGGTGGCGAGCCTTCTCGCGGCCGTTCTCGTCGACCAGCACCAGCTCGGTGTTGCGGCCCATGACGACCGGCACCTTCTGGCTGTTGATGACGACGTTGCGGTTCGAGACCTTGACCGTGGCGTCGAGCGAGGCCTCGACCGAGGACTGCTCGGCGCCGCGCTGGACCGCGCCGCCGATGTGGAAGGTCCGCATGGTGAGCTGCGTGCCCGGCTCGCCGATCGACTGGGCGGCGATGACGCCGACCGCCTCGCCGACATTGACGAGCGTGCCGCGCGCGAGATCGCGGCCATAGCACTTGGCGCAGACGCCGATCTTGCTCTCGCAGGTCAGCACCGAGCGGATGCGCACCGAGTCGATGCCGGCCCGTTCGATCGCCTCGCAGGCCTCCTCCTCGATGATGTCGCCCTGGGCCACCAGCGTCTTGCCGGTCATCGGATCGGTGACATCGTCGACCGCGGTGCGGCCGAGGATGCGCTCGCCGAGCGGCGAGATGACCTCGCCGCCATCCATGACCGCGCGGATCGAGAGCCCGCCCGTGGTGTTGCAGTCATCCTCGTAGATGATGCAGTCCTGGGCGACGTCGACTAGGCGGCGGGTGAGATAGCCCGAGTTCGCCGTCTTAAGCGCGGTATCGGCCAGGCCTTTGCGGGCGCCGTGGGTCGAGTTGAAGTACTCGAGCACCGTCAGGCCTTCCTTGAAGTTCGAGATGATCGGCGTCTCGATGATCTCGCCCGACGGCTTGGCCATCAGGCCGCGCATACCGGCGAGCTGCTTGATCTGCGCGGGCGAGCCGCGGGCGCCCGAATGCGCCATCATCCAGACCGAGTTGACGTTCCGGCCCCGCGTTCCCTTGGTGTCGGACATCCCCTTCATCATGTGCTCGGCGACCTTGTCGGTGGCTCCCGACCAGACGTCGATCACCTTGTTGTACTTCTCGCCCTGGGTGATCAGGCCGTCGAGATACTGCTGCTCGTACTCCTTCACCTTGGCCTGGGCCTCGTTGATGATCGCCGACTTCGAGGACGGGATCACCAGATCGTCCTTGCCGAAGGAGATGCCGGCTTCGCAGGCGTGCTTGAAGCCGAGCGCCATCATGCGGTCGGCGAAGATCACCGTCTCCTTCTGGCCGCAATGGCGGTAGACGACGTCGATGATCTGCGAGACCTCCTTCTTGGTCAGGAGGCGGTTGATCAGCGTAAACGGAACCGCCGCCGAGCGCGGCAGGATCTCGTAGAGCTTCATGCGGCCGGGCGTGGTGTCGACGCGGACGGTCTCGGTCTCGCCCTTGGCGTTCACGATCTTGATCCGCGCCTTGACCTTCGAGTGGAAGGTTACGGATTTAGAGGCCAAAGCATGCTCGATCTCGCCGATCGAGCCGAAGGCCATGCCTTCGCCGGGCTCGCCGTCATTCTCGAGCGAGAGGTAGTAGAGGCCGAGAATGATGTCCTGCGAGGGAACGATGATCGGCTTGCCGTTGGCGGGCAAGAGGATGTTGTTCGTGCTCATCATGAGCACGCGCGCCTCAAGCTGCGCCTCCAGCGACAACGGCACATGCACGGCCATCTGGTCGCCGTCGAAGTCGGCGTTGAAGGCGGTGCAGACCAGCGGGTGCAGCTGGATCGCCTTGCCTTCGATCAGCACCGGCTCGAAGGCCTGGATGCCGAGGCGATGCAGCGTCGGCGCGCGGTTCAGCAGGACCGGATGCTCGCGGATCACCTCCTCGAGGATGTCCCAGACCTCCGGGCGCTCCTTTTCGACCATGCGCTTGGCGGCCTTGATCGTCGACGCCATGCCGTAGAGCTCGAGCTTCGAGTAGATGAACGGCTTGAACAGCTCGAGCGCCATCTTCTTCGGCAGGCCGCACTGATGCAGCTTGAGCTCCGGGCCGACGACGATGACCGAGCGGCCGGAGTAGTCGACGCGCTTGCCGAGCAGGTTCTGGCGGAAGCGGCCCTGCTTGCCCTTCAGCATGTCGCTGAGCGACTTGAGCGGACGCTTGTTGGCGCCGGTTATGACGCGGCCGCGGCGACCGTTGTCGAACAGCGCGTCGACGGCCTCCTGCAGCATGCGCTTCTCGTTGCGCACGATGATGTCGGGTGCCTTGAGCTCGATCAGCCGCTTCAGACGGTTGTTGCGGTTGATCACGCGCCGGTACAGATCGTTGAGGTCCGAGGTGGCGAAGCGGCCGCCGTCCAGCGGCACCAGCGGCCGCAGCTCGGGCGGGATCACCGGGATGACCTCGAGGATCATCCATTCGGGCTTGGAGCCGGATTCGAGGAAGGCTTCGACCAGCTTGAGCCGCTTGACCAGCTTCTTGCGGCGGGCCTCGGAGGTCGTCTCCTTGAGCTCGATCCGCATCTTGTCGCGCTCGGCTTCGAGATCGATGCGCTCTAGCATCTTGCGCAACGCCTCGGCGCCGATCCCGGCCTCGAACTGGTCGCCGAAATCCTCCTGGGCGCGGATGAAATCCTCCTCGCCCAAAAGCTGATGCATCTTGAGCGAGGTCAGGCCCGGCTCGGTAACGACGTAGTTCTCGAAGTAGAGCACGCGCTCGAGATCCTTCAGCGTCATGTCGAGCAGGAGGCCGATGCGGCTCGGCAGCGACTTCAGGAACCAGATATGGGCCACAGGCGAAGCGAGCTCGATATGGCCCATACGCTCGCGTCGGACCTTGGTCAGCGTGACCTCGACGCCGCACTTCTCGCAGGTGATGCCGCGGTACTTCATGCGCTTGTACTTGCCGCACAAGCACTCGTAGTCCTTGATCGGACCGAAGATGCGCGCGCAGAACAGGCCGTCGCGCTCCGGCTTGAAAGTGCGGTAGTTGATCGTCTCGGGCTTCTTGATCTCGCCGAACGACCAGGAGCGGATCCGTTCCGGGCTCGCGATCGCGATGCGGATCGAATCGAAGCTCTGCGGGCTCTTGACCTGACCGAAGACGTTCATCAGCTCGTTCATATCGTCACTCCTCGGAAGCGTTCGGGCTTCGCGATCAATCCGATCAATAGCTGCGCTGCTTGAGCTCGACATTGAGCCCGAGCGAGTGCAGCTCCTTCACAAGCACATTGAAGGACTCGGGGATGCCGGCCTCGAAGTTGTCGTCGCCGCGGACGATCGCCTCGTAGACCTTGGTGCGGCCGGACACGTCGTCCGACTTGACCGTGAGCATCTCCTGCAGCGTGTAGGCGGCTCCGTAGGCCTCGAGAGCCCAGACCTCCATCTCGCCGAAGCGCTGGCCGCCGAACTGCGCCTTGCCGCCCAACGGCTGCTGGGTGACCAAGCTGTAGGGGCCGATCGAGCGCGCGTGGATCTTGTCGTCGACCAGGTGGTGCAACTTCAGCATATAGATGTAGCCGACGGTCACCTGGCGGTCGAAGGTCTCGCCGGTGCGGCCGTCGGTCAGCGTCACCTGGCCGGTGCCTTCCATGCCCGCCTGCTTCAGCATCTCGACGATATCGTCCTCGCGGGCGCCGTCGAACACCGGCGAGGCGACCGGGATACCGCCTTTGACGTTGCCGGCGAGCTCGACGATCTCCTCGTCGGAGAGGTCGGCGATGTCCGACTTGTAGGCTTCGGTCCCGTAGACGCCCTTGAGCGTGTCGCGGAGCGACTTGACCTGCGTTTTGGACGCGGCCTTGTCCTTCCCCTTCTCGTAGAGTCGGTCGAGGATCTCGGCGACCTGGCGGCCGAGACCGGCCGAGGCCCAGCCGAGATGTGTCTCGAGAATCTGGCCGACATTCATGCGGCTCGGCACGCCGAGCGGGTTCAGCACCAGGTCAACGGAAGTCCCGTCCGCCAGGTGCGGCATGTCCTCGATCGGCACGATGCGCGAGATCACGCCCTTGTTGCCGTGGCGCCCGGCCATCTTGTCGCCGGGCTGCAGCTTGCGCTTCACTGCGACGAAGACCTTGACCATCTTCATCACGCCGGGCGGCAGCTCGTCGCCGCGCTGCAGCTTTTCGACCTTGCTTTCGAAGCGCTCCTCGAGCCGCTTCACCGACTCGTCGTACTGGCCCTTCAGCGCTTCTACGTCGTCCATGGTGCCATCGTCTTGGACGACGATGTGCTTCCACTGGCCGGGCGTGAACTCGGCGAGAAGAGCCTCGGTCACCGGCTGACCCGTCTTCATGCCCTTCGGGCCCGCGGTCACCTTCTTGCCCATGATGAGATCCTTCATGCGGGCCGAGAAGCTCCGCTCGAGGATCGCCTTTTCGTCATCGCGGTCCTTGGCCAGACGCTCGATCTCGGCGCGCTCGATCGCGAGCGCGCGCTCGTCCTTGTCGACGCCGCGGCGCGAGAACACGCGCACCTCGACGACTGTGCCGGACACGCCCGGCGGCACCTTGAGCGAGGTGTCGCGGACGTCGGAGGCCTTCTCGCCGAAGATGGCGCGAAGCAGCTTCTCTTCCGGCGTCATCGGCGACTCACCCTTCGGCGTCACCTTGCCGACCAGGATGTCGCCCGGCTTCACCTCGGCGCCGATGTAGACGATTCCGGCCTCGTCGAGGTTCTTCAACGCCTCTTCGCCGACATTCGGGATGTCGCGCGTGATCTCTTCCTGGCCGAGCTTGGTGTCGCGCGCCATCACCTCGAATTCCTCGATGTGGATCGAGGTGAAGACGTCGTCGCGGACGATGCGCTCAGAGATGAGGATCGAATCCTCGTAGTTGTAGCCGTTCCACGGCATGAACGCGACGAGTGCGTTGCGGCCGAGGGCGAGCTCACCCAGCTCGGTCGAAGGGCCGTCGGCGATGATGTCGCCGGCCTTGACCACGTCGCCGACCTTCACCAGCGGGCGCTGGTTGATGCAGGTGTTCTGGTTCGAGCGCTGGAACTTGAGCAGGTTGTAGATGTCGACGCCGGGCGCCGCGGCCGAGGCTTCCTCGGTCGCGCGCACGACGATACGCGTTGCGTCGATCTGGTCGATCACGCCCGAGCGGCGGGCGACGATGGTCACGCCGGAGTCGCGCGCGACCGTGCCCTCCATGCCGGTGCCGACGATCGGTGCCTCAGCGCGAATCAATGGCACCGCCTGGCGCTGCATGTTCGAGCCCATCAGCGCCCGGTTGGCGTCGTCGTTTTCGAGAAACGGAATCAACGCCGCGGCGACGGAGACGAGCTGCTTCGGCGAGACGTCGATGAGGTCGATGTTCTCCGGCCGCGCCATGCCGAAGTCGCCGGCGCGACGCACCGAGATCAGGTCGGACACGAAGTGACCCTTCTCATCGAGCTCGGCGTTCGCCTGCGCGACCGTGTACTTCCCCTCCTCCATCGCCGAAAGGTAGACGACCTCGTCGGTCACCTTGCCCTTCTCGACCTTGCGGTAGGGGCTCTCGATGAAGCCGTACTGATTCACCCGCGCGTAAGTCGCGAGCGAGTTGATCAGGCCGATATTCGGGCCTTCCGGCGTCTCGATCGGGCAGATACGGCCGTAATGCGTCGGGTGCACGTCGCGCACCTCGAAGCCGGCGCGTTCGCGCGTCAGGCCGCCCGGTCCCAGCGCCGAAAGGCGACGCTTGTGCGTGATCTCCGAAAGCGGGTTGGTCTGGTCCATGAACTGGGAGAGCTGCGAGGAGCCGAAGAACTCGCGCACCGCCGCCGCCGCCGGCTTGGCGTTGATCAGGTCGTGCGGCATGACCGTGTCGATCTCGACCGAGCTCATGCGCTCGCGGATCGCACGCTCCATGCGCAGGAGGCCGAGGCGATACTGGTTCTCCATGAGCTCGCCGACCGAGCGCACCCGGCGGTTGCCGAGATGGTCGATGTCGTCGATCTCGCCGCGGCCGTCCTTGAGGCCGACGAGGACCTTGAGGATCTCTAGGATGTCCTCGCGACGCAGCGTGCGCATCGTGTCCACGGTGGTCATGCCGAGGCGCGCGTTCATCTTGACGCGGCCGACCGCGGAGAGGTCGTAGCGGTCCGGATCGAAGAACAGGCCGTGGAACAGCACCTTCGCCGAGTCGAGGGTCGGCGGCTCGCCCGGGCGCATGACGCGATAGATGTCGGTCAGCGCTTCCTCGCGATTGGTGTTGCGATCGGCAGCCAAGGTGTTGCGGATGTATGGCCCGACGTTCTGGTGGTCGATCGCCAGCGTCGGCAGCTTGTCGATATCGGCCTCGGCCAGCTTCTTCAGAAGCTGCTCGCCGATCTCGTCGCCCGCCTCGGCGTAAACCTCGCCGGTGTCCTCGTTGATGAGGTCGGAAGCGATGTAGCGGCCGACGAGGTCCTCGTTCGAGACGAAGATCTCCTTCAGGCCCTCGCTCTGCAGCTTCTTGCCGACGCGCGGCGTCAACTTGGTGCCGGCCTCGGCGACGACGTTGCCCGTCGCCGCGTCCACCAGATCGGTGGTGATCTTGACGCCCTTCATGCGCTCCGGATCGAAGCCGGTCTTCCAGCCTTTGCCCGAACGCTTGTAGGTGATGGTGGCGTAGAACGCCGCGAGGATCTCCTCGGCGGTCATGCCGCCGAAACGCTCCTCGTCGTCGCTGAGGCCTTCGCCGCGCGAGGCCCGGCTGCGCAGCACGTCCTCGGTCTTAGCGCCATAGAGCGCGAGCAGAAGCGTCGTCGCCGGCAGCTTGCGGCGGCGATCGATGCGGACATAGACGAGATCCTTGGCGTCGAACTCGAAGTCGAGCCAAGAGCCGCGATAGGGAATGACGCGAGCGGCGAACAGGTACTTGCCTGAGGAATGGGTCTTGCCCTTGTCGTGGTCGAAGAACACGCCGGGCGAGCGGTGCATCTGCGAGACGATGACGCGTTCGGTGCCGTTGATGATGAAGGTGCCGTTCGCGGTCATGAGCGGCATGTCGCCCATGTAGACGTCCTGCTCCTTGATATCGCGGATCGAGCGGAGCGCGGTCTCCTCCTCGACGTCCCAGACGACGAGGCGCAGCGTCACCTTGAGCGGCGCCGCGAAGGTCATGCCGCGCTGCTGGCACTCCTCGACATCGTATTTAGGCACTTCGAGCTCGTAGCGGACGAACTCGAGCTGCGCGCGCTCCGAGAAGTCGCGGATCGGGAAGACGGACTTGAAGACTTCCTGCAAGCCGAGATTGGCCCGCATCTCCGGCGGCACGTTCATCTGCAGGAAGCTGTCGTAGGAGCTCTTCTGCACCTCGATGAGGTTGGGCATGGGCGCCACCTCGTTGATGCGACCGAAGCTCTTGCGAACGCGCTTCCGACCAGTGAAGGACTTCGCCATCTCGCTACCCTTTCCTCTGGCGCCTCAGGGACGCCGCAACAGACGACGGGGCCAAGGGCGCACGGAAACCTCCGTGCGCCCCCTCCCCTTCAAGACGAACGACAATTCGACAGGACCAGGCGTCCTTACTTGATCTCGACCTTGGCGCCGTTGTCCTCGAGGACCTTCTTGATCTTCGCCGCCTCCTCCTTGTTCACGCCCTCCTTGACGGTCTTGGGCGCTCCCTCGACGAGGTCCTTGGCTTCCTTTAGGCCAAGCCCGGTGATCGCGCGGACCTCCTTGATCACGTTGATCTTCTTGTCGCCAGCCGCGGCAAGAACGACCGTGAACTCGGTCTGCTCGACCGCCGCCGGGGCGGCCGCAGCCGGGCCCGCTGCCGCCACCGCGACCGGCGCGGCCGCCGAGACGCCCCACTTCTCCTCGAGCATCTTCGAGAGCTCGGCCGCCTCCAGGACGGTCAGGCTCGAAAGATCGTCGACAAGCTTTTTCAGATCAGCCATTTCGCAAACTCCTCAATCTGGTGCAGACATTCCGTCCGCAAAAGGGTCGTTGGGAACGATTTCGATGCGGCGTCACGCCGCGCCTTTCTCCGAATGCGCCTTGAGCACCCGCGCAAGCTGACCGGCCGGAGCCGCCAGAACGCCCGCGATCTTGGTCGCAGGAGCCTGGAGGAGGCCGAGGATCTTGGCCCGGAGCTGGTCGAGGGAGGGGAGGCTGGCGAGCGCCTTGACGCCTTCGGCGTCCAGGAGCTTTTCGCCGAGCGCCCCGCCGACGATGGTCAGCTTCTCGTTCTCTTTGGCGTAGTCGACGGCCACCTTGGCCGCCGCCACCGGGTCCTTGGAGACGGCAACCGCCGTCGGACCGACGAACAGAGGGTCGATGCCCTCGAACTTCGTCCCCTTGAGAGCACGTCGGGCAAGACGATTCTTCGTCACCTTGTAGCTGGCACCGCCGGCGCGCATCTTCCGCCGGAGGTCGGAGACCTCGGCGACGGTGAGCCCGGACTGCCGCGTGACCACGACGAGCGAGGTCGCTGCGAGAGCCCGGTTCAGCGCGTCGATCTGCTTTGCCTTCTCTTCACGATTCACGGATCGTCTCCGCTTGCTTTGGACCGGCTTGAGGGCTTCCCCGCCGCCGATCCGGTTGAACACGGACCCGGTGCCGTTAGGCGTTCCCGGACCCGGCTTTCCTGCCCCAGAAGCGCGAGCGATCGTGCGGGAAGAAGCTTCCCTCGGATCTTTCGCACCCCTGTCTATCGCGGGCGGTTTCCCATTAGGCGTCGGAGGTCGAGACCTCCTCGGCACCCACGGTCTTGGACAGGCTGGGACGGACCGCGCGGGTCCACCCCTTCATCCGATCCGCCAAGGCGAACCGGATGAATCTCGAAAACTCCTCGTCTAGTCGTTGCTCCCGCCGCCGCCGGCCGAAACCGAGGCAAGGTCGAGCTTGACGCCGACGCCCATGGTCGAGCTCAGGCTGATCTTCCGGATGAAGTTTCCCTTCACGCCCGACGGCTTCGCGCGCGAGATCGCGCCGATGAACGCCTTCACGTTCGCGGCGATCGCATCCTCTGAGAAACTAGCCTTGCCGATGCCGGCATGGACGATGCCGGCCTTCTCGACGCGGAACTCGACCTGACCCGCCTTCGCCGCGCGGACGGCGTCCGCGACGTTCGGCGTCACCGTGCCGAGCTTCGGGTTCGGCATCAGCCCGCGCGGACCCAGCACCTTGCCGAGCCTGCCGACGACGCCCATCATGTCGGGCGTGGCGATGCAACGATCGAAGTTGATCTCGCCCGCATTGATCTTCTCGGCGAGATCCTCGGCACCGACGAGATCGGCGCCCGCATCCTGGGCCTGCTTGGCCTTATCGCCCTTGGCGAAGACGGCGACACGCAGCGTCTTGCCGGTGCCGTGCGGCAGCTCGATGACGCCGCGCACCATCTGATCGGAGTGGCGCGGATCGACGCCGAGATTCATCGCGATCTCGATCGTCTCGTCGAACTTCGCCTTGGCGCCGTTCTTCACCAGCTTGACCGCCTCGGGGAGCTGATAGAACGCCTCGCGGTCGACCTTCGAATAAGCCGCCTTCAGTCGCTTTCCCTGTGCCATGGCCCTTACTCCGCCACTTCCATGCCCATGGAGCGGGCCGTGCCGCGCACCATCTGCATCGCGCCTTCGAGATCCTTCGCATTCAGATCAGGCATTTTCTTCTCGGCGATCTCCTTGATCTGCGCCGTCGTCACCTTGCCGACCGTGCCGCGCGAAGGCGTCTGCGAGCCCTTCTGGATGCCGGCCGCCTTCTTCAGGAAGAAGCTGGTCGGCGGAGTCTTCATCACGAAGGTGAAGGTGCGATCGGAGTAGGCCGTGATCGTCACCGGGATCGGCGTGCCGGGCTCCATCTTCTGGGTCTGGGCGTTGAACGCCTTGCAGAACTCCATGATGTTGAGGCCGCGCTGGCCAAGGGCCGGGCCGATCGGCGGCGATGGATTCGCCTGCCCGGCCGGCACCTCCAGCTTGACGTATCCTGCAATCTTCTTCGCCATGTTCTAACCCTTCCTCTTACGTCCGTTCGGGTCGCGTGGTGCAGCCCGTGGCAGGCCTCCCACACCTTGTCGCCGGAGACGGGCCCCGGCGGCCCGCAGATCAGATCTTCTCGACCTGCGAGTATTCGAGCTCGACCGGGGTCGCCCGGCCGAAGATTGAAACCGATACCTTGAGACGCGCCTTCTCCTCGTCGACCTCCTCGACCAAACCGTTGAACGAGGTGAAGGGGCCGTCCGAGACGCGGACCTGCTCGCCGACCTCGTAACGGATCGACGGCTTCGGCCGCTCGACGCCTTCCTTGACCTGCTTGATGATGCGGTCAGCCTCGTTCTCCGAGATCGGATGCGGACGGCCGCGCCCGCCGAGAAAGCCCGTTACCTTGGGGGTGTTCTTCACCAGGTGCCAGGTCTCGTCGGTCATCTCCATCTTCACCAGCACGTAGCCCGGAAAGAATTTGCGCTCGGAGTTGATTTTCGAGCCGCGGCGCATCTCCACGACCTCTTCGATCGGCACCAGCACGTCCAGGATCTGATCCTGCATGCCCTTGGCCAGGGCCTGCTCCTTGATCGAGGCGGCGACCTTCTTCTCGAGGCCGGAATAGACGTGGATGACGTACCAGTTGACGGCCATGTCGTTAGCCCTTCACGCCGAGGAGAAGGCGGATGGCGAAGGACAGGATCTGGTCGACAACGAGGAAGAACGTCCCCGTGATCGCCACCATGAGGAACACCATGGCGCCGGTCACCAGCGTCTCCTTGCGCGAGGGCCAAGTGACCTTGTTGGCCTCCTGGCGGACCTGGCGGAAAAATTCAGTCGGGCTCGTCTTCATGCGTCGTCGTTCCTCGGGCGGCTGGCAGGAGTGGAGGGGCTCGAACCCCCAACCCCCGGTTTTGGAGACCGGTGCTCTACCAGTTGAGCTACACTCCTAGTCCCCCCGAAGCGCTTTGCTCCCTGCGTCTACTCGATGATTGAAGCGACGACGCCGGCACCGACGGTGCGTCCGCCCTCGCGGATGGCGAAGCGCAGTCCCTCGTCCATGGCGATCGGCGCGATCAGCTTGACTTCCATGGCGATGTTGTCGCCC
>Ga0194132_10011360_pt1 | contig 11496 bp, 11 predicted proteins | sample TA2KigOf80mmetaG_FD_148612 | JGI IMG/M metagenome (GOLD analysis project Ga0194132, IMG submission 148612) | Freshwater microbial communities from Lake Tanganyika, Tanzania - TA2015054 Kigoma Offshore 80m | ecosystem: Environmental > Aquatic > Freshwater > Lake | place: Tanzania: Lake... | reverse complement strand
AGAGGCCATGAAACGACGCAAGATCATGAAGAAGGCACGATCCAAGAAGAAGCGGCCAATACTCATGGCCGACTTGGAGCGAAGGTATCGCGAATCACCTGGGTTTTAGCCCTCTCGCGGATCGTTGAACGAAATGCCTCCTTCACCATAGTGTTGTCCTCTGCCGACTGTCCCCTGTCCTCTCCTCACAGGTGCCTTATGTCGCGTCCCAAAGTGTTCGTGTCACGCCGCATCCCGGACGAGGGGCTGAACGCGATCCGCGCCGCGTGCGACGTGGACCTGTGGCCGGACCAACTCCCCCCGCCGGCCGACGAACTGAAGCGCCGCGTCGCCGACTGCGACGGCCTCGTTTCGCTCCTCACCGACCGCATCGACGGCGCGCTGCTCGACGCCGCGCCCAAGCTCAAGGTGGTGAGCAACTACGCGGTCGGGTTCAACAACGTGGACGTGGCCGCGTGTACCGCGCGCGGCGTGTGCGTCGGCAACACGCCCGGCGTTCTGACGGACGCCACCGCCGACATCGCGGTCACGCTGCTGTTGGCCGCGGCGCGGTGCATCGGCGCGGGCACCGCGGACGCGAAGAACGGGAAGTGGCTCACGTGGGAGCCGCTCGGCTGGCTCGGCCAAGACCTCGCCGGGCGCACCCTCGGCATCGTCGGCATGGGCCGGATCGGGTTCGCCGCGGCCAAGCGCCTGCACCACGGCTGGGGCATGAAGGTGCTGTACGCCGACCAGTTCGCCAACGCCGCCGCGGAGAAGGAACTCGGCGCGCAGCGCGTCGCGTTCGACGACCTGCTCGCGCAGAGCGATTTCGTCTCGGCGCACGTCGATCTGAACCCGACAACGAAGGGCATGTTCGGCGCGGCCCAGTTCGCCAAGATGAAGCGGACGGCGGTGTTCGTGAACACCGCGCGCGGGCCGCTCGTCGATCAGACGGCGCTGGCCGCGGCCCTGCGCGGCGGCACCATCTTCGCCGCCGGCCTCGACGTGACCGACCCGGAACCGCTGCCGACCGACCACGAACTGTACGCCCTACCGAACTGCGTGATCGTGCCGCACATCGCCAGCGCGACCGTGGGCACGCGGAACGCGATGGCCCGGCTGTGCGCGAACAACGTGCTCGCCGGCGTGAAGGGCGACCCGCTCCCCACGTGGGTGAACCCCGAGGTCGCGGACAAGCGCCGCGCGTAACGTCGCGGGGCCGCAAGCGGCGCGCCGTAACTCGCGTGTAACGGCGCAATCCGTTGGGTGTGTGGCTCCGTCTTGTGGGTGTTACCATCATTGGTAAAGGAACCACCCGTGAACAACCTCCCCCTCTCCCGCCGCGGGTTTCTGGCCGCGTCCGGGGCCGCCGCGCTCACCACACTCGCGCCCTCGGTCGCCCGCGCCGCGGACGGCGCGAAAGACGCCGCTGCCGCCACGAACGCCTTCGCCGCAGACCTGTTCCGCCACCTCGCCGGGCCGAAGAGCGAAGAGAAGGGTAACCTGTTCTTCTCGCCGTTCAGCATCGAGGCCGCGCTCGCCATGACCAGCGCCGGGGCACGCGGCACCACGTATGACGAAATGGCGAAGGTGCTCCACCTGCCCAAAGAGCCGCACGCGGCGCTCGGCGACCTGATCGGCAAGCTGAACCAACCCGCGGGCGACATCAAGCGGCCCTTCCAGTTGTCCGTCGCCAACGCGATCTGGGCGCAGAAGGGCTACCCGTGGGAGAAGGAGTTCATCGACCTCACGCGCAAACACTACGGGGCCGGAACCGTCGAAACGAACTTCGCGGAATCCGAAGCCGCGCGCGAGCAGATCAACAAGTGGGTCGAGAAGGAAACGCGCGAGAAGATCAAGAACATCATCGGGCCGGGCGTCATCACCGCGCTCACCCGCATGGTGCTCGCCAACGCCATCTACTTCAAGAGCAACTGGCTGTACCAGTTCGACAAGAAGAACACCAAGGACGCGCCGTTCGCGCTGGCCGACGGCAAGAAGGCCGAGGTGCCGCTCATGCACCTGTCGGGCAAACTGAACTACGGCGAGATGCGCACGCTCGTCACCCGTGTCGGCGAAGTCACACAGGTGCTCGAACTGCCCTACGCCGGCAAAGACCTGTCGATGCTCGTGCTGCTGCCGGAAGCGCGCGCCGGCGTCCAGCGGTTGGCCCAGTGGCTCAGCGGCAAGACGCTCGACGGCGTGAAGCTGACCGAGACCGAGGTGAAGGTGTGGCTGCCGCGGTTCAAGAGCGAGAGCGCGATCAGCCTGAAGCCGGTCCTTGAGGACATGGGCATGAAGGCCGCGTTCGGCAACGCCGACTTCACCGGCATGTCGCCCAAGGGCAAAGAGCTGTACATCTCGCACGTGCTCCACAAGGCATTCGTGGACGTGAACGAAGAGGGCACCGAGGCCGCCGCCGCGACCGTAGTCGTGGTGAAGGGCAAGAGCGCCCCGCCGCAGCCGAAGGAGTTCCGCGCCGACCGGCCGTTCGTGTACGTCATCCGCGACAACGCCACCGGCGCGACCCTGTTCATGGGCCGGTACATGGGGCCTGTGTGACTTCCGATTGCGATGTGTGATTTCCGATTGCAGATTTGTGATTGACGATTGAAAAAGGGCGTCTGGTCCTTGTCCTCAATCGTCAATCACAAATATGCAATCATCAATTCCCAAGAGGTGCGTCATGCGTTCCCTGATTCCGCTCGCCGCGGTCGCGCTGTTCGCGGCCCCCGCCAGCGCGGACCCGACGACCTGCGGGCACGGCACGAAGCTCGACTTCGTGGACAGCCCGAAGGAGGCCGCGGCGCTCGCCAAGAAGGAACAGAAACTCGTCCTCGTCCTCCACGTGTCCGGGCACTTCGAAGACCCGGGCCTGACCTGAAACAACGCCGAAGCGCTCCGTGTGGGCGCACTGAACAACGAACAGGTCGGCAAGTTCTGCAACGAGTACTTTGTGTCGTCGTACCAGAAGGTCGCGACCTTCAAGATCGTGAACGGGCAGAAGCAGGGCGGGAACGTGGCCGCGTACTTCTGCGCCCCGGACGGCCGCGTGCTGCACTGCGTCGCCGGCCCGGTGGACGCGCAGACCTTCCTGCGCGAGGCCAAGTGGGTCGTCGAGACCACGAAGGCCGCGATGAAGGCCAGCACCGGCAAGGACGGCACGATGGACGGGGCCAAGTTCAAGGAACTGTTCCGCAAGGGCCACGCCGAGAAGTTGCGCCAAGAGTTCGGGATCGTCGTCGAGGCCGTGACCTACGACCCGCCGGAGGCGATGGACCCGAAGGACGCGCTGACCTACCGCGACCCGACCGGCCGGCCGCTGGCCCCGAAGCTGCCGCCCCCGCCGATCAACGGCCCGGACGTGACCATCAGCGACAAGAAGTTCGACGAGCTGCAAAAGGCCGCCGCCGCCGCGCCGGGCAACCGCTACGCCGAGTGCAAGGTCGGCGGCAAGCGCGTGGTGGTCACGAACCAGAGCCTCGTTCACCAGATCATGGCCGCGCACTCGATGGCCCCCATCGAGCGCGTCTACGGCACGGTGTTCGAGAACATCTTGGGCGAGAAGATTTCCACGAAGCCCGTCGACGTGGTGAAGCCGTTCACGTGGGTGGACAAAGACGGCAACCGGCTGCGCCCCGAAAAGGCGCTCCCCGGCGGGCGCTGATGGTCCCGCCGCTTGCGGCTTCGTGCACACTCGCGAAGCCGCAAGCGGCCACCGCGCCGCCTGTAACGTCTGCGCCGCGCTCCCGTTCTCGCTTACCGCTTCATTCTCGACGCGCGCGCGACAAGTCTCCCCGGCCCCGGCCGATACCCTTGCACGTTCGGTACAAGGGGCCACACTCATGCTCGCCACTCTCGCGCTCGCGTCCGCGCTGTCCGCGCCGTCGGCAGAACCGGCACCGCCCGCACCGCGGTACTACTTCCTGCTGTTCGCACAGCAGTCCGTCCCGTTCGTGCCGCGGACCTCGCACACCTACGCCACCTACGTGAAGGCGACCCCGACCGCGGACGGCAAGAGTGCCGTCGAACAGGTCACGATCAGTTGGCTCCCGGCGGAAGGGCCGGTCGAACCGCTGCGCCTGCGCTCGTCGCCGGGCAAGAACTTCTCGCTCGAAGAGACCTTCGCCATCGCCGCGAAGGACCGGGCGCGCGTCTCCATGTGGGGGCCGTTCGAGATCGACGCGACCCGGTACGACCTCGCCGTCGCGCAGGTCCGCGCGCTCGACAGCGGGGCGGTCCGGTTCCGCACCCTCGATTCGCTCGGCCGCAACCGCTCCGTGTCGCACTGCGTCCACGCGGTCACGTACACCGACCCGAACCTGCAGTGGCTCCGCCAGCCGGTGCTGAAGGTGGGCGAACCCGGCACCGCGAAGCTCGCGATCAAGTACGCGGAGAGCGGCGCGTTCCTGAGTACGGAGACGCACGACTGGCTCCTGCCGGTGCTGGGCCTCGACAAGCAGCCCGTGGTGCGCCGCGCGCTGGGCGAAGTGGTCCCGCGCCAGTGGCGCTGAGTACCGCCCACACCTCGCCCCCACCAAAGCGTGGGGGAGAGGTGTGGAGTGCGGCGCTAGCTCGCGCGCGTGCTGCTACAATGCCTTCTCCTTTAAGGAGGCGCGCCCGTGTCCGAAGCCATCACAATTGCCACGCGGCCCGACGGCGTCGCGGTGCTCACCTTCGACCAACCCGGCAGCCGGGCCAACGTCCTGACGCGCGAACTGTGGACCGAGTTCGGCGACGCGCTCGCCGGCCTCGCTGCGCGCACGGACCTGAAGGGCTTGGTGCTGGCGAGCGCGAAGCCGGGCGTGTTCATCGCGGGCGCGGACCTGAAGTTGCTCCAGAGCGCGCCCGGCCCGAACGACCCCGCCGTGCGCGCCTTCATCGACCTCGGCCTGCGCGTGCTGGAACAACTGGAGGCGCTGCCGTTCGCGACGTGCGCCGCCATCGACGGCGCGGCCCTCGGGGGCGGGTTGGAGGTCGCGCTGGCGTGCGACGCACGAATCTGCGGCACCAACCCCAAGGTTCAGCTCGGCCTGCCAGAAGTGAAGCTGGGGCTGATACCCGGTTGGGGTGGGACGCAGCGCCTGCCGCGCGCCATCGGGCTCTCGGAGGCGTCGGAGATGGTGGTGAGCGGGCACGCGGACGAGGCCGAAACGTGCGTCAACAGCGGCCTCGTGGCGCGCGTCGTCGCCTCGGAGCGGCTCGTCGACGAGGCGAGCGCGCTGGCCCGCGGGCCGCGCCCGACCAAGCGGCGCGGCCCGCTGTCGGCCGCGGAGCGCGAGAGCACCATCGCCGCCGGCACCGGCAGCGCCGCGGCGCGCGAGGCCCTGCGCGTGATGGAACTCGGCGCGGCGCTCCCGCTCGCCGACGCCATCAAGATCGAGACCGAAGCGTTCCTGCGGCTCGCCGGGTCCGACGAGTCGAAGCGCCTCATCACCGACTTCTTCGCCAGCCGGAAGAAGTAGAGAACAGAGGACAGAAGGCAGAAGAATATTAACCACAGAGTCACAGAGAGCACTGAGCAAGACCAATACAGAGGAACCCGCGAGAATGCAGGGGGTTCAAGACATTGTTCTCTTCTGCTCGGCTTTCTGCCTTCCTCTGTGTGCTCTGTGACTCTGTGGTTACTATTCTTCTGCCTTCTGCCTTCTGCGTTCTGTCCTCTGTCCTTTGGTCTCCCATGATCCGCCTCGTACTCGGTTCGCGCAACAAGAAGAAGCTGAAGGAAATGCTCGCGCTGTTGGGCGATCTGGCACTGGACCTGACGGACCTGACGCCGTACCCGGGCGCGCCGGAGGTCGAGGAGACCGCGGACACGTTCGTCGGCAACGCCACCCTGAAGGCGACGCAACTCGCGCCCGCGCTGGGGGCGTGGGTGATCGGCGAGGACAGCGGGCTGTGCGTGCCGGCGCTCGGCGGCGCGCCCGGCGTGTACTCGGCGCGGTACGCCGGCGCGCACGGCGACGATCAGGCCAACAACGACAAGCTGCTGCGCGAAATGGCCGCGCTCACGGGCGACGCGCGGGCCGCGTACTACGTCAGCACCGCGGTTCTGGCCGATCCCGCGGGCACGGTGGTGGCGTCGGTCGAGGGGCGCTGTCACGGCGTCATCGTCGAGGCGCGCCGCGGCACCGGCGGGTTCGGCTACGACCCGCTGTTCCTCGTCCCGCAATACGGCCAGACGTTCGGCGAACTGCCGCCCGATGTGAAGCGCCAGATGAGCCACCGCGCGCGGGCGTTCGAGCAACTGCGCCCGGTGGTCGAGCGCGAAGTCGTGAGGGCGTGACCCGTGAGCTTCTCCGAACTGCGGTCCGACATCACCGACTTCCGCAACTACATCCGGGCCGAGCGCGGGCTGAGCGATAACACCGTGCAGAGCTACGGGCGCGACCTCGACCGCTTCGCGAAGTGGGTCGTGCTGGTGCGCCTCGCGAGTTACCGCAAGCCGACGCTGAAGGAACTGGCGAGTTACGTCGGGTTCCTCCACGACGAGAAGCTCGCGCCGCCGAGCATCGCCCGGCACCTCGTCGCGCTCAAAATGTTCTACCGCTACCTCAAGATCGAGGAGCGCGCCGACGCCACGGCCGTGGACCTGCTCGGCTCGCCGAAGCTGTGGGAGCGCGTGCCCGAGGTGCTGCCGCCGACCGCGGTGGAAGCGCTGGTCAACGCGCCGCAACCGGGCGACCGCTTCTACGTGCGCGACCGGGCAATGTTGGAAACACTGTACGCGACCGGGTGCCGCGCCTCCGAAGTCGTGGGGCTGAAGATCGCCGACGTGTACTTGGATTCGGCGTTCCTGAAGTGCTTCGGTAAGGGGAGCAAGCAGCGCGTGGTGCCGCTCGGCTCGCACGCGGTAGCGGCCCTGCGCGCGTACCTGCACGGCGCGACCGCGGACGGCGCGCGCCCCAGCACCGGCGATTCGGAAGTGGTGTTCGTGAGCAAGACCGGCCGCCGGCTGACGCGCATACACCTGTGGGCACTGGTGAAGAAGTACTGCAAGCGCGCCGGCCTTCCCGGCACGGTCAGCCCGCACACGCTGCGGCACAGCTTCGCCACGCACCTGCTCAGCGGCGGCGCGGACCTGCGCGCCGTTCAGGAAATGCTCGGCCACGCCTCCATTCAGACCACGCAGATTTATACCCACGTGGACCGCGACCGCCTCAAGGCGATGCACCGCCAGTTCCACCCGCGCGGGCAGGCGGGCGAGGGCGAGAAGCCCCCAGAATAAGCCGTTCGCGAAGCCGCAAGCGGCGCTAGAAGCCCCACGCCGTTAGCACGCGCTCTTGGGCGTCGGGCGCGTCGGCCGGCACCGGCACCAGCGCGGGCAGGTGGCGGAACCACGTCAACTGGCGCTTCGCGAACTGGCGCGTGTGCGTGCGGATCAGCTCGACGGTCGCCCCCCAATCGCCGCCCGCGTCCAGCCATTCGAGCAGTTCGCGGTAGCCGAGCGCTTGGCGCGCCTCGCGGCTCAGCGGGCGCGGTAACGCGCGCAACCGGCGCACCTCGTCGAGCCAGCCCGCGGCCAGCATCCCGTCGACGCGCCGGTTGATGCGCTCGTATAGCGCCTCGCGCGGCAACTCCAACACCACACCGGGAATGTTCGCCGCTTGCGGCATCACAACTGGCGTGAACGATGGCGTGTCCCACGTCTGCTGCCAGTCGGAAATCGGCTTTCCGGTCAGCGCGTGAACTTCCAGCGCGCGCACCACGCGGCGCACGTCGTTGGGGTGCAGCCGCGCCGCGGTCCTCGCATCGACGGCCGCGAGTCGCGCGTGCAGCGCCGCGTTGCCGTCGCGCGCGGCCTCCGCTTCGAGGGTCGCGCGCAGCCCCGCGTCCGCGGGCGGGCCGTCGAACAGGCCGTGCAGCAGCGCCTTCAGATAGAAGGGCGTGCCACCGACAAAGATGGGCCGCTTGCCGCGCGCCGAGATGTCGGCACACGCGGCCCCCGCGCGCTCCAGCCACCACGCGACCGTGAGCGATTCCCACGGGTCGAGTACGTCGAGCAGGTGGTGCGGCACGCGCGCGCGTTCGTCGGCGCGCGGCTTCGCGGTGCCGACGTCCATGCCGCGGTACACGGTCATGGAGTCGAGCGCGACGATCTCGCCGCCGACGCGCGCGGCGAGGTCGAGGGCCAGCGCGGTCTTCCCGCACGCGGTCGGCCCGGTCAGGATCAGGGCGCTCGCGAACATGCCCGGCATTGTAGCACCGCCGCGGCGAAGAGGGTTCTCCGCGGTGAATCCCCTTCTGCCCTCTTCGGCGGTCTGCAAGAATAGCCGCATGAGTACCGACCGCGACGCCCTGCTCGCCGCCATCCGCGCCAACCCGGACGAGGACACCCCGCGCCTCATGTTCGCGGACTGGCTCGACGAGAACGGCGACCCCGACCGCGCCGAGTTCGTGCGCCTCCAGTGCGAACTGGCGCGGCTCGAAGAGGACGACAGCGACAGCCGCACGCTGTACGAGTTCCTCACCGAGCGCGACTACGTCACCAAGCCCGCGGCCGACTGGAGCAAGATCGACGCCGGCATCCACCGGCGGATCGCGCTCGAACTGCGCGCCAACGACCTCGCGCGCGCGCACCACGAGGACTGGCTCCCCAAGTTGCCCAAGGCGTACAAGGCGAACTGGTCCGGGTTCCGGCGCGGGTTCGCGCACCGCGTCGAGTTGGGCACCTTCACAAAGCTGAACGCGCGCGCGAAGCGGCTCCGGGCCGCGACCCCGGCGGTCACGCTGGTAGCCGGGCGGTTGGCCGTCGAAGACGTCGAGCGCATGGCCGACGCCGGGTTGCTCGGCTGGCTGTCGGGCCTCGACCTGCGGTACGAGAGCGCCGCGGCGCTGCGCGCGTTCGGGCACCGCCCGGAGGCCGCGGGCGTGCGCGAACTGCGCGTGTGGTACGACGACGCCGACGCGGTGCTGGGCGCGGTCGCCGAGTCGCCGCACTGGTCTGGGCTGCGGTCGCTCGTCGTCACCGGGGCGGTGGCGAGCGAGGGCGCGGCGGTCACCCTGTTCGGGGCCGCGCACCTGCGCACGCTGCGCCGGTTGCACCTCGTCGGCACGTCGTGGACCGCGACCGCGGCCCGCGCGCTCGCGGCCGGCGGGTTCACGGAGCTGCTCGCGCTGCGGCTCTCGCGGTGCGGCCTCGACGACGACGCGACCGAGGTGCTGGCCGCGTGCCCGGACCTCGCGCGGCTCCGCAGCCTCGACCTCGATTCCAACGTGCTGACCGGGCGCGGGGTCACGGCGCTGCTGTGCGCGCCGGCGTTGGCGAACCTCGCGTACCTCGGTATCGGCGCGAACCCCGCGCGCGGCCTCGACGCGAAGAAGCTTGCCGGCCTCGCGCCCGGCGCGCTCCGCATGCTGCACGCGCACGGGTGCCAGCTCCGCACCCCGGACGTGCGGGCCCTCGCGCGCTCGCCGCGGTTCCGCAACTTGTGGTACCTCGACCTCGACAGCAACGGGTTCGGCACGCCCGCGGTGCGCGAACTGGTGCGCGGGTTCGGCGCGTTCTGCCCGCCGATCATCTGGATGACGCACAACCGCATCGACGACCGCGGCGCGGAACTGCTGGCGAACTGGCCCGCGGCCCGCGCGCTGCGCGTGCTGCACCTGAAGTTCAACGACGGGATGACCGACGCCGGGGCGCGCGCCGTGCTCGACAGCCCGCACCTCGCGGGCCTCGAAGGGCTGGGCCTGTCCACCGCGACCGACGACCTGAACGCGCGCATGAAGGCCCGCTTCCGGCACCACGACCAGACGTATTATTGATGTCGCGCGGGGCCGAAGTGGGATGGGAGCCGGCCGCACCGGGGCCGGCTCCAGCGGTCCGAAGGGGCTACGGCTTCTTCGGCGGGTCCACCGCGGGACTCATCGGCTTGGCGTTCTCGATGTGTTTGATCGCGGCCTCCAGCGTCTTAATCAGGTTGTCGAGCGCGATCACCTCGCCGGCCAGTTGCGGCTCGATTTGCTTCTGCGCCGCTTCCAACTTCTTGATCTCGGCCATCTTCTCGTCGAACGGCTTTTTCTTGTCGGCCAGCATCTTCTTCAGGTTCGGCAGGGCCGGCTTCGCGCCCGCGCCCATCGCCATCAGCGTCGTGATCGAGGCGATGGTGAGTTGCTGGGGCGCGGTCCCGTCCTCGAACACGCGGACCACGTCGTTCAACTTCTTCCCGGCCAACTCGCCCAGAATGGCGATGGCCTGAAGCGCCTGCACCTTCACCCCCACTTCGGTGGAGGTGAGGAACCGGGCGAAGGCGTCGAGGTTGTCTTCGTTCACCTCTTTGGGGTCGAATCGCATGAGTACGAGCCGCGCCCAGATTTCGACCTGCTTGTCCTTCTCGAGGGCCGGGCGCTTGGTCTTCGGGTCGCCGACGCGGAACTTCATGAAGGCGACGATGGTGTCCGCGGCCTTGACGTTGATCGGCGGTTGCGGGCCGTTGGGCTTCTTCACCTCGGCCCACGGCGGGCCGAGGAGCATGAGCGACTGGAGGGCCTCCATCCGCACCGAGGCGCTCACGTCTTTGGCGAGCACGTCGGCCAGCGCGGTGAGAGCCTTCATGTTCGGTCCCGCCTCTTCGTGCATCCCGACACGGCCGAGGGTGTTGGCGATGCTGCGGCGCGTCTCGTAGGCCGGGTCGCTCATCGCGATACCCGTGAGCGCGGTGATCGCCCCTTGGCCCTTCGGCCCGAACATGGCGATGGCCTGCACCGCGCTGACGCGGCTGATGCCGCCCGGCAACCCCTTATCGACGGCCTCGGACAGCAGGCGCAGGGCCTCGACGTTGTCGGCGTTATTGTCGAAGGAGATTTGACCCACGGTGTTGTACACCGCGATGCGCACGCCGGGGTCCTTCTCGGCGGTCATGCGCTTGATGAGCAGTTTGCTGACCGCGCCCTTTTGGGCCGGCGGGCCGAACGCGGGGAGCGTGCGGGCCGCGAACTCGCGGATCACCGGGTCGGTGTCCTCCATGTCCTTCATTACGGCAGCGATGTCCTTGCCGTTGATGTCGGTGGGCCACTTGATTTCCGGCGGCTTGGTCGGGTCCTTCTTGTCCGAATCCTTCTTGTCCGAATCCTTCTTGTCCTTCGGCGGTTGGGCGCGCACCGGGACCGTCGACTCGCACGACTGCGCGTCCACCACCGCGGCCACGAGAAGCGCGAGCAGGGCCGCGAACGCGCCGCGGGGCGCGATCCGGCGGCCGACCGGAGAGCGGGAAGTCATTGGCGTACCTCGGTTAACTCTTCCCCGATACGAGTTAACGGTTAGCATACCCGCGCCGTTGGCGCGCGGGAACGGGAAACCGGGCGCGCGCCCGCCCTGCCCCCGGCGCGGCCCACCCGGTAACATAACGGTCGGCCCGGCGCGGCCCCTTTCTCACAGGACCGGAAATGGCGATCGAGTTCGTGTGCCCGTCGTGCGGCGCGGTGCTCCGGATGGGCGACGGCGCGGCCGGGCAGGTGATCCGCTGCGGCGGGTGCATGGCCGGGCTGCGCGTGCCGGCCCCGGACCCCGCGCCG
>Ga0194132_10011356_pt1 | contig 11498 bp, 10 predicted proteins | sample TA2KigOf80mmetaG_FD_148612 | JGI IMG/M metagenome (GOLD analysis project Ga0194132, IMG submission 148612) | Freshwater microbial communities from Lake Tanganyika, Tanzania - TA2015054 Kigoma Offshore 80m | ecosystem: Environmental > Aquatic > Freshwater > Lake | place: Tanzania: Lake... | reverse complement strand
GGCAATGACAACGACGATGGAGACGAACGACAGCAGGCCAAGAGCGCCGGCTATCCACATGGGGAAGGATTTCGGCCCGAGCGGGTCGAAGGGGGCTGGCGCGAGCTTGCGCGCCTCCCACCAGACGATGGCGCTGACGGCTGCCATGGCGACGGCCAGCCATAGATCGGCATGACGCTGCCGGCGCGTGCTTGAGTCCACGATCCCCCTCTATCCCTGTGATCTGCGATCTGGGCCGCGTTAGGCCCACTATTTCGGAAGACCCGCTGCGACGCAAGGTGCTACGATCCGGCAATGACTGATTCCTTTCTCGGTTATCGGCGTGCCAATGGTGCGGTTGGTGTCCGCAATCATGTCCTGGTGCTCGGCATCAACGGATTGGCGGGGGCGGCGACACGCCGCATCGGTCGGGCGGTCCGCGGCACGGTTACTGTCGCAACGCCTTACGGCCGCGGCCAGATCGGGCCCGATGCCGAGATCCATCGCCGGCAGCTCATCGGCCTCGCCGGCAATCCGAATGTCGCTGCGGCCCTGATCGTAGGTGTCGACCGGAAGACGCTCGACTCTGTCGCGGACGCGGTGGCTGCCGGAGGGACCACGGTGGAGACCGTGGCGCTCGACGACGTCCACGAGGACGCGCTGGCACTCACCGATGTCGGCATCAAGAAGGCGGCGCAGCTCGCGCGGTCTGTATCCAACCAGCGTCGCGAGCCTTGTCCGGTTTCGGCGCTGCGTGTCGGCGTCGAATGCGGCCATTCCGACGCCACCTCGGGGCTGGCCGGCAATCCGCTGGTCGGCAAGGTAAGCGACCGGGTTGTCGATTCTGGCGGAGCTGTCATGTTCGGCGAGACCCTGGAATGGCTTGGCGCCGAACATCTGCTGGCTAGGCGCGGAGCGCGCCCCGAGGTCGCCAAGGCGATCACCGACGCGGTAGCGCGCCGCGAGGCTTATCCTGCTTCTCTGGGCATCGATCTGCTGGGCAACAATCCAGGCCAGGAGAACATCCGCGGCGGCCTGTCGACCATCGAGGAGAAGTCGCTCGGCGCCGTGGCCAAGGGAGGCAGTCGTCCGATCGCCGCGGTTCTTGGTCATGCGGAGGCACCCACCGGGCGGGGACTCCACGTGATGGATGGACCGGGCTATTCACCCGAATCGATTACCGGCTTCGTGGCGGCCGGGGCTCAACTCGTCTTCTTCACTACTGGTCCGGGGAACAGTTACTGCAGCGCCATCGCGCCGACTATCAAGGTCAGCGCCCATCCGCAGACCCCTGGGCGCCTCCCGGAGCAGATCGATTTCGACGGCAGCGCCATCCTGAGCGGCCGTGAGGAGGCCGAGGCGGTCGCTGCGCGCCTCCATACCCACATGCTCGCCGTGGCCTCCGGCTCGGCAACCTGGGGTGAAATTTTGGGCGAAGGCGACGAGGTCTTCGTCAGGCTGGGGCCGTCGCTATGAGCACCTGGGATGCCTTTCTGCTCAATCCCGCTGATGATGTGGCCGTGGCGCTGCGGCCAATTGCCGCCGGTGAGGCCGTTCGCGTGCGCGGTGGGCACAGCGTGACCGCGCGGGCTGACATTCCGATGGCGCACAAGCTGGCGCTTCGCGCCATCGCCGCTGGCGCATCGGTGCGCAAGTATGGCGAGATCATCGGCCAGGCCTGCACCACCATCGCCGCCGGCGACCACGTCCATGTGCACAATATCGTCAGCCGCCGGGCGCGGAAGTCGGCGTGAGCGTGGCGACCATTAAATCCGTACGCACCGTGCTGGTGCACCTGCCGTTAGCCCGCCCGCTGAACGGCCCATTCGGCCGGCTCGAGGCGCGCCATAACCTGGTGGTGATCGTCGAGACGAGCCACGGGGCAAGGGGCATCGGCGAGGTCTGGTCGAATTTTCCCCCCTGGGGTTGCGGCGAGCGCAAGGATATCGTCGAGCAGTTGCTGGCCGGGATTCTGGTAGGCCAGCCGCTCGACGATCCAAGGCGTCTCTATCGCGAGATGCATCGCCGCGCGCGCCTGTTGAGCCTGCAATGGGGCGCGCCCGGGCCGGCGCACCAGGCGATCGCCGGCACCGATATCGCGGTCTGGGATGCCTATGCGCGCGAAGCCGGCAAGCCGTTGCGCCAGGTGCTCGCGGGTGCCGGTCAACGTCCTCCCGATAGGCTGCCGGTCTATGCCAGCGGCATCGGGCCCGACGACACCGTCGAGCGCATCGACGCCGCGCGGTCGGCCGGCCACAGCCGCTTCAAGATCCGCATCCCCTTCAGCGTCGAGATCAATCGCCGCATGTTGCGCCAGGCCCGCGAGGCCGCGCGGGACGCTCCCTTGATGGCCGACGGCAATCAGGCCCTGACGCCCGAGGCCGTCGAGGCGCTGGCGTTGGATATGGAAGGGGCCCGCTTGGGCTGGCTCGAGGAGCCGTTTCCGGTAGACGAAGTCCAGGCCTACCGGAACTTCGCTGCGCGGAGCTTGATTCCCCTGGCCTGGGGCGAGAACGCACGCGGCCTCGAGGGGCTGCAGGTGTGCATCGATTCACCGGCGCGCGTGATCCAGCCGGATATCACCAAGACCCTGGGCTTCAGCGAGGGGCTGGAGGTCGGCCGCCGTGTCGTGGCGGCAGGCAAGCGGCTTTGTTTTCACATGTACGGCGGGCCCTTGGGCGTCTATGCCAGCGCCGAGTTGGCTGCGGCCATTCCGGGGTCGGACTGGCTCGAGACCGATGCCAACCCCAATCCCCTCTACGACCGGCTGGTGACCGTGCCGCCCGCGATCCGCAATGGAGAGCTGATCCTCAGCAATCGCCCGGGCCTGGGCGTCGATCTCGCTCCGGAATTCGATCAGCGATAAACCGGCGCTTCTCCTGGGATCGGCGAGCGGCCGAACGTGCCGCGCCGGATGACGGCGTCGCGGCCACCATACGCCGCGATCTTCGCCGCCTGGTCGCGCAACGCCCGCGCGCTGACAGCCTCCGGGTCGACGACCGAGCGCAACGCCTTCTCGCAGGAAGCGACATCGGCGGCGTGCCTCGGGTCGCGCCCGAGATCGTGCCTCTCCTCGGGATCGGCGATCACGTCGAAGAGCATCGGCGGCATGTCGACATAGTGGACGTACTTCCAGCGGCCGGTGCGGATCATGAAGGAGCCGGTGAGCGCGCCGACGGCATGGTATTCGCTGAGCACCACGCGTTCCCCGATGTCGCCCCGGGCGATGTCGAGCAGGCAGCGGCCGGGGCGCTCGCGGTCCTCCGCCGTGAGTTCCAGCCCGGCCGTCTGCAGGATCGTCTGATGGCAGTCGACCAGCGAGACGGGCCGGTCGCAGGTGACACCCTGCGGCACACCGGGACCCGCCATGATCAGCGGCACGCCGACCGATTCCTTGAACATGGTCGACTTGCCCCACAGGCCGCGGGTGCCGAGATTGTCACCGTGGTCGGAGGTGTAGATCACCCGTGTATTGCCGGCGAGGCCGCTGCTGTCGAGTGCTGCAAGGATGCGGCCGATCAGATGGTCGAGATGCGACACCATGCCGTAGTAGTTGGCGAGGGCGCGCTGCATGGTCTCCGGCGTGAAGTATGAATCGTAGTTCATGCAGCGGCGCATCGCCTGGATGAAGGGGTGATCGGGCCGCTCGCCGGTGGCGTACATCGCCGGCGTGGGGAACTTCGTCTTGGCATAGAGCTCGTAGAATTCGGGCAACGCGACAAGCGGGAAGTGCGGCTCGACCAATGAGACGAACAGCACCCAAGGCTTGTCTCGGTAACGCGGTGCGTCGCGATTCAGCCAGGCGATGGCAGCGTCGGTGATGTCGCGGTCGTACTTGGCGTAGGAGGATTCACCGGGCCCCAGCTCGTCGGCGAGGTCGCGCACGGACTCGCGCACCGGAAGATCGGGCCGGACAGAGCCCAGAACGTCTCCGATCCCATCCACGACATGGAGGGGCATGACCTCGCGGCTGAAGCCGTTGGGGTCGCCCTCGCGGCGATAGTGCAGCTTGCCGATGGAGATGACCTGGTGTCCGTTGGCGATCAGCCGGTGACCCCAGCCGGTGACGCGCCCTTCATAGGGGTGCGCATTGTCCCAGTACCCGATCTCATGCACGTAGCGGCCGGTTGCGAAGCTGGCCCGCGACGGTACGCAGATGGGTGAGTTGCAGACCGCATCGGTGAAGCTCAGCCCTCGTGCCGCCAGCCGGTCGAGGTTGGGTGAGTGAATGATCGGATTGCCGGCGGCACCCAGGATACGCGGGTTGTGCTCGTCGGACATGATGAAGAGCAGATTGGACGGCATGACCTATGCCGCGAGCGTTGCCGGCGGCCCTATGTTGATGCGACGCCGCAGGAAACTAGCATGAGTGTAGGTATCCGTGTGGCGACCCCCAGCCGCCGCGTCGTGGATCTATCACCCGACGCGTTGGACGCCTGAAGAGAGAGCGCAGCCTGACCAGTGAAGCGAGGAGACGACCGCTCAGCGCCGCGCCGCGCCGATGGGTATTCGGTTGCCCCACCCTCTGGTATTTGGTATACAAAATTATAAATAACTTCTGCGGTCGAACAGAGAAAAAGGGCGGGGAGCGCGGTCGCGATGAACATTCACGAGTATCAAGCCAAGAGCCTCCTTACGAAATACGGCGTGGCTGTGCCGAAGGGGGGTGTGGCGTTCACGCCCGAGGAGGCGGAGCGGATCGCGACGGAGCTGGGCGGCGGCGTGGTCGCCGTCAAATCGCAGATCCACGCCGGCGGGCGCGGGGCGGGGCGCTTCAAGGACGATCCGGGCGGCAAGGGCGGGGTGCGGATAGCCAAGAACCCGGCCGAGGCCAAGGCGCATGCGGCGGCGATGCTGGGCAAGGTGCTGGTGACCAAGCAGACCGGCCCCAAGGGCAAGGAAGTGAAGCGGGTCTATATCGAGGCCGGGCTCGACATCAAACGCGAGCTCTATCTCGGCATGCTGCTCGACCGCGCCACCAGTCGCATCACGGCGATGGCCTCGACCGAGGGGGGTATGGACATCGAGGAGGTGGCCCACAAGCACCCGGAGAAGATCATCAAGGTGGCCATCGACCCGGTGGCGGGACTGCAGCCGTTTTATGCGCGCAAGATCGCCTTTGGCCTGGGCCTGGAGGGCAAGCAGGTGGGGGCTGGGGTCAAGTTCCTGAGCGCCATGTACGAGGCCTTCACCCGGCTCGATGCCTCGACGGTGGAGATCAACCCGCTGGTCATCACCGGTGCGGGCGAGGTGATCGCGCTGGATGCCAAGATGAACTTCGACGACAACGCGCTGTTCCGGCACAAGGAGATCGAGGAGCTGCGCGATGCGGATGAGGAAGATCCGACGGAGCGCGAGGCCTCCAAGCACGAGCTCAACTACGTCAAGCTGGACGGCAATATCGGCTGCATGGTGAACGGTGCCGGGCTGGCCATGGCGACCATGGACATCATCAAGCTCTACGGGGGCGAGCCGGCGAACTTCCTCGATGTGGGCGGCGGTGCCACGAAAGACCGCGTCACGACGGCCTTCAAGCTGATCCTCTCGGACCCCAAGGTGGAGGGCATCCTGGTCAACATCTTCGGCGGCATCATGCGCTGCGATGTGATCGCCGAGGGCGTGGTGGCGGCGGCCAAGGAGGTGGGGCTGGAGGTGCCGCTGGTGGTCAGGCTGGAGGGGACGAACGTGGATCTGGGCAAGAAGATCCTCAAACAGTCGGGCCTGAAGATCGTCTCGGCCGACAACCTGGCCGATGCGGCGCAGAAGATCGTCAAGGCCGTGAAGGAGGCCGCATAAGATGAGCGTCCTCGTCGGCAAGGATACCAAGGTCATCTGCCAGGGCTTTACCGGGGCCCAGGGCACGTTCCACTCGGAGCAGGCGATCGCCTACGGCACGAAGATGGTGGGCGGTGTCACCCCCGGCAAGGGCGGGACCCAGCACCTGAACCTCCCCGTGTTCGACACCGTGGCCCAGGCCGTCGAGCAGACTGGGGCCAACGCCTCGGTGATCTACGTGCCGCCGCCCTTTGCGGCGGACGCCATTCTCGAGGCGGTCGACGCGCAGCTGCCGCTGGTGGTGTGCATCACCGAGGGCATCCCGGTGCTCGACATGGTGCGGGTCAAGCGGGCCATGCAGGGCTCCAGGACCCGGCTGATCGGCCCTAACTGTCCGGGCATCATCACGCCGGGGGAGTGCAAGATCGGCATCATGCCGGGGCACATCCACGCCCGGGGCAAGATCGGCATCGTCTCGCGCTCGGGCACGCTGACCTACGAGGCGGTAGCCCAGACCACGGCGGCGGGGCTCGGCCAGACCACCTGCATCGGGATTGGCGGCGACCCGGTCAACGGCACCAACTTCATCGACTGCCTGGAGCTCTTCCTGGCCGACCCCGAGACGCAAGGGGTCATCATGATCGGCGAGATCGGCGGCTCGGCCGAGGAGGACGCGGCCGAGTTCGTCAAGCGCTCGAAGGTCAAGAAGCCCATGGTCGGCTTCATCGCCGGCTCCACCGCTCCCCCGGGGCGGCGCATGGGCCATGCCGGCGCCATCATCTCCGGCGGCAAGGGCGACGCCCCCTCCAAGTTCGAGGCCCTCAAAGCCGCGGGCTTCGCCATCGCCGATTCCCCGGCCAGCCTCGGCAGCACGATGCTCAAGACGCTGCAGCGGAATCTCGAAGCCGCCGAGTAGCTCTTACGCGCCGGAGTTGCACCGGCCGGCAAAACAGGCGAGTTTTAGCCCGTTACCACAGCGGGCTGAAACTCGATGAAGCGTGCGCCGCCCACAATCCTCGACGTCGCGAAGCTGGCGAAAGTCGCGGTCGGCACGGTGTCCAATGTGCTGAACGGCAAAGTGCCGGTCAGCGACAGCCGGCGCCGGCGCGTGCAGAAGGCGATCGAGAAGCTCGGCTACACGCAGAACATTTTGGCGACGGGCCTGCGCCGCCGACGCACGCCCATGGTCGGCGTCTGTGTGCCGCACACCTCGGTCGCCTATTTCTCGGCCCTGGTCGATGCCTTCGAGGAAGTCGGCGCCGATCGTGGCTACAAGATCATCCAGGTTCTGACCCGGCTCGATCCGGCACAGGAGCTGGACCGCGTGCAGGCCCTGCTGCACTACCATGTTGCAGGGCTGATCCTCGTGCCCAGCATCCAGCCCGATCGCACGCTCAAGGCGCTGGCCAGGTCAGGCACGCCGGTGGTGATCATCGACCGCCCGACCGGCACCAATATCTTCGACGAAGTCACTTTCGACAACCGCGGCGCCATGTTCGACGTGGCGCGGCGCCTCATTGCCCTGGGGCACCGGCGCATCGTCCTGATCGTCCAGCAGCCGAAACTTTCGACCACCCGCTTGCGCATCCGCGGTCTGAGAGAGGCGGTCGCCGAAGCTGGAGATTCCGCGGCGGCGCTGATTGTCCAATGCGGCCCTGACGAGATCACGCTGACCAGCCGACTAGCGTCCCTGATGCGGGAGGCAAATCCGCCGACAGCCTTCGTCGCAGCCAACAATACTATCGCGGCCTGGCTGATGCGGGCTCTGCGCTCGCTGAAGGTCGATTTTCCAGGGGACGTGTCCGTCATGGCCTTCGGCGAGCCCGAATGGGCCGATCTGGTGACGCCGCGCCTCTCGGTCGTGCGCCAACCAACGGGCGAAATCGCGCGCATGGCATGGGAGCTGCTGATCCGACGGATGAATGACGAAAAGACACCGATCCGCCATGTCGAGCTCAAGGCGGAGATCATTATGCGTGATTCCGTCGCCTCGAACCCGCCGCGCGCGACGGCCGATCCGAAGGTCACGCGCCGGTAATCTTGGGCTTGCGCTTTTCGATGAAGGCGCGCTTGGCTTCCTGAGCATCGGAAGTGCGGTTGAGGTCGACGGTCTTGTTCTGCTCCAACCGGTAGCCGTCGCGCAGCGACATGCTTTCGACCATGTTGAACGAGTCCTTGATCGCCTTGACCGCTACCGGGCTTTTTGCAGCGATGGTGGCGGCCATCTTTCCGGCGGTGGCCGCCAGCTCGGCCGCCGGCACGCAGGCCTCGATCACGCCCAACCGGCAAAGCTCGGCCGCCGGCAGGCGCTCGCCGCTGAGCATCAGCCAGCGAGACTTGGACGGCGAGAAATGCCTTTGCAGAAACTTGACCCCGCCGGCCATGCCGACATCGATCTCCGGCATGGCGAAGACGGCCTCCTGCGAGGCGACCAGAATGTCGCAGCACAGGGTGAGCGCGAAGCCGGCACCGATGGCCGGTCCGTTGACCGCGGCAACGACCGGCTTCGAGCATTCCATCACCGAATAAAAGAGCTCCCGCACGATGCGGTTGAGCCGGCCGTGATCGCCGGGCTCGTCCTTGAGTGCTGCCCGCTCCTTGATATCCGCCCCCGCACAAAAGACACGGCCGCTGGCGGTGAGGACGACGCAGCGGACGTCGGCGCGGTCGTGCAGCGTGTCGAAGACGTCGATGACCTCGAGGCGCATGGCGCGGCTCAAGGCGTTGACCGGTGGACGGTCGAGGGTGACGGTTGCCACGCCATCGGCGATATCCAGCTTCAGGTGCTCCAGCTTCATCGATGTCCCCTCAGATTTCGGAGTCGCGCCCGCGCACGGTCGAGATGAACCAGAACGCCGAGAGCGCAATGACAGTCGTGGCCACCAGTATCAGTCCCAAGGCGATAGGCCGATTGAAGAAGATCCAGAAGTTCCCCTGAGAGATTTCCAGCGACTGGCGGAGCGACTGCTCCATCAACGGCCCCAGGATCAGCGTCAGAATCAGGGGAGCGAGCGGAATGTCCAGCTTCTTGAACAGGTAGCCCAGGACGCCGAAGACGATCATCGTTCCGACGTCGAAGATCTGGCCGTTGATGCTGTAGGCGCCGACGATGCAGAAGCCGAGAATGAAGGTGAAGAGTACGGCACGTGGAATGCGCAGGAGCTTCACCCAGAGGGGAATCAGCGGCAGGTTGAGGACAAGCAGGATCAGGTTGCCGACCACGAAGCTGGCGATCACGCCCCAGGCAAGCGCGGCATGGTCGCGGAAGAGGAACGGGCCGGGGATGATGCCCTTCATCATGAACGCGCCCATGATGATGGCCACGGTCGGCGAGCCGGGTATACCGAGGGTGAACAGCGGAATGAGAGCCGCGTTGGCGTAGGAATTGTTCGCCGTCTCAGGGCCGGCGACCCCCTCGATCATGCCGCTGCCGAATTTCTCCGGCGTCTTCGATAGCCGCTTTTCGGCGACATAGGCCATCACCGTGGGGACGACGGCGCCCACGCCCGGTATCAGCCCGAGAAAGAAGCCGATCCCGGTGCCGCGGGCGATCGGCGCGAGGGACCGGCGTGCCTCGTCGCGGGTGGGAATCAGCTCGCGGACACGGGCGCCGAAGGCGCTGACCGAGGCCCGGTTCTCCAGCGACAGCAATATTTCGCCGATGCCGAACAGCCCCATGGCCACGATCACGACGTCGATGCCGCTGAACAGGTTGAGGATGCCGAAGGTGAAGCGCGGCGCCCCGGCCACGGGGTCGATACCGACCATGGCGACCAGCAGGCCGAGCACCGCCGAGATGAGCGCCAGCGCCACCGAACGGCCCGCCAGCCCCACGACTAGCGATAGGCCGACGAGCATCAGGGCGAAGAACTCCGGCGGCCCGAAGAGCAGCGCCAGCTTGGTCAGCGGACCCGCCAGGAGTACGAGACCGGCGATCGACACCATGCCGCCGACAAACGAGCCGATAGCGGCGATGGCCAGCGCGGCACCGGCGCGTCCGCGCTTGGCCATCTCATAGCCGTCGAGGCAGGTAATGGCCGAGGCCGCTTCGCCGGGCACGTTGACCAGGACCGAGGTCAGCGTGCCGCCGTACATGGCCCCGTAGTAGATCGAGGTCAGCATGATGATCGAGGCAGTGGGGTCGAGGGTAAAAGTGACCGGGAGCAGGAGGGCCGTCCCGGCTACCGGCCCGATCCCTGGCAGCATGCCGACAATGGTACCGATGACGCTGCCCAGCAGGGCGAACAGCAGGTACTTCGGCTGCAGCGCTACGGCAAAGCCACTCAGAAGAAGATCGAAGGCCTCCATGGCTCGGGTCTACATCCAGAGAGTCCCGGTCGGCAGCGCCTGCTTGAGATAGCGCGAGAAGACCGCGTAAGTGCCGAGGCCGCCGGCCAGCGCGACCACGCCGATGATGAGCGGATTCCGATTGCCGAGCGTCACGACCAGCCAGAGGTAGAAAACAAGCATCGTCACGACGTAGCCGAGGCTGCGCATGGCCAGGACGACGAAAATCAGGCCGCCGATGACGGCGAGGATCGGCGCCCAGGCCTCGCGTTCCGGCCAGAAGCTTTGCGGGGCTTCGGCGGCGCGGCTGGTGCCGACGAGCACGACCAGCGCCAGCACGGCAAGGATGCCGCATAGCCAGAGGGGGAAAAAGCCGGGCCCCGGCCCAAGCGTCGAGTAATAGGACAGACGCGTAGCGTGCCAGCCGAGGAACAGGGCGAGCGCGAGAAACGCCAGCCCGGCGATCTGCTGGGCGCGCCTCACGGCAGCCGCAGATGGCGGCGGCGGTCTGTCATGCCGCCAGTCCGGGCGCGGCTTCTCAGTTCTTGAAGGTCCCGAGCAGCGGCTTCATCCGGGTCTCGATGTCGACCCAGACCTTGCTGTAGTCGTCGGGCGACAGGTAGCGCGGGGCGATGCCAAGCTCCGTGAGCTTCGCGCCATGCTCGGGACTTTCGACCACCTTCTTCATCGCCGCCGTGAGGCGATCGACGACCGGCTTCGGCGTGTTGGCGGGCGCCACGATGCCGGCCCAGGAAGCGATCTGCACGTCAAAGCCCTGCGAGACCATAGTCGGGACCTGCGGCATGGAGGAATCCGGACGGTCGCCCGAGACCGCCAGCACCCGGAAGGCGCCGGTCTTGACGTTGGCCAACGCGTCGGCCGTCGAGCCCGAGAGGACATCCACATGGCCGCCGAGCAGGGCGGTGATCGATGGCGCACCGCCGGTGAAATGTACCGAGGCGAAACGCACATCCGCAGCGCGCTCCAGCATCAGCACCTGCGTGTGGGGCACGGCCATCAGGCCGCTGTCGCTGATCTTGATCGTGCCGGGCTTGGCGCGTGCCGCTTCGACGAGATCCTTGATCGTCTTCCATGGCGCCTCGGTCTTCACCGCCAGCATCATCACCGTGAAATGATGCATGCCGATCGGCTGGAAATTGGTGCGGGTGTAGATCGCCTGCCGGGCCGGGTCGAGATAGTGCGTCGTCACTGTCGGCAATACGGCATACGACAGCGTGTAGCCGTCCGGGGTGGAGCGGACGAGTTCGGTGAGAGCAAGCTGCGACGCCGCCCCCGCCTTGTTGACCACCTGCACCGAGGTCTTCAGCTCCGGCTCGAGGCCGGCGGCCATCAGGCGAGCGCCGGTATCGGTCACGCCGCCCGGTGCGTAGGGAACGATAAGGGTGATGGACTTGCCGGGTGCGGGAAAGCTCTGGGCCTGGGCAGCCACGGCGGCA
>Ga0194132_10011355_pt1 | contig 11499 bp, 11 predicted proteins | sample TA2KigOf80mmetaG_FD_148612 | JGI IMG/M metagenome (GOLD analysis project Ga0194132, IMG submission 148612) | Freshwater microbial communities from Lake Tanganyika, Tanzania - TA2015054 Kigoma Offshore 80m | ecosystem: Environmental > Aquatic > Freshwater > Lake | place: Tanzania: Lake... | reverse complement strand
GATCAGCGCCGTCGGCGGGTTCAAGGAGCCGCCGGTCGACCGCTTCCTCGCCGGCTATCGGGCCGGGGCGGAGGAGGCGGTGCCGGGGACGAAGGTGCTGTGGGGCTACTCGAACGACTGGGAGGACCAGGCCAAGTGCAAGGAGATCGCCCTCGACCAGATCGCCCGCGGCTCGGGCGTCGTCTTCCAGGTCGCCGGCGGCTGCGGGCTCGGGGCGCTGAGCGCCGCCCAGGACGAGAAGGTCTGGGGCATCGGCGTCGACGGCGACCAGTCGTTCCTCGGCTCCCACATCCTCACGAGCGCGCTCAAGGGCGTCGATGCCGCGGTGTTCCTGACGATCCAGTCGGTGATCGACGGCTCCTGGACGGGCGGCGGGAACACGACGTACGGCCTCGACCAGCAAGGCGTCGGCCTCGGCACCGCCAGCCCCGACGCGAACGAGGAGGACGTCGCCGCGACCGAGGCGATCGAGGAGCAGATCGCGAAGGGGGAGATCGAGGGGATCCCGACGAAGCTCTGAGCGGCCCCGCGTCGGCGAGGCCGGGATGAAAGGGCGGCGGTCAGCCGTTGCCCTCCCATGACCCCACAACTCGACTCGAGGAGACCGTCCATGGCACAGCTCTCGGCCGCCCAGACCGCGTTCCTGCGCGACAACCCGTTCCCCGCCATCGCGACGACGCTTCGCGCCGACGGCTCTCCCCACTCGACCATCGTCTGGGTCGATGCCGACGAGTCGGGCGTCTCGTTCAACACCGCGCGTGGGCGGGCGAAGGACAGGCACCTCCAGGCGGACGGGCGGATCTCTCTCGCCGTCGTCAACCCGACGAACTCCTACGAGTGGCTCGCGATCAGCGGCACGGCGGCGTTGACCGAGGACGGCGCTGACGCCCAGATCGACCGGCTCGCGAAGAAGTACCTCGGCGAGGACGTCTACCCGTGGCGCTCGCCGACCGAGACGCGGGTCAGCGTCCGCATCACGCCCGAGCGGGTCGACGGGCTCGGCTTCGAGGACTGAGCAGGCGCGTCGGCGGGCGGCCCGTGGCCGCCCGCCGGCCCTCCGGCTACTGCAGGACCGCCCGGGCCAGGCTCGTCCCCGAGTGCTCGGGCGGGCCGCCGTTCTCCTCGACCGAGATGTCGAGGGCGACGTACTCGCCCGGGCCCGGAAGCGACAGCTCGATCCGCGCGACCCCGTTGTGGGGCGTGAAGGCGCCGATCGCCTCCATCTCGACGTCGGCGCCGGGCCGCAGGATCCAGACCTCGTAGTGGTGCCCGGCGGGCGGCGGCGGGACGTTGCGGAGGTCGATCACGATCCGGCCGTTCGGCTGGTCGGGCCGGTACAGCGCAACCGTGCCCGCGACGTCGGCCTCCTGCGAGAGGGACTCGACGGCGGCGTCGTGCACGGGCTTCCCGAGGTCGTCGCCGCCGGTGACGCCGAGGGTGATCGCGACGGCGGCTGCCGCAGCAGCGGCCGGGGCGACCCAGGCGGTGACACGCCGGAGAGGGAAGCGGATGACCCTCGCGCCCCCGTGCTCGAGGCGTGCGGACTCGTCGGCGCGCGGCATCGCGATCCGCGTGGCGATGTCCTCCCAGATCGCCTCCGGCACGTCCTCGTCGATCGCGAGGAGCGCGAGCGTCTCACGATGACGCGCGACCTCGTCGCGGCAGTCGGCGCAATCACCGAGATGCTGCTCGAACGCTCGTCGCTCGGATCCGTCGACAGCATCGAGAGCATAGGCGCCGAGCAGCTCCTGCATCTCCTCGTGGGCCAGCGTCGTCATCCGGCCACCCTGTGCTCCGGCATCGCGAGCGACGCGCGAAGGCGGGTCAGGCCGCGGCGGATGCGGCTCTTGATCGTGCCCTCCGGCTCTCCGAGGATCGCCGCGACCTCGCGGTAGGAGTGCCCGCCGAAGTACGCCAGCTCGATCGGTCGCCGCTCGTCCGCGGCCAGGCATGCGAGCGCGTCACGCAACTCTGCCGACGCCGCCATCGCGACCACCTCGTCCTCTGGGGTATCGAGCTCGATCCTCATCTGCTCCACCTGGTCGCGCTCCTCACGGCGCCGGCGCGCGGTCTCGGCGCGGACGAGGTCGACGGCGCGGCCGTGGACGTCAGCGAGAAGGAAGGAGCGAAGCGAGCCGCGGTCGGGATCGAAGCGCGAGGGCGTCTCCCAGAGGCGGACGAAGACCTCTTGCACCACCTCCGCGCCAAGGTCGGCGTTGCCGGTGACGCGTCGGGAAAGCCCCACGAGCGCTCCTGCGTGTCGCTGATGGAGCTCCCGGAGAGCGGCATCGCTGCGACCCGCGACAGCGAGGACGAGCGCCGTGTCGGACGCTCCTTCCAGTCGGTCTCGCATGCGCTTTCCACCGTAACTGATTCGGCTCCCGATGGTCGACGGATGCTTCTTCTCCCAGTTCGTCATCCGCTCTCGCGGTGGCTCCGTAGAAGCAGAAACATCGACAAAAGGAGGACAAGATGAGGAAGCTACTCGCACTACTGGCCGTGACCGCCGTCGCGGGCGCCGCCGTCGCAGGCACCGCGGGCGCCCGTCCGGCTGCAGAGGGAACGATCGTCGACATCGCCGCCGGGAACAAGAGCTTCTCGACGCTCGTCTCGCTCGTGCAGACCGCCGGGCTCGTCGGGGCGCTCTCCGACGGCAAGGCGAAGCTCACCGTCTTCGCTCCCACGAACGCCGCGTTCAAGAGCCTCGAGAAGGCCGTCCCCGGCGTGACCGCCGCGCTGACGGATCCGAAGAACAAGAAGCTGCTCGTTCAGGTGCTTCAGTACCACGTCGTCGGTTCCACCGTGATGGCGAAGGACGCGGTCGCCGCTGCCAAGAAGGGAGCGAAGGTCCCGACGCTTCTCGGCAAGAACATGAACGGGCAGATCGGGCTCTCGATCAAGGGTGGCAAGGTCATGATCGCGGACTCCGCCGGGCTCAACATGGCGACCGTGACGAAGACCGACCTCGCCGCGTCGAACGGCGTCGTTCACGTCATCGACAAGGTGATCGTGCCCCAGAGCATCGCGGCCGCGCTCAAGAAGGCTGGCCTGATCAGCTGACCGGGGCGCAGTCGTCGGAGTACCTCACGCCTCGGCGGCAGGTCGGCCCGGCAGGGCGGGAGGGCCGTGCGCCCTCCCGCCACACACCCCCTCGCGAAGGAGATCTCCAGTGAAGACCCGTATTGCCGTTCTCGCGGCGGCTCTCGTCGCCGTCCTCGCAGTCGCCGTCAGTGCGAGTGCCCGCCCGCAGGCGGGTGGCACCATCGTCGACGTCGCCGCGGGCAACCCGAGCTTCTCGACGCTCGTGTCGCTCGTCCAGTCCGCCGGTCTCGCCGGCGCCCTCTCCAACGCCAACGCGAAGCTCACCGTGTTCGCGCCGACGAACGACGCGTTCACGAAGCTCGAGGCCGCCGTTCCCGGCGTCACCAAGGCTCTCACCGATCCCGCGAACAAGCCGCTGCTCGAGCAGGTGCTCAAGCACCACGTCCTCGGGAGCGAGATCAAGTCGCCTGCTGCGGTCGATGCGGCCCGGGCCGGGTCGAAGGTGCCGACGTTGCTCGGCGGCGACGCGAACGGCCAGCTGGCGCTCGCGCTCTCGGGCTCGAGCATCCAGATCACCGATTCGGCCGGCTTCTCGAAGGCGATCGTGACAACCGCGGACGTCGCCGCGAGCAACGGCGTCATTCACGTCATCGATACCGTCCTCGTCCCGAAGAGCCTCGTCAGCGCGCTCCAGAAGGCCGGCCTTGTCAAGGGCCCCTCGATCGTCGAGGTCGCCGCCGGCAACAAGAACTTCTCCACGCTCGTCTCGCTGGTCCAGGCCGCGGGCCTGGTCGGTGCGCTCGGGAGCCCCGATGCGCAGCTGACCGTCTTCGCACCGCGGAACTACGCGTTTGCCGCGCTCGAGAAGGCGGTGCCCGGTGTGACCGCCGCGCTGACGGATCCGAAGAACAAGAAGCTGCTCGTCCAGGTGCTTCAGTACCACGTGCTGGGCTCCAAGGTCGTCGCGGCCGACGCGATCGCCGCCGCCGAGCAGGGCAGCAAGGTGCCGACTCTTCTCGGCAAGAACGCCAACGGGCAGATCGCACTCTCGATCAAGGGCGGCAAGCTCCAGCTCGCCGACTCCGCCGGCCTCAACCGCGCCATCGTCAGGCGCGCCGACATCGCCGCGTCCAACGGCGTCGTGCACGCGATCGACAAGGTGATCGTCCCCAAGAGCGTCGCCGACGCTCTCAAGAAGGCAGGTCTGCTCGGCTGAACGTCCATGGCGGCGGGAGGAGACAGCGTCCTCCCGCCGCCGGGACTTCCGGGCGGCGTCACCCCTTGCACATGGAGCTTCGGTCAGCACTCACACGTTCAGACAGCGGTCGCCGTTGCCGGTTCCGGCGGACGTCGCGTTCGCCTGGCACGAACGGCCCGGAGCGTTCGAGCGGCTCGCGCCACCGTGGCAGCGTGTTCGGGAGATCGAGCGCCGGGGCACGATCCGTGACGGCGACCGCGCGGTGATCGAACTGCACCATGGGCTTTTGAGGCGGCGCTGGGTCGCCGTCCATCACTCGTACGAGCAGAATCGGCAGTTCGCGGACCGCCAGGAGTCCGGTCCGTTCGCGTCCTGGGAGCATGTCCACCGGTTCGTCCCGACGACCGGCGAGACCTCGACGCTCGAGGACGAGATCACCTACCGGCTCCCCTTCGGACTGTTCGGAAGCCTTCTGGGACGTCGCTACGCCGAGCGCACGCTCGCGCGCACCTTCGCGTACCGCGACCGCAGGCTGGCCGACGATCTCCGGCGGCACACCGATGCGAAGGCTCCGCTCCGCGTGGCGATCACGGGCAGCACCGGCCTGATCGGGCGGTCACTGGCGGCGTTTCTTCGGACCGGTGGGCACGATGTGATCACCGTCTCACGCCGGCCGCAGCCCGGAGGGATCGTCTGGGATCCTGGCGCGGGGCTCCTCGAGGCCGAAGCACTGGCAGGTGTCGACGCGGTCGTTCACCTCGCGGGCGAGCCGATCGGACGGCGATGGACGCAGGCGCGGAAGCGCGAGATCGTCGAGAGCCGCGTCAGGGGCACCGAGCTCCTCGCCAAGACGCTTGCGTCGCTCGAGCACAGGCCGTCCGTGCTCGTGTCTGCGTCGGCGATCGGCTTCTACGGCGACCGGGGCGACGAGCCGCTCGACGAAGCGAGCGAGCGCGGCTCGGGATTCCTGGCCGGCGTCTGCGACGCCTGGGAAGCCGCGTGCGCGCCTGCCCACGACGCCGGCATCCGCGTCGTCAACCTGCGGATCGGCGTCGTGCTCGAGGCCGTTCTCCCGAGGCTTCTACCCGTGTTCAGAGCCGGCGTCGGCGGTCGTGTCGGCAGCGGGCGGCAGTGGTGGAGCTGGATCTCGCTCGACGACCTGACCGCCGCTGTGCTCCACGCGATCACGACGGACGGGCTCGACGGCCCCGTCAACGCCGTGGCCCCGGAGGCCTGCACCAACGCGGACGCGATGCGGACGCTGGCGCGCGTCCTCCGCCGGCCGTGCGTCGCTCCCCTACCGGCGGCCGCCGCACGGATGGCGTTCGGCGAGCTCGCGCGAGAGGTGCTCCTGGCCGGTCAGCACGTGCTGCCCACGCGGCTCGAGACGTCGGGCTTCCGATTCGCCTATCCCCGGCTCGAGGCCGCCCTTCGCCACACGCTCGGTCGCTGACGCCAAGGGGGGCACCATCCGCATCCTGGCGAATTGCCCGGTCGCCGAAGGACGTCCGCTCGCTCTTCCGACATGGGCGCTCTCGCCGCAAAGCGGCCACGTGCGGCCGTCGGCCGTGGTCGGAACAGCCCTACGGGTCCGAGCGGCCGCACTCGAGCTCGAGCATCCCGTGCGGGACGCCGTGCTCGGCGAGCAGATCGAGGAACGGATGGGGCGGGAAGGCCTCGGGGCCGAGGACCCCGGCGCCCTTCCACGCTCCCGAGGCGAGCAGCTCGAGGGCGACGACCGGGTTGACGGCGGTCTGCCAGACGACCGCCTGCGAGCCGTACTCGCGCATCGACCACTGGTTGTCGACCACGTGGTACAGGTAGACGCGTCGCGGCGCGCCGTCCTTGCCGCGGCCGGTGACGAGCGTGCCGGCGCAGGTCTTCCCCGTCATCTTGTCGCCGAGGGTCGCGGGATCGGGGAGCGACGCGGCGACGACGTCGCGCGGCGCGACCTCGACGCCCTTGACGCGGATCTTCTCCTTCCGATCGAGCCCGAGCTTGTGGAGGGTCTTCAGCACCTCGATGAACTCGTCGCCGAGGCCGTACTTGAAGGTCACCCGCTTGCAGTCGACCCAGCGCGGGATCAGGACGACCTCCTCGTGCTCGACGTTGACGCACTCGACGGGGCCGATCCCCTCGGGGAAGTCGAACACCTCCGGCTCGGAGAACGGGTCGGTCGTGAACCACCCGCGGTCGCGCTCCCAGATCACGGGCGGGTTCAGGCACTCCTCGATCGTCGTCCAGATCGAGAACGTCGGCGCGAAGTCGTAGCCCTCGACGACCAGGTTCGCGCCGTCGCGGATCCCGACCTCGTCGATCTCCGAGAAGAGGTCGTCGGCGGCGAGGCGTGCGAACACGTCCGCGGCCCCGGGCTCGATCCCGATCCCGACGAGCGCGAGCTGCCCGCGCTCCGCCCAGGCGTCCGCCTGCGCGAACTGGTGCTCGCCCAGCATGACGCCGACCTCCTCGAACGGCTTCGTCGGGTGTGGCTCCGACAGCGTCATCGCCATGTCCAGGTACGTGACGCCGGTCTCACCGCAGGCGTCGAAGATCGGCACGTTGAACAGCGGGTCGACCGAGTTGAGCACGGCGTCGGCCTTCGTCGCGCGGATCAGGGCGACGATCTCGTCCTGTCTGGAGGCGTCGATCCGGTGCGCGCTGAAGCGGTCGTCGCCGAGGTTCGCGACGACCTTCGCCGGGCGGCCCGCATCGTAGTCGGCCAGCGCGCAGTGCTCGAAGAACGAGCGGCGGGCGGCGATTCGGGCGAAGGCCGCGCCGACGCCTCCCGTTCCGATCACGAGGATGCGCATGGCTCTTTCTATCGGATTCCGGTGCTCCCGCGCCCAGTCGGGCGACGGCGGGACGGACTCCAGTCCCCCCGCGACGACGTTCTGGCCATTTGCCCCGCTGCGAAGTAGCGTCCACCCGTCAACTGCGGCGGGAGGCGCGCGATGGCAGCCGAACGGACGAGGGCGGAGCCCGAGCTCGACCACAACGCGATCGGGTTCCTCGACGCGCTCGTGATCGGGCTGGCGTCGACTGCGCCGGCGTACTCGCTCGCCGCGGTGATCGGAACGGTCACGGTCGTGGTCGGGTTCCAGGCGCCGGGCGCGCTCCTCGCCTCCTTCGTCCCGATGTTCCTGATCGCGGCCGCGTTCTTCTACATGAACAAGGCGGATCAGGACGCGGGCACGAGCTTCTCGTGGATCACGCGCACGATGGGGCCGTGGTTCGGCTGGATCGGCGGCTGGGCGATCTGCACGACGGGGATCCTGGTCATCGGCTCGCTCGCCGATGTCGGCGCGCGCTACTTCTACCTCCTCTTCGGCTGGGACGGCGCCGCGGGCTCGAAGACCGCGGTGATGGTGCTCGCCGTCGCCGCGATCGTGATCATGACCGCGATCTGCATCATCGGCACCGAGGTCTCGGCGCGCCTGCAGTCGGTGATGATCATCGGCCAGGTCGGTGCCCTGCTCCTCTTCGCGATCGTCGCCATCGTCAAGGTGTTCTCCGGCGACGGGCGCGAGGGGTCGGTGAAGCCGAGCGGCAGCTGGTTCTCGCCGTTCGAGGTCTCGAGCTTCTCGGCGCTCGTCTCGGCGATGCTGATCGGCGTCTTCATCTACTGGGGCTGGGAGAGCGCCGTCAACCTCACCGAGGAGACTCGCGACGGCACGCGGGCGCCGGGGATGGCCGCGGTCGTCTCGACCATCGTCCTCGTCGTCACCTACCTCCTCGTCTCGACCGCCGTCGTCTCCTTCGCGGGTCTCGAGACGCTCGCCGACTTCGACGACGACGACGCGATCTTCAGCTTCCTCGCTGCCGACGTTCTCGGCAGCCCGTGGGACAAGCTTGTCGTTCTCTCGATCGTCACGTCGGCGCTCGCCTCCACGCAGACGACGATCATCCCCGCCTCGCGCACGTCGTTCTCGATGGCGAGGCAGAACGCGCTGCCCGGACTCTTCGCGCGGATCCATCCTCGCTTCCGGACGCCGTGGTTCTCGACCGTCGTCATCGCGGCGCTCGCCATCGCCTGGTACGTGCCCGTCAACGCCGCCTCCGAGAACTTCCTCTTCGACACGCTGTCGGCGCTGTCGCTGATGATCGCGTTCTACTACGCGCTCACCGGCATCGCGTGTGCGATCTTCTACCGGCACCGGCTCCTGCACTCGGTCAAGAACCTCGTGTTCATCGGGATCGCACCGCTCGTCGGCTCCGTCATCCTCGGGTACCTCTGCATCAAGTCGGCGATCGATCTCGCCGATCCCGATGCGTCGTACTCCGGACAGTCGATCCTCGGCATGGGCGTGCCCCTGGCGATCGGGCTCGGGTTCCTCATCCTCGGGCTCATCCTCCTCGTCGTCTGGCGTCTGGCGGGGAACGAGCGGTTCTTCGGCCGCAAGCCGTTCGAGTCGGTCGATGCGATGACCGTCCCAGCGCAGGCAGAGCCGAGCGAGGCGGCATGAGCGGCGAGATCGTCCTCGGCTACGACGGCTCCGAATGTGCCGAAGCCGCGCTCGCGCAGGCGATCCGGCTCGCCTTGTCGCTCGGGTCGCCGCTTGTCGTGGTCTACGCCGCGGAGCCGCCGGGCCGGTCGGTCGGCGAGGAGTACCGCGAGCATCGCAAGGCCCTGATGGAGATCGGCGAGGAGCGGACGGCGAAGGCACTCGCGGCGGCAGAGGCGCAGGGCGTGGCCGCCGAGCGGCTCGTCCTCGAGGAGCGGCCGGCCGAGGGTCGTCCGCGTCGCCGAGGCGCGAGATGCGGCCATGATCGTCGTCGGCACGTGGAGCGAGAGGCCGATTCGGGGTGCGATCCTCGGCTCCGTGCCGTTCAAGCTCCTGCACCAGTCGACGGTGCCGGTGCTCGCGGTTCCGCTTCCCTGACGCGCCCTTTCCGGGCGCAGGTCGGTTCAGCCTGCGGCGGGGACGGCGAGACAGAGCGCGAAGTCGCCGGGCCCGTCCGTCCACCATGCAGTCGGCCGCAGACCGGCGGCGGTGAGCTCCTCTTCGACGGCGGCCCGCGTGAACTTCGTGCTCACCTCCATCCGTAGCTGCTCATCCGCCGCCAGCTCGACCTCGACCTCGAGGACGGGCACCGGGATCCGGATCGCCTCGCGGGCCCGGAACGAGATGTCCATCCAGGAGCGCACCGGATCCCAGGTCGCCTCGTAGTCGAGCGGGGCAGACGAGAACGACGAGCCGAGCTCGCGATCGACAGCCGTAAGTCCATTGCGGATGAACCGCTCGGTGAGGCCCAGGGCGTCGTCGTAGGCGGCGCGGAGACGGTCGGCAGGCTTGACGAGGTCGACTCCGAGGAGCAGCGTGTCGCCCTCGTCGAGAATCGCGGCGACGCGGGCGAGGAACCGCAAGCGTCCTTCCGGGTGGAGGTTGCCGATCGTCGACCCGAGGAAGGCCACAAGCCGGTTCCGCCCAGGCGGGATGGCGGCCAGGTGCCGCTCGAAGTCGCCGACGATGGCGTGCACCGCGAGCTCCGGATACCGCTCGGCGATGGCCGCGGCGCTCGACCGGAGGATCTCCTCGCTGACGTCGAGCGGCACGAACCGCCTCAGCGTGCCGGCGGCGACGAGCGCATCGAGAAGGAGCCGCGTCTTCTCGGAGGTGCCCGAGCCCAGCTCGACGAGCGTCTCCGCGGCCGTCGCCCCGGCGATCTCGGCGGCGCGCTCGAGGATGATCGACCGCTCCGCTCGGAACGGGTAGTACTCGGGCAGTCGTGTGATCCGGTCGAAGAGCAGCGACCCCTCGTGGTCGTAGAGCCACTTCGGCGACAGCTGCTTCGGGGTCTCGCGAAGGCTCCAGAACGTCTCGTCGTGCAGTGCAGAGCGACGGTCGTCGTCGGCGAACACCCGGTCGATCCGGACCCGCGGCACCGTCTCACACGTCATGTGCCACCCTAACCCCGGCGAAGATCTGGCGTCGCTGCGGGTAGTCCCAGTTACGGAACGTCGGGCGAGCCACGAGCGAGTCGGTCGCCCAGGACGAGCCCCGCAGCACCCGGTAGTCGTCGCCGAAGAACACCTCCGAGTATTCCCGGTAGGGGAACGCCTCGAAGCCGGGATACGGCCCGAACGTCGAGGACGTCCACTCCCACGTCGCCCCGACGCCGTCGAGGAGGGGTGCCGCCCGCTCCCACTCGGCCTCGGTCGGAAGTCGACCGCCGGCCCAGCGCGCGTACGCATCGGCCTCGTGGTGGCTCAGGTGCTCGGCGGCGGCGTCGGGGTCGAGCGGCTCGAGCCGGCCGAACCGGCAGCGCGCCCAGCCTCCCTGGTCGCGCACCCAACCGAGCGGTGCTCCCGCTCCTTCCTCCTGGAGCCACGTCCAGCCTGCCTCGGTCCAGAGGGAGCGGGTCTCGTAGCCCCGGTCGGCGACGAACGCGGCGAGGGCGCCGGTCGTCGCCGGGAACCGGTCGATCGCGAAGCCCTCGAGCCGGATCTCGTGCGATCGCAGCTCGTTGTCGTAGGCCCAGGGCTCGCCGTCGGCTCCCATCCTGAACGTGCCTCCGTCGACCCGGACGACGCCGCCGGACGCGGGGACAGCCACTGCCGGCGCTACTTCGTAGGGCTCCGAGCCGAGACCGAGCGTCTGCAGCATCGTCTCTCGATGCTGGAGCTCGTGCTGGGCGATCATGCCGAACACGAATCCGTCGCGAAGAAGCCGGTCGCCCTCGTCGAGCTCGACGCGCTCGAGGAGGTCGTGGACGTGCCCGCGCACCTCCGCGGCGTAGGCGCGGGCGCGATCCGGCCGCAGGATCGGCAGACCGCCGCGCTCCGACCGGGCGTGCGCGAACGCGTCGTAGAGGTCGTCGAAACGGCCGTCGAGCGGATCGGAACCGCCGACGCGGCGGAGAAGCCACAGCTCCTCGAGGTAGGCGATGTGGGCGTAGTCCCAGACGAGCGGCGACTGCAGCGGCGACACCTGGGCGGTCAGGGCCTGGTCGTCGAGGGGAGCCAGCAGCTCGTGGGTGAGCAGGCGCGCCCGGTCGAGCTCCGCTGCGATCGTCGCGGTCGTGTGCGGGGCGGGCTGCGGCATCCGTCCTGATGATGCCGAGCGTGGTGGGGGCCAGGCCGCGGTAGGCCGACCTCTACGGGAAACCGTACTTCGCGGCCTGCCGCCGACCCGCTAGATGGTTGATCGGTAATTCACGGGCAGGCCCGTGAGCACCGTGTAGGGAGCACGTATCCGGGTGTCGAAGGTCGGCGGTGTGTGTAGCCCGTCGACCAGGAGGCCTCCGTGCGCGCCGACCTC
>Ga0194132_10011354_pt1 | contig 11499 bp, 7 predicted proteins | sample TA2KigOf80mmetaG_FD_148612 | JGI IMG/M metagenome (GOLD analysis project Ga0194132, IMG submission 148612) | Freshwater microbial communities from Lake Tanganyika, Tanzania - TA2015054 Kigoma Offshore 80m | ecosystem: Environmental > Aquatic > Freshwater > Lake | place: Tanzania: Lake Tanganyika... | reverse complement strand
TCGCGCTGCGCATCGGGCGCGCGCTGTTCGCGGCGCTGCCCGGCCCGCCGCACGAGCTGCGCGCGGTCTGGGAGCAGGGCGTGCGCGAGCTGGTGCGCGCCTCCGTCGGAGCGGTGCAGGCGCCCGGGCGCGCGCGCCTGTTCCTGTACGGGCTCTCCGAGAGCAAGTTCGCCGAGATCGCGGGTGCGCGCATGGCACGCGAGGCCGATCCACAGGTCGGCGTGACCGCCAGCGACGGCCGGCTCTCCGTGCTGCTCAGTGCGCGCGGGCCCGGCGGGGCCGCCGAGCGGGCGGCGCACGCGCGCGCGGCGGCGGATGCGCTGGCCGGCGAGCTCGCGCCGCACGTGTACTCGCGCGACGAGCAGCGCCTGGAGGTCGTGCTGGGAGCCGAGCTGCTCGCGCGCCGCGTGAAGATCGCGCTGGCCGAGTCGTGCACCGGCGGAATGCTCGCGGCCGCGCTGACCTCGGTGCCCGGCATCAGCGCGGTGTTCGAGCGCGGCTGGATCGTCTACGCGGACGCGGCCAAGCAAGCCGAGCTCGGCGTGCCGGCGGAGTTGCTCGCGCGCCACGGCGCGGTCAGTGCAGAGGTCGCCGAAGCGCTCGCCCGCGGCGCGGCCGAGCGCGCGGGAGCCGAGCTCGCGCTCGCGGTGACGGGCATCGCCGGGCCGGATGGGGGCAGCCCGGAAAAGCCGGTCGGCACGGTCTGGTTCGGCGTGCACCTGCGCGGTCGCTCGCACAGCGAACTGCGACGCTTCCCGCCCGGAGATCGCGAGCGCGTCAGGCGCTTCGCGACGAACGCGGCCTTCGCGCTGGCGCTGCAGGCCCTGCGGTAGTCCGCGGGATCCGCGCGGTCCGCGCATCCGACCCGTTGACCCGTGCGGGGCGGGCCGCTATCGTCTTCGCCCGCGTTGCCTCTCTCCGCGTTACCCCGTGGTGTAATCGGTAACACAAGTGGTTTTGGTCCATTTATTCTAGGTTCGAGTCCTAGCGGGGTAACCACTACCGGCCGTCGCCGCGCCTGCGACCGCCGGCCAGGACGTGAGCCGCGCTCGCGTACCAGTGCTCGCGCGCGCGCACGTGCGCGAGTTCCGCGGCACTCGGCTCGGCGCGCTCGAGTTCGATCCCCAGCGCGCCCGACAGCCCGCGTTCACAGGCGGCCGCCAGCGCGCGCGCTTCGACGCCCGGCAACTCGGCCACGGCCGTCTCGCACGCACTCGCGCGCAGCTTGATCGAGCCGTGGTGCAGCACGCGTCCGCGCCGGCGCCGCTGCGCGCTGCCGACGAGCTTGCGCCCGTCGAGCACGAGGTCGAGCGCGCTGGAAGCGTGGAAGCACATGCCGGTGCCCGCGAGGTCCGAGGTCAGCCTGCGCGCGCCGCGCAACTCGCTCGCGACGCCGAAAGTCGCGAGCGCGGCGGCGAGCGCGGCGTGGATGCGCTCGTACGAGCGCGCGACCGGGCCGTCGAACGGCGGCGCATCGGCCGGACCGGCCAGCGAGTAGGTCAGCTCCGCGGCGTGGTGGATCGCGCCGCCGCCGGTCAGCCGGCGCACCACGAGCAGGCCGCCGCGCGCGGCCGGCACGTCTTCGACGCGTTGGAACCAGCCGAGAGACAGCGCGTCCGGCCGCCACGTGTAGAAACGCAGCGTCGGCGCGAGGCCCGCGATTTCCAGCTGCGCCTCGTCCAGCGCCATGTTCGCGCCCGGAGCCCAGTCCCAGGTCTCGAGCAGGCGCCAGTGCGGCATCGCGAACAGGGCCGCTCGCGCGGCGCCCGGGCTCAGTGCTTCTGCGCCGCGCAGTACGCGTCGTAGGACGGTGCGTCCATCAACTCGTACTCGGCGAGGTTCTTCGTGCGCGGCTTGAGCTTGATCATCCAGCCGGCATTCCACGGATCCTTCGAGAGCACCTCGAGGTGCTCCTCGATCACCGTGTTCGACTCGATCACTTCGCCGTCGATCGGGGAGTTGAGGTCTTCGACCGCCTTGACCGACTCGATCTCGCCGAAGGTCTCCCCGGCGTTGACGAGGCGGCCGGGTTCGGGCAGGTCGCAGTAGACCAGATCACCTTCGTTGCCCGAGCACAGGGCGTTCACGGCGAAGTCGGTGATTCCGAAGATCGCGATCTCTCCGTCGATCTTCACCCACTCGTGGGTCTTCGTGTAGCGGCGGTCGTTGGGGCGCATGGCGGAAGCGGTGCGGAGGAGGAGTGCCGGGGGGGGGCGAGGAAGGAGGGCGGGCGCGTTACTTGCGCGTGCGGGAGTAGAACGGGAGCTCCTGCACGACGCAGGGTTGGCGCTTGCCGTTGATGTCGAGTTCGAGCGCCGTGCCGGCGCGGTCGTAACCGATCGAAACATAGGCCGAGCCGATGTTGGTCGCTACGGTCGGCGAGACCGAGCCCGACACCACGTAGCCGACCCGGGCCGCGCCGGCGTAGAGCTCGTAGCCCTGCCGCGGCGCGCGCGGTCCGGCGGTCGTGATGCCGATCAGCCGCCGGCGCGGCGCGGCTTGCACGCGTTCGAGCGCGGCGCGGCCGATCCAATCGCCCTTTTCGGGCGCGAAGGAGATGCCGAAGCCCAGCCCGGCCTCGATCGGGTTGTGCTGCGCGTCGATTTCGTGTCCGTACAGCGGCATGCCGGCTTCGAGGCGCAGCGTGTCGCGCGCGCCCAGCCCGATCGGTGCCAGGCCTGACGGTCGGCCCGCCCGCAGGATCTCGTTCCAGACGCGCGCGGCGTGCTGGACGGGGAAGTAGATCTCGAAGCCGTCCTCGCCGGTGTAACCGGTGCGGCTGATGCGAGTGCGCGGCATGCCGCACACCTCGCCGAAACCGAAGCGGTAGTACTTGATCGTGGACAGATCGCAGCCCTGGACCAGCGGCTGCAGGATCTGCTGCGAGCGCTGTCCCTGCAGTGCCAGCATCGCCAGCTCGTCGCTCTGGTCGAGCACGTGGCAATCGAGTCCGGCGGCGTGCTCGCGCAGCCACTTCACGTCGGCGGCGCGATTGCCCGCGTTGACGACGATGAAGACGTTCTCCGGCTCGCGATACAGCAGCACGTCGTCGATCGGATTGCCGTCGTGACTGCAGAACAACGCGTAGCGGATCGCGCCGACCGGGATGCGCGCGCAGTGATTGGTCGCGACCAGGTCCACCAGGCGGACCGCGTCGCGGCCCTGCACGAGCACGCGGCCCATGTGCGACAGGTCGAACAGGCCGGCCGAATTGCGCACGGTGCGCACCTCGTCGAGGATCGGACCGTACTGCACCGGCATCTCCCAGCCGCCGAACTCGACCATGCGCGCGCCCAGCGCGACGTGGACGTCGTAGAGGGTCGTGCGCTGCGGGGTCGTGGGGGAGGGGGCGGGCATCGGATCAGCGGGGCTGCGGCTCTCGACCGGCCGCGCGGGCGGCAGAGGATAAGCGATCACGGAAGAGTGTTCCACGTTGCCCGCGCGCAGCCGTCGACGAGTCGGGAAATCTCTGCCGCCTCGGCCGCCCCGCCGGCGCGGGCCGGGTAGTCTTCCTCGCGCACGGATTCCGCCGCGCGCATCCGCGTGCGCGTTCCCATCGCCCTGCTGCTTTCCTGCAGCGCCCTTGCCCAAGCGCCGGCTTTCGAGCCGGGCCTGCGTTGGCAGTGGAGCGCCGGCGCTGCCAAGCCTTGGATTCCGCGCAACCTCGCGCTGGACGCGGAATCCGAGGTCGTGCTGGCCGCGGTCGCTTTCCAGAACCCGGGCCTGCACCTCCTGTCCGCCGCGCCGTTCAGCGGGCCCTTCACGTGGGGCGCGGACACGAACATGGCCAGCGCAACCAGCCAGCTCGACGCCGCGCTCTCTCCGGACGGCCTGCGCGGCTGGTCGCTGGCGCAGTACCCGTTTCCGGACGCCGCGCATCGACGCACGGAGCTGGCCGGCTACGACTTCCTGGCCGCGGCCGGCGTGCTGCCGGGGGGCGACTTCGCTCCGATTTGGCGCACTCCGCTCTCGCTGCCGACCGGCGGACTGGCGCTGCTGGCGGCCGAGGGCGCGCCGACGCGACTGGCGGTCGCGGTTCTGGAAACGGGGGCGTCGCCGCGCGTCGTCTTGCACTGGATCGACGCGGCGAGCGGGCAGATCCAGCTCGTTCAGACTCATGCGGCGAGCAGCCTGCGCGCGCTCGCAGCGAGCGCGGATGGCGAACGCGTGCTGCTCGTGACCGGCAGCGACCTGCGCGTCATCTCCGCGACCGGCGCGCTGCTGCACCATGTGCCGCTCTCGGCGGCAACCGATGCGGCCGCGCTGTCCGGCGACGGGCGCGTGCTCGCGTACGGAGTGACGGGCGGCCTGCGGATCGAGCGCGAGCAGGACGGCCAATGGTCGACTTGGCAGACGCTGGCCGCGGCGAGCGGCGAACTCGCTGCGCGCGCGGCACTGTCGGCGGACGGCGCGACGGCCGCGCTGGGTTGGTGGCACGCGACCAGCGGCAATGCGTTGCGCTTCGAAGACTGGGACCTGCTGGGTCCGACGCGCCTGCACGAGGTCGTGCAGGTGGGGACCTCCGGCGGGCTGCAAAACTTCCCCGCGGTTGCTGCCTGCACTTCGGACGGCCGCCACGTCGCGTTCGGCGCGTGGGGACAGGCGGGGGCCGAGCCCGAGCTGTGGGTGTACGAGCGCGAAGGGGCCGCGCCCCTCTTCTCGGTTTCGCTGCCGGGGAGCGTGCAGGCGCTGGCCCTCTCGGAGGACGGCGCGCGCGTCGCGGTCGCGTACAAGGGCGCGCATGCGAATCAGTTCGCGACCACCGGCGGCGTGCGCTTGTACGACACCGGCGCGCGCGACCTCGTGGTGGTCGAGCCGGCGGCGCTCGGTGGGAAGCTGAGCGTGCAGGCCCGCCGCGCCGGCGCCAGCGCCTGCGTGTTCGTGCTCGGCTCGCCCGGCCCCCAAGTCGCAATATTGGGAATTGCCGGTCTGCTCGGAATCGACCCGCAATTGCCGTGGTTCGCGCAGTTCTCGGCGTGCGGGCCGCAGGGACTGGCCAGTTGGAGTTTCGACCTGCCGCAGGAACCGTCCCTGGCCGGCCACCCCGCCGCGCTGCAGGCGGTTTTCGCGCTGCCGACGGGACCGGCCTTCGGCGCGAGCCGCGCGCTGCCGCTGCTGCTGTGACCCGACCCTGGTCCACTCGGCTGCGCGTCTACCAGCCATGGCGGTCAGCCGAACTCGTCGGCCACCATCCGTAGTGGTGGAAAGGCTCGCGCGCAGCGAACTAGTCCAAGGTCCTGTGACCCTACAGCCAGTCGGTCCCGGCGACCGATAGCAGCCTCGGCGGGTGCTCCCGCCCTTCCCAACTGTCAGCCGCGCAAGCATCCCCGCTGCGCTCGTGGATCCCCATTCATGCAAGAAATTCCCTGTCGCTCGCGCCACTCGCTTGCCCCGTTCACCCTCGCGCTCTTCGCGTTCGCGGGTCTGACCGCCGGTTGCGGCGGCGGCGGCGGCAGTGCCTCGCCCGCCTCCAGCATCGCCAGCGTGCTGCAAGACCTCGACGAGGATCCCGATGGAGTCGTCACGCTGGTCACCTTCGACGGCAAGGCGCCGGCCGGGCTCGACGCCGCCGACTTCGAGGCCTCCAACGGCCAGACCGCGCTCGCGGTCGTCGTGTCGGGTTCGACCGCCAGCGTGACCTGGGATGCGCACGTGGGCACGGCCAGCGACGTGCGCGTGGTCGGCGTGCCGAGCATCGACGATTCCTTCGTCGACGTCACGACCAGCAATTCGACCGCGCCGACCTTCACGATCGAGAACGCGGTGCAAGCGCCCGATTTCGCGGACGACGCCTTCGAAGTGCACTTCTCCGGCCCGCGCGTGATCGCGGACGAGGCGCTGGACGTGTCGGCCTGGGAACTGGTGATCGACGGTGACGTGGTCGACTTCTCGACGGCCGCCATCAGCTTCGACGCCGACGATCAGATCGCGACGGTCACGCTCGGCGGCGGCGCGGGCTTGCACGGCAACTTCGAACTGCGCGCCCTCGCGCTGCACAGCGTCGCGGACGTCGCGCTGGCGACGAGCGCGGTCGCGGGCACGGCGGCGGGCGACGCGCTGGCCCCGACGCTGCTGTCGGCCGAGCAGAACCTCGTCCAGGACGAGTACGGTCGCGTGATCGACTTCACGTTCAGCGAGGCGATGGATCCGTTCTTCTCGACGGAGCTCTCCGACTACATCGCCGGCTTCCCGACCTTCGCGATCGGCGTCACGCAGCCGACGCCGGATGTCGTGCGCGTCACGTTCAATGCTCCGATCGTGCCCGGATTCGCGACGATCACCTTCGGCGACCTGACCGACGCGCACGGCAACCCGTTCGCGACGCCGTCGACCGGCGTGACCTCGCCCGGCTTCGTGCAGGCCTTCGCGGGCGAAACCGGCGTGATCACCGTCGAGAACGTCGGCGGCGACTACCTGAGCGTCGTCACCGACTGGGCGCTGGTCGAGACCTTTGCCGAGGACGCGGGCAACTGGACCGTCACGGTCGACGGCAACCCGGTCGACCTGAGCGGGGAGACGCTGAGCTACGACCTCTTGACGAAGACCCTCGTCGTCACGCTTCCCGACGACTACGACAACGGCGTCGCCTTCACGGTCGACGTGGCCGGCGTCTACAGCATCGACGGCACGACCTTCACGGACTCGACCGTCGGCGTCGTCGACGGCGACACCGACGCCGCGACCGTCGTTTCGATCACGCAGAATCGCAACATCGACCCCGACGGCCTGACCTACGACGTGCTGTTCTCCGAGCAGCTCGACCAGGTGGCCTCCGAAACCCTGGTCAACTACCTCGCCAACGGCGGCGCGACGATCTCCGCGGCCGTGCTGCAGGGCGACCAGCGCACGGTGCGCCTGACCACCGACCTGGTCGTGCTGCCCGGCGCTGACACCTTCGACGTGCTCGGCGGCGAAGACATCGCGGGCAACGCGACCGTCGCGGAACTCGCCGTCACCGTCGCCAGCACGGACATCGTGGCCCCGACGCCGACCGGCCAGGTCGCCTATGCCGAGGAAGGTTCCGAGAACGACACGCTGACGGTCGTCTTCAGCGACGACATGCTGGAGGCCGACGTCCTGGATCCGACGCACTGGCACTTCCAGAGCCCGATCGGCGTCGCCGTCGACACGTCGCTGGCCAGCGTTTCCTACGACGAGGACACGCGCACCGGCGTGCTGACCTTCGACGGCGGTGACGACGTGAACCTGCAGACGCGCACCGATTTCCTGATGGCCTTCTCGAGCATGCGCGACATCGGCGGAAACCCGATCGTGACCAACTCGCTCTACGGCGTCGTCAATGCCGAGTCGAACACGCCGCGCCTGCTCTCGGTGTGGCAGCCCGGCGCGCTCGCCAGCACGCTGAACGTGCGCTTCTCGGAGGAAGTCACCGAGCTCGATGACATCGGCGGATTGACCAGCTACACGCTGCGCGACGCCGGCGGCGTCATCCAGGGCGCGGCCTCGGCCGTCACGCTCGATTCCGACGGCATGGGCGCGGAGCTGAGCTTCGGCATCGTCATCACGCCGGGCGTGCACACTCTCGACGTGGAGGGCGTGCTCGATCTGGCCGGCAATGCGATGTTCCCCGCGCTGCTCACGCCGATCGAGATCGAGGATGCAGTCGGGCCCGCCGCGGCTTCCGGCACGATCGTGTCGGTCTCCGGCGAGGACAACGACCAGCTGACGATCGTGTTCGACAAGCCGATGCACCCGCTCGGCATGACTGACCCGGACTTCTACCGCCTGAGCGTCTGGAACCCCGGCTTCAGCTCGGTCGACCTGTCGGACGCCCGCTTCAGCTTCGACGGCGTCGACACCGTGACGGTCGATCTCGACACGATCGGCGCGCTGAGCCTCGAGAGCGCGGCGACCTATCAATTCGGCACCGACGGCGACGGCCTGCAGTCGGCGCAGGGTGTCGCCGAAGCGGCTCCGACCACCTTCGGCGCGCAGCTCCCCAGCGGCGACACGACGGCACCGGGCTTCACCGCCCTGCGCGTGATGCTCGATGCACAGGACAGCGCGTTCTCGGTGATCATGGACCTCGACGAGGCGATCGATCTCGCCGACGCCAACGACGAGCTGCTCGTCGACATCGGCGGCACGCATCCGGATCTGCTCGAGCCGCTGGGGCTGCGCACGGTGCGTGCGACCTTCGCCGGCGGGGTTTCCGCGGGCCAGACGATCAACTTCTCCGTGCGCGACCTGGCGGGCAACCTCGGAGCGATCAGCGCCGCGATCCAGGCCCTCGACGCCGCGGCGCCGCTGCTCGCCTCGGTGCAGGCGATCGCGACGAGCGGCAGCGGCGGCGACGAGATCCGACTCACCTTCGACGAGCCGCTGCTCGGCGGGCCCATGCTGGACCTGTCGAACTACACGCTCAGCGAGGCCGGGAGCCCGGTCAGCCTGGTGGGCTCGACCGTGCGCTACGTGTCGGGCAACAACACGGTGCGCATCCTGCTGCCCGACGGCGTGAACCTGACCGACGGCGCCAGCGCGACGATCGGCGTCGCGGACATGGTCGATCATTCGGGCAACGCGATGGCCTTCGCGGTCGGGCTGACGGTCGCGGTCTCCGGCGACGCCGTCGCCCCCGACCTCGACGCCGCCTTCGTCAACTACCGCGCTGATCTGAGCGGCGTGGTCGTCGACGTGCAGTTCAGCGAGGAGGTCCGCGTCGCCGAGATCGAGAACACGGCGAACTGGAGCGCCTCCGGCACGCAATCGATCGTTTCGGTCGAGCGGCTGCGCGACGACCAGTACCGGATCACGCTGTCGGCGCCGCTGGCCGGATCCGACACGTTGACGGTGGCCGGGGTCCACGACCATGCCGGCAACGCGATCGGCGTGGGCAGCATCGATCCCCAGGACTAGGCGCCCGGGACCGGCGCGACAGAACCCTTCCAGAGGCCGCGGGAGCCTCGAGAGAGAGTACGGGCGGGGGCTGCCTCCAGCGGGGAGAGCCCCCGCCCGACTTTTGGTCAAGAAGCGCGTCCGCGGGGGTCGATAGCCGCACGAGCCTGCTAGGACCTCGGCGTCCGCGTCGGCCAGGGGGAGGGAGTTCTTCAAGATGTCCGACCCAACACGAGATCCGGCACGCGGAGCCGCGTCGCGATGAACCCGCTGCGCAAGCTCTTCACCGAGGGCAAGGTGCGCGAGGCGCGCCGGCGCCTGGCAGCCGAGGCGACGCCGCTCTCGTATGCGCAACTCGCGCAGGAGCACGCCAAGCTCGGCGATGCCCGCGCCGCGCTGGCCGTGTGCGAGGAGGGCCTGCGCGCGTTCTCCGGCAGCGCCGAACTGGCGCGCCTGGCCGATCGCGCGCGCGGGATCCTGCGCGAAGGCCGCATGGCCGAGCTCAAGCTCGAGCTCTCGCAAGCGCCGCGTCCGGCGCTGTGGCGCGAACTGGCCGAGCTGTACCTGGAATCCGGCCAGGTCGGCAAGGCCGAGGAACAGGCCCAGGCCTGGCTGCGGCACAGCGGCGACGGCGAGTCGCAGTGGATGTTCGCGCGTGCTCTGTGCGCGCGCTTCCTGGCCGATCGCGGTCGCAGCGCCGGGCAGCGCGCCTTCGCCGCGCTCGACGAGGCCGAGCGCCGCCTGCCCCGTGATGCGCGCCCGCTCGAACTGCGACTGGAACTGTGCGGGCGCATCGGAGCGACCGCCGATGCCTTGCGCACGGCGGCCGCGTTGCTCGAGCTGCGGCCGGGCGAACCCGAACTCGAGGCGCGTCATCGCAGCCTGCAGGAACAGAGCGACCCCGCGCGCACGATCGACCGGGCGCTGCGCGAGGTCGAGCGCAGCGGCCTGTTGTGGGGCGGCGAGGCGGAAGAGCCGGCCCCCGCGGCCGGCCGCTCGCGCTACTTGCGCCCGGCGCTGCAGCGGCTGGCGGCCTTCGATGGCGCCCAGGCCGCCCTGTACCTGCGCGGCGCGACGGCGCTCGTGCAGGGGCCGCGCGGCGCGACGGCCGAGCGCACCGCGCGCGCGGCGCGCGCGCTGCTGCTGACCTCGCGCACCAATGCCCGCCGACTGGGGTTGGGCTCACTGATGTCGCTGCGCCTGGAGGGCTCCTTCGGCACGCTCTCGGTCGCGGCGGGGGAACTCGACGCGGGCGCGCTGTGGACGCGCGGACCGCTGCACGCGGAGGCCGAGGCGCTGTTGCTCGAACTGGCCGGCAGCAATGCCGATGTCGAAGGGGACCGATCGTGAAGGAAGTCCTCGAGCCGCTCTCGCACGTGGCCGGCGTGCGCCTGGCCGCTCTGATCCTGGCCGACGGTGTGCCGGTGCTCGCGCCGGGCCAGGCACGCGGAATGGCGAACCTGCGCGGAGCCGGCAACGGCTTCGCTGAACTCGAGGCCGCCGCCGGATTGTGCGTCGGTTGGATGGCCGAGCTGAGTCGCAGCGTCGCACCGCTGTCCTGGGACGCGCCCGAACGCGCGGTGCTGCGTGCCGCGCGAGGCAGCCTGGTGCTGCGGCGCGTCGGAGACGTGGTGCTGCTCGTCGTCGTGGAAGCCGGCCTGGCGCCCGAAGAGCTGCGCCTGCCGATCGAGGCCGCCGCCGCGCGCCTGGGCCGCGTGCTGCGGGATCTGTCGCAGCCTCAGACGGCCCTGCCCGCAACGTCCACCAGCTCCGCCCCGGCGGGCGTGAGCAAGGTCATGTCCAACCAGAGAGTTTCGAACGGATCCCCGGCCGCCCGGGAAACAGGCAACTGAAATGGTCCAGATCAATTTCGCTCAGAAGACCGTCAACGCCAAGGTCGTCTACTACGGTCCCGGCATGTCCGGGAAGACCACCAACCTCGAGGTGGTGCACCAGAAGGCGCCGAACGAGAACCGCGGCAACCTGACGAGCATCAGCACCGACGGCGACCGCACGCTGTTCTTCGACTACATGCCGCTCGACCTCGGCACGGTCGCCGGCATGCGCACCTGCTTCCAGCTCTACACGGTGCCCGGGCAGGTCTACTACAACTCGACGCGCAAGCTCGTGCTGCAGGGCGTCGACGGCGTGATTTTCGTCGCCGACTCCTCGCCCGGCTCGATGGAAGGAAACCTCGAATCGCTGCGCAACCTCGAGGAGAACCTCAACGAGTACGGCAAGTCGCTGGCGACCACCGCGTTCGTCATCCAGTACAACAAGCGCGACATCCCGGGCGCGCTCAGCGTGGCCGAGCTCGACGCCGCGTTGAATCCGCACAAGGTGCCGACCTTCGAGGCGGTGGCCGCCACGGGGCAAGGCGTGTTCCCGACGTTGAAGGCGCTGGCCTCCGTGGTGCTGAAGAATCTGATGGCCGAGGCCGCCCAATCGCAGCAGGTCTCGGCCGCGCTGCCCGCGCAGCGCGCGCTGCCGGTCGCGGCGGCCGCCCCGGTTCCGGTGGGCGCGGCCGCGGCTCAACCTCCGATGCGCGCTACCGTCGTTCCGCCGCCGGGGAATCCGACGCCCAATACGGTCGCGCCCGTCGCGCCGGCTTACCCGGCCGCCTCGCCGACGGCAGCCGGTCGC
>Ga0194132_10011352_pt1 | contig 11501 bp, 9 predicted proteins | sample TA2KigOf80mmetaG_FD_148612 | JGI IMG/M metagenome (GOLD analysis project Ga0194132, IMG submission 148612) | Freshwater microbial communities from Lake Tanganyika, Tanzania - TA2015054 Kigoma Offshore 80m | ecosystem: Environmental > Aquatic > Freshwater > Lake | place: Tanzania: Lake Tanganyika... | reverse complement strand
CAGGTTGAGGAAACGGCCTGGCCGGTGGCGGTTGAGGATCAGTTCGTTGAGCATGATGCAGCCCAGCAGGGTCTTGCCGGTGCCAGGCCGGCCGTGCAGCAGGAAACCGCGCTCGGGTTCGCGGTCGGTGTCGGTTAGGGTGGACACGTACAGGCGGGCGTCCTGGGCGATTCGCACCGGGCTGCCCTCCGGGGTAGTGGCGTGGAAATCCCCCAGGAACTTCCAGCGGTACCGCTCCGGGACATCCGCCTCGCGGAAGAGCCGTTTTAGTTCGACGAGCCCTCGTCGCGCCGGCCAGCAGGGGCAGCGCTGGTTGCGGGCCTGGTCGTCCCAGAAGTAATAGGGCGGACGGCCTCCGCAGCGGCACTGGGCCTCCACGCAGGTACAGATCTTCAGCTCGCCGTGGCGCCCCACCTCGACCTGCTGGTCGTAGTAGACCCCTCCGCCTCCGCAGCGGTGGCACGGGGTTCCGCCCGGCGCCCCGGCCTCACTCACTGCCGGTCCCTCAGCTCGCGGTCTATGGCCCGCTCCGCGTCGCGCTTGGCGATATCCTGGCGCTTGTCGAACTGCTTCTTGCCGCGCACCAGGGCGATTTCCACCTTGGCCCGACCCCGCTTGAAATAGATCTTCAGGGGCACCAGGGTCAGCCCCTTCTGCTCGGCCTGGCCCAGCAGGCGGTTGATCTCCCAGCGGTGCAGGAGCAGCTTGCGGGGGCGCTCCAGGTCGTGGTTGAAGCGACTGGCCGGGCTATAATGGCTGATGTGCACCTTCTGGAGGAAAACCTCGCCCCGCTGCACCACCGCGTAGCTGTCCTTGAGGGTGACCCTGCCCTCCCGCACGGCCTTGACCTCGCTGCCCAGCAGGGAGATGCCGGCCTCGAAGGAATCGAGCACCTCGTAATCGTGCCGGGCCTTGCGGTTCTGGGCGATGATTTTGATGCCCTCCTGGGTGGCTGGGGCTTTGGTGGCCATCTCCTGCCTCTGCTCGCGATCTAGCCCTTGACGTTGGGTAGGTATTGGCGTTTATTTATCAGCCACTGGAAGCCGAAGTGGCGAAATTGGTAGACGCGCTGCGTTCAGGGCGCAGTGGGGGTTCCCCCATGGAGGTTCGAGTCCTCTCTTCGGCACCAGCTTTTTTTTCTTTGGCCCCGAGTCAGGCGCGCCGCGAACCTGGCTTTTTTTATTTTTGCTCCACCCCACTCTCCCCACTGCGCCGGACCTCTAAACTAGGCGTCGGCGCCTGGGGCGCAAGGGAAGCGCCATGGATCTGGTCGATGCGCTGCTGGCCTTTGCCCTGGTCTTCGCCCTCCTCTGGCTTGGGGGCGGTCTATGGGGTTTCTGGATGGCCCGTTCGCGCGGTGGCAGCCAGTCTCAGTGGGCGGCCTTTGCCCTCTTCCTCGGACCCTTCGGCCTGCTGCTGGCCCACAAGCTCAGCCACCCCTGCCCCGGTTGCGCGTCCCTGATCCTGCGCGGATTGCGCTCCTGCCCTTTCTGCCACCGCCCCATCCCCCGCCAGAGCGAGGACCAGAACCCCAGAGGGTCCTTCTGGTCCTATCGCCGCAACTGGTAACCTCCGTCGAAAGGAGCCCTTGTCATGGCCCGCTTCCTCCACACCCGCATCCGCGTCGGCGACCTGGACCGCTCGATCAACTGGTACAGCAAGCACCTGGGTTTCATAGTCAAAAGCCGCACCGACAAGTCCCCGGCCGGCAACCACGTCGCCCACCTCGAACTGCCGGGCAACGAGCACTCCCTCGAACTGACCTGGTCGGCCGACTATCAGCTCAAGGTGCCTGCGGACCTGATGCACCTGGCCATCGCCGTTCCCGACCTGATTTCCTACTGCGACCAACTTGAAAAGAACGGTGTGTCGATCTGGCCCGGCGACTGGCGGACCTCTTTCCCCGCGGGCCGCAAGATGGCCTTCATAGATGATCCCGACGGGTACGAGATCGAGCTGCTCGAAGGGTAATTATTTGTTTTTATTTTTCTTATGGGTCTGCCCCTCCCAGGGCAGACCCTTTTTTTTTATTTCTCTTCTTCCCCCAAGCCTCTATTTTTTAAAGTAGTTAATCCCCTGGTCGATATATTGAATGTTACTTGTTATCATTTCGTCTTATATCTTCTAAAGTGATTACCATAGCCGCCGATAAAAACCAATAACAGGAGTGCGACGAGTCTTTTTGAAGATGAAATTCTCCCCTAAACGCGCCTCTACACCATAAAGACAAGGAGGTCTTTATCTATGGCAGTGCGCAAGACAAAGCTCATCGGCATCGAGGAGGCGGCCGAGTTATTCGGCAAGTCGATCCATCAGATGCGCCAGTACAAATCCAAGGGGCTGCTAAAGGTGGCCGATTACCAGGGCAACAAGGATCTGTACGACATGGCAGAGGTGATCCTGCTCAAACACCTGATCCACGAAATGAGGGTGACGGAAGGACTGTCACTAGCCCAGATCGCCAGGCGGCTGGACCAGATGATGGGCCGCGCCGCCTGACAGCCCCACCCGAAGCACGCCGCGGGCCGGGCCCCCAATGGGCGCCCGGCCCGCGGTTTATTTTTTAAGGCGGTCGCAGGCCTCGTTCACGGCGCTGAGTACCTGGTCGAAAAGCTGGCCCACCCAGGCCGGCAGCGCCCCCACCCGGTCGGAGTGCAGGGCCGTGGCAAAACGCCGTCGGGCCTGGTTGAGTTCCTCCTCGTCCGTCGCCCCTACGAGGCCCAGGAGCTGGCTTGGATCGAGCTGGCGCAGTTGCGACGCATCGACCCGCAAGGCCCCCTGGCGGCGTTCGGCCTCGGCTGCCCGCTGGGCCATCTGCCGCAGCCGGGCGTCGAGTTTGGCGCATTCCTGCCGCAACCGCTCCACCTCCCCCCCGGCCTGGGCCGCCTGCCTGTCGAGTTGGATGCGCCGGGTGCGCTCCTGGCGCAGTTTCTCCCCGTTTTCCCGCGCCTCCCCCAGTTGCCGGCGCAACTGCCGCGCCTCCTCCTCGGCTCTTTTGAGGCTCTGATGAGCCCGTCTGGCCCGGTCCTCGGCGAATTCGAGATCTTCCCGCAAACCCCGCAGCACCACCTCCTTTTCGCCCAACTCCCGCTGCAAAAAACCCACCAGGCGGTCCTGGCCCAACCCCTCGCGCGGCAAGGACGACACTCCTTCGAGCCTGGCGAGGAAGCCCTCCAGCAGCAGGTCAGGACCACTGGGCTCCCCTCCCCCCACCGCGGCCCGTTCGCAGATCCACTCCCAGGTCTTGGGATATTGGGACTGGAGGAGCCGGGCAAAAGCCCCCTGCCGTTCGCGGCCCCCCCCAGAGGAGAGGATATGGCGGTAGAGGAGCACCTTGTCCACCGGGCCGGAGTAGGACACCAGGGCGGGCATGGCCGGTCTCAGTTCCTCCAGCCCGCCGGCGATACCTTCGGCGGCGCTGATCTCAAAAGCCAGGGCCTGGTCCTGGGGGGTGTAGACCTGGTCCTCGTCCAACAGGATTCTCCCCAGCCACTGGCGCAATTCGCCCAGCCCCACCCCCTGCCTGGCCCGCTTGCCGTAATCGAGGTACCGGCGCAGAGTCCGGAGGGACTGGGATTCCACCTGGCGGCAGAACTGGGGGTAGGTCTCGGGGGTGAGGATGGCCGCCTCCCGCGTCTAGGGGGGGGCACCGGGCAATGCCGCGGCCTGGGGGGCGATGGCGAGGATGAAGTCCCGGGCCGTGCGCCCGCCCACCAGGTCGTGGTTGTGGCGCATGCGCCAGACATTGAAGGCGGCCAGCAGCTCGGCCTCCGGGGCGTGTACTCCAGCCCGACGGGCATAGGCCAGCACCAGGCGCTCGTACTCGCTCTTGTGGGGCAGGTCCATGAACACCTTGAGGGCAAAGCGGTCGTCCAGGGCCCGCTGCTCGTCGAGCCTTTCGGCCTGCTGCGGGTCGTAAGGGGCAGGCCGCTTCCCCTGGTTGACCAGGTTGGGGGGGTCCCCGTCCATCTGGAGCCGGCCCAGTCCCTCGGGCCTTTCCCCCTCGCGGTCGATGAGGTCCTTGAAATTTGAGGTGGCGTAGAAGACCAAGTTGCGGGGAACCAGGGCTAGACGGCCATCCAGGGCGCTGGCCAGCAGGCGGAAATCGGCCTCCCGGCGGTTCAGGGCGATGTTGTCGAGTACGCCGATGAAAAACTCGGGCCGGTCCCGGACCAGTACGTACAGCTCATCCAATTCACCGTAGTGCCGGGGGTGGATCTCGATCCCGCGAAGCCCCTGGGGATAGTACTGGCTGATCAGCCCCCGGATCAGGGAGGATTTGCCGCAGCCACGCGGCCCCCAGATCAGCACGTGGTGGGCCCGGTGGCCGGCCAGCAGGTTTAGGGTGTTCTGCCGCACCACCCCCACCCGCTCCTCATTGCCTTCCAGCCAGTCGAGGGGAAAGCCGGCGAAATCGGCGATGGGCTCCAGCCGAAGCTGGCCGGCTACCCCCTGGAGGCGGAAGGCCGGCACCCCGGCAAAGCCCCCAAGGCCGTGGGTGTACACGTGTGCGGCCAGGACCTCGGCCAGGCCGGCCCAGTCCCCGGAGGCGGCGAAGCGCTCCTTAAGGAGCTGGCGCTCCCTGGTCAGCCCCTGCCAGGGCCATTCTGCAGGAGCGGTGGACGATACCCGCGCCGGGGACGAGTTCAGGCTGCCCAGCCCTGCCGCCAGGCCCGTCAGATCGGCCTGGGCCACCCGCTGCAACTGCCGCAGGTCGTGGCGGGCCATCTCCACCAGGTCCGGATGGAGTTGGCCGAAGGGACAGCGCTGTGCCTGACCTAGAAAGAGGTGGTCGTCGGCCAGCAGGGCATCTAGGAGCAGCGACACCAGGTCCACACCGCCGGCCCCGGCGCCCAGGGAGAGCAATTGCAGTTCCTGCCAGGCGCGCAGGGCCCGCTGGCGGGTGCCCGGCGGGGCTTCCTTGCCACAAAGCAGCGCCAACTCCACCAGCAGGGCGCGCAGGGACCGGCCGACCCGACTGGCGGCTACCCCGCAGGCGGGAGACAGGCCCGCCAGTGCGGCCAGGCATTCCTGCAGGCGGGGGCGGGCGGCCTCTAATTCAGGCCCAGCTCCACTCATAACCCTCCTTGGTGTCCTTGACCACCACCCCGGCCCTGGCCAACTGGTCGCGCAGCTCGTCCGAGCGTTTCCAGTCCCTGGCCTGGCGGGCCTCCTGGCGCTGGCGCAGGAGAAGTGCCAGTTCCGGGGGCAGTTCCGCGGGCCTGGCGACCTCCTCCCCCACCTCGTAGAAGATACCCAGGACCTGATCCACCTTTTCGAGACATTCGAGCACCGCCCCGGCGCCCTCCCGGCCGAGTTGCCCCTGGTTGAGGGCCCTTTCGGTCTGGTTTACCAGTCCGAAGACCGCGGCGATGGCCCGAGGGGTGTTCAGGTCGTCGTCCATGTGGGCGCAAAACTCGGACAGCGCGGCTGCGGCCTGGGCCTTCCAGGGCCCGGCCTCCCCTTCCCCAAGGGGCTGCTGCAGGCGCTGGCGCAACTGGGTGAGCCGGCGCAGGGCCGCCTTGCTGCTCTCCAGGGCTTCGAGGGTGAAGTTTAGCACCGTGCGATGGTGCGAGGTTACCACCAGGTAGCGGTAGGCGCGGATGTCCTCGTCGCTTTTGCCTATATCCTTGAGCCGATAAAAATTGCCCTGGCTCTTGGACATCTTCTCGGCGTTGATGTTGACGAACTCGTTGTGGACCCAGTAGCGGACAAAGGGTTTGCCGGTGGCCCCTTCGCTCTGGGCAATCTCGTTCTGGTGGTGGGGGAAGATCAGGTCCACCCCGCCGGTGTGGATGTCGAAGCTCTCGCCCAGGTACTTCATCGACATACACGAACACTCCAGGTGCCAGCCGGGCCGCCCCTTGCCAAAAGGCGCCTCCCAGCCTACCTCGCCGTCGCTTTCGACCCACGCCTTCCACAGGGCGAAATCCCGCACGTCGTCCTTGCCGTATTCGTCGCGGTCCACGCTGATCCCGTCCTTCATGCCCGAAGGGTCTAGGCGGGCGAAACGGCCATAGGCGGGAAAGCGGGAGATCGAGTAGTAGACCGAGCCCTCGCGCTGGTAGGCAAGCCCCTGCTCCAGCAGCCGGCCGATCAGCGCCACCATCTCGGGGATATGGGCCGTCGCCCGGGGGTACACGTCGGCGGGGAGGATGTTGAGCAGGCGCAGGTCCTGAAAGAAGACCTCGGCGTACTGCTCGGTGAACTCCCCCAGGCTCTTGCCCCCCGCGCCGATGCGGTGCAGGATCTTGTCGTCGATGTCGGTGATGTTCATCACATGGACGACCTCGTAACCAGAGAAGCGCAGGTAGCGCTTGATCAGGTCGGCCAGCAGAAAGGCGCGGAAATTCCCGATATGGGCGTAATCGTGAACCGTGGGGCCGCAACTGTAGATGCGTACCCGGCCCGGCTCCAGCGGGGAAAACTCTTCCTTCTCCCTTGATGCGGTGTTGTAGAATCTCAGCATCGGACTGGTTCCCGTATAAAAAAAGCCGCCGGCCCTGGGGGCCAGGGGCGACGGTCTGGTTTTCCGGCCGCGCGGCAAAGGTGGGGGCGGAGGCGGTGCCCTCGGCGCGACTCGAACGCGCGACCCACAGATTAGGAATCTGTTGCTCTATCCTGACTGAGCTACGAGGGCGTCCTCTCGGGCGGCGGCGCGGGGTCGGGCCATTGCGACAGAACTTAAAAAGGATAGGGAACTTCCCCGCGGCAGTCAAGCAGGATAGGAGGCCAAAATCCCACCTGGTCATTGACTTTGATTTCGGGCAGTCCTATCTTACTTTTATTTGTCGCGGCACTTCCCGGGAACCCATCTAACTAGAAGAAAAATATGGCGCAGATTTTCCCCCGTAGTGCCAACAGCACCACCAAGGTTCTCATCATCACCGTCCTCGTCGCCACCGCTGTCCTGTTGGGTATCCTGCTCAATATCAACCGCCTCTACTACGTCAGCCACGTCAACATCCCCAAGGATCAGCCCGTCGCCTTCAGCCACAAGCACCACGTCACCGGCATGGGCATCGACTGCCGCTACTGCCACACCACCGTCGAGACCTCGGCCTTCGCTGGCATCCCCCCCACCGAAACCTGCATGTCCTGTCACTCCCAGGTGTGGACCGATGCCCCCATCCTCGAGCCGGTGCGGGTGAGCCTGCGTTCCAACCTTCCCATCCAGTGGACCCGCGTCCACGACCTGCCCGACTTCGTATACTTCAACCACAGCATCCACGTCAACAAGGGGGTAGGTTGCCAGACCTGTCACGGCCAGGTGGACCAGATGCCGCTGATGTGGAAAGTCAACACCCTCAACATGGAATGGTGCCTGGAATGCCATCGCGCCCCGGAACAGTTCCTCCGGCCCCGCGACCAGGTGTTCAACATGCAATACACCCCCCCCGCCAACCAGGTGGCTCTGGGCCGACAACTCGCGGCCGAGTATCGCGTCCAGACCAGCCAACTCACCAATTGCTCGATCTGCCATCGATGAGAGAAGAAGAGTTCACCCGCAAGAGCCTGGGTCTGGGGGGAAGCCCTCTGCGCCTGGAGCAGTCCATGGGCCCGGAGTACTGGCGCAGCCTCGACGAACTGGCCGGGACCCCCGCTTTCAAGGAAATGGTGGCGCGCGAGTTTCCCGCTCAGGCCTCGGAGCTTTTCGATCCGGTCAGCCGCCGCAATTTCCTCAAGCTGATGAGCGCCTCCCTGGCTCTGGGCGGCCTGGCGGCCTGCACGGTGCAGCCCCCGGAGAAGATCGTCCCCTATGTGCGCGCCCCAGAGAACCTGGTCCCGGGCAAGCCCCTCTTCTACGCCACCGTCTCCACCCAGGGAGGGGTCGCCACCGGCATCCTGGTCGAAAGCCACATGGGCCGGCCCACCAAGGTCGAGGGCAACCCCAAACACCCCGCCAGCCTGGGGGCCACTGACACCGTTACCCAGGGCACCATTCTGACCCTGTACGATCCCGACCGGGCCCAGACGGTGACCAACGCCGGCCGGCCCAGCACCTGGGACACCCTGGTGCAGCAACTCACCCAGGCCCTGGGGTCGCAGAAGGCCAAGGGCGGCGCGGGTCTGCGCCTGCTCACCGAAACCGTCACCTCGCCGCTCCTGGGCGACCAGATCGACACCCTGCTCACCGAGTTCCCCCAGGCCGTGTGGCACCAGTGGGAGCCGGGCAACCAGGACCAGGCCCAGCGCGGGGCGGAGTTGGCCCTGGGCGAGGTGGTGAACACCTACTACGACCTGAGCCAGGCCCAGATCATCCTCTCGCTGGACGCCGATTTCCTCAACGCCGGCGCCGCCGGGGTGCGCTACGCCCGGCAGGTGGCCGCCGGCCGCCGGGTGAGGGAAGGCCAGCCCCAGATGAACCGCCTGTACGTGGCCGAAAGCACCCCCACCCCCACCGGCAGCCTGGCCGACCACCGCTTTGCCCTGCGCCCCTCCCAGATCGAGGGCCTGGCCTTCGCCCTGGCGCAGCGCCTGGGAGTCGAGGTACAGGCCGAGGGGCCCGCCCCGTCTTTTGAGGCCGGCTGGCTGGACGCCCTGGCGCGCGATCTGAAGCAGGCGGCCGGGCGCAGCGCGGTCATCGCCGGCGATCACCAACCCCCGGCGGTCCACGCCCTGGCCCAGGCCCTCAACCTGGCCCTGGGCAACGTGGGGACCACCGTCTTCCACACCGCGCCCCTGCCGGTCAAGGCCATGGACCAGCAACAGTCCCTGGCCGACTTGGCCGCGGCGATGGGGGCCGGCCAGGTGGAGGTGCTCTTGATCCTGGGCGGCAACCCGGTCTACACCGCTCCTGCGGACCTGCGCTTCGGCCAAGCACTGCGCCAAGTGCCCCTCAGCGTCCACCTGGGCCTGTACGAGGATGAGACCTCCCAGCTTTGCCACTGGCACGTGGGCGAATCCCACTATCTCGAAGCCTGGGGGGATGCCCGCACCTTCGACGGCACCGCCTCCATTGTCCAGCCCCTCATCGAGCCCCTCTACAACACCAAGTCCGCCAACGAGTTCATGGCCGCCCTCATCGGCCAGGGCGGCCGCAACACCTACGATCTGCTGCGCGAGTTCTGGAGCCTGCAATCGGCCGACCCCGATTTCGAAACCTACTGGAAGGTCTCCCTGCACGACGGGGTGCTGGCCGGCACCACCTTCCAGCCCCTGCAGGTGTCGCCACAGAAACCTCTGGCCATACCCGCGGCGGGGCGGGGGCACCTGGCCCAGGGTCTGGAACTGGCCCTGCGCCTCGATCCCCACCTGGGAGACGGGCGCCACGCCAACAACGCTTGGCTCCAGGAGCTGCCCCGCCCCCTGACCCGGCTGACGTGGGACAATGCGGCCCTGGTCAGCCCGGCCACCGCTTCCCGCCACGGGCTCAACAGCGAGCAGTTGGTGGAGCTGGCGGTGGAGGGCCGGCGCCAGCAGGTGCCCATCTGGGTCCTGCCCGGCCAGGCCGACGAGACCCTCACCCTCCATCTGGGCTATGGCCGGACCCAGGCTGGCAAGGTGGGCACCGGAGTCGGTTTCGACGCCTACCCCCTGCGCGGGGGCAACGCCCTGTGGCAGGCCGGAGGCGTCGTGGTGAACAAGACTTTCAGCACCTATAACTTGGCCTGCGTGCAGGAGCACCACAGCATGGAGGGCCGGCACCTGGTGCGCTCCGGTTCCCTGACCGAGTTCGGGCACAACCCGAATTTTGCCGCCGAGGAGGCCCACGATCCCCCGGCCGAACTCACCCTCTATCCCCGCGATGAACACGTCTCAACGGCTCCCAACGCCTGGGGCATGGTCATCGACCTGAGTTCCTGCACTGGCTGCAACGCCTGCATGGCCGCCTGCCAGGCCGAGAACAACATCCCGGTGGTGGGCAAGGAGGAGGTTCTCAACGGCCGCGAGATGCACTGGATCCGCATCGACCGCTACTTCAAGGAGGACCCGGTCGACCCGGAGATCTACCACCAGCCGGTCCCCTGTATGCACTGCGAGAACGCCCCCTGCGAGGTGGTCTGTCCCGTGGGCGCCACCGTCCACAGCGAGGAGGGCCTCAACGAGATGGTCTACAACCGCTGTGTGGGGACCCGGTACTGCAACAACAACTGCCCCTACAAGGTGCGCCGGTTCAACTTCTACCAGTACGTAGACCGCGACGAGGCCAGCCTCCAGCTCCAGCGCAACCCGGACGTGACGGTGCGTGCGCGCGGGGTGATGGAGAAGTGTACCTACTGCGTGCAGCGGATCAACGCCGCGCGCATCGAAGCCAAGAAGGGCGACCGCACCATCGCCGACGGCGAGATCATCACCGCCTGCCAGCAGGTCTGCCCCACCGAGGCCATCGTCTTCGGCAACATCAAGGACTCCCAGAGCCTGGTGACCCGGCTCAAGGCCAGCCCGCTCAACTACGGCATCCTCACCGACCTGAACACCGTTCCGCGCACCACCTACCTGGCCCGGGTGAAAAACCCCAACCCCGAGCTTTCCGAGGGTTAATATGAGCGAGGCAACAGACAAGTCTTACCAACCGCCGGCGCCGGTGCTGGCGGCGGGGCAATCATACACCTCGATCACCGGCAAGATCAGCGACATCGTCCTCACCCCGCGCACCCCGGTGGGCTGGGGCGTGGCCTTTCTGATCGCATTCCTCTTTTTCCAGGTCTTCCTCGTCGCCCTCACCTATCTGCTCTACGAGGGCGTGGGGATCTGGGGTCTGAACAACCCGGTGAGCTGGGGGTTCGCCATCATCCACTTCGTCTGGTGGATCGGCATCGGCCACGCCGGCACTCTGATCTCGGCCATCCTGTTGCTGTTGCGCCAGCAGTGGCGCAATGCCATCAACCGCTTCGCCGAAGCCATGACCATCTTTGCGGTGATCTGCGCCGCAGTCTTCCCCGTCTTCCACACCGGCCGTCCCTGGCTGGCCATCTACTGGCTCTTGCCCTACCCTAACAGCATGGGGGTGTGGCCCCAGTTCCGCAGCCCGTTGATGTGGGATGTCTTCGCCGTCTCCACCTACTTCAGCGTCTCCCTGGTCTTCTGGTACCTGGGCCTGATCCCCGACCTGGCCACCCTGCGCGACCGGGCCAAGAACCGCCTGGTCAGGATCTGCTACGGGGTGCTCTCCCTGGGCTGGCGCAACTCGGCGGCCCACTGGCACCGCTACGAGATGGCCTCCCTGCTCCTGGCCGGCCTCTCCACCCCGTTGGTGCTCTCGGTACACAGCATCGTCAGCTTCGACTTCTCCACCAGCCTGCTGCCTGGATGGCACACCACCATCTTCCCGCCCTACTTCGTCGCCGGGGCAGTATTCGCCGGCTTCGCCATGGTCCTCACCCTGGCCATCCCCATCCGCAAGATCTACCGCCTCGAGCTGATCATCACCGACCGCCATCTCAACAACATGGCCAAGGTGATGCTGGCCACCGGCCTGATCGTGGCCTACGGCTACTTCATGGAAGCCTTCATGGCCTGGTACAGCGCCAGTACCTGGGAACAGTTCATGATGAAGA
>Ga0194132_10011351_pt1 | contig 11501 bp, 8 predicted proteins | sample TA2KigOf80mmetaG_FD_148612 | JGI IMG/M metagenome (GOLD analysis project Ga0194132, IMG submission 148612) | Freshwater microbial communities from Lake Tanganyika, Tanzania - TA2015054 Kigoma Offshore 80m | ecosystem: Environmental > Aquatic > Freshwater > Lake | place: Tanzania: Lake Tanganyika... | reverse complement strand
GTTCGCGCAGCCGCGCGACGTGCTCTGGCTGCCCAACGGGCGCGCCCTGCTCGCGGCCGCCATGCGCTGCTTGGCGCTGCTCGGCTTCAGCGACCGCTCGGGCGGCGGCCCGCCGCTGCTCGGCGCCGACGCGGACGAGCTGCTGCTGGAGGTCGAGGCCTCAGACCTCGCCGTCGGCATGGCGCCGCACTACCGCCTGCGCGCGCGCCTCGGCGCGCTGCTCGAGCGGGAAGGCCGCACCTCGCGCGGCCTCGTCGTGGCGAGCGGGTGGCGCGGGCATCCGCCGGAGCACCGCGACACCCCCATCTCCGACGCGCTGCGCGTGGCCGCCGAGGCGCACAGCTACGCGTTGCTGCCCGTGACCGAGCTCTACGCCGCCGCCCGCGCCGTGCTCGCTGGCGCCGAACTCGACACCCCCGCCCTGCGGGCGCGGCTGCTCACCACCTCGGCTCTCGTCACACTCGCCGATCTGCTGCCAGCGGCCGAGGCCTGAGCGGGCGCAACTCAGCACGACCATCGCTTCACCCTTGGCGGCTCGTCGTCTCCGCACCGGCGGACGGGTATTCGACGCGTGCCCGCTTCGCCTGCATTCCAGCGCGCCAGCAACTCGCTCCTGCCCGATCGCGCGGCACCTGCGCCGCGAGAGATGGCGGTGAGCCCGGTCACCGGGGGGGCTGGGCGCAGCCCCGCTTCCGAAGGGTGAGCGGGTGGGCCCTTCTATTCCTATCCGTGCAGGCGGTAGAAGCGGAAGAAGTCGTTCGCCACCGGCAGCACCTCGATGTCCGCGAAGCCCGCCGCCTGCTCGTAGGCGCGCAGCGTCGCGGGGCGCATCACGGTGCCGGTCGCCGCCGTCGGCGTGTGCGACATGCCGTCCGGCAGGCACACGAGCAGGCTGTAGCCGTACATCAGCCGCTCGATCGTATCGCCGATCGACCCGTCCGCGCCGAACGTCTCCGCCACGCGCTCGTCCATCACCAGCACAGTGCCGCCGCTGGCCGCGAGCCGCCGCATCGTCGCGAGCACCTCCACCGGCCGCGGCATGTCGTGGATGCACTCGACCGCCGTGACGAGGTCGCAGCCGCCGCTCGCCTCGCCGGGGTCCTCGGCGTGGAAGCGCATGCGGTCCGCTACGCCGTGCTCGCGCGCCGCCTCCACGCTCGGCTCGTCGATGTCGTAGCCGTCGACCGTAACGCCGGGATAGCCGAGCGCGATCGCGATCGACGACCAGCCCATGCCGCAGCCGACGTCCGCGACGCGCGCCGCCGGCGCCGCCTGCAGGCGCGCATGCACGTCCGCGATCTGCGGCAGCTGCTCCTGTGCGAGCTGCCGCAGAAACATCGGGCGGTTGGCGTCGCCCTGTGCCTCGCGCATGTCGGCGCCGAACGCGCCCCACGCCACGCCACCCCCCATGCGGTACGCCTTCAGGAGCGCTGGCAGCTGCGTATCCACGACGCCCGAGAGCCGCGCGAACGGCGCGAAGTACGTCATGCTGTCGCGATCCGCCAGCACGGCGGCGTGTGCGGCCGGCAGCGCGTAGCGCCTGCGCGCACCGTCGTCGCTCGCCTCCGCAACCTCGAGCAGCTCGTTGACCGCCTGCTGCTCCAGCCACTCGCGCGCGTAACGCTCCGCGACGCCCGCGCGCGCCGCGAGCTCGGCGGCCGTCGCCGGGCCGCCGTTCGCCAGTGCCGAGTACAGCCCCAGCCGGTCGCCGAGATACACCGAAAAGATCGAGACCGTGCCGAGGACGTCCCCGAGCAGCCGCTCGACCAGCGCGCCCGCGCGCTCCTCGTCTGTCACCGCATACCCCCCCGCCGCCTGTGGCCGTGCTATTCCAGCGGCCGCTCGAGCTCGGTGGGTTGCCCGTAGTCGACGCCGTCGACGCCGAAGCCGAACAGCTGAGCGAACGCGCGCTTGTAGCCCGCGTAGTCCGACAGCTCGTGCAGGTTCGCGGTGCGCACGCGTGCCCAGCGCGCCGCCACCTCCACCTGTACCGCCGCGGCCAGTTCGCGATCGTCGAGACGGATGCGCCGCTGCGCGTCCACGACCGGGGTGACGCCGGGCGCGACGTGGTCGCGGAACAGCCGCACGATCTGCTCGATCGTCCCCTCCCACAGCCCGCGCTCGCGCAGCACCGCGAAGAGGATGCTTATGTACAGCGACACCCCGGGGATCGCCGCCGAGGCCTGCGTGACGACCGCCGTCTGCACGCTCACCCACGCGCCACCGCCGTGCGCGTCCGCGAGCCGCGCGTGCAACTGCTCGGCCGTCACCTCTAGGTGCTCCTTTGCGCGGCCGATCGTGCCGAAGCGGTAGATCTGCTGCGTCACCTCCGGCCCGACGTACGAGTACGCGATGGCGCGGCAGCCGTCGTTGAGCAGATGCTCGTCCGCGAACAGCGCGAGCCAGTCTGCCCAGTCCTCGCCACCCATCACGCGCACCGTGTCCGCGACCTCCTGCTCGCTCGCCGGCTCGATGCCGGCGTCCACCACCGCGTCGCCGCGCAGGTCGATCGCCTTGCCCGTGTACGGCGCGCCGATCGACTTGAGCGCGCTCTGCCACGTGACCGCGCCGTCCGGCGACACGCGCCGCGGCGCCGCGAGTGAGTACACGACGTAGTCGAGCGGCCCGAAGCGTGCCTTGAGCTCGTCCACGACGCGCTGCTTCACCTCGCGACTGAACGCGTCGCCGTTGACGGAGCGCAGCTGCAGGCCCTCCGCGCGCGCCAGGCGGTGCGCCTCGGCGAGGTTGTACCAGCCCGCGCTGCCCGTGCGCTCGCCGTCCGCCGGGCGCTCCAAGCACACGCCGAGCACCTGCGCGCGCAGCCCGAACGCCGCCGCGACCAGCGTCGCAAGTCCGTAGCCCGTGCTCGATCCGATCACAAGCACGTTGCCGGTGCGCCGCCCCACGAGCCCCGCGCGCACCACCGCGACCTGGCGGCGCACCTCGGCGGCGCAGCCGTCGGGATGCGCGTTCACGGAAACGAAGCCGCGGATGCGCGGCGTCACCACCTGTGTGCTCACGCGCTGCTTGCTCCTGTGGTTGGCGCTGCGGCTCCGGACCGCAGCGCGCCTCATGCGCCCGCCGCGGCTGCGCGTACGGTAGCAGCGCGGCGCGCACCGCGGGCATGCACTCCGATGGGTCCCCGCGCGCGCTCAGGTGGTGGCACAATCCGCGGCGGGGATACCGCACCGGGGGACACCGTGCAGCCACAAGCGCTCGTTCGCAGCCGACCGATGGTCGCACTCGCCGCCGGCACGCTCGTGCTCCTCGCGCTCGCGGTGCTGCTCGGCAGCCGCCTGCTCGACGACGACCCACCGCCGCCGGCCAGCGTGCCTGACTGGGCCGCCCGCGTCTGCGGCGCGCAGAACGCCTTCGTGCGAGCGATCGTGGAGTCGCGCGACGAGCGCGACCCGCAGTCGCTCGAGCTCGAGGCGCGCAAGCAGCGCGCCGCCGCGCTCGGCCGCGCCGAGATCGCCGCCGCCCAGGCGCTGGAGCGCGAGCTGCGCGCCTTCACCCCGCCCGAGGCCGCGCGCGCGTACCACGAGGCGCTGGTCGCGCAGGCGAAGGAGACGGCGCGCTTCGTGCAGGAGCAAGTCGACGCGATCGCCAAGGCCACCGCGGCCCAGCAGATCGCCGTCGCCAACGCGCAGGCCCGCTCCCAGCAGCGGGGCGCCGCGCAGGCCGCCACCGCCAGCGCCGTCGAGCTGCCGGAGCACGTCGTGCAGGCGCTCGCCAGCGAGCCCAACTGCTCCGGCATCGGAGCTGCCCCCACACCCTCGGCGTAGCGCCGCTCGCCCCGGGGGAGCGCGACCGAGGCAATAGGGGGCGGGGGTCCGCGCCCGGCCCCATGGAACTCAAGCCAGGCGCATCCCAATTCGGAAAGTGCAGGCGGCGCAGCGCAGCCCCCGCTCAGAGGGTGGGCGGGCGGCCCTCCCCCGCTACTCCCGCAACTTCAGCACCGCCATGAACGCCTCCTGCGGCACCTCCACCGAGCCCACCATCTTCATGCGCTTCTTGCCAGCCTTCTGCGCCTCCAGCAGCTTGCGCTTCCGCGTCACGTCGCCGCCGTAGCACTTGGCGAGCACGTTCTTGCGCATCGCGCGCACGGTCTCGCGCGCGACGATGCGCCCGCCGATCGCGGCCTGGATCGGCACGTCGAACAGCTGCCGCGGGATCAGCTCGCGCAGCGCCACCGTCAGCTTGCGTCCCTGCGCCGCCGCGACGTCCACCGGCACGATCGTCGAGAGCGCGTCGACCACGTCGCCGTTCACCATCACGTCCAGCCGCGCGACACGCGCCGGCAGGTAATCCGCAAACTGGTAGTCGAGCGACGCGTAGCCCTGCGAGCGCGACTTCAGCTGGTCGTAAAAATCGACGAGGATCTCCGACAGCGGCGCGAGGTACTCCGCCATCACGCGCTGGTCGCCCTCGTCGCCGCCGCGGTCGAGGTACTCGAGCTTCTCGAAGCGCCCGCGCCGCCCCTGCACGAGCTCCATCACGGCGCCGAGGTAACGCGCCGGCGTCGTGACCGTGATGCGCATCCACGGCTCGCGCACCTCGGCGATCTCGTTCGGCGCGGGCAGCTCCGACGGGCTGTCGACGACCACCTCGCGGCCGTCGGTACGCGTCACCTCGTACTCCACCGACGGCGCCGTCGCGATCAGCGCGACGCCAAACTCGCGCTCCAGCCGCTCCTGGATGATCTCCATGTGCAGCAGCCCCAAGAACCCGCAGCGGAAGCCGAAGCCGAGCGCGACCGACGACTCCGGCTGCCACTGCAGTGACGCATCGTTGAGGCTCAGCCGCTCAAGCGCGTCGCGCAGGTCGGAGTAGCGGTCCGCGTCGGTCGGGTACAGCCCCGCGAACACCATCGCCTTCGCCGGGCGGTAGCCCGGCAGCGGCTCGGGGGCGCCGCCACGTTCCAGCGTCAGCGTGTCGCCGACCCGGCTGTCGCCCACGCCCTTGAGCCCCGTCGCGACGTAGCCCACCTGCCCGGCCGTCAGCGCCTGCACGACCTCCAGCTGCGGGCGGAAGCAGCCGACCTCCAACGGCTCGAAGCGCGTGCCTTGCTGCATCAGGCGCAGCTGCTGCCCGGCGCGGATCGTGCCGTCGACGACGCGCACGTACACCAGCACGCCCTTGTACGCGTCGTACTTCGAATCGAACACGAGCGCGCGCAGCGGCGCCTGCGGGTCGCCCGCCGGCGGCGGCACCTGCGCGACGATCGCCGTGAGGATATCGTTGATGCCCTGCCCGCTCTTCGCCGACGCGAACAGCACCTCGTTCGGATCGACGCCGATCACGTCGACGATCTCCTGCGCGACGCGCTCTGGCTCCGCCGCCACCATGTCGACCTTGTTCACGACCGGCACCAGCGCGAGGTCGAGGTCGAGCGCCTGGTATACGTTCGCCAGCGTCTGCGCCTGGATGCCCTTCGTCGCGTCGACGACGAGCACCGCGCCCTCGCAGGCGGCGAGCGCCCGCGACACCTCGTACGCGAAGTCCACGTGGCCGGGCGTGTCGATGAGGTTTAGCTCGTAGTCCGCGCCGTCCGCCGCGCGGTAGGCCAGGCGCACCGCCTGCGCCTTGATTGTGATGCCCTTCTCGCGCTCCAGGTCCATCTGGTCAAGCAGCTGCTCCTGCATCGCGCGCGCGGCCACAGTTCCGGTCAGCTCGATCATGCGGTCGGCGAGCGTGGACTTGCCGTGGTCGATGTGCGCGATGATCGAGAAGTTGCGGATGTGCGCCTGGTCCATCGGTTCATCGTAGCCGGGGTCGCCAGCACGCGCTCACGACGGCTCCGCGGCCGCCCCGGCCGGGGCTCCGCGGCCGCCCGGGCCGGGGCTCCGCGAGCGCCCCGAGACACAGCGGACCGGGCGCCCGAAAGGCGCCCGGTCCGTGCTTCCACCCTCGCGTCCGCGGCTACACCCGGTGGCACGCCACCCAATGCGACGGCCCGACCTCGCGCCACTCCGGGATGCGCTCCCGACACTCGTCGATAGCGATCGGGCAGCGCGTGTTGAACACGCAGCCCGGCGGCGGCCGCAGCGGCGACGGTACGTCGCCCGTGAGGATGATGCGCTCGCGCGTGCGCTCCAGCCGCGGGTCGGTCAGCGGGATCGCCGAGAGCAGCGCCTTCGTGTACGGGTGCAGCGGGTTCTCGTACAGCTCGTTCGAGTCCGCCAGCTCCATGAAGTGCCCGAGGTACATCACGCACACCCGGTCGGAGATGTGCCGTACCACCGCCAGGTCGTGCGCGATGAACAGGTAGGTGAGGTTGAACTCCTCCTGCAGGTCCTCCAGCAGGTTGATGATCTGGGCCTGGATCGACACGTCCAGCGCTGACACCGGCTCGTCGCAGACGATGAAGTCCGGCTCGACGGCGAGCGCCCGGGCGATGCCGATGCGCTGGCGCTGCCCGCCGGAGAACTCGTGCGGGTAGCGCTTGGAGAAGTACGGGTTCAACCCGACCGCGTTAAGGATGTAGTTGACGCGATCCGTGCGCGCCGAGCCCGTGTGCAGCCCGTGGATCGTCATCGGCTCAGCGACGATGCTTTGCACGTTCATGCGCGGGTTTAGTGACGAGTACGGGTCCTGGAAGATCATCTGCATGCGGCGGCGGAAGCTGCGCAGCTTCGTGCCCTTGAGCTCGGTGAGCTCGGTGCCGTCGAAGTTAACCGTGCCCGCGGTCGGCCGGTACAGCTGCAGCACCGCGCGCCCCGTCGTCGACTTGCCGCAACCGGACTCGCCGACGAGGCCTAGCGTCTCGCCGCGGTTCACAAAGAAGCTCACGTCGTCGACGGCCTTGACGTCGGCGACCTTGCGCTGGACGACCGACCCGGAGACGACCGGGAAGTACATCTTGAGGTCTCTGACCTCCAGGAGCGGCCTGATACCCGGGGCCGAGCTCGCGGAAGCCGACTGCGCCATCGTCATCGCTCGTTACCCCCTAGGAGCCTGTCCGCATGGCTGCGGGCTGCTGCTCCACCGTCTTCGCGTCCACGGATGGGTCGCGCCAGCAGGCGGCCCAGTGCCGTTCTCCCCTCAGCTCCAACGGCGGGTTCTCCGTGTGGCAGCGGTCGATGCGCCACTCGCACCGCGGCTCGAATGGACAGCCCGGAATCGGATCGATAAGCAGCGGCGGCTGGCCCTCGATGGCGTACAGCCGCACGTGCTCGGTCGCGTCGAGGCGCGGCACGGACGCCATCAGCCCCACCGTGTACGGGTGCCGCGGGTTCAGGAAGATGTCGTCCGTCGAGCCCGACTCCACGATGCGGCCCGCGTACATCACGTTCACGCGGTCCGCGTAACGCGCCACCACGCCCAGGTTGTGCGTGATGATCACCACCGCCGAGCCCATGTCCTTCGCCAGGCGCGCCATGATCTCCAGCACCTGCGCCTGGATGGTCACGTCGAGCGCCGTCGTCGGCTCGTCAGCAAGCAGGAGCTTCGGGTTGCAGGACAACGCCATCGCGATCATCACGCGCTGGCGCATGCCGCCGGAGAACTGGTGCGGGTAATCGTGCACGCGCCCGGCGGCCTCCGGGATGCCGACCAGCTCCAGCAGCTCAATCGCGCGCTTCTCGGCGTCGTTCTTGTCCAGCCCCATGTGCAGCTGGACCGACTCCATCAGCTGCGCGCCGATGGTGAGCACCGGGTTGAGCGAGGTCATCGGCTCCTGGAACACCATCGCGATGCGGTTGCCGCGGATCGAGCGGATCTCCGCGTCGCTCACCTCGAGCAGGTCCTGCCCCTCGAAGATGATCTCGCCCTCGACGATGCGACCGGGCGGCCGCGGGATGAGCCTGAGGATCGACATCGCCGTCACGGACTTGCCGGAGCCGGACTCGCCGACAAGCCCCATCGTCTCGCCTTCCTCGAGGTCCCAGCTCACGCCGTCCACGGCGCGCACTACTCCCTCTTCCGTGTAGAAGTAGGTGCGCAGGTTCTTCACTTCCAGCAGCTTCGCCATTGGCCCCCCTGGGTTGCAAGAATCTCGAACGCCCTACTTCCGGTCTGTCCGCCCCAGCCCCGGATCCGTCTCGTGAGCCACGCGGCGCTGGTGGGGAAGAGGAGACTCGAACTCCTACGCCTTGCGGCACATGATCCTAAGTCATGCTCGTCTGCCAGTTCCGACACTTCCCCGTCGGCTCGGCAACACTCCCGGTTCGTTCCGCGGACTACCGCGTCCCCCGAATCCCCCGCTGAACCCCATCGTGCTTGGTGAGCCCCCAGGGACTCGAACCCTGAACCGGCTGATTAAGAGTCAGCTGCTCTACCATTGAGCTAGAGGCCCATCGTTCACCAGCCGCTTCAATCGCGACCGCCTGCGCGGGCGCGCCCTCTCAGCTGTGGGCCGGGACGTTAGCAGGCAGCTGATCGCGTGTCAACGAATATCCGCAGCCCACTGTGCTGCAGCCGTTGACGCTGTTTTGCGCGTAGCGATACGCTCGAACGCCCCCGTTGTGGGCGGTTAGCTCAGTTGGTTAGAGCGCTGCGTTGACATCGCAGAGGTCACTGGTTCGAATCCAGTATCGCCCACCACACAACCAATCCCCGGCCGCCCGCACGCCTCCATGGCGCGCGCGCAGGGCGTTCGCTACGATGCCTCACACCCTCACGCGGAGCACACACACATGACCGCCGCCTCGGGCGCGCGCCCCGAGCCACCGTTCGCCGAGCTGCCCCCGGACGAGCAGCTCTTCCGCATGCGCCACTCCGCCGCGCACGTGCTCGCCGAGGCCGTCCTCCAACTCTTCCCCGACGCGAAGTACGCCATCGGCCCCCCCATCGAGCACGGCTTCTACTACGACTTCGACCTCCCCCGCCCCCTCACCCCCGACGACCTGCACGACCTCGAGGCGCGCATGCGCGCCTCCGTCGCGCGTGACGTGCCCATCACCGGCCGCCAGATCCCGAAGGACGAGGCCCGCCGCCTCTTCGCCGGCCAGCCCTACAAGCTCGAGCTGATCGACGACATCGCCGAGCCTACCGTCGGTCATTTCGTCCACGGCGACTTCCAGGACCTCTGCCGCGGCGGCCACACTGAGCGCACCGGCCAGCTCGGCGCCTTCACGCTCACGCACTCCGCCGGCGCGTACTGGCGCGGCGACGAGCGCCGACCGATGCTCCAGCGCATCTACGGCGCGCTGTTCCCCACCCCGGGCGAGCTCGACGCCTACCTCGAAGCCGTCGAGGAGGCGGGCCGGCGCGACCACCGCCGCCTCGGCCGCGAGCTCGACCTCTTCCACCTCGACCCGATCTCGCCGGGCTCGCCCTTTTACCACCAGAAGGGCGCGGTGCTCTACAACGCGCTCGTCGACTACATCCGCGACCTCTACTTGGAGTACGGCTACGCCGAGGTAATCACGCCGCAGATCTTCGAGACCGAGCTCTTCAAGACCTCAGGCCACTACCAGAACTTCCGCGGCGACATGTTCATCTTCACGGCCGCCGATGAGCGGGAGCTGGCCGTGAAGCCAATGAACTGCCCAGGCCACTGCTGGCTCTACCGCACCGGCCTGCACTCCTACCGCGAGCTGCCGCTACGCCTCGCCGAGTTCAGCCGCCTGCACCGCAACGAGCGCTCGGGCGTGCTGCACGGCCTCACGCGCGTGCGCTCGTTCGCCCAGGACGACTCGCACATCTTCTGCGAGCCCGCCCAAGTGGCGTCCGAGCTCGCGCTGTTCTTCGCGATGACCCGCCGCGTCTACGACTCGCTCGGGCTCACCGACGTCGCCGTCTACATCGCTGGCCGCCCGGAGCGCTACGTCGGCACGCCCGAGGACTGGTCCGCCGCCGAGGCGCAGCTCGAAGCCGCAGTGCGCGCCGAGGGCTGGGACTGCGGCCTACTCCCCGGCGAGGGCGCCTTCTACGGCCCCAAGGTGGAGTTCCACTTCAAGGACGCGCTCGGCCGCTCCTGGCAGGTCGGCACGATCCAGCTCGACATGAACATGCCGGAGCGCTTCGGCCTCACGTACATCGGCGCGGACGGCGCCGAGCACCGCCCGGCGATGCTGCACCGCGCCATCCTCGGCTCGCTGGAGCGCTTCCTCGGCGTCTACATCGAGCACACCGAGGGCCGCTTCCCGCTCTGGCTCGCGCCCGTGCAGGCAGCCGTCATCCCCATCGCCGACCGCCACTTGCCCTACGCGGAGGAGGTGGGTGCCGCGCTACGCGCCGCGCGCCTGCGCCCGGCGGTCGACGGCTCGAGCCAGCGCATGCAGGCGAAGATCCGCGAGGCCCAGCTGCAGAAGGTGCCGTACATGCTCGTCGTCGGCGACCGCGAGGCCGCCGAGCGCGCCGTCGCAGTGCGTACCCGCGCCGGCGGCGACCTCGGCGCGATGCCGCTCGACGCGCTCATCGCCCGCCTCGCCGCCGAGCGCGACACGCGCGCCGTCCTGTGAGGCACGTTCTGAGCATCTGGCTGCGCGTCGCGCTTTATCTCGCCATTCTCGCCTCGTTCACGTTCCCGTTCGCGCGGTGAAGCGTGTGCATGTCGCTCGAACGCGGGTGTCCGTCCGGCGTGAGCAGCCTGCGAGTGGAGGTCCCCGCCCCGATGCTAGCCTTCGCGCACGGCACCGGATTCGGGACCTCCGCGTCCTAGGGAGACGGCCTCCGGGACCAAAATGAGGACCGCGGCTTTCGCGCACATGCCGATCGGACATTCCGCGCGAATGCATTCGCATTGAGTGCCATCTTCATCGTTGCGTTTCTTGTGCCGCTCTGCGTCGCCTGCGGGCTCGCTACCGGAGCATTGGGGCGTGTTCTGCGCACGACGCACTGAGCCATCTGGCTGCTCGCGGCGTTGCTGGTCGGAGCGCTGGCGGCAGCTAGCCCGGCGGCGCTGGACCGCGCGTACGAGGGACTGCGTTCCGACATGATCATCTCGAACCGCCGGTGGGAGGTGGCGCCGGCTAGTTGGGTCGCGTTGGGCGGGCTGCTCCTGGCGCCGTTCATGGGAGTGATGCAGCGAGCCGTCACGCGTGGCGCCCACCGCGGAGCTCGTTCTCGGACCGTGCGAGGGCATCCCGACGCAGCGTAGGTGCGTCGTCGCACCCCGAGCCTCTGCGGCCGCGCCGCTCAGCGCAGCGTGCCGTCGACTCGCGCCTCAGCGAAGCGACTGCCGTCGCGTGGGCTCTCGGAGTACGCGGTGACGCGCACCGGCCCGGCTGAGGCGCTCGCCGGCAGCGGCAGCGCCACCTCCCAGCCGCCGGGCATCCCGGCGTCCGGCGCAACGTAGATGAGCGGCTACCGCGCGAGCACGTCGGGCGCCAGCGCGCCGCCCGGCAGCAGCGCGCGCACCTCGACCACCACGTTATTCACGAACGACCCGCCGGCGTACCCGCGCGCGAGCAGCGACGCGCCTCGTGTAGCGCCGAAGCCCGCCGCCAGGGCCTCAAGGCACACGAATGGCGCGCGCGCCTGCTGCCCCCACGAGAACGCCGCTGCGCACAAGCGCTCGTACCCCGCGGGCGCGCCCGGGCCGACGGGCGGCGTCG
>Ga0194132_10011348_pt1 | contig 11503 bp, 12 predicted proteins | sample TA2KigOf80mmetaG_FD_148612 | JGI IMG/M metagenome (GOLD analysis project Ga0194132, IMG submission 148612) | Freshwater microbial communities from Lake Tanganyika, Tanzania - TA2015054 Kigoma Offshore 80m | ecosystem: Environmental > Aquatic > Freshwater > Lake | place: Tanzania: Lake... | reverse complement strand
CGCGGAGAAGGTGTAAGGTGAAGATCGAGCCGCACCCGCCCTTGATAAGTGTCAAGCAAGAATCCAGGCTAAAGTGTCAAGGATGTGTCCGGTCGCGCACCGCCGGATGCTGAACGTCTCCGTCACCTGCCCCCCCGCGGACTTCCGCTCGATCACCTGCTGCTCACGGAGTTGAGCCCCGGTCCCGGCCGCCCGTCCCGGCTGCGAGTTGCCGTAGACGTCGACCACCTCCACTTCGCTTCCGTCAGGACGCTTGGAGACCGTGCTGAGTTTTTGAGTGGCGAGTTCGAGCTTCCCGGTTGAATTCGTGCTGTAGACCGCCGCGGACGAAGTCGTCACCCCATTGGCCACAGTAGTTTGCTCAACCTGCCGCTCGGCCTCGTCGAACCGCCCGTTCGCCGCGCGGCGGTACACCGTGGTCTCCTTCTTCCGGTTGGCCTCGGGACCCTGTACAACCGATTCGGTCTTCTCGGCGACCTCCACCGTCCCGTTCAACGTCGGCCGCTCTAGCGTCGCGGTCGACCGTTCGACCGTACCCGACTTCGCTGACTGCACCGTCGACCGCTCGCGCAGCACAAACCGTCCATTGAGATCGGCCTCGAATGCCGAGGTCCGTTGCGTAACGGCGCCCGAAGCGTCCTTGCTCTCCTCGATCAGCAGCTTCTCGGTTGTCGCCGGCCGGCCGCTTCCGTCAAACCTGCGGACAATGCGCTCGACCACCTTGCCGCCCGGACCGCTCGATACGACGCGCTCCTCGATCTTCGATAAGGGAGCCGTACGGCCGTTCAAATCGGTGCGGGACTCCGACGAGCCGGATCCCGATCCTCCGCGGACGCTAGATGACCTGCCGTCGAGCACCCGGCGGCCATTCGGATCGAACGTATAGGTCGCGCGCTCACTCGACTTGTCCTGAGCGCTGGCCAGCGCCGCCAACAGCAAACAAATCGGCTTCATGACCTTTAGCCTAAGCGGTCTCCCATGAATTCGCAATGGGCGGAACACCTTAGAACCCCCCTCGCATCCAGCCCTCTATCGGGACGCCCCCGTGCCACCGATGGACCTTCTGATGCTCAGCGGACTGTTGCGCCACCTTGACGCCAGCCGGCACGTTGCGTGCCCGGAGGCGCGATACAACGCTCTGTTATACGCCCGTTCGCGGGACCTCCCGCATCTTGAGGCGATTGCCAATCCGGAGGCGTCCGGAGGCGCGGTCGAGGCCGAGATCGCTGCGGTCGACGAGGGCTTTGACCTGGTCGATGGCTCCTGCCTGCTGCAGGTTGGAGACTACGTGGCGGTGAACTCCGAGGGGTTCGTATCCAAGATCGCGGTCCGGGCCGCGTGTCCGACAATGGCTCACCAGTGGCTCTCCCAGAAAGACGAACTCGGTTACACGGCGGAAGACTTTGCCATGTGCGCGGTCAGCCGCTACGAGATCTCAGTGGACCTGTTGACTCCGGTCCGGCGGCCCCGTGCTTGCGCGGCGGTGCTGTTCCAGTCGGCGATCGTCGACCGGCTGGCGATCCTGACCAAGGCAGTGATCTTCGACGTTGACGCGTGCCGGTTCACTTCGCCGGTCCGCCGGCGCTTTCCCGACGCAGCCTGGCCGGTGGATATCCGCGAACACGTTGGCTTCCAATTGACGCGTGCAGGCGACGGGATGCGCGTGCGGACACGCGGCATGGTCAAGTTCGGGTGTCCGGAGCTCGAAGCTGCCCAGATTCCCGAGCAGTACGAGACGATCCAGCTTGTATCGACGGCGCTCGCCGATCTGGCCCAGCAGATCGCGATCGGAAGCTCGCTCGATGACGGGGAGCCGGCAGCCACGGCGAACCGCCTGGCGGACCAGCCCGTCTACGTGTTCTAAGCATTTTGCTAGACTACGTTTGCCATGATGCTCAGGGCAGCCGTAGCATGTATCTTATTCGCGGCCTGGCTCCCGGCCGCGGATTGGGTCAAGATTACCAGTCCGAACTTCGAGTTATTCACGACCGCCGGTGAGCGGACGGGCAAGAACACGGTCCGGCACTTTGAGCAGGTCCGCCAGTTCTTCATCGAGCAGACGCGCGGCCGGGTGTCCTCGCCGAACAAGGTCCGCCTGGTGGGCTTCAGTTCGGACAAGGAGTGGGCGATCTACCGGCCAAACGAGGGTGCGGCGGCCTTTTATCTTCCAACACCCGACCGCGACTACATCGTCATGAGCCGGCTGGATGAGAACCTGTTCAAGGTCGCGGTGCATGAGTACGTACACTTGCTGGTCAAGCACTCCGGCGCCAAGATGCCGGTCTGGCTGAACGAAGGGACCGCGGATTTCTACTCAACGATCACCCAAGTTGGCAAGAAAGTCCGCGTAGGGCTGTTCGAGCCCAGCCGCCACTACACGTTGATGAATGCCAAGTGGATGCCGCTTGAACGCCTGTTCCGCGTCACGCACGATTCGCCCGACTACAACGAGAAGGACCGCTCGGGCTTGTTCTATGCCCAAAGCTGGGCGCTCGTCCACATGTTGACACTGGGTGAACAGTACCGGGCGAACGGCAGCCAGGTTACGGCGGCGATCTCAGACGGCAAGCCAGCCGCAACCGTCTTCCAGCAAGCCTACGGAAAGCCGCTCGATCAGGTCCAGAAGGACCTTCAGGGCTATGTCCGCTCAAGCTGGCAGACCGTCGTGCATCTCGATTCGCGGCTCGATGCGAAAGTCGAACAGCCTCTCGTGGAAAAGGCCAATCCCGTGGACACCCGCCTCACCCTGGCTCACCTGCTGAACACGGAACCGCACCGGGACCGCGCCCGCGCCGAGTACGAGAAGGTGGTCCAGGAATTCCCCGGCAGCATCGAGGCGCGGGAGGCGCTCGGTTTTCTACTGTTCCGCGCCCATGACGAAGATGCGGCGGTGAAGCATTTCGCGCAGGCCTACACCGCGGGGTCAAAGAATCCACAGGCCCTGCGCACCTACGCCTACTTGCTGCAGACCCGTGGCGAGGGCGAAGCAGCTCTTCCCGTGTTGAGCCGGGCCGTGGAGTCCGAGCCAGAATTCCTGGAGGGGCGGCTGCAGTTCGCCGGCCTGCTGGTGAACCTGAGGCGTTACGGCCAGGCGTACGGAGTGCTGGCCGAGGTCAAGTCGATCAAGCCGGACAAAGCGGGCGAGACGTTTCGCATGATGGCCTACTGCCTGATGCGGCTGAACCAGCACGAACAAGCGCGGTCCTACGCCAAGCGTGCCCTGGAACACACCGACGATCCGGCCTGGCGGCAACAAGTGATGTCGATGATCAGCCACATGGACCGGGCCAAAGCGGTGAAGGAAGAGCAGGCGGCAAGGGTCGCGGCAGAGGCAGAAGCCGCGCAGATCGCTGCGCTTGCACCAGTGGCAGCCCCCAGCCTTCGCGCGGAGCTGGACGACCAGTTGAGCGGCGACCTGGTGGCCAGGATCAAGTGGCGCAACGAGGATTTGTTTGCCGCCGGGCGGTTCGAGGAGTTGATCTGCCAGGGAGACTCGGCGATCCTGCGGATCAACACCGGGTCGCGCCAGATGCGGTTCCTGATGCGCGATCCCGACCAGATTGTCATCAAGGGATCGGCGGCGGGCACGATCGAGATGGCGTGCGGGCCGCAGGCCAAGCCGGTGGAGGTGGTGGTGGGGTATGGTGCCAAGCCCGAAGGGGTGGCGGTCGATGGAGTGGTCGGAACGCTCGAATTCAAGTAACGCGGTCCGGCATTCGCCCGTCAGTTGTCACGAAGCGCGGCCAGACAGGTAAACTAGAAGGAGACCTCCCATGCGGATTCCTGTTGCACCGTTATTGCTTTGCGTGGCGCTTGCCGCCGCGGATTTGAACGTGCTCGAAGAGATCATCGTTAAGGTCAACGGGGATATCGTCACCCGGACCGAGATCGAGAAGTCGCGCGGCGCTTTGCAGGCCGAACTCACGGCCCAGCGCAACGCCAAGCCGGAACAGTTGGCAATGTTGCGCGAACGCGAGAAGGACATTCTGCGCGACCGGATCGACCAGCTTCTGCTCATCCAGAAAGGCAAAGAACTCAGCATCAACGTCGATCCCGAGATCACCAAGCAGTTGGCCGAAATCCAAAAGCAGGCCAACATCGCCGACCCGGACAAGTTCCAGGCCTACGTGAAAGAACAGACGGGCATGGCTTTTGAGGACTACAAGGCGGAAATGCGCAATTCCATGCTGACCCAGCGTGTGATCCGCCAGGAGGTCGGTGGCAGAATCAACATTCCCCGCTCCGAGCTGCAGGCCTACTACGAGCAGCACAAGGCCGAGTTTGTCCGCCAGGAACAGGTGTTCCTGCGGGAGATCTTTATCTCAACCGAAGGCAAGGACGCCACCGGTGTCGCCGCCGCGGACAAGAAGGCGAAGGACCTGGTGGCACGCGCGCGCAAGGGAGAGAAGTTCCCGGAGCTTGCCCGCGACAATTCCGATTCCGACACCGCCAAGAGCTTCGGTGAGCTGCCCCCGTTCAAGAAGGAGGATCTGCGGGCTGACCTCGTGGAAGCCATCTGGAACGCGCCGCGGAACTTTGTCACCGAGCCGATCAAGAATGACAAGGGATTCCTGATCCTCAAGGTGGAGGAGCATCACCAGGCAGGGCAGGCGCGGTTTGAAGAAGTCGAGCAGGAGATCATGGAGCGGCTCTACATGCCCCGGTTCCAGCCGAAGATCCGCGAGTACCTGACCCAGCTCCGGCAGGATGCCTTTCTCGAGATCAAGGAAGGCTGGACGGACTCGGGCGCCGCTCCGGGCAAGGGCACTCGGTGGACCGATCCAGCGCAGCTCAAGCCGGAGACCATCAGCAAGGAGCAGGTTTCGCGCGAAGCGGGCCGGAAGCGGCTGCTATGGGCAATTCCAGTGCCCGGCACGTCGCGCTCCTCCTCGAGCGTTTCCAAGTGAAGTCTCCTTACGTATCTGAGCTCGTTCCGAATCAGCAGACCACGGCCACGTTCCTGGTCCAATACAAGGAAGTACGCCAGAAGAAGACAGGCGAGTCCGTTCTCAACCTGACCCTGGCCGACCGCTCGGGCGAGGTCGACGCGCGGATGTGGGAGAACGTGGACAAGATCGCCGATACGTTCTCCAAGGACGATTTCGTGCGCGTGAAGGGGCTGCCACAGGTCTTCAGCAACCGCATGCAGCTCACGGTGCACTCGATCACACGGGTGGATGACCGCGAGGTCGACCTGCTCGATTTTCTGCCAGCGTCGGCACGCGATCCGGAGGAGATGCTGGCCGGGCTGCGGGCCATCATCGCGGGCATTGGCAACGAGCATCTGCGTGGGCTGCTCGAAGCCATCTTCGAGGACGAGTCGATCGCGGGACGGTTCAAACTTGCGCCGGCGGCCAAGACGATCCACCACGCCTGGCTTGGCGGGCTGATCGAGCACGTGTTGTCGCTGTGCGGACTTTGCAAGCTGGTGGCGCCGCACTATCCGGGGATCGACCTCGACCTGATGCTCACCGGCGCGATCCTCCACGACATCGGCAAGATCGAGGAGCTGACCTACGAGCGGAGCTTCAACTATTCCGACGTGGGCCAGCTTCTGGGCCACATCCACATCGCAACTTGGATCATCGGTGACAAGCTGCGGCAAGTCCCCGAATTCCCCCCCAAGCTCCGCATTCTGCTCGAGCACATGATTCTGAGTCATCATGGAGAATTGGAATTCGGTTCCCCCAAGACTCCGATGTTCGCCGAGGCCATGTTGCTCCACCATCTCGACAACCTGGATTCAAAGATGGAGACCGTGCGCGGCGCTGCCGCCCGCGAGCCCGTGGCGGGTGGCAGCTTCTCGGGATTTATTCCGTCGCTCGACCGCCAGATCCTGCGCAAAGAGCGGTACCTGAATCCACCACCGGTTGAGGCGGCGGCGGTGAAGGCTCCGGCTGCGGAACCGCCGGGCCAGCGCCCGCGGCAGCCCGTCAACAACGCGTTGGCCGATCAATTGAAAAAGGCGCTGTCGGGGGCATAGTGAGGAAACGCGGTCCGGCGCGGGAGATCCCGCCTCCGTTGGAGCTCGAATGTCTCCGCGCGCTGTGGCGGAACGGACAGGGGTCCGTGAAGGAGATCCAGGAGCGGCTCTCGCCACGGCGTCCGCTCGCCTACACGACGGTGATGACACTGCTCGACCGGCTAGCCAAGCGGGGATTCGCCGAGCGTCGCAAGAATGGCCGCGCGTTCGTCTACGGTGCTGTTCTCGACGAGGCCCGGGCGCGGGACCTCGCCGTGCGGGAGCTGGCCGACAACTGGTTCAACGGGTCGTGGGCGGAATTGCACCGGTACACTCAAGCTGCGCCTGCGGAACCGGCGGCTGAGCCAGAAGAGGAATCCAGCGGCGCGATCGACACCGCGCTGCTCTAACCTAACCGGAATCTTCTACCGCGCCGGCCGTTCGGCGCCGGATCGCCGGATGTAAGGCCCGTTCGAACCGTTGGGAAGGATCGTCGACGTGTCGGTCCGCACCTGGCCGAGTTGCTCGGGCGTTAGGCCGCGGGCTCTTTTGAGGTTGGCGCCACGGAGGTCGGCGCCGAACATTTGCGCGTCGTCGAAGCGGGCTCCTTCAAGGAAGGCGCCGCCAAAGTCAGCCGTGGTGAGCTTGGCGTTCCGGAGGTCGCTGTTGCCCATCCGGGCACGGACGAAGGCGGAACGGGTCAGGTCGCTGGATTGGAACCGGACGCCGTCGAGCTCGGTCTGGGTGAAGTTGCAGTCCTGGATGGCGCTGCCGGAGAAGTTGGAGTCATTCAAGACCGCCCCGTAGAACCGGCAGCTCTGCAGGCGCGAGCGGTGAAAGTTACTGGCTTCGAGGTGCGCTCCCGAGAAATCACAACTGAAGGCCCTGACCTGGAGAAACTGGGCCCGGTTCAAATGGCTGTTGTTAAAGTTACAGGAGTGGAGCACTGCCTCGGCCCATCGGGACTCCTCGAGGTGGGCGTTGTGCAGCGCGCTCTCGTTCATCTTGACCTCGGAAAAGTTCGCGGACAACATCCAGCAGGCTTGCAGACGCGAGTTCTCAAACAGAGCGCCGGTCAGGTCGGCACGGTTGAGCGTGGCGCCACGGAGATCAGCGAATTTGAGATCGGCCCGGCTCAGATCGGCTTCCGTCAGATCGGCTTCGATCCAGGACGTGTAGTCGAGCTGCGCCTGGCTCAGGTTGATCCTCTGCCACTTCACGTCGCTAAACGTGGATCTTGTAAACACGGCACGCATACCACCTGGCATCCGGTTGAGCCAGGCAGCGTGGTGGTCGATTTGGCGCTGAACCGGAGATACGGCGGCGCTCGCGGCGGGTGCGGTTCGCAATGCAGTCATAGGAACTCCTCGCTGGTCTCATCGGATGGAACTGGCGGGCCTTGAGTGAGATATGATGGCGTTCATGGCGGTGGTTACGGTCACGGGTCCGCCGGGCTGCCGGGTGGATGAGCTGGCGCGGGAGGCGGCCAGGCGCCTCGGCTACGAGCTTGTCGGCGAACACCACGTCAGAAAGCTGGTTTCAGAGGCCTACGGATCTGAAGTCGCGGTGCCGGATCCGCTATTTGGCGCGGTCCTCGCCGAGATTACCGCGCAGCTCGCGGCCAGGCACCACCTGGTAGTCGTGTGGCCAGGAGCGGAGCTGGCGCTCGCCGGATTCCCGGCGCTTCTCCGGGTCGGCACTTCGGCGCCAAAGCGCTTCCGGGCTGGCAGCCTGATGGCCGACCACGCGCTGGACCGCCGGTCGGCCGCCTCGCTCCTGGCCAGTCTCGACCAGCAGCACGCCGCGCTCCGCAAGCGCCAGTGCTCGCGCGCCGTGCCCCGCCCCGAGGACTTCGACCTGATCGTCAACACGGCCACCGCCGGCACCGGGGAAACAGCGGCGCTCATTGAGCTCTCCGCTACTTCACGAGGCATCGATACGTTCGGGCTGCTGCGGCCCGACCAGCAGGCCACGATCGAATTCAAAACCCGGATGGCCTTGTCCGGGCACGGGATCACCCCGGCCGGACCGCCGTCGATCGAGCGGCGTCCGTTCGCCAACCGCAGCGAGCAGATCTTCGCCAACCTGCTCGACTTCTACCGGATCGCCTGGGAGTATGAGCCGCGCGCCTTTCCGCTGCGCTGGGAATCCGACGGGAGGATCGCCGAATCGTTCACTCCGGACTTTTATCTGCCAGAGTTTGATACCTACATCGAGCTCACAACAATGAAACAGTCGCTGGTGACCCGGAAGAACCGCAAGGTCCGCCAGCTCCGGTCTCTTTACCCTGGCGTGAACATCCAGGTGCTCTACCAGCGTGACTTCCAGGATCTGGTCTTCCGTTTCGGGCTCTCACCCGCCACGCCATGATCCCGCCCGCGCTGCTCGACCGGGTGCTGTTCACCGAGGAGCAGGTCAATACGCGCGTGGCCGAGGTGGCGGCCGAGATCAGCGCCCGCTACCGCGGCAAGGATCTGAAGTTGATCGGCGTGCTCAAGGGATCGATCTATTTTCTGACGCACCTGTCGCGCCATCTCACCATCCCGGTGAAGATCGACATCCTGGCAATCTCCAGCTTTTCCGCGCGCTGGCAGAGTCCCGGCTTGGTGCGGATCGAGAAGGATCTCGACGAACCCATTGAAGGCCAGGATGTCCTCATCATCGAGGACATCGTCGATACCGGTCTCACGTTGCGCTACCTGCTCCAGACGCTCGCGGGCCGCGGTCCGAACTCGATCGCCATCTGCACCCTGCTGGACCGCACGTCGAAACGGCTGGTGCAGCTTCCGGTCGAGTACCGGTGCTTTGAGATCGACGACTCGTTTGTGGTCGGCTGCGGCCTCGACCACCGCCAGCTCTACCGGAACCTGCCCTACATCGCGGCGCTACGCCGTCCCGAGTAGGCTCCGCACTGCGCGGCCGGCGTCGTCGGTCCACTCGTGGGCGAACTCACCCGAGCGGCGGAATCCAGCCGCCGCGACAGGACTCCGTACTGCGATGCCGGCGCAGGCACTCGAACAGCGCGGGCCACAGAGCCTGCTCGGCGAACAGGTCGAGTTCGGTGTCTTTCCCCTGCCGAGGTGGGGAGCGATGTCCAGACAGGTAGACGAGGTCCTGCACTTCGCCCGGAATCAGCATCGTGACGATGTCGGCGCGGGCGGCCGCTTCGGCAATGGCCACAGGCTGGAACGCGTCAGCACGCGCCTTTTCGGTTTCCGTATCCGATCGCGGCCACGGTCTTTCCCGCGAGCGGCTCCAGGCTTGCGTCGCGTTCGTAGAAGACCTTCACTTGGCGCCTACGCGTTTCATCACCGACCGGATTCCTGTGAACACCCGCTCCTCCACGTCCTCCGCGAACGGACCGGGCTGGCCGTAATAGATCATGCTGAAATCGGCTTCGTAGCCGCCTTCCTTGAGCACCCGCTTCGACGGGATGTAGCACATCACGTCGTTCGAATACCCGGCGACGACCAGCTTCTCCTTCGGAAACTCCTTGCGCGCGCGGTTGGAATAGTCGATCACGACTTCCCCGCCTAGGGCCAGCAGCGCGGGACCGCGATCGAAGCGGATGGCCTGTACCGGATAGGCGAGAGTCCGCACCGGATGCCCGGCGTCGTACTTCGACAGGTTCAACTGGGCCCGGCGGCGGTTGAACGCACTCGTATGCTTAAGCTCTTTCTCGAAGTCCTCCCGCGTGTGGACCCGGAACGCCAGGTCGACGAACTGGAACGCGCTGCGGATCCTTCCGCTCACCGGCTCTCCAGGACCGTCGAGCGCCTTGGCGACGCTCCCGGCCAGCGAGCGGCCGTGCTGCATCGCCAGCTCATCGGTCCCGCGCGGGTTCGGATTCTGGTCTCCGCCGCAAAGCAGGACGAACAGAGCCGTCGTTCCGGGCATGCGCTGTTCGATCTCTGACTGCGCGAATCCGGCATAGTCGCCACTGACCTTGTAATGGCCGAGCGTCGTGTTGTGGCAGGCGTAGCCGAACAGTACCGCCTTGACACCCTTGGCGCCGCGGATCTCAAAGACCGGCACCCGGTGATCCTTCGGCCCGTCCGGCTGGACCCCCAGCTTCACTCCATCCGGCGTGAACTGACGCCGGTTCACCGCGAATCCGGTTTCGCCCTCGGCGTAGCGCAGCGTGGCAGGCTCCAAGTTCCCGAGGGCGCTGCCAATGACCGTCAGCAACTGTTCGTTGAGCCGGGTCCGGTATTCGTCGATCACCTTGGCGTTGTCCGGTGAGAGCTCGAACATCGTCTGCTGCACCCGGATCAGGGGACCGGTGTGGGTGTGCGAAGAGTTGAACAGGATCTGCGGCCGTTGGAGATCCCATTGCTTCAGCGCCTGCGCGGAAACGTGGTCGGTAACATCGCGCGTGAGGCCCAGCAGGTCCGTGGTAACGATCACCACGCGATGTCCCCGGCGGTCTTCGATGGCCAGCGCCTTGGCCCACAGGTCTTGCAACGTGCCTTCTGACGGACGGGTGCGGTGGCCGTAGCCGGACATCCAGATTGGTTTGTCCGGGGTGATCTTGACGGCGGCCACGCCGGCGCGGAATTCGGGTTTGGAAGCCGCGGGCAGCACGGCCGCGGCGGCAAGGAGCAGAATCGCGGCGCGCATGTTACACCCAGATCCGGACCGGCTCTTGTCCGGGAGCGAGATTCGGCCATTGGTCTTCGGTCCCGTAGTAGATCGAGTCAATAGTGGCCAGATGGAAGCGGGGCAGATCGCCAAAGTCCACCGTGTCTGGATTGGGCTGCGACACGATGGTCGCGATACCCATGACTTCGGCGCCGCTCTCCTCGCACAGCTTCTTGATATGGGCGAGATTCTTGCCGCTGCGCATCACGTCGTCCACCAGCAGGACTCGCTCGCCCGGCACCTGGTCCAGGAACTGGCGGAAGCGCGGCCCTTCGCCGTTGATCCGTTCGGCCCAATAGACCTGCCTGGCGCGCAGAGCTTCACAGACTCCGTAGGCAACCGGAAGACCAGCGACGGCGGGCGCGACGATGGAAAGCTGCGAGATCGACGCCCGGATCTCGCTGTGACGCCGGACCAGCCGGCTCAGCGCGACGCTCAGCAGCCGCTGGTGAGAGTAATGGCGCAGTGCAAGCGCCATCTGCAGGTACTGGTTCGAGTACAGACCGTTCGGATAGGCGAAGAAGCCGTCCCGCAACGCACCGGTGTCGCGCAAGAGCTGAATGACCTCGTCCTGGGTCGGAATTAGCTGCATCTAATGGGCTCCTTTGCCAAGCAAAACTCGCGGAATCGTCCTCAGCATGATCTTCCAATCAAGCGCGAGGGACCAGTTGTCAATGTACTCCATGTCTTTGCGCATCCAGGTGTCGAAGTCGAGACTATCGCGTCCTTCGAGCGCCCACAGGCACGTCAGGCCCGGACGCATGCGCAGCCTCCGCCGCTGCCATCGCTGGTAGCGCTCCACTTCGCCGGGCACGGCGGGACGCGGACCGACGATCGACATGTCGCCGCGGAGAACGTTCCACAATTGCGGCCATTCGTCGACCGAGAACCGCCGGAAAT
>Ga0194132_10011347_pt1 | contig 11503 bp, 12 predicted proteins | sample TA2KigOf80mmetaG_FD_148612 | JGI IMG/M metagenome (GOLD analysis project Ga0194132, IMG submission 148612) | Freshwater microbial communities from Lake Tanganyika, Tanzania - TA2015054 Kigoma Offshore 80m | ecosystem: Environmental > Aquatic > Freshwater > Lake | place: Tanzania: Lake... | reverse complement strand
CGCGCTGCTGCCGCGCGCGCGTGTCTTCGTCGCGCTCGGCGCCTTCGCGCACGTCGCCGTCGCGCGCCACTTCGGGCTGCGCCCGCGCCCGCGCTTCGGTCACGCCGCCGAGGCCCCGCTCGACGGCGAGCGCGTCCTGCTCGACTCCTATCACCCGAGCCAGCAGAACACCTTCACCAGGGTGCTCACGGAGGAGATGTTCGACGCGGTCTTCCGCCGCGCGCGCGAGCTCGCGGACACGTCCGGCGGGCGCCGCTCAGCCGGCTGACGCCGGTGCGACCCGCACCTCGTCACCGCGCGCGAGCCCGAAGCGGTGCGCGGCGCTCCCCTGGTTCACCGCGACCTCCAGCAGCCCGGCACTCCCGACGACCGCGAGCGGAGCGCCCGCGGCCACGTCCCCATAGGTGCGCGCGAGCGGCACCGGCTCGCCGCGCACCACCACGCGCGCCCCCGCGGGGATCGCGCCCGCGGCGAGGTTCGTGATCGCGTTCCCGAAGCGGTCGAGGTGGATCACGCGGGCGACGACGGTCCCGTCGCGCATCCGCTCGGGCGCGGGCAGGTCGAGCAGCACGGGGTCAGCGACCGACGGCCCGGCGTCCGCGAGCGCGACGCCGGTCGCGATGCGCGCCGCCGCCGGCGCGAAGACGTCGCGGCCGTGGAACGTCGCGCTCACCTCGTCGCGCATGAAGCGCGGCGCGGCGATCTCGTGCACCTCCGCGAGCGGGTGCGTGAGCGCGAGCGCGCCGAGCAGCCCGTTGTCCGGGCAGACCACCACCTGCCCCGCCACGCGCGCGACGATCCCGCGCCGCGCGCCACCGACGCCGGGATCGATCACCGCCAGGTGGATCGTCCCCTCCGGGAAGTACGGCACCGCGGCGGCGAGGAAGAGCGCCCCCTCCACCACGTCCTGCGGCGCGATCTCGTGCGTGAGGTCGAGCACGCGCGCCGACGGGCAGCGCGCGAGCAGCACGCCCTTCATCGCGGCGACGTACGGGTCGCGCGCGCCGAAGTCGGTGGTCAGCGTGATGAGCGGCTCCATCGACGTGGGCGCCGTCACGCAGCCGCGCGGAAGGCGGCGGGCGGCTCGCCGTCGCCCCACCACTCGATCTCGGGGACGAGCGCGACCCCCGCGTGCGCGCGCACCCGGCGCTGCACCTCGGCCATGAGCGCCGCGACGTCCGCGGCGGTCGCGCGCCCGTCGTGGACGATGAAGTTCGCGTGCATCTCGCTCACGCGCGCGGCGCCGGCGGCGAGCCCCTTGCAGCCGGCGGCCTCGATCAGCCGCCCCGCGTAGTCGCCGGGCGGGTTGCGGAAGATCGAGCCCGCGTTCGGCGTCGCCGTCGGCTGCGTCGCCTGCCGGGCCTCGAGCAGGCGACGCATCTCCTCCTCCACCTCGCGGCGCGGGCGCGGCGTGAGCCGCAGGGTCGCGGCGAGCACGAGGTCCCCGGAGCCGCGCAGGCTCGTCTCCCGGTAGGCGAAGCGGATCGCGGCGGCGGCGAGCGTGAGCCGCCGCCATCCGGAGCCGGCGGGCTCGGGGCGCAGCACGTCGACGGACTCGACGAGCGCTCCGATGCTGCGGCCGTCCCCGATGCCCGCGTTGCTCTGGAGCGCGCCGCCGACGGCGCCGGGGATGCCGATCGCGAACTCGAGCCCGCCGAGGTCGCGCTCGGCGGCGGCGTGCGCGAGGCGCGGCAGCATCACCGCGGCGCCGGCGGTCACGCGCGCGCCGTCGAAGGCGAACGCACCGCACGCGCTGCGCAGCGAGACGACGACGGCGGTCACGCCCTCGTCGGCGACGAGCACGTTCGAGCCGCCGCCGATCACGCGGACCGGCAGGCCCTCCGACCGCGCCCAGGTGACGGTCGCGACGAGGGCGTCGACGTCGGGCGGGGTCGCGAAGTAGGCGGCCGGCCCGCCGACGCGCAGGTAGGTGTGGCGTGCGAGGGGCTCGTCGCGGGCGAGCCCGAGCGCGGCGGGGGCCTCCGGGAGCGTGCGTGCCATGCCGCGATCCTACGCGCCGAGCGGGGGCCGGGCCGCGGACGCCGCGCGCGTGTTCCCGGCGAGCCGCGGGCCCGGGCCCGCGGGTGGATCCCGGCGAGCCGCGGGCCGTCGCCCGCGGGTGGATCCCGGCGAGCCGCGGGCCCGCGGGTGGATCCCGGCGAGCCGCGGGCCCGCGCCCGCGGGTCCCGTCCCAGCCCGCGCTAGAACTCCGGCCGCCGCAGGTGGTAGTCGGTCGCCTGCTGGAACGCGTGCGCGATGCGCAGCACGAGCCCGTCCGCGAACTTGCGCGCCGTGACCATCAGCCCCGTCGGCAGCTCGTGCCCGTCGAACCCGTTCGGCACGCTGATCGACGGCTGGTGCGTGCAGTCGAAGACGTAGGTGTTGCGGAACTTGAACGGCGGCGCCGCCTCCGTGTGCGGGTCCTCGCCGATCGGCTCCGCCGTCTGCGGCGAGGTCGGCACCACGTAGGCGTCGAACCCCTCCGCGAGCGTGGCCTCGAAGCGCGCCTCCACGACCTTGCGCATCTCGAGCCCCCGCACGTACGCGGTCGCCGGCACCTCGAGCCCCCGCAGCATCCGCGTGCGCACCGGCTCGCCGATCGTCTGCGGCCACTGCCGCAGGATCGTCTCGTTGTGCGTCGCTCCCTCGGCGACGAGCACCGGCCCGAGCACCTGGCGCCAGTCGGGATAGCCGGCCATCGGCTCGCGCCGGTCGATCGTGGCGCCGAGCGAGCGGAGCGTGTCGAGGGCGCGCTCGAAGTTCTCGGCGACGTCCTCCGCGCAGTCCTCGACGAGCGAGGGGATCACGGCGAGCCGCAGCCCCGCGACCCCCGCGCCGAGCTGCGCGGCGTAGTCCTCGCCCTCGCGCATCGCGGAGTCGTGATCGAGCGGGTCCGGCCCGGCGAGCACGCGCAGCATCAGCGCGCAGTCCTCGGCGCTGCGCGCCATGGGCCCGGCGTGATCGAGCGTGAGCGAGAGCGGCATCACGCCGCCGCGCCCCACGAGCCCGTACGTCGGCTTGTGCCCGGTGACCCCGCAGAACGCGGCCGGGATCCGGATCGACCCGCCGGTGTCGGTGCCGAGCGCCCCCAGCGCCTGCCCGCCGGCGAGCGCCGACCCGGAGCCCCCCGAGGATCCCCCGGGAACGCGCTCGAGCCGCCAGGGGTTGTGGGTCGCTCCGAAGTGCACGTTGTTCGTCGTGCCGCCGAGCGCGAGCTCATGCGTGTTCGTCTTGCCGAGGACCACCGCGCCGGCCTCGCGCAGCCGACGCACGGCCGTGGCGTCCTCGAGCGGCACGCGCTCGCGGTAGGCGCCGGTGCCGCCCGCGGTGACGACCCCCGCGGTGTCGTAGAGGTCCTTCACCGCGATCGGGATGCCGTCGAGCGGCCCGAGCCGCCGTCCGCCGCGCGCCCGCTCCTCCGCCGCCTCCGCCTCGGCGATCGCGGACTCGGGCATCACGCGCACGTAGGAGTTGAGCGCGTCGTCGGTCGCGTCGATGCGCTCGAAGAGCGCGCGCGTGAGCGCGGTCGGCGCCAGCGACCCGTCGTCGAAGCGACGGCTCGCCTCCGCGATCGACAGGTAGCCGAGCTCCCCGGTCTCGTCCGTCTGACTCATGGCGCGCTCCTCGCAAGCGCGCGGCATGATAGCCCGCGACGCCCGCACAAACCGATTGACGGCACGCGCCGTCCCCGCGTGCTCACCTCCACGGTCGCGTGCCCCCCGGTTTGACCGCGATTTGGGGGCTGCCTACGCTCGTCGCCCTCGGGAGGCGGCATGATCGACTTCGGGCTCGTGGACGCGGTCGACGCGGAGGCGAGCGGCCCGCCCGGTCAGCGCACCTTCCGGCTCCGCGCCCGCGTCGCGGACTCCTACGCCGCCCTCTGGATGGAGAAGGAGCAGCTGCTCGCGCTCGGGCGCTCCTTCTCGCAGCTGCTCGCCGAGCGCTCGCGCCAGCGCGGCCGGCCCGTCGGCGAGGCCCTCCCCGTCGGCAACTTCCCGGACCGTCCCGACGTCGACTTCCGCATCGCGCGTCTCGGGCTCGACTTCGACGCGGACAGCGAGCACCTGATCATCCTCGCCGACGACGGCTCGGCGCTCGAGCGCGGGGACTCGCCGGCGTTCCGCATGGCGCTCGACCGGACGCAGGCGATCGCGATGATCCGGCTGATCGAGAAGGTCGTCGCCGCGGGCCGTCCCCTCTGTCCGCTCTGCCGCCAGGCGCTCGACCGCGCGGGCGCCGCCCACTTCTGCCCGCCGACGAACGGGCACTCCGAGGAGCTCGAGGTCCCGAGCCTCGAGGAGGGCGAAGAGGACGAGGACGAGGACGCCGAGGAGGGCGAAGAAGAGGAGGAGGACTAGGCCCCCCGCGCCCGCCCGTCCGGGAGCCCGACCCTACGCCGTCTGCGGGTGCACGAGCAGCACCGGTATCCCGGGCGTGTGCCGCGCAACGTGATCGGCGACGGAGCCCAGGATCGCGCGCTTGATGCCGGAACGCCCGTGCGTCGCCATCACCACGAGGTCGCAGCCGAGGCGCTCCGCGGCCCGGGTGATCGCCCCGCCGGGGCTCCCCTCGACGACCTCGCTGCTCACGCGCTCCACACCCTCGCCGCGCAGCGCCTTCGCCGCCGCGTCGAGCTGCTCCTGGGCCGCCTCGCGCTGGCCGGCCACCGCCTTCCGCACCACCTCCGCGGTGGTCGCGCCCGCCGGCAGCGGCTCGATGGTCGCCGGCGTCGTGCGCGCGAGGATCTGCGCCTCGGAGTCGATCACCTGGAGCACGACGACCTCCGCGCTCGACATCTTCGCGAGCGCGACCGCGTGGCGCACGGCGCGGCCGGCGAGGTCCGAGCCGTCGAGCGGAAGCAGGATCTTGCGGTACATGTCGCTCCGCGCATCACGCGCGCACGGCGCCGCACCCGTGAGACCGGCCGGGATCGTACGCCAGCGCCCGCGGATGCGCTGCGCCCGGGGGCGCGCTCGGGGGCGCGCTCGGGGGCGCGCTCGGGGGCGCCTGCTACGATCCCGCCCGCTCGCCGGCGCCACCGGCACGTCCCCGCGATCGCGCGACCCTCTGGAGCAGGAGCAGGAGCATGCCCTTCGACCCGCGACACCGCAGCCACACGCTGGTCGACGGTCCCGACCGCGCCGCGGCGCGCTCGTACTTCTACTCCGTCGGCTACACCGCGGAGGACCTGCGCCGCCCGCTCGTGATGGTCGCGCACGAGTGGATCGGCACGATGCCGTGCAACTACAACCAGCGCGCACTCGCGCAGCACGTGATGGCCGGCATCCGCGCGGCCGGCGGCACGCCGATGGAGGTCAACACGATCTCGATCAGCGACGGCATCTCGATGGGCACCGAGGGGATGAAGGCGAGCCTGATCTCGCGCGAGTTGATCGCGGACTCGATCGAGCTCTGCGGCGTCGGCTACTCGTTCGACGCCGCCGTCGTGATCGTCGGCTGCGACAAGACGATCCCCGCGGGCGCGATGGCGCTCGCGCGGCTGGGGATCCCGGGGCTCGTGTTGTACAGCGGCTCGATCGCGCCCGGTCGCTGGGAGGGTCGCGACGTCACGATCCAGGACGTCTTCGAGGGCGTCGGCCAGCACGCGGCCGGCAACCTCTCCGACGAGCGCCTCGCGGCGCTCGAGGCCGCGGCGTGCCCCGGCGCCGGGGCGTGCGGCGCGCAGTACACCGCGAACACGATGGCGACCGTGCTCGAGTTCCTCGGCCTGTCGCCGATGGGGAGCGCGACGATCGGCGCCACCGACCCGCGCAAGGACGAGGTGGGCCGCCGCGCCGGCGAGCTCGTGATGGGGATGCTCGAGCGCGGGCAGGTCGCGCGCGACCTGATCACGCGCGAGTCGATCGAGAACGGCATCATGTGCGCCGCCTCCACCGGCGGTTCGACGAACGTCGTGCTCCACCTGATGGCGATCGCGCAGGAGAACGGCATCGAGATCTCGATCGACGACTTCGACGCGATCAGCGAGCGCACGCCGCTGATCGGCGACCTGCGCCCGGGCGGGCGCTACGTCGCGCTCGACTGGGATCGCGCCGGGGGGACGCCGCTGCTCGCGCAGCGGCTGCTCGAGCCGGGGGTGCTGCACGGGGACGTGATGACCGTGACCGGCCGCACGCTGGCGGAGGAGGCGCGCGGCGCGAAGGAGACGCCGGGCCAGGACGTGATCCGCCCGGTGTCGAACCCGCTGAAGTCCACGGGCGGGCTCGTGATCCTGCGGGGCTCGCTCGCCCCGGACGGCTGCGTGATCAAAGTCGCGGGGCACGAGCGAATGGCGCACACCGGGCCGGCGCGGGTCTTCGAGTCCGAGGAGGCGGCGATGGAGGCCGTGCTCCAGAAGCGGATCCTCGCAGGGGACGTGGTCGTGATCCGGAACGAGGGGCCGAGGGGCGGCCCGGGGATGCGCGAGATGCTCGGCGTGACGGCGGCGCTCGTCGGCGAGGGGCTCGGGGAGACGGTCGCGCTGCTCACGGACGGGCGCTTCTCGGGCGCGACGCGCGGGCTGATGGCGGGCCACGTCTCGCCGGAGGCCGCGGCCGGCGGGCCGATCGCGGTGGTGCGCGAGGGCGACGAGATCACGATCGACATCCCGAAGCGCGAGCTCAACCTCAAGATCACGAAGCGCGAGCTGCGCGCGCGGCTGAAGGAGTGGCAGCCGCGACCGCCGAACTACACGCAGGGCGTCTTCGCGAAGTACGCGAAGCTCGTCTCCGGCGCCGAGCGCGGGGCGATCACGCGCTAGCGAGGCGGTGGCGTGTCCTCGCGCGTGGACGGGGCCGACGAGATCAGATCCGTGTCCTGCAGCGTACCGGCCAGCTTCCAAGCGCGCGCTAGGCGGTCGAGCAGCCGCTTCTCGGCATCCGATAGCTCGGTAGGCGCGCGGTCGAAAGTGCGCTGGCTCAGCCGGAAGCTCGAGCTGAGCGTCCTGACGAAGCGACTGCCACGATGAGCGCCGAACCAGATCTCCCCCGTGAGCAGGTCCATCCCTTCGAGCGTCGGCTCGCTCACGATGTCGAGAGTGGTGAATCGGTTCATGGTGCCGGCCTGCGCGGCTGACCACTCCCAGCAGCCGTGCTTCTCGACCGCGCGCGCTACAACCGATGCGCCCGCCGTCCCAGCGAAACGGTCGAAGATCTCGCTGACCGCTTGCGGGCCGTTGGCGTTCACTACCTGACCTCTATCTCCCATCCGCCACCGCTTCCGGGAACACGATCGCGTCCGTCGGAAACCCGAGCGGCAACAAGTACTGTCATCCCTGCCCGCCCATGACCCACTGCGGACCGCGGATCTTGGGCATTCGGCGCGGGCCTAGGATGAGCGCGTAGCGCCGGGGCACGGTTGGGATCGGCAGAGCGAGGAGGGAATGGGACTGTTTCCTCGGGCGAGTACGCCGCCGGAGTGACAAAGTGCTGCCTGTCGCTCCCGCCGGTGAACTGGCCCGCTTGAGTCGCGAGCACGTATCGGACGAGGAACCGTCGCCCCAACTGCTCCCAGACGTCGACGCCGCTGAACTCAGGCAGCTCGCTGGTAGGCGTCGCTGGGTCTGCGATGCGGATGGAGGCGACGCCGGAGCATCTCAATGTCGAGAAACGTGGCTAACCAGCTACTCGTATCCAAGTACGCCGCCTGTTCGGGCCCCTTGCCGCGAGTGTCGCGCGGCTCTCGACACGATCAAGGTCCAGCGATCCCGTGATCCTGCTGGCAGGCGCGACCGGCTTCGTTGGGCGGGCGTTGCTCGAGGAGCTGCGCGGCGGGCCGAGCGCGCGCCCGCTGCGCGCGCTCGTGCGGCGCGAGTTCGACGCCGTGCGCGTCCGCGAGCAGGGCGTCGAGGCGATCACCGGCGACCTGATCGAGCGCCGCGGCCTCGACCTCGCGATGCGCGGGGTGACGACGCTCGTCTACCTGGTGCACACGCTCGACCGCGAGGGCGATGTGATCGCGAACGACCTCGAGGCGGTCCAGAACGCGATGATCGCCGCGCGCGCCGCCGGGGTGCGGCGCGTGATCCTGCTGAGCTCCGTCGGCGCCTCCGAGCAGTCGGCCTCGCGCCACCTGCTCGCGCAGTGGGCGGTCGAGCTCGCCGTGCGGCAGTCCGGGCTGCGCTGGCTGATCGTGCGCACGCCGTTCATCATCGGTACCGGCAGCACGCCGTTCGAGCTGATGCGGCGGCTCGTCAACCGCAGCCCGGTCGTGCCGCTCTTCCGCTGGCGAAACACGGAGATCGAGCCGGTCGCGCTCGCCGACGTGGTCGAGGCGCTGCGCATGGCGATCGACGAGCCGGAGTACGACGGCCGCGTCTTCGACGTCTGCGGCGCCGACCGCACGACCTACGGCCGCGTGGTCCGCGAGTGGGCGCGCGTCGCACGGAAGCGGCGCATCTTCCTGCCGCTCCCGGGTTGGGGGGAGAGCATCTCCAGCCAGCTCGCATGGTCGCTCGCGCGGCTGCCGCGCCGCGAGACACGGCTCCTGCTCGAGACGCTGCGCGAACGGCAGGTCTGCCCCGACCCGAGCCGGCGTTTCCCGCTGCCGCACCGCCCGCTCGGCGTGCGCGCGGCGCTCGCGGCGGTGATCGGCGGCGCGTGAGCGGCCGCTCAGTGCGCGTCCGGCGGCTCCAGGATCGCGCGCCAGGAGGCCGCCTCGAAGCCGCCGTCCAGGTGCACCGTCTGCCCGACGAGCATCGGCGCCTCGTCCGAGCAGAGCCACGCCACCGCCGCCGCCACGTCCTCCGGACGCACGTTGCGCCCGGCCGGCACGTGCGGGCGCACCCGGTCCGAGGTCTCGGCTCGGTAGGCGTGCTCCCCCTCCGACCCCTCCACCCACCCCGCCGAGACCCCGTTCACGCGGATGCCGCGCGGCGCGAGCTCGACCGCGAGGTACATCGTGAGCGAGGTGAGCGCGGCCTTGCTCACCCCGACCGCCGAGTAGTCCGGCATGTAGTGGAACGCGCCCGGCGAGAGCAGGTTCACGACCGCGCCGCCCCCACGCGCCTCCATCAGGGGCGCGGCGAGCTGCACCGCCGTCCACGGCCCGAACAGGTTGACGTCCATCGTGCGCCGCAGGTGCTTCGGGCGCTGCTCGATCGCCGGCCGCGGCCGCTCGAGCCCGCGCGCCGCGTTGTTCACGAGCAGGTCGACCCCGCCCCAGGCCCCGCCCGCGTGCGCGAAGAGCCGCGCGAGCTCCTCCGCCTCGCCGGCGTCGGCCTGCAGCGCCTCCGCCTCCACCCCCAACGCACGGCACTCGCGAGCGGTCGCCTCGGCCGCCTCCGTCGAGCGCGCGTAGTTCACGAGCACATGCACGTGCTCGCGGGCGAGCCGCAGCGTGATCGCCCGCCCGATGCCGCGCGAGCCGCCGAGCACGACCGCGCGCTTGCCGGCAAGCGAGGGGTAGAGCGGGCCGCTGAATTCGCTCATCGAGGCTCCGCGTGCGCCACTCGAGTATCCGGCGCGAGCGGCTCGGTGGCGAGCACCGCGCTCATGCCCCGCGCTCGCCCTCGCGCACGGAGACCGCGACCGTGTAGTCGCGGCCCTGCTTCAGCTTCTCGTAGTTCCCGAGCGCGCCCTGCATCGCCCGCTGCACGAAGCGTCGCATCCCGGTGAGCCCCACCACGTAGAGCCGCCCGCCCGGCCGCAGCCGCTCCGCCGCGCCCTCGATCATCATCGTGAGCATCTCGTTCCCGGCGCGCGCCGGGATGTTCGCCGCGATCACGTCGAAGCGCCGCTCCGGCTCCACGTGGCTGAACGCGTTGCTCAGCCGTGCCTCCGCGTTCGTCACCCCGTTCAGCTCCGCGTTGCGCCGCGCGTACTCCACCGCGACGAAGTCCTTGTCGACGAGCAGCGTGCGACCGCGCGGCGCCAGCCGCGCGAGCGTGACCCCGATCGCGCCGTACCCGCACCCGAGATCGAGGCAGTCGTCCTCGGGGCGCACGTCGACGAAGTCGAGCAGCAGCTCGGTGCCGGAGTCGACCTCGCGCGGCGAGAAGAGCCCCCAGGTCGTCCGGAAGCGCAGCCGCTGCTCGCGCAGCTCCGCCTCGAACTCGATCTCCGCCGAGGCGGGGGCGGGCTCGCTCACCGCCCGGGCGACGGCGGCGGCGCCGGCTGCGGCCCGAACGGCCCCTGCGCGGGTGCGACCAGCACACCGACCGCCCACTCGTAACCGTCGGGGTCGCGCACGAGCACCTCGCGCCAGCCGTGCCCCTTGTTCTCGGCCCCCGCCACCACGTGCGCGTCGTGCGCACGGGCGCGCCGCTCGACCTCGTCCGGGTGGAGCGCGCCGAGCAGCCGGATCTGTGCGCCCACCCCGCGCTGGGCGCCGGCCTCGAGCGTCGGGTGCCAGTCGTGGTCGTCGTGCGTGTGATCGGCGTGCAGCATCACCTCCGCCGAGCCGACGCGCACCGCCGCGAAGTCGGCGTCGACGTAGCGCAGCTCGGCGCCGAGCACGTCACGGTAGAACGCCGCCGCCCGCTCCGTGTCGCGCACGAGCAGGTTCAGCGAGAGCTGCGGCAGCAGCGCGCCGTACCGAAAACCCGGCATCCACGGGACGGTGCCGTCGGGGCGCTTGCGGGTTCCCATGCGGGGGGCCTCTCCGTTCGCGTGGTCGCGTCGTGGCGCGGCCGGGGGTCAGGACGCAGCGCCGGACGCCAGCGCGCGCAGCTGGCGCACCTGGCGCGCGTGCTCGCGGTCGTGCTCCCCGAGGTGCGCGAGCCCGCGCGCAAACGTGCGCTCGCGCCCGCCGACGCGGTGCGCGACCCCGAGCTCCTCGTCGCGCAGCTTCCCGAGCAGCACGAGGGTGGGCCGGCGCGTCTGCGCGAGCCACTCGAGGAGCAGCGCCGGCGTGCTGACGTGCGCGGGGCGGCGGCGCGGCTCGTACGCGGTCGCCTCCACGCCGCGACGCGCGGCGTCGACCCCGCGGCGCACCCAGTCCTCGAACATCCCCACGTGCCAGAGCACGTCGCGCACCGGCCAGCGGGCGTCGGCGTCGGTGGGCTCGCCCGGCGGGCGCCGGATGAACTCCTCCTGCGTCACGCCCTCGAGCGCCGTGAGCAGATCCGCGCGGCCGTCCGCGAGCGCGCGGCGCAGCGACTCGACGTCGCTCACGCGCGGCTCCTCGCGGGACGGGCGGCAGGTCCGGGGCTCACGAGTCGAGCATACGATACGGCGCCGTGGACCCCCTCCTCGCCGGCGTCGTGATGGGCGCGGCGTTCGCCGTGCTCGACCTCGCCGTGCTCTGGCCCGACGTCGGGTGGCCGGGCCGTCGCGCCCGCGCGGAGGCGCTCGCGGCGACGGGCGTGGTCCGCTTCGCGGCGGGCTTCCTGCTCGGGGGCGTGCTCTCGCTGCCGCTGACGGCCGTCGACCGCGCCCCGCGGCGCGTGCTGGCGATGGGGCTCGCCGGCGGGCTCTGGGTCGGCGTCGTCGGCGAGGCGCTCCGCCATGGGATCGTGGGCGGCTCGGCGTACGCGCGCCGGGCGACGGTCCGCGCGCCGGGCGCG
>Ga0194132_10011345_pt1 | contig 11504 bp, 5 predicted proteins | sample TA2KigOf80mmetaG_FD_148612 | JGI IMG/M metagenome (GOLD analysis project Ga0194132, IMG submission 148612) | Freshwater microbial communities from Lake Tanganyika, Tanzania - TA2015054 Kigoma Offshore 80m | ecosystem: Environmental > Aquatic > Freshwater > Lake | place: Tanzania: Lake Tanganyika... | reverse complement strand
CGTTTCGGGCCCGATGGCTGCTTTTACATCGTGGACTGGTACAACCGCATCATCTCGCACAATGAAGTCGACCGGAACCATCCCGCACGCGACAAGACCCGTGGACGCATCTGGCGTGTGCGCCACGAGAGCCAGAAGGCGCGCCACATCCCGAACATCGTCACCACCCCAACCAAAGCGCTCATCAAGCATCTGCAAGCCGACAGCACCTGGGAAATGCGCGCAGCGTGGCAGCAAATCGTCCAGCGGAACGCCCGCGAACTGATCCCCGCCCTGCTAAAGCTCATCCGCGCAAAAAAGACGTCGGACGACATCCGTATCGCCGCGCTCTGGTCGCTGGAAGGCCTGGGCCACTTCGACGCAAAACTTTGGCGTGAGTTGCTCGCGAACAGGAACGTCGATCTGCGTTTCGAGGCTGTGCGTGAGTTGTCAACCGTCCGTCCTCCCATCGCCGAGGCTTTCGGTCTGATTCAAACCCTCTCGAACGAGCAGGCCTTTCGGGTGCGCAATGAGGTGCTGCGCTACTTCCTCGATGATCCGGCTCCGTTGAACGCCGAGCAACTCGCATGGCTGCAGCGCTGGCGTACGACGCCAGACCTCACAGACAAAGTGAAGGGCTGGGATCGCGATTACCTCGCGCCCGGGGGCACTTACGAAGGAGTCTTCCAGAACCTGCTGCTCCAGATGGTCGAGGAAAAAGGCCGCCCCACACCGCCAGAGCCCATCTCCGGTGAGTGGATGAAGATCGTGCGAAAAGCTCCGGTGAAACCCGCCGAGACGCATTGCGCGTCTGACGAAGTTTGTCGATGCCGCACCCGGTGCCGACCTCTCTGCCGGAGAGGCGTTCTTGAAGAATACCTGCGCCGCATGCCATTCGAGCACGTCGACAGGCAGCGGTTTCGGGCCGTCGCTCGCGGGCTCCAAGAACCGGGCTACCGACGCCATACTGACCGCCATCATCGATCCCAGCCACGCTGTCGAGAGCGTCTTCCGCACATACCGCATCGAGACCCAGGACGGCGAAACGTATGACGGCTTCTTCGGCGACGAATCAGCCGACGCCCTGACGATACGTTTTGCCGGCAATACGCAACAAGTAGTACCCGTGAGGAACATCAAGCAGGCGGGCTATATCGAAGGCTCCTCGGTCATGCCGGAGGGATTGATCGACCCGCTTATCGACAAGCAGATCATCGACCTCGTGCGCTACGTCCAGTCGCTCAGGTGATGCAGAATGGTGCTCTTTTAAGGCTTAATCGACTCCGACATCGTGGCTGGAATTTTGATTTTCTCCGCGACGACTTCTGACATTGTGTCGCCATGTCATTGCGCCTGATTATCTTCATCGTCGCCGGTTTCCTGATTGCGCCGTGTTTCGCAGCGGAGACAAGGCTGGTGAAAGTGTTCGTCCTCGCAGGCCAGTCCAACATGGAGGGACAGGCGGTGGTGGACCTGTCAGGTCGAGACTACAACGAGGGCCGGGGCACCTTGGTGGAAGTGATGAAGGCTCCGGGATTTGCCTCCCGGTTCGGCCATCTCCGCAATGCAGAGGGGAAGTGGGCCGTGCGCAACGATGTTTGGGTTCACTATCAGCGCGAGGATGGCCCCCTGTTATCAGGGCCGCTCGGGGTAGGCTTCGCAGTTTACGGTGGCATCCATCACTTCGGGCCGGAGCTTCAATTCGGCCACGTCGTGGGTGATCTGCTGGAGGAGCCTGTGTTGATCGTCAAGACGGCGTGGGGCGGCAAAAGCCTGTTCAAGGATTTCCGTCCTCCATCCTCGGGCGGCGAGGTTGGGAAGTATTACACGCTCATGGTCCAGCAGGTGCGCGAAGTCATGGCGAACCTGAGCACAACGTTCCCGGCGCTTGGCGGGCGGCGTGCCGAGCTCGCGGGCTTTGTCTGGTATCACGGCTGGAACGACGGCGTCGACCCGAAGGCTGCGGTGCCGGCCTATGAAACCAACCTCGTAAACCTGATCCACGATCTCCGCCGCGATTGGAAGGCTCCTCACCTTCCCGTGGTCATCGGCGAGCTGACCGGCCCGTGGGTCCATGCACCTCCGGAATGGGAGGCATTGCGAAAAGCGCAGGCCGCCGCGGCGGTGCGGCCCGAGTTCGCCAGCAATGTCGTGTTCGTGACCACGCGCGACTTCGTTCGCCGACCCGAGGATTCGCCGAATCCGACCCACGGCCACCATGAATTCGGCAACGCCGAAACCTATGTGCTCACGGGCAACGCGCTTGGACACGGCATGAGGTCACTCCTCCGCCCGTCAGCGACGCCCGAAGTGGCGGTGCGTTTGATCACGCCGCTGGAGCATCAGGTTTTCCAGCGACGCACAGCCAGGGTTGGGAGCATCAGAATCGACGGCACGCTGAGCGCGGCACTGAATGAGGCCGTCGTGATCGAAGCGCAGGTGCTGGGCGCGAACACGGGCGGCGACTGGCGTCGTCTCGCTGAACTCAAACCCGGCCAGACGGCTTTCCGTGAGGAATTGGAAGCTCCTGCGGGCGGTTGGTATGAACTTGCAGTTCGCGCTCGTCGCAACGCGACGAGCCTGGGTCAAACCGCCGTGCACCGCGTCGGCGTCGGCGAAGTGTTCGTCGTGGCAGGCCAGTCGAACTCGGCCAATCACGGCGAGGAAAAGCAGAAGCCCGCCTCGGATCGCGTCGTCGCATTCTCCGGAGCTCACTGGCAACCGGCGAACGATCCGCAGCCCGGGGCGTCCGGCGACAGCGGCAGCTTTCTTCCCCCGTTTGCCGATGCCATTGCCACCCGGTTCAATGTTCCTGTCGGCTTGGTCGCGGTGGGCGTGGGAGCCACGAGTGTGCGGGAGTGGCTTCCGCGCGGCGTCCGCTTCGACCGTCCACCCACGCTCACCGGCAACGTAAGGCAACTCGAGTCCGGCGAATGGGAGAGCACGGGAATCCTGTTCGACCGATTCCTGGCGCGGGTCAAACAGCTTGAAGGGTCCGGCTTTCGTGCGGTGCTCTGGCATCAAGGCGAATCGGACGCCAACCAGAAGGATCCAACACGGACCCTGCCCGGAGACGCCTATCGACAATCCATGGAGAAACTCATCCAGGACCTGCGTCGGAAAGCCGGCTGGGACTTTCCCTGGTTCGTCGCGCTGGCGAGCTATCACACTCCTGAGGATCCAGGATCGTCCGACATTCGCGCCGCACAGGCCGCGTTATGGAAATCCGGGCTGGCCCTCGAAGGGCCGGACAGCGACGCGCTGACAGGAAACCTGCGCGACAGCGGCGGCAAAGGCGTGCACTTCAGCGGCGAGGGACTGGGGGTTCACGGCGCAAAGTGGGCGGAGAAGGTTTCACCGTGGCTGGAGACGCAACTGACTGCCGCTCCGTCGAAGCCAAAAGTGACAGGGCCAACCCCAAGGCTGGCCCTCCCAGGCACAGAGCATTTCACGGTGGGGGACCGTCCGGCCTTCCTTTTCCTGCCTGCGCCCGAGAAACGCTCAACACCCCAACCGTGGATCTTCTACGCACCGACGCTTCCGGCGTATCCGGACGGGGCGGAGCGGTGGATGCATCAACAATTCATTGCCGCCGGCGTCGCGGTTGCGGGTGTGGACGTAGGCGAGGCCTACGGCAGTCCGAAGAGTCACGCCACGTTTGATGCGCTGCATCGCGAGTTGACGGAGAATCGTGGGTTTGCAGCCAAACCATGCCTGTTCGGGCGCAGTCGCGGGGGCTTGTGGGTGAGCAGTTGGGCCATCGTCAATCCGCAGCGCGTCGCCGGCATCGTCGGCATCTATCCCGTGTTCGATTTTCGGACGTATCCAGGTCTGGCGAACGCAGCCCCGGCTTATGGCCTCACCCCTACGGACCTCGACTCGCGCGCGGCGGAGTTCAATCCCATCGCCCGCGTCAGCATCTTGGCGAAGGCTCGCATCCCGGTCGCATTGATTCACGGCGACGTGGATAAAGTCGTCCCGTTGGCTGAGAACTCAGGCGAGTTCGTCCGCCAGTATCGGGAATCAGGGGCCGAATCCCTGATCAGGCTGATTGTTCTCCAAGGTCAGGGTCACAGCTTCTATGAAGGCTTCTTCCAATCCCAGGAACTGGTGGATTTTGCGATCTCCCATGCCCGCCAAGGGGCTCAGCGATAAACTCATTAAAACACTCCCACGCCCCCCCCTGCCCTTCCCCCTCCGCGCTGGAATGGCTGCGGTTCTTGTCCCGGCCTTTGGCATGCTCCTTTCGAGCGGCCTCGCTCAGCCGGCACAGACAACAGACTGGCTGCTTGACCCGTCGCCGTTCAAGGCTCGCGTCACCCGCAGCAAGGATGGTCGCGAACTGGAGTTGAACAACGGCCTTGTGCGCCGGGTGATTCGCATCGACCCGAACGCCGCGACCGTGGCGCTGGATAACCTGAGCAGCGGCGAGTCACTGCTGCGCGGAGTGAAGCCCGAGGCTGTGATCGAGATCGACGGCAAGCGGTTCGATGTCGGGGGACTGAGCGGGCAGCGCAACTACGCCTTCCTGCGGCCCGAGTGGATCTCCGAGCTGCGCGCGAACCCGGCAGCCTTTCGTTTCGTTGGTTATGAGATGGGCATACCGCTGGAGCGGATGGCGTGGAAGCGAACCCGACATCACGCGCCGTATCTCAATTGGCCGCCGACCGGTGTCACATTGCGACTCGACTTCGCCTGGCCATCGGCTGAAGGACTCGACCACCTGCCGTCTTCCGCAGGTCGCGGGCTGTTGTGGGAGGAAAATTTTGCGAAGCTGGATGCCACGTGGAAGATGACGGTCTCAAAACGTGAAGAGCGCATCAGTTTCCAAAACGAAGGCAAGGTCGGTGAGATTTACGCTCTCGCTGGGGCTCATTGCTTCGTGGAGCGTTCACTCACCGGACCGGTCTCGCTGATCGAAGCCGTCATCCAGCCGGGCACAGATCGCGACACAAGCTGGGGGCCGGGACTCGGGCTGGTCTTCAACGGGCGCACGGTAAAGGTGAACCTTCGTCCGGGAGATCGCGGCGTTCACGGACAGTTCGAGCTGCGCGACAACGGCGGCGAACGACTCGAGAAGGTGAAGGAGTTCACTGCGGACGACGGAGGTCTTGATGTCGCGCGAACCTACCGGTTGCGGGTACGACTGGAACCGGGCTCGATGATCTGGGATGTGGCGGACGCGGCTCAGGAGCGACCCAGGTTTCACCGGCTGTTTGAGGTTTCTCACAACGGCACAGAGCCCACGGCAATACGGATCGGGAAAACGGATCGGAATGGCGGCTCGACGGATGGGATCCAGAGTAACGCCGAATGGGGACGTTGCCGCATCACGCAGGTGCGCACCTACGGGGCATTCGACTCTGACAGGGCGAAGGCCGAGACAGGTGTGCGGTCGAAGGATATTCGCGTCTCGGTCCACTACGAACTCTACGACGGGCTTCCCTGCTATTCGAAGTGGATCACCCTCTCCAACGGCACGGACAAGGTGGTGCGCGTGAACAGGTTTTCGAGCGAGGTCCTCGCGGTGGTCGAGCGCACATCGGAGGTCGATGAGCTGAGCGAGGGTCGTCTCCCGCCAAATCTACACGTCGAGACCGACATGGCCTTCGGCGGCATGATCGCGTCGGGGGCGAATCGACGCTCCTTCCGCTGGCTTCCTGACCCGCAGTTCCATTCCCAGGTGAACTACGAGAAGAAGACGCCGTGCCTGCTGGATGTCGGTCCTGACCTCGGCCCGGCTCAGGACATACCTCCCGGAGGGAGCTTCGAGTCATTTCGCGCGTGGATTTTGACGCACGACAGCACGGAGCGCGAGCGATGCGGGCTGGGGATTCGGCGGATGTATCGCGTCATTGCGCCATGGGTTACCGAGAATCCGCTGATGATGCATCTCGTCTCCTCACGGGGCGAGGCCGTCACGAATGCCATCGAGCAATGCGCCGCGGTTGGTTTCGAGATGTTGATTCTCAGCTTTGGGAGCGGCTTCGACATGGAGAACGAGCAGCCTGCGACCTTGGAGCGCGCGCGGAACTGGGTCGCGCACGCGTGCAGCAAGGGCATTGAAATTGGCAGCTACTCCCTGCTTGCGTCGCGAAAAGTCGGCGGCGGAAACGACGTGGTGATGCCACCCGGGGAGAAACCGGTTTTCGGAAACTCTCCGTGCCTCGTGAGCCGCTGGGGCACGAACTATTTCCGCCGTCTGTATGAGTTCCATCGCAAGAGCGGCTTCACGCTCCTGGAACACGACGGTTCGTATCCGGGCGACTCCTGCGCGAGCACCGATCATCCCGGACATCACAGCCTGGACGACTCGCGCTGGAATCAATGGCGGGAGATAGCCGGCTTTTACCGGTGGTGCCGGGAGGAGGGCTTCTACCTCAACGTGCCGGACCATTACTTCCTCTCCGGATCGTCAAAAACGGGCATGGGTTATCGCGAGGTGAACTGGTCCTTGCCCCGCGAGCAACAGGTCATCCACACGCGACAGAACATTTGGGACGGCACGTGGCAGAAGCTCCCGACTATGGGCTGGATGTTTGTGCCGCTCACGGAATATCAAGGCGGGGGCAAGGCAGCGACGATCGAACCGCTGGACGAACATCTCGATCACTACGAACGCATGATGGAGAGCAACCTCGCGCTCGGCGTCCAGGCGTGTTACCGCGGCCCGCGCCTGTTCGACACCGAACGCACCAAGGCGATGGTCAAATCGAAGGTGGATTGGTTCAAAGCTCACCGTGACATCCTTGAAAGCGACCTGATCCACGGCCGACGCGCCGACGCGCGTGACCTCGACTGGATGCTGCACGTGAATCCGAAACTGAAGGAGAAGGGCATGCTGGTCGTGTTCAATCCCCTGAACGAACCGGTGACGAGAAAACTCCGGGTGAACCTTTACTACACAGGGCTAAGAGACCTGGCGCGAATCCGCGAGCAAGGGGGCGCAGGAAGACGGTTCAAGCTGGCGCGGGATCATTCGATCGAGATCCCTGTGACCGTGAAGGCACAAGGGATGAACTGGTTTTTGGTGGAATGAGGTCCTTCACAACGACTCCCATAGTTAGATCGATGGATCCCAAGCGGGCATAGCCCGGGCACCCAAAAGGGATGGACAACGAACATGGGCACAGGCTTTTCGTCAGTCGCTTGCTTGTCGGACGCGCCGCTCGTTGTCCACCCTTCAGGGTATGCCTTCGTGGGCGGACGTGAGCAACGCCAGCGAACATTCTCCTCGTAATCGTAATCGTAATCGGTTTTCTTTCCGTGTGCTCGGTGTTTTCCGTGGTTCTCACCATTCTTCGGATCTTCTCTCTCACCGCAAAGGTCCCCTAGCGGGCTTAGCCCGAGCACCGTAAAGGCTTCATTTACTGGACGATGGCTCGGAAGAACCGGTTGGTTTCCACACCGACTTCAAAGGGCACCTCCACGCGCAGGTTTTGAACCTCAGTGGACTGGTAATTGTTCACGACAGGCCCTGGATTACCACCCGTCATCACTCGAAAACTCAGCGGCTTCCACTGCTCCAGGTCCGAGGAGGACTGGAGTGTGTAGTTGCGTCCACGAACTACGAACAGTTCGAGGCGCGAGTTCTTGTCCACCACCTCCACGATCGACAACCGGAAACCGTCCACCGGGTCGAAGGCAAAGGTTCCAGAAAGGTACTCATCCCTGTTACTGATCCCATCACCGTCCGCGTCAGAATTCCCATCCTTCGGGTCTCTGGGATTCAGTCCATTCGCGATTTCCCAGGCATCGGGCAGACCGTCACCGTCGAGATCCACACCCAGGGTCAGGTCGAGACGGGTGTTGCCGGAGGGCTCGCCCAGTGGCCTGGGAAGGGTCATCTCAATGGGAAGGTAACTGTTGGAGCGGATCTTGACCCTGATCTGGAAAGGCGCGCTCTGCGGCAGACCTGTAACTGGGATGGGACTGACTTTCAGGCTTCGGCCGGACTCCATGGGAACGATCAAGCGATAGTTGATGCCTGGCTCGGTGGAGATGGCGACAGGAGCCGTTGTACCAATGCCGTTGGTGCTCTGAATGAAGACGGTGGCTTCGCTCATGTCGATGGGCTCACCGTACTCATCGCGCACCATGCCATAGAACATGTGGTGCGGCGCGGGCGGATAAGCGAGAGCACTGGAGAACAACCACAACATCCCGGTCAGGGTGACGATGTGTTTCAAGGTCGATGAATTCATGATGGATGCTCCGTTTCGTTCAGTTCCCGGAATAGGAGTAAGTGACAAAGTGCAGTTTCACGTCCGTCACCGTGCGCACGAAGCGGTCGATTCCTTCGTTCGGATTGGCGAGCAGTTCGCGGCCGGGAATGACGATCTTCCACTTGCTGTTCCAGACCGAGCGGCCGATCAGCCGGTTGTTCGTGAACTGAGAGCGCTGCAGACCGCCTGTCGTCGTATAGATGCCCGGACTGAAGACGCTGGCGGACGACACCGGCCGGAAAGCCTGGTGCTTGCGCACGGTGAACGGCGGCTCCGTGAGGGAATCCTCGGATTGCCAGAGCCGTTTCGAAGAGTAATCCGATCCGCCAATGTTGAACGGCAGCGGAATGGCCACATCATTCACGTTCCACGTGCGGATGTCGCTCGTGTCACCGAGGAGCGCCCCGCCTACCTGCACCAAGCCTGCGGGGGTGACTCGCTGTTCCGAGCGCGTATCGAGGAGATGTTGGCTGTGGCTGAAAAGGCGGAGGCCTTCATAGACGACTCGCCGGCAGTCCATCGTTTCCTCCAGTCAGAAGCGGTGAAGGAGCATCCGGCCGAGTTCACGGAACGGAAAGGCACGCGCATTGGTCCCTACACCCTGCTCCAGCAGATCGGCGAAGGCGGATTCGGCGTTGTCTGGATGGCGGAGCAAACGGAGCCGATCTCCCGGAAGGTGGCCGTCAAGGTCGTGAAGGCGGGAATGGATACGCACGAGGTGCTGGCGCGCTTCGAGGCCGAACGTCAGGCGTTGGCCATGATGGATCATCCCAACATCGCCAGAGTGCTCGAGGCAGGAGCGACCGCCAGCGGACGGCCCTATTTTGCGATGGAACTGCTCAAGGGCATTCCCATCACGAACTTCTGTGACGACCAGCAATACGGAGTACGGAAACGCCTGGAGTTGTTCCGGGACGTCTGTGCCGCCGTCAATCATGCCCATCAGAGGGGGATCATCCACCGGGACATCAAGCCGTCGAACGTGATGGTGACGTTGCACGGCGACAAGCCGGTGGTGAAGGTCATCGATTTCGGGATCGCCAAGGCCACGCAAGGCAAGCTGACTGAAAAAAACCTTGTTCACCCGTTTCGAGCAGTTCCTGGGCACGCCCGCCTACATGAGCCCGGAGCAGGCCGCAATGAGCGGGCTGGATGTCGACACCCGTTCGGACATTTACAGCCTGGGCGTACTCCTCTACACACTCCTCGCAGGTGAGCCCCCGTTTGACAGCCAAGCCTTGCTCTCGGCTGGCTACGATGAGATGCGGCGCATCATCCGGGAGGAGGATCCCCCGAAGCCCAGTACGCGCCTGACAAGGATGCGCGCAGGTTCAGCTGCGGTGAAGTCAGTCATCTTCCCGTCCGCCATCGTGGGTGAACTGGATTGGATCGTGATGAAGGCGATCGATAAGGACCGCACGCGTCGTTACGAAACCGCCAACGGCCTGTCCGCTGACATCGGGAGCTATCTTGCCGACGAGCCGGTTCAGGCGGTGGCACCCAGCCCAGCTTATGTTCTCGGCAAGTTTATCCGGCGCCATCGGACCTTCTTCCTGGCTGCGTTCACTGTTTCGCTGCTTTTGATCGTGGCCACGATCGTAAGCGTGGGGCAGGCGATGCGCGCCATACACGCCGAGCGGCAGGCAAGAGTGCACGCAGAAGCAGCTCAAACCGAAGCAGCCCGCGCCAACGAACAACAGCGTCTCGCGCAGGACAATCTAGCGAAAACCCGACAAGCAATGAGGGAAGCCACAGCGCACCGCAATCGTGCTGATCGCGAAGCCGAAGCCGCCCAACAGAATCTCTACGATGCGGAGATGCACCTGGGCCGGCAGGCGTGGCTGGGACACCGGGGGATGAGCAGCATGATGGAGTTTCTGGAAAAATGGATTCCTACCAATGGCGCGCCGGATCGCCCCGGATGGGAATGGTTTTATCTGAAGTCGCTTCCATACCAGAACCAACTCAACCTCTCGACGAGTGGAAGCTCAGAATTCGGCAACACGGTGGCCTGGCACATCCCCAGCAAACGACTCGCCACCGGGAGCGGCAACGGTTCGATCCAAATCTGGGACGTGGATGGGGAAGAGGTGATGCTCACCTTGCAAGGTCCGAAATCTGGGGGCCAGTACTGGGGAAACCGGTGGATGGAATGGAGCCCCGACGGAACGAAATTGGCGACTGGTCACGACGATGGAACAGCCCGCTTGTGGCTCCCGACGGCAGGGGGGAAATTTCGGGAAATAGGAAAACACGAATCCTCAATCCGCACGGTGGCGTTCAACGCCGACGGTTCTCGTCTGGCAGCCTGGGCGGCCAACGGAGCCATCAGGATCTGGGATGTTCATACCGGCCAACTCAAGGCCGACCTGTTGCGCCCAGACACGACAACCGCGGGCGCCTGGAGTCCAGACGGCAGGACGTTGGCCTCGGGTCATGAGGATGGAACGGTGACGTTTTCAGGATTTTCCTCCAACTCTCCAATCAGTGAGCTGCGAGCCCATGGCGACAGCATCTACCATGTGGCGTGGAGTCCTGACGGCACACGAATCGCCACGACGAGCGCGAATGACTTCTTCGTGAACGTCTGGGACACAGCTTCGCGCACCAAAGTGCTGGGTCTACTTCGGCATTCTCATGGCATCACATCGATCATCTGGGATCCAGATGGCAAACGACTCGCCACCGGCAGCATGGACGAAACGCTCAAAGTCTGGAACACCGCGACCGGCCACGAGGAGCACACTTTCCGCGGACACGGCATCACCATCGCCTCAATGGCGTGGGGACCGGACGGATGCCTCGCGTCGATTGCAGCCGATGGCAGCCTCCTGGTGTGGGCCCCCCTTCGCAATCAGGAGTCGATCGTGCTCTCGGAAAAGCGAATACGTGCCACGGCGGTCACGTGGAGTCCCGACGGCCGACGCCTGGCAGCCGGGAGTGACGACGGGGAGATTCGGATCTGGGACCCATCGACCCAAAAATTTCTTCTTACTCTGAACGGGCATGATGCACGCCAGATGAATTCGCAGTTTGGCCTGATCCAGTCCTTGGCCTGGAGCCCGGACGGCGCTCACCTCGCCTCCGCAGGCATCGACGGTGCAGCCAGGATTTGGGATACCCGGACTGGACGCGAAGTTTCTACTCTACCGGCCGACTGCGGCGCAATTTGGTGCATCGCATGGAACCCCGGGGGAACGAAGCTCGCGACCGGTTCGCAGGACGGGAGGATTCGTATTGTTGAAGCATGGAATGGCGCTGCGAAGGTCCGTTTCATCGACGCCCACAGCGGCCGGCACC